>Ga0209025_1001311_pt1 | contig 33888 bp, 31 predicted proteins | sample AraplaMF_Col_mLB_FD_184256 | JGI IMG/M metagenome (GOLD analysis project Ga0209025, IMG submission 184256) | Arabidopsis root microbial communities from the University of North Carolina, USA - plate scrape MF_Col_mLB (SPAdes) (version 2) | ecosystem: Host-associated > Plants > Roots > Endosphere... | reverse complement strand
ATCACCGTCAGCAAGATCGGCGTCACGAGGATCAGAGCAAGTGATGCTAGGAACAACGTTCGCAGAATGGGTAATGCACTGGATAATCTAAGATTTCGCATGTTGTCTTCTACCTCCCCTCTCTTATTCCATGAAGGAACGGAATCTGCGTTCAACCTGGAACAGAATGCCGACGATGCCGAGAATCCCAATCGCCATCATCACCGCCGCTGCAGATAACTTCTCCATATCGAGGGAGACGAACATGTTATTCATGTAATGCTGCAGAAAATAGATCCGCTCATGCGGATAATTGCCTGCGAGCAGATAGGTCTCCCGGAACACCTTGAAGGAATTCAGAATGGACATCAAGATGACTAGAAACGTGGTTGGGATCAGGTATATCAAGGTGATCCCGAAGAACTGCTTCACCTTCCCTGCACCCTCCAAATCCGCCGTCTCATAATACGAAGTGGGAATATTCTGAAGCCCTGCAAGGAACAAAATGACGTTATAGCCAAGATTCTTCCAGATATACATCAGAATCACGACCGTCCCGGACCAATTCGACTTCATCCAATCGATGCGTTCAACCCCGAAATAGGATAATACGGAATTCAGTGCGCCATTCCAATCGAATGTAATCTGCCACAAGAGCACGATCGAAGCGACAGGAACGACGAGCGGAAGCACATAAGCGGTTCGCAAGGCATTCCGTATGTACACTTTCTGATTCAGCCACATCGCAATGAGCAAGGATAATGCGACGATGAGCGGAACAGCGATGGCCGTGAACCAGATCGTATTCCCCGCTGCCTTGCGGAAAGAACTGCTCCCGAGCACCGAGCCATACTGTTCCAGCGAGAATCCGCCCGATGACGATTGAAAGGACGCTCCGACACTTTCCGCGAATGGGATCAAATAAAAAATTGCAAAGCCCAGTAAACTCGGGACTAGAAATAACAGCGCGATATAAATCTCTTGACGTGCTCGACGTGTATAACGCATAACTTCTCCTCCGATACGCCTTGAATTGAAGTGTGATTACTCCGTTGGTACATGAGCTATCCTATCACCCGTATGTGTCACCTATGTGGCAACCCCATGATTCACAGAAATTGTGCACAAAAAAAGACGTTTAAGATCCAGGCTAGGACCCTAAACGTCTCTTCATTCATTTCTATGTCGATGGGGCAAATGCAGGCGTGCCGGAATATCTAGGGCGAGTGAGGAAGGAACGAAGCGGAAGATATAATTAAATTTCTTAATGGTAAGCGCAGTTTCCGTGCTATCGATGATTTCTTGATCGTCCAGTTGCTCCTTCATTTGTAGGAGACGACCGAGATCCTGTACGCCGAAGGTTACCGTCATTCGGGGTGGTAAAGCAACCATTTGAATCGGAATCCAGCGCCGCTGCGTCGATACGACGACCGCATGCGCCGTCCCGCCAATGACGAAATTGAACCAATCCGACTCATCCCTTACGCGCATCTGCAGCGTTTCTCGCATCCACTGCGTAAGTTCGCGCACATCCTCCACAGGCATTCCAATCTCACGCATGTAGAGGATCTGCCAGTCCCCGCTCGGCACAACGACATCCCCTTGCACATAGTGATGTGCTATCAACTCCAATAGATTCCCATCCCCATCGCGAAAATAGACATTGACCCCCGTCTCAAACGCCTTAACAGCTTCACCATCCGGCCAAGTCAGCAGCGTGATCCCCCTCGCATGCAATTGATCCACGAGGACATCGAATTGCGAATAAGGAACCTCGAAGGCAAAATGTGCTGGCGATATCGGTTCATGGTTCTCTTCAAAGGTTAACGTCATGTCCGATGTAGGCTGAAAGGTAATCGTATATTTCGATGAGGATTGGATCGGAAATCCTAACTGATGATGGTAGAACTGCTTCACGCCTTGTATGGATACCGTATTTAAGCTCAGTCCTGCGAAATGTGTAATCATGAGTATCACTTCCCTTGATGTTGATACCCTTATTTTACCAATCAAATTCTTATCGAACCTCCGTTAATGGATGGATATTTACAGAAGCTTCTCTCAGGCTAAAGGAGGAGCTAAGGTACAACTTTCGCAGGAGTGTTCCCATTATATTGAAAAAACAGAGGAAGACCGAAGATATCTTGCGATATCCTCGGCCTTCGGGGGTGTAATCTTTTCTATTGTAACCTATTTTAGGATTCCGACACAACGGTAAATCGCTCACCAATATGCTGCGGATGCTCGATCTCGTCGATCACTGCGATCGCATAATCTTCATAGCTGACATAACTCTCGCCTTTGCTGTTCACGAGCAGATGATCTTGCCCTTTCACATAAGAACCTGTGCGTTGACCTAATGCGAACAATGCGGAAGGACTAATGAATGTCCATTTCAGATTCGTCGTTTCTTTCAGAATATCCAGGTTCTTGCCTTGATTAGACGCTGTTGGGAAATAAATCGTTGGGAAGTCCGGCGTATCCATCACTTTCAAGGTTTTCGCCTCATCCACATACAAGCTGCCCGCGCCGCCAACAACGATAAGACGCGTATTCGAGCCTTTCAATGCTGAGATCAACACATTACCGGCATCGACGTGCAAATGTTCCTGTCCCGGCGCTGCACCGTATGCATTCACCACAACATCGAACACCTGAAGGTCGCTCGCTGATAGATCGAATACGTCTTTCTCGATGACTGCAGCATTTCCCGCTACCTTCGAGGCATCGCGCACGATCGCCGTCACCTCATGGCCCCGATCCAATGCTTCTTTCATAATCCGGCTTCCCGCTTTACCCGACGCACCTACAATTGCAATTTTCATATGAATAACCTCCTCATGGAATCTAAAATATTGTTCTCAATTTCTTAACCTGTAACTATTGTAGTTACATCTAAGTATTTTGTCAACACCCCGTGATTTATGATACAATAATTGGAAATTATACCCGTATGGAAAGAGGGCGAATCTTTGGGATTACGACGTAAACACTATCTTTTATTATCCGTTGTGATAGGATTCATTATGCTTATCACCGTGCTCTCAAGCAAAAGACCTTCTGAGACTCCCATAATCAAAGAAACATCTAATATGACGCAATATGTCGAGCTTAAGGCAGCAGATCCTACTGCGGACTATTTCCCTATCTCAGGTTGGGAGATTACAGACCTCGGCCCAACATCCAAATCAGAGACAAGCAACAAAAACCTTCAGGTTACTGCGATAATCGATCTTGGGGAAGGGAAAACAGCCAAAGCAACAGCCACAGTTCAAATGCAAGAGGTAATGTTCGGCGGATCGATGGGGAGAAAATTCATAAATGTCGTTGATCATTCCGAGCAGCTCACTGTAACGACCGCACAGGGTGAGAAACTGATCACAAATTATGTTAAGGGCACCGTACAGATGGGTCAGCGATTGCAAATTTCGTATAATGGCTACTTGGAGAATACCGATTACGAACGTCAATTTTTCCAGGGTACAGGGTTTATCCAAGCACTTTAAGAGACAAAACACAAAAAAGCGCGCCTCCTTACCGTCGTAAGGGGACGCGCTTCTATTTATTCAACTTATACCGGTGCTTCTACGCCCATACTAACCCATTCTTCTTTGGATGGACCGTATACGCCAGGCACTTGTAGACCTGCTTGACGCATTAGGATCGTCAACTGACCCCGGTGATGAATTTCATGCTTCAAGTAAATGTTCAATGTCAGTCCATTTGGCCAGATTTGACCGAACATATTGTTCTTCTCCTGCAAATTGGCATCGGTCCATTGGGATTCCAATGCATGAAGCAATCCAGTCGACACACTCCGATATGCATCTGCGATGGCAGAAGCCGATGTTGGCAGCTCACTGTTCGCAGCGGGCGCTTCAAACTTAAGACCCATAGAGAGCAGCATCCCCTCATCATTATGGACGAGGTGCCACGCCAGTTGACCTAATGACCGATACCCCGGAGCTACTTCCTGCTTCAAAGACGCATCCGTTAAGGCATCGAGTAACTTCTGTGTGGAAGCTGATTCGAGTCGATACTCCTCCATAAAACTTTGTAACGATTGATACATGCTTCATTACCTCCCATAATTTTCTTCAATGAACTTCTTCTTGTCTCTACTATAAACCAAGAACACTGACAGATGGTTGTCAGTGTTCTTGGGGTCATCTTAAAATATTCGTGACGCAAGCTTTAATCCCTGCACGACATTTAGAACTCGGACAAATTTGCTAATTCGCGCTTACTGGGGCCAATCAACTGCCTTTTGGCAGTTATTTCGATCTCATCGCGCCAGCCCGGCCAATTTAACTGCCTTTTTGCAGTTATTTCGATCTCATCCAGCCTGCTCGAGCCATTTAACTGCCTTTTTGCAGTTATTTCGGACCGACGTCACAGCGAGCCCCAATCGATCAATCCAGTGTGGCCTCGTGGGTATAGCGTCGCACGAGCACACCCGCCACCTCGCCTAACATCACCTTCACGTCATCTGGCTCAATCACCTCTGCATGGATTCCCCAGCTTAGGATCCATGCGCAGGCTTCTTCGATTTTCCCGACGTGAAGTGTGACAAGCAATCCTTCAGACGTGCTCTTCATTCGCGTCACATCTGAGCTGAGTCTCTCTGCAATCGCATGGGCCATATCAGCAGCGAAGCGCACTTCAACCACAATCGAACGGCCTTTCACAGCCGGACGTTGAAGCTCTACATCAAGAGGCCGAGAAAATATTCTCGGTTCAAGCTGCAAATCATAGATGCGATCAATATGAAATTGGCGAATCCCTTGTCGCAGGTGACAATAGCCAACCACACTCCATGCGCCTGCTGCAAAGACCAAGCCATAAGGGTCGATCGATCGAACCGTCTCCAAGCTTCCGTCCGGGTAGGGTGTCCGGCGCTTATAACGAAACTTTACCGTCGTCTCCGTCACAATCGCTTGCCTTAGCAGCGCCATGACTCCAAGCGTCTCCTCCTGATGCAGTGGGTGAATGGAAGCCCTCAACAACCCCGCACGCTGGCGATCGGCCTTGCGCTTCACCGCACTTGGAAGAATGCTCTCTACCTTACTCCTGACATGTTCGGCGGCTGCATGGTAATCGCGCCCCAATTGTCCTGCAATCCAATCGATGCCGAGCAACAGCGTCAACGCTTCTTCAGCTGTCATACTCACAGGCGGAAGCATTTCTTGATTCGCAAGCGCATACCCTCGTCCCGGCGCCCCGTAAATCGGTACACCTGCATGAATTAGCGCATCGACGTCCCGATAGATCGTTCTCGCGCTCGTCCTAAATGTGGCGGCCAAGTCTTTCGCGCGCTGCATGCCGCTCTGCTGCAACACCTCGATCAAAGCCAACCGACGTTCTGCTTGATTCATCTGATTCCCTCCTAGGACCGCTGCAGCGCGTGCAGCCAAGCCGCTCACACCGAAGCACTCTATAACATCCTATGAGGGACTCTCTCGTCTCTATGCTTCCGATCGCGGCATGACGGGCAGCATGAACGTGACTTCGACGCCTCCTTCTACATTGCCAATCGAATACATACTGCCATGCATTTCGAGCAGATGCTTCACAATCGATAATCCAATCCCATTCCCGGTGTCGCCACGACTGCCGGATTCATCTGGTCGATAGAAGGCATCCCATATATACGGCAGATGTTCCTCTGCGATCGGGATTCCCGAATTAAAGATCGAGACCTGAACCCACGACACTATCGAGACCCCATCGAGAGATCCAGGCAACTCACACCCATCACCAGGGCCGGATACAGGGCGCACCGTAATCTGAATCCGATCTCCAGCATCCGTATAACGAATGGCATTCGTTAACACATTGGTTAGAATTTGCTGTAGACGCTGCGCATCTGAGCGGACAAGCACTTCAACTTCTGTACACAACCATTCCAGTTGAAGCATTCGATCATTCGCGATCTGCTCCAAGGTCCCTACCACGAACCGAATATGCTCCCGAAGCGGTACAGCTGACCACTGCAGACGGAATTTGCCACTCTCGAGCTGGGAGAGATCGAGCAGATCATTCACAAGCCTCGACATCCGTTCCGACTCGTGAATAATGACGGCAGCATATTTATCCCGCTTCGCCCCTTGACCTACATTATCACGCAGCGCTTCCGCGTAACCCTGTATCAGGCTAATCGGTGTCTTAAGCTCATGCGAGACATTCGCGACGAACCGTTTGCGCATCTGTTCAAGCTGCTTCTCTTTCTCAATATCCAGCTGTAGTTGGTCATTCGCTTCCTGGAGCTCCCCCATCGTGTCGTGCAATTCTGTAGCGAGATAATCGAAGGTCTGTGCAAGTTCGCCAATCTCGTCCTCTCGCTTCATATCCGTACGTACTGAGAAATCCAATTTGGCAAGACGCTTCGCCGCATGGTTCAGCTTCACGAGCGGATTCGAGATCATCCGACTGAACAAGAATGCGAATCCCAGCAGCATAATGACCGCTGCAATATAGAAATATCGGTAAAATCCGCCGAGCAGCGCTGCCGCATCCGATACCGGCTCTAACGTAGACACCGTAACCAAGTAACGTTCTTGCCCTTTCTCCGGAGGCAACGGGGCTATCGCAGCCCATACACGCTCTTTATTCGAATCCACACCTATACCTTGATTGAACAGCTGGGCAGTAATTCCTTGATCCATCGGACGCATCAGCATCTCTGCAAGCTTCTCCTGCAACAAGTCATTGAGACGCATCGCGTCCAGACTGTACCAAGAAACAGCGGCAACCGTGCGCATAGGCACAGCCTTTTGTGGATTCTCCGTATCAATGGGCTCAGTAGGGGTCAAAGGTAGGGCAGGAGTTACTTTCTGCCAAGGATCCGCCATAATGAGTTGAACCTCCATTGGCTCGCCGATCTGCGCTTTTGTCACCGGAGTTGCTTTTAATTCTCGCGTTCCCAAATATACATTAACAAGCTTCCCCTGCTTATGAACAACCCCTGTAAGCGAGTAATGTGCGACATCAAAATCAGCTAGCCTATTCATCCATTGCTCATTCTGCGGCTGGTCTTGAAGCTCTTCATACATGCTGCGGAAATCACTCTCTAGTTCCGAACTGCGCACTTTCAACGAATACGGTTGGAAGAACACAAGCTGAAGAACCATGAACAACGTGACGAACCCAAGGAATCCGATCGCCGTCGTCCAGTATACTTTTGTCGTTAATCGACCCGAGCTCCATTTTTTCATGTTTGATATTTATACCCGCTTCCCCTCACGGTGACGATCCGCTCCGATTCCGCACCAAGCTTGCGCCGCAGTCGCTTGATACTCGTATCGACCGCCCTTGCGTCACCGTAATAATCAAACCCCCATATCACATCAAGCAGACGATCCCGCGTCAACACTTGATTCGGATGCTTCACCAGATAGACGAGGATCTCGAACTCTTTACTCGACAGCGCTACGACTTCACCGCCAACTCGCAGCTCCATCGCCGCCTCATCCAGCACGAAATAATCATCTTCCCCCGCCCCTAGCGCCGACTCTACCGCTCTGAACCGCTGCAGCAGCACATTAATTTTGGCAGACAACACCTTCGGACTGAACGGCTTCGTGACATAATCGTCAACGCCGCATTCGTACCCCGACAACTTGTCCTCATCCTCAGATTTAGCCGTAAGCATAATGACGAGCGCCCTAGAGAACGTCCGCAGCTCCTCACACACCTCGAACCCATTCATCCCCGGCATCATCAAATCCAGCACGACCAAATCCACGGCTTGTTCACGCAATATATTTAGGGCATCGCGGCCATTCTTCGCCTGCAGCACCGTATACCCTTCATCACTTAGATAATCCGCCACCAACTCGCGAATCAGCTGCTCGTCATCCACAATGAGAATAACAGGCGACTTGCCCACATCCCCCATAATTCCCCTCCTCATCTATCGTTTATAGCTACGCCATCCATATCGCAATGCCATACACGACAATCCTCGATGCATTCATGATCACGAAGTTCTTCACCGCGAGCACGAACGTGTCTTTCTTCGTCTGAAGCTTCTCGAACTGGTTCACATGGCGATTCACCGGTATCAATGTACCTAACAATAACAGCAAGAGGATCGGATGCATGCCGAGATAAAACAACACAAACACATCCAAATAAGCTGAGTAATAAATCCATCGAAATAATCGTAATGCATTTCTTTTCCCAATATAAACCGGTAAAGTATACCTTCGATTCTCAACATCATCTTCCATGTCGCATATATTGTTCGCCAGCATAATGTTCGCAATTGCGAGTACCGCCGGGATTGACACTCCGAACAGAAGGAGCACCTCCAGAATCTGAATATTCAGATGTGCGATGCCGTGATCAAATGCTAGCTCTACGAGTTCACTTCCAGGAACATGGATATAAGTAGATAAGAAGAGGATGACGAATCCCATGAACAAACCCGAGAACAGCTCCCCAAGAGGCATACGTGAGATCGGAATCGGGCCGAAGGAATAGAGAATCCCCACACAGAAGGATAATCCGCCAATGAAGAAAATAAGCCAACCCGTCTCCGCAACGAGCAGAATCCCCGCACCTACCGCCAAGATGAGCAGTACGGCGATGATCCCGACAACTGTTCGCTCCCGCATTCCGTATTTTACGATCGGATTATGCGTCTCATAGCCGTACCCTTCCGTCTTGATTGCTTTTATATAATCATAATAGTTATTAATAGCCGTCGTTACCATATCAAAGCTAAGCAGAGAAACAAGCATCAGCATGAAATGAATCCCATTGAACGCATGAAAACGATATAACGCATAGAACGTCCCCATCAGAAAAGGAATCATGCTGGCCACTTTCGTCTTGATTTCCACAAGCTGTAAGAATCGTCCTAATGTCATTGCTAAACCCCTTGCTCTTGTAGTAACTACTTCCGATGATAGAAGAAATTCGGCTTCACAACAGTATTGCGATACGGTTTGTGGAAAATATGCGTCGTCGCTGGCGACACCGGCGGGATGAGCCACGTCCAATTCCCTGTCACTGGGCGTTCCGCCTTCGCTTCATTCGCTTCGAATCGCATAAATTGCTGTGCAGCTGTATGATGATCGACAATCGACACCCCTCGCTCGCGAAAAGAGTGAAGCACCGCAACATTAAGCTCCACGAGCGCCTTGTCCCGCCATAACGTTGATTCACTGCTCGTGTCGAGCCCCATAATCTCAGCGACCTTCGGCAGCATATTGTACCGTTCTGTATCCGCGAAATTACGCGCCCCAATCTCCGTTCCCATATAGAAGCCATTGAACGGCGCCGCTGAATAGGATATCCCGCCAATGTCGAGCAGCATGTCCGATACCGCCGGAACGGCGTACCATCGCAGTCCTAAGTCCGAGAATGCAGGCCACTCCGGATGTGTGATTGGCACTTCCAGCACAGCCGACTCCGGCAGCTCGAACCACTTGGGCTCCCGCGATCCAATCTTCACAACGAGGGGGAGAATATCGAATGCTCCACCTTGGCCCCGCCATCCTAGACTTTCACAAAAGGCCGTAAAGGGAACCGAATGTGGATCACCGACAATCCCCTCATCGGTGGTATATCCCGCATAGCGAATCAGCTGATGATTCAGAATACGGATCTCTTCACTCGATTCCACCGCAGGTCTAAACACCGTGATCGTCGGCCTGATTTTCCCTTCATTCGTCGCGAACAGCAAATGCTGAATCAACGCATCTGCGATCGCTTCCTCCGTGGTTACATGCCGGGCATCCAGCACCGTCAACGTATCCCAGAACAGGCGCCCGATACAGCGATTGCTGTTCCGCCATGCTAATTTGGCTCCATAGATTAATTCTTCTTCGGTATGTTCATATGTCCCTCGCCGGGCGATTTCTGCTTCAATATTGAACCAGCGTGCCTTCGCTTCCTCTTCAGATTTCCCCCATTCGTAATAACAGGTTTGTATGAACTGCATTACTTCTTCTTGATTCACAAGACCACTCATGCCGTTAAATCTCCTATCCCATTGTCCGATTATATGAAACTTCTTGACTTATTATAAAGAAATCCCTTCAAGTGCGTGTTCAAAAAGTCGGCATTTCAGCACCGAGAAGGTTGCGAGAACCTGAAGCCAGGCTTCCGAAGTGAGTTTTTCTTCGAAAAACTTTAGGAGGAACGGAGTTTAGGCGAAACCTAAATGAGTACCTGAAATGTTTCCGGAGGAAACATACTTCGTAAGCATATGCTCTTCGAAGGTGAACGCAAGATTCGATGTCGATTATGCTTCTTGAATGACTTCGTGATCAAATGATGACTTTTTGAACAACCTCTTCAAGTTAAAAAAACGCAAAATGACCTCATGGCGCAAAGGCTGTGATTAATACACCGATAGCAATGAGACCTATGCCGATACCGCCCCATAGAGATAACTTCTCCCCTAGAAATAACAAGGCAAACGCAACGGCAAGCACCACGCTGAGCTTGTCGATTGGCGCTACCTTCGAGACATCCCCTTTTTGAATCGCAATGAAGTAGAACATCCATGAGAGCGCACCCGCCACACCACTTAGCACAATGAAGAGCATAGCCTTCTTATTCGCCAGAACGTCGCCGATCTGCGAGATCTTTCCTTGGAACAGAAGCACGCCTAAGAGGAACAACATCATAATGACTGCACGAATCGTCGTCGCAGTATTCGAATCGACCCCTTTCAATCCAATCTTCCCAAAGATGGATACGAGCGCAGCCATTACAGCCGAACCAAGGGCATACACTAACCAACTTCCCATTCGAACACATCCTTTAATTATGTATCTACTATAGCTTACCCGATCTCCCGATGATTTTCTCCAATAATGGTTACATTAACAAGGCAAACTATTGAACAAGGAGGAATTTCTGTGGACAGTACCCGTGATTTTGTAGAGAAAGTGCATGAGACGCAAGAGAAGGACCGCAAGAACAAGCAGCATAATGGCCAAGGCAGCCAAGAGAACAAATTGCCCGGCAAACAGCACAGCACCAACAAATAACATCGCATCATGCCATATACGATCTAGGCCGCCATCCTATGGATGGCGGTTTTTCTATAGGTATTGATCTCTATTCACTTTTTAATGTAATAAAACATAACACGTATTCATCAATCACGTTGAGATCAATCTAATTTTTACAATTATTGGACTAAAACGCATTGAAATTAGATTCGATTTGCACTAATGAGATAATACTTTATATTATGATGTTAGTTATATTGACATTTTTATTCATATTCAATAAGATACGAACATAATATCTTTTATACGAAGTGATTGTCCGTCTTTGGGAACAACGTGGGTTGACTTCATTATTATAGGAGAGAGGTAATGTGACATGGAATTAGGGATTAATGCAGTATGGACGATGTTGAGTGCAATTTTAGTGTTATTCATGCAGAGCGGATTTATTATGCTCGAAGCCGGCTCCACACGAATGAAGAATGCAGGTCACATTGCCGGGAAGACCATCTTCACCATCGGGATCGTCTCTATGGTATTCTGGGCCGTCGGATACGCCTTTATCTTCGGCTCTCAAGGGAATCCTTTCATCGGATGGGGAGATTACTTCGGATTCAGCAGTATGGCCGTACCGGAGGGCAGTATTGTGGCTCCTACCGTGAACTTTATGTTCCAGCTTGCTTTTGCCACCATCTCGATGTCCGTTGCATTCGGCGGATTCGCGGAACGCGCCAAACTATCCGCCTACCTGATCTTCGCGATCATCTTCTCAGCCATTATCTATCCGGTCATTGCGCATTGGATCTGGGGCGGCGGCTGGCTTGCGAAGCATGGGGATCAAGACTTCGCCGGCTCCACGGTCGTGCATCTTACCGGCGCTGTCGCAGCGATGGCAGCAACCATGCTGCTCGGGCCTCGTCTTGGCAAATACAACAAGAACGGCAAACCAAACAATATTATGGGACACAATCAAGTGTTCACCACGCTTGGCGTGATGCTCCTCTGGGTAGGCTGGTTTGGTTTTAATGCAGGCAGTACGATTGCAGCAGGCGATGGAAGCTTCTTCGGATTCATTGCCATCAACACACAGCTCGGTGCTGCGGCAGGTGCTGTCGCTGCACTCTTAATCTCCTGGATGGTTACGGGGAAAGCAGATATCTCCGTTATGCTAAACGGTGCACTCGCTGGTCTCGTCGCAATAACCGCTTCCTGTGCGTTCGTCGAATCTTGGGCAGCTATTGTGATCGGCTTGATCGCAGGGATTGTCGTCTTCCTTAGCATGCGTCTGTTCGAGCGTCTTCGGATGGATGATCCGATCTACGCGATGTCAGCGCATGGTATGGCTGGCGTATGGGGCACACTCGCTAACGGTTTCTTCGCTACACCGGAACTGGCTGCTAAGGTCGGCGTCGGTAAAGCCGGATTGTTCTATGGCGGCGGATTCGAACAATTAGGAGTTCAAGCGCTCGGCGTCATTGTATGTGCAGCATTTACGTTCGTCGTATCTTATCTGGTCCTCTATTTGATGAAAGTAACCATTGGCATTCGCGTAACGGAAGAGGAAGAGACGATCGGGCTCGATCTTAGTGAACACGGCGCGTATGGTTACCCTGAACAAATGAAGGAACTGGCACACGCACACACCTCGAGCCAAGGCCACTCTGCTTAAATAACCTCGTTCGAATTGAAAATACCGACTGCAGCATGCAGTCGGTATTTTCTGTTATGATGGATCTAATTATGTTCAAATACACCATCAATTCAGATATAGAAAGGATTTATTCGCGATGCAAGTACCGTTGACCCTGAAGCGAATTCGAGCATTATGCGGCGAGTCTGCTTATGAGCGGGGTGAAGCCTACAGCCTAGCTGGTAAAGTGCAGTTCGTTAACAAATATCCGCTAACCCCTTATTATTCAGCCACCGTTCAAGGCAACAGTGCGTATCAGGTGACGGTTGAGATCGAACCAAGCGGGGAAATCGATGCGGAATGCAGCTGTCTTGCTTTCTACTCCTATGACCACTATTGCAAGCATGTCGCCGCGGTCCTGATCCAAATCCATGACATTCTTCACGGCATTGACTCCGCGCCGGCTGGAACACGGATTCCAGGGGGTTCTGAACCCGTAGCACGCGATCAGCAATTCATGCAGAACATGCTGGGATTATTCCGTGACAAGCCTGTTCGATCAAGTGCGACAGGGACATTCCTTGATGCAAGAACACTGCTGCAAGTCGAATTCCATTGCCGACTGATCCCTTACGGCGCTCGTAAGTTTATGTTCGGTATCGAGTTAAAAATAGGCCCTCAACGACTTTATGTGGTGCAGCGCATTCGTGAATTCCTCGAACACATCGAGCGTGGGGCAACTTACGAATTTACCAAACATTTTACCTATGACCCTACCCAATATCGCTTCTCGAAAGAAGATGACGCGGTCCTCCATGAGCTGATTCGCATCCACAGTCAAGACAAGCTGTATCAAGAGCGTACACTCATCTCTTCGACACCGACCAGACCAGCCAGCGATAGCCGAACGCTCTTGATCCCTCCTTTCTCGTGGGAGGGGCTGCAATCCCTCTTGCAATTGGCAACTTCCGTTAAGCTAGAGCATGAGGGCAGAATCTACGAAGGAATCAAGCTTTCGAATGAACCAGTTCCGCTCCGGTTCTCTTTTGACGAAGGATCCGGTGAAGGCTGCGAACTCGACATTCAGGGATTCGACGAACTTACAGTTTTGGAAGCTTACAATGTACTCTTATATGATGGGAAGCTATTGAAGATGCAGCCACTTGAGGCCAGACGCATCGCCGAAATAAGGCATCTCATCGATACCGCTCGTCAGGAGCGGCTTCACATTCCACGTGCGCAAATCGAATCCTTCATGGAGGAAGTGGTTCCCGGCCTTCGAAAGCTCGGCACCGTTCATATTGCACAATCCATATCGGATCGAATCGTCAATACCCCGCTGAAGGCCAAGCTATTCCTTGACCGAGTGAACGATAAGCTGCTCGCAGGCCTCGAATTCCACTATGGAGAGATGATCTTCAATCCGTTGGAAGACCGAAGCCAGCAGCACGGGGACGACCGGATTCTGATCCGTGACGGCGAGAAGGAGCAGCGCATCTTAGCCCTGATGGAGCAGAGTGCCTTCGCCAAGACGGATGCAGGGTATTATATGGAGAATGAGGATTATGAGTATGAATTCCTCTACCGAATCGTGCCTGAGATTGAGAAGCTCTTGCAGGTCTACGCAACTTCCGCAGTCAAGGTGAGACTCCACCTGCCGAGTGTGCCGCCGCGAATAACGGTAAATGCCGATGAACGGACCGACTGGCTGGAGTTCCAATTCGAACTGGACGGGATTTCCGACGCCGAGATACGCAAGGTCATCCAAGCGCTTGAAGATAAACGCAAATATTATAAAATGCCGAACGGGGCATTCATGCCGCTGGAGGGTGCAGCATTCCAGGAAATAATCTATCTTATCAATGAAGTCGGCATTCGGAAGAGCGAGATTACAGGGACACAGCTTCGCGTTCCAATCGTTCGCGGACTTCACCTGCTGGATGCCACGCAGCATAGTTCGTCCGTGAAGCTGGGCAAGTCCTTCCGCAAGCTGCTCGAGCACATGCGGAACCCGGACCATCTGGACTTCCCAGTACCGGAATCTCTCGCAACAGTGCTGCGTGATTACCAGACTTACGGCTTCCAGTGGATGAAGACACTGGCCCACTACCGCTTCGGCGGTATACTAGCCGACGATATGGGACTGGGCAAGACGATTCAGAGCATCACCTTCCTCGTCTCCGTCTTACCCGAGATTCGAAGGGAGAAGCGGCAAGCGCTAATCATATGTCCTGCGTCACTCGTGTACAACTGGCAGAATGAACTCAAGCGCTTCGCCCCGGAGATCCGAGCCATCATTGCCGACGGCAGCAAATCGGAGCGCAGTGGCATCATTCGTGCCGACGATTCAGAGGTCGACGTGATCATCACCTCCTATCCGCTGCTGCGACGCGATGTCACGCTCTATACGAAGCGCTCATACCATACCCTCATCTTGGATGAGGCTCAAGCATTCAAGAATTATACGACGCAGACGGCGCAAGCCGTGCGAGAGCTAGATGCCCGCTATCGCTTCGCACTCACGGGTACGCCAATCGAGAATACGCTGGAAGAGTTATGGTCCATCTTCAGCGCCGTGTTTCCGGATCTGTTACCAGGACTCAAAGCCTTCGGGGATCTATCTCGAGACACCATTGCGAAGCGCGTTCGCCCATTCTTGCTGCGACGGTTGAAATCTGATGTGCTGAAAGAGCTGCCTGCGAAGATTGAATCGACGCAAGCATCTGAACTGCTCCCAGAACAGAAGAAGCTGTATGCTTCGTTCTTGGCGGAGCTACAGCAAGAAACATTGAAGCATCTCGCTGAGAAGGACTTCTACAAGACCCGCATTCGGATTCTGGCCGGTCTAACGAGATTGCGCCAAATCTGCTGCCACCCTGCACTGTTCATGGAGGGCTACGAAGGGAGCTCCGCCAAATTCGAGCAGCTCTTCGAGATGATCGAAGAATGTAGGGGTACGGGGAGACGACTTCTTATCTTCTCCCAGTTCACTGAAATGCTCGGGATGATCGGCAGAAAGCTGTCCCATCAAGAGATACCGTATTTCTATCTGGATGGCCAGACGCCTGCCGCTGAGCGTGTAGAACTCTGCCGCCGATTTAATGACGGGGAACGAGACCTCTTCCTCGCTTCACTGAAGGCAGGTGGTACCGGACTGAATTTGACGGGAGCCGACACCGTCATTCTCTATGACCTCTGGTGGAATCCTGCGGTGGAGCAGCAGGCTGCCGATCGCGCACACCGCATCGGACAGCGCAAGGTCGTTCAAGTCATTCGACTCGTTGCCCAAGGCACCGTCGAAGATAAAATGTACGAGCTGCAGCAGCGCAAGATGAACCTCATCGACGAAGTCATTCAACCGGGGCATGAAGGCTTGTCCGCGCTAACCGAGCAAGAGATTCGCGAGATTCTGATGATCTAATCCAACGGCATACTAAAAAAGGATGATGCGCAGTGTATGGTACACACTGCGCATCCTTTTTTTATCATTCGTTGAGGAATCGAATTACGACTTCCCTCGCTGCGCTGGGATTCGAATCTGTACCGATGTGCCGATCCCAACGCGGCTATAGATCGATACGCCGTAAGGCGATCCATATTGCAGCTTGATCCGCTGATCGACATTGCGAACTCCGTATCCCGCGTTCATATGCCCTTCAGGACCAAAGAGCTGGTCGATGCGCTCTTGCTTCATCCCGATCCCATCGTCGATAACACGGAATAGAATATCCCCACTGTTCATTTGTCCGACAATCCGCAGATGGATGCGATCCCCACACCATGCATGCTTCAGGACATTTTCGATGAATGGCTGCAGAATCAGCTTCATGGTCTCGTACGGCCAAATATCAGGATCGATATCGAACATGACTTCCATCCGGTCACCGTATTTGATTTTCTGAATCTCCAGATACGCGTTAGCTTGCTCAATCTCGGACGCCACAGGGATCATCGTCCGTCCTTCATTAAGGGTCAGACGGTAGAACTTCGCAAGCTCCAGTACGGTCTGCTGCACCTTCTCCGTCTCGCCGAACTTCGCCAGCCGGTTAATCGATGACAACGTATTATAGAGAAAATGCGGATTAATCTGTGACTGCAGCATCTCGAGCTCTGCTTCCTTCTTCTGAAGCTGCGTTAGATAGACCTTCTTGATCAACCCATCGATATTCTCACCCATCTCGTTCAAGGCCGTTGCAATCTGCGAGAACTCATCTCGCCCTCGATAGGACATGCGTTTATGCAGATCTCCTTCGCGGAAGGCATTCAACACCGATACGAATTTCTGAATCCGTACAGAGAAGTACTTCGAGACGAATACGCCGAGGAACGTAAAGACAATCAGGCAGACAAGACATACCCCGATAATGAGCATCCGAATCTTATGGGCATCGCGTTGGATAATCGTCGTCGGAATCTGAGCCACCAATTTCCAAGGGATACTGCTTAATTGTTCTTCAATCATCAGATAATGCGTTGCAGGATTCTCTGCTTCAAGCACCTGATTGGGCAAGGCTCCAGATTGATACATCACCCGTTCGTGCTCATCCCGAATCGAGAGTACGGTGCCCTCTCCGATTTTCTCAAAGTCGACACTTCTAAAAATCTCCGGAATTTGAACGCTCAATCGCATGAAGCCGAACTCTTTGAGTCGTACGGGGTCCAAGCTGTCTACCATACGGCGCAATAGCGATATGCGGTTGAACTCGGCGTCACGTTCGATCTGTCGCCACTCCATTGTCTCGCCATACTTTTCTTCAGGGAACTCCTTGTACCAAGACTTCTCCGTAATCCGATTCAAATGATATAAATTATAAGTACGCCCGAGCAAATCAAAATTCTCTCGCTCATAGGACCCGTGATAGACCTCCGGAAGCGAGTCATTCCCGAGGAATACGGACATGGCGATATTCATCCCCGTCGCATTGACTGCAATATCGAACTTCGGAAGGACCAGCTTCGTTGTCCGTTCATAACTCTCCCAGCCTTCCCGGAAGCTTCGCAGCTGCGTTGCCAAGGAATAATCGTAATAGAGCATCGAAGAGACACGCTTCACATCCTCGAGCTTGTATTCGATATTATCCCGAATTTGCAGCAATGTACCTTGAATATTGCTCTCCGTCTGCGTGCGGATGGAATTTTGATACATCGAATTCGATACATATCCAATGACGATGACCGGAATCACGATGAACAACATATAGGTCAGCATGAGCTTGAAACCGATCGGGAGGTACATCGATTTCTTCCTCTGTGTCTGTACTTGCATGCGACTATCCCCCGTTACCCTTCGCGTTTACGATATTCCATCGGTGTCATCCCGAACGTATCCTTGAATTGTCTACTGAAATAAGGCAGATACCGATAACCCACTTGATCCGCAATCTGATAGATTTTGAGCACCGGGTCCTTCAGCAGCTCGCGCGCCCGGTCCATCCGCATCTGAATGAGAACCTCACTGAAGGTCTTCCCGACCTCTTCCTTGAACAAATGTCCCAAGTAATTCGGGGAGAAGGAGAATTGGTACGCAATATCTTTAAGCGTCAGATTTTCATGCAATTGGTCTCTCACCATTTTCAGAATCTCACGAATCAACTTACTGTTCTTCGAACTTGCCTTCTGGTGCAGGATTTCGGAGATCTCGAACACTTTGCGCACGAACCAAGAGCGAATTTCCTGCGTCGTGTCGAATTGAAGGAGCACATCCAGGTTGTGCAGCTGCATGCCTAACATCTCGAACAAATCTTCGCCTAGCGTATGCAAATATTGATCCAGCTTCCAGACCATGTACATGGCGAGGTTGTGGACGGTAAACTTCGAGCGCAGCGCATTAACCGAGTAGAACAAATTATCGATTTCATCGTGAATACGAACCAACTCATAGTGCGTCATTGCGTTGAACAAGGCATCCAATCGGAATTCCAAAATCCGGGCATCGTCCAGCGCAGGTGCACGACGAACATCGACATAGTCGATGCGTTGTCCCTTGCCGAAGAACATTTTCCCGTCAATCGCCTCCAGCGCTTGCTGATAGGAAATATTCAATTGATCCAGACCATAGACGGCTTCGCCAACCCCGACGGTCATCGAACCCGAGAACAACGCCTTGGCGGTACGATACATATCACTTAGGCATTCGTGTATCCCGCTATCCGGCATCAGAATCGCAAGGCGATATCTGGACAGCTTGCATCCATGCTCCATGCCATGGCGTTTGGCAACTTCGTTCATCTCATAGAGAAACGAGTTCAGCATCTCTTGCTGCGCCGCACCCACATGCTCAACCGGCATCCATGCCAGATCATCAAGTTCTAGCACGACGACATGCAGCGGCCATAATAGCAAGTTCAATCGGTAAGAGGCTGCCAGTTTCTGCAGCTTCTCCGATTGTCCCCAAGACAACTCCCCTTCGAACAGGCGGATCAGCAGATCATTCTTCGCCATTGGGATCATATCCTGATAGGTTTCCTCCGCATCACGGCGCTGCTTCTCTTCATCCAGCGCCTGCTTCACGCTAGTCAATGAGGCAATCAACTCGTTATCATCCATCGGCTTCAGCACATAGCTCACGGCCTTTAGGGATAAAGCTTGCTTCACATAGTGGAAGTCCTGGTAACCGCTTACGAATAAAATGCGCAAATCACTTCTATATCCGAGTGCACGACGTGCCAGCTCAAGTCCGGACATGTTCGGCATATTAATATCGGTGACTAATATATCAATGGGCTGCTTCTCCATGACTTCACAAGCAGAGAATCCGTTATTTACGGCCCCGACGACTTCCATCCCCAACTCTGACCAAGGTATAAATTGCTTCATCCCTTCCAAATCAAGCATTTCATCGTCCGCTAGCAATACTTTGTACATGGATACAGCCCCCTTTGATTGTCCATTCGATCATTAGAGTTCTATGTAATACTCTACCAAGTATACCATTTCTTAAAGTTAAAGCGCTTGAATTTAAATATAAGAACAGTTTATTTGTGAAACTTATACATTCTTATATTTACAAAAAACGAGGGTATACTAATGTGATTAGTATACCCTTCGTTTTAACGCACAACTGTGATGCTTATTTACCGCTGCTCATTTTCTTCAAGTTCTCTTGCCATTTGTTCGTCTCGAACTCTAGCAGTTTAGGGAACCCTGCTGTGTCAGCGTCCACTGCCGCTTTGTCTAGAATCGCCAGCACTTCAGCATCGCTCTTCGCGAACAATGCTTTCGCTCTGGACTCTACGAAAATATCATTAATCCGTTGCTGCGCGATACCTTCTTCGCTCTCAGGCATTGGCGACAAGTTCACGAGTTCTGTCGCATCGGATTGCGATTTCCATGTCACTGTACTTTGCCAATGTGTAGCCCAGCTGCGTTTCTCAAGCGGTAATGTTGCTTCATATTTCGCCTTCGTCTTATCGAGGAATACCGTGTTACCGTTCCACATCAAGTTCACGGTCTCACCTTGAAGCTTCGCAAGAGCATCTGCATCCGTCACATAAGCGTCTGTAAATTTCGGCGTAAATCCATCTTCCTCTACACCCTGCCAGTACTTACCTTCTGGTCCCCACATTTGAACCGATTGGCCTGCTGGGCCTGTATACCAATCTAAGAATGCGAAGATCGCTTCTGGATCTTTAGCTGCTTTGGTAATAACGGATACGTTCCATCCTAATTGTTTGTACGACCCCGGGAATACTTGGTCCGCAGGTACGCCTTCGGCATGAACAGGAGGGATCATAATGTAACCGCCGTTCGGCTCTTTCTTCGCAAGGTCTGGTTGTGCCAGCTGCGCAATATCTGTTGGGCTGGATGTTGCATAGACAGCGACGCGGCCTGTCATCACTTTCTCTTTCTCTTGGTCTTTCGTCTGCGTCATCGCATCTTGCGTAATCAATTTCTCACGGAACAACTTGGATGCATAGACCATCGATTGACGGTACGGCTCATCCTTGAAGATCGAAGACAATTTGCCATCTACCGGAACGGCCATGAGGCCCTTCGCAGAATAGCCTTTGTTATTCGCTTTGAACGCGGAGTACAAGATATCCAGACCTTGGCCGTCTTTCGCAAGACCTGTCTCGAATGGAATGACATCTGGATATTTCGCTTTCACTTGCTTCAAGTAGTTGTACAGATCCTCTGTTGTCTCGATCTTCGGTGAACCAAGCTCGGTGTAGATCTTCTTATTCACAACATAACCTGCGTTGCCATTTGGTTGGCTCGTATACCAGTTCGGGAACTGATACAATTTACCGTCCTCGGAACGCAGCATATTCATACCATTCTCCGCGAACCACGTTTTCAAATTCGGATATTTATCTAGATAATCATCGAACGGCACGAGCATATCCGCTTGACGCAGCTTCTCCACATCTGGACCACGGTCCATCCAAATCACGTCTGGAAGTTCGTTCGTCGCAATCATGGTATTCAATTTCTGTGCTGCACTACCGCCGGATTGAATCGCTTTGATGTCGACTTTTTTATTCTCTTTGATCCATTTCGTCGATTCATCCTGACCCCAAGTTGGCATCGTGTACCAATCATAGTGACCGTAGAAGGTGAATTCGAGCGGCTCTTTGCCGAGCTCATATTTATCGCTTGCTGGTGTTACCTCTTCTGTCTTCGTACCCTCATTCGTCGTAGTACCTGACCCTTCCGCCGTCTTCTTCGTATCGGAGTTGTCGCCACATGCTGCCAGAAGAGATACGACTAGGAAGGCAGATAACACACACATAAGCATTTTTTTCTTGTTCTTCATCTGACTGTTTCCCCTTTCAATATTGGTTTTATGTCCAAAGCAAATGCTTCAAACCCCTCACGAACATCCCACTACTACTCTTTCAGGGATCCTACCAATACCCCTTTGACGAAGAACTTCTGTACGAAAGGGTACACCATAATAATCGGCAAAGTTGCCACCATCATCGTCGCCATCGAGAGCGATTTGCTCGTTACACTCTGCATCTTCGACATCTGGCTCTGCGCTGCTGCATCCAAGTTGGACATCTGCTCAGACATAATGTTCGAGTTCAGAATTTGCTTCAGCATCGTCTGAATCGGAAGCAGGTTCTCATTGGTAATGTAGATACTCGGTGTGAACCAGTCGTTCCAATGGTAGATCGCCGTGAACAACGATAATGTTGCGATAACCGGACCGGAGAGCGGCAGTACAATGCGGAAGAACGTCCCCCAGTTGCCGCAGCCGTCAATCTTCGCAGATTCCTCCAACCCTGCAGGAAGCCCATTGAAGAAGGTTCTGAAGATGATCATATTCCATACGCTGATAAGTCCCGGGATAATGAATACCCAGAAAGAGTTCATCATACCAAGGCTGCGGATCAATAAGAAAGTAGGAATAAGACCGCCGCTGAAGTACATGGTAATGATACAGAGAATCATATAAAACTTGCGGCCCATCAACTCTTTCTTCGATAGACCGAAGGCAAAAATACTCGTCATCAAGATAGATAACACGGTCCCTATAATGGTACGAAGCACCGAAACCCCGAAGCCGTTCAGGAGCCGCTTATCCTTGAAAACGACTTCATAGTTCTCCAGCGAGAAGCTCCTTGGCCAGAACGTGACGCCACCCATTGCCGTGTCCATTCCTTTGTTGAGGGAGATGACCAGCGCATTCCAGAACGGATAAAAAGTAACAAATGTAAGTATAATAAGAAACGCATATATAAAGATGTACATGATTCGATCCGATATTCCAAGTCTATTCATTCTTGACACACCTCCCATGATGTCTTCATTCTTACCACAAGCTATTGCCGGATCGACGCGCAAGATAGTTCGCGATGGTGAGCAATCCTACGCTAATGACCGCCTTGAACAAGCCGACAGCTGTGGCATACGAGTACCGTGAGTTCTGAATCCCGATCCGATACACGTACGTCTCGATGACATCGGATACTTCCCGCAAGACCGGATTGACACCGAGCAGCAAGATATCCTCGAAGCCTGCATTCAGCAGGTTCCCAATCGCTAGAATCATGAAGATAATAACGACAGGCATGATAGAAGGAAGCGTAATCAGATAAATTTGCTTAAATTTGCTGGCGCCATCCATCGACGCTGCTTCGTACATATGCGGATCAATGCCCGCGATTGCTGCCATGTACACGATGGACCCGAACCCAATCTCTTTCCAGACGTTCGTCGTCACCAGGATGCTCCAGAACAGCTTCGGAATCGAGAGGAAATTAATCGGTTCATCGACCAGATTTAGATTCTCGAGCAGAATGTTCACACTGCCGTTATCCGTCGACAAGAGCGACATGACGATCCCGGCAACAATAACCCATGACATAAAGTGAGGCAAATACGTAATCGTCTGCACGACACGCTTGAACAGCATGTGTCTGACTTCATTGAGCATGAGCGCCAAGATGATCGGTGCTGGAAATCCAATACACAGCTTCAAGAGACTGATCACCAGCGTATTCCGCATGACATTGAAAAACTCCGGTGAATTAAAGAACATATCGAAATGCTTGAGCCCTACCCATGGACTGGCGGCGAACCCTTTGAAGATGCTGTAGTCCTGAAATGCCATCAATACGCCGTACATTGGAATATAACTGAAAATAATGATGAGCAGGATCCCCGGTATGACCATCATCTGCAGATCAATCTGCTGCAAAAACCGGCGGAGTGGACTGCGCTGCGTTGTTCGGACCTCTACATCCGTATCTAACTCTGGTTGAACTTGCGCCATGTCATGGCCTCCCTCGTCTGAATTCTTATATGACAGTGCGTTCGGTGATCATTCATGCGAACCACTTGACGGCTCTACCGCTGCAACTTCCGAAACAGCTAGCACATTGACGTCTGTCTGTCCTCGTATGCTGTATTTCCATTGTAAAGTTTAAGCGCTTACACTTATAGGTGCTCAATCAACGAAATGTGATACTTTTCCATGAAATTTATGTTTTGCTACGATTCAGTTGACAAGAACAGTAAACAGCGTTATATTATCTTCAAGTAAAGATATTTGATATAAAGATAAATCACAAAAATTAAATATAATGGAGGATGACATGATGAACGGATTAAAAGGAATACACCACGTAACAGCCATTACAAGCAGCGCAGAGAAGAACTATGATTTCTTCACCAATGTATTAGGGATGCGCCTTGTGAAGAAGACCGTTAACCAAGACGATATCCAGACGTATCATTTATTCTTCGCCGATGACAAAGGCAGCGCAGGAACCGATATGACCTTCTTCGATTTCCCGGGCATTCCAAAAGGGCAGCATGGTACGGATGAAATCTCCAAAACATCGTTCCGCGTGCCAAGCGATGCCGCGTTAGACTATTGGGTACGTCGATTCGATCGCCTTGGTGTACAGCATACAGGCATCAAGCCGCTTTTCGGCAAGCAGACCTTATCGTTCGTCGACTTCGATGATCAACAGTACCAACTAATCTCTGATGAGCACAATGCCGGCGTAGAATCCGGTACACCTTGGCAGAATGGTCCGATCCCGCTCGAATATGCCATTACCGGCTTAGGTCCCGTCTTCGTACGCGTCTCGGATGTGGAATTTTTCAAGGAAGTGCTCACGAAAGTGTTGTTGTTCAAGCAGATTGCCAAGGAAGAGTCCCTCTATCTGTTCGAGGTTGGCGAGGGCGGCAACGGTGCGCAAGTGGTCGTGGAGCATAACGTGACTCTTCCGCGGGCGCAGCAAGGGTATGGTACCGTTCATCATGCCGCCTTCCGTGTCGAGGATCGTTCGGTATTGAACGAGTGGATTGGCCGTCTGGACAGCTATAAATTCCCGAATTCCGGCTATGTCGACCGCTTCTTCTTCGAATCGTTGTATGCGAGAGTTGCACCGCAAATCTTATTCGAATTCGCTACAGATGGTCCTGGTTTTATGGGGGATGAGCCGTATGAGACGCTGGGTGAGAAGCTGTCCCTCCCACCATTCCTCGAATCCAAGCGAGAACAGATTGAGAAGATGGTTCGTCCGATTAATACGGTTCGGAGCACGATTGAATATGTGAAGGAATAATAGAGATCGCTAACGTAAACGCCAAAGACCTTTCTAAGGTTTTTGGCGTTTTTGGATGAAGCACAAATCCATGGAAGAATAGGCATCTCACACGCCCACATCTAATATAGTGTAGGGAGAGGTGGGATAACGATGCGTGCGAACGGGTATCAGGTGCAAATGGCTATTTTTCTAGCGGCTGTCTGTGAACAGACCTACAACCAGTATAATGACCCGAATGGCCAATTCGTCGTCCCCTACGGCTATCAAACCACGACGGAAATCTCGGCCAAGTCCTTCCGCGGCGAATGGGAGCGCTTCGGCTTCGTGCTCGAATCCGAATCCGATCTCATTATCGCTTTTCGCGGAACCGTCTCGACTTCGGATTGGATCTCCGACGTCATCGCGGTGCAGACCCCTTTCAAATTCGTCAACAACGCCGGGCTTACGCACAAAGGATTCACTGATATCTACACTTCTGCGCGCACGCAAATTCTAGAGCTCTTGAGCAAGCTCCCTGCGGACAAAACCGTGTACATTACTGGACATAGCCTGGGCGGCGCACTCGCCACCCTCTGCGCGATCGATATCGCCTCGAATACGCCGTTCACGACCCCTTGCGTCTATACGTTCGGATCGCCGCGCGTTGGGGACCCTGCTTTCTCCAAAGCTTTTATCCGCCTAGTGAAGAACAGCTATCGCGTCAACAATCTGGTCGATGCCGTCACCCATATCCCACCGTTTATCTATAAACTCCCGAAACGAAAAAAGACGATTTTCTATACGCATGTCCGCCATTCCGTGTCGATGCTGTTCCAGAACGGGTCGCCGGGCAATAATCACATTATCGGCAGTTATTTTGAAGCCCTCACTAAAGAAGACCCGCTCTACGCGAGTCAGCTCTGCACGGGCAATCCCGGCTTCTGTCCGGTTTAAGTCTCATCCCATTGGTATCGTTCAAGGTCCACACAGCCTGCCGTGTCGAAATGCACTCCTTCTCCTTCTAATAATGACTGCTGCACAGAACGGGAAATATCGTCTTGCAGCGCAATTTCTCCGCTCTTGTTCACAACGCGATGCCAAGGCAGATCATACTTCCCGCTTAAGGTATGCAGCACGCGCACGACTTGTCTTGCGGCTCGCGGACTCCCTGCTGCCCTGGCGACTTGTCCATAAGTCATCACTTTGCCCTCAGGAATTGAGCGCAGGATGCCGATAACAGATATAGTAAAAGGTTGCATGTCTCTCCTCCTCGATGATTCAGGAATTGTATCGTGCAAAATGCGTGGAATCCTCCCCATTATATCCTTTTACTTATCTCTACAGGTATACTAGTAATTCATGAAGCAATTGAGGTGAGGGAATGTCATTGAACGTTGATAATTGCAAACGTTGCGGGAATATTTTTCAGAAATATTTTTCGGAATTTTGCCCGGAATGTTATGCATTTATTCGATCCGAGCTTGAGCGAAGCAATACCTACCTGAAGGACAATCGGAACGTCAGCCTCCATGAGCTTAGTGAAGCCGTCGAAGTGCCGATTAGCAAGCTGATTAAATATATTAATGAAGGCAAGCTGTTTTCGCTCGATCATCCGAACTTGAGATATAACTGCTACTTCTGCGATCATCAAATCCACCGTGGATATCTATGCAAAGAATGTGCTCTTCAATTCAAGCTGGAAGTCAAGCATCTATTCCTCGAGGACGGCTATGAATATGATGAACAGACGAACCAAGTCCGTAATGTCGGCAAACAGCCTGATTGGAACGGCAGAGATAAGTTCACGGTAGGCAAAATAAAAAAGCTGTAGATCAATACATACGGAAAGACAAAAGAGGCTATCACTGATGTGATAGTCTCTTTTGGTTAGGATGCGAATTGTTCGCTGCTCCCTATGTCGAAGCGACCCAGACATCCTTAAAATTCACCCACCCTAGCGAATTTAATCCAACGCCACGCACGCTTGGATGGGAATGGGTACCCATTTTATTATGCAATAAGAACAGAATAAAGCCATCATCCCGTGCACGCCGCTCTATAGCAGATAGACGAGCACGTCGCTCCGTCTCATCCGGCGTAGACAATACTTGCTCAACGCGTTCCCGTACCCAAGGATGGAATTCAGGCAGCATAAATTCTTTGATAGAGCCCCCGTCTTGCTCATACATCTCAAGAAGGCAGACTTCATCCTCCGCAAGCACGATACAGCTCAAGATGCCGTCAGCCGTATGCATCACCTCCGGTTCACGTATGGACTGCCACGTGGCAATCTCAATACGCACCTCGATCCCGTATGCCGCGCAATGCTGCTGGATCCAATGCACTTCCTTCTCATGACCCTCATGCGTCATGAGTGTGATCGGCGTACCATCATATCCCGCCTCAGCCAACAATACCTGAGCATAATCGGGGTCGTACGGATCCCCCTCATGCGGTGTCTGCTCATTCGGGTAGAATCCGTAGGCAGGATACACCCAGTTATCTCCCAGCTCCTCGAGCATCCGCTGCCTGTCGATTATGGCATTCATCGCTCGACGGAACGCAATGGACCGCTGCGGCCCTTGCTTGCGCATGTTCCATACCACCAGACTGCAACCACGAGGCAGCAACTCCACCTTCGTCCATGCATCGTTAGGTTCTTGATGGAGTGAATCCTGACCGTAGAGCAGTTTCTGCCACTTGTTCGACTTCGTACGCGGAGCAGCTTCCTTCGGCACATAGGCCAACATCACGCCGTCCAAATGCGGACGGCCTTGGAAATAGCTCGTATGCGCTTCTAGGACAAATTGGTTCTCGCTCCATTCCTTCAACCGAAACGGCCCTGTCCCGATGGGTAAAGACCAGAATTCCTCTTCCATCAACCCTTCGAAGTCATGCGGTACAATGGACAAGGAAGCTGAGCAGAGGATGCGCAGGAACAACCAATGCGGCCTAGCGAGATGAATCCGCACCACATAAGGCCCCAGCGCTTCAGCTCGGTCTAGTGTACGCAGCATCCAGCTCTGGATTTTATTACGCTGTGACAGCCTCGTCATCGAGAAGACCACATCTTCGGCCGTTAACTCGCGCCCGTTGTGGAACAGAATCCCTTTGCGCAAATAAAAAGTCCAAATACTTGCATCCTCATTATGCTCCCAAGCGTGTGCGATGGAGGGCATGTATTGCTTATATTCCTCGCTGTAATAGACGAGCTGGTCGAACAGCTGACGAATCATATGACTATCAAAAGCGTAGACGAGTTCAGCCGGGTCGAGCGTCTGGATCTGATAATAGCTCGGAATCCGCAAAATGTCAGCTTGCGGCTTGCCCGCCCATGATTCCGTCTTATAGCCAAATTGGCTGTCGAGCCAATCGACAAATTTACTGAGCACTTGTGTCCCATCACTATACGTATGCAGCATATCAAAAGCTTGCTTATATTCGCCCAGCTCCGCACGCTCTTGAGACAGCTGGAGCAATAGACTGTCTTTGTCCACTTGGAAGGTGAGCTTCGACCGGTTCCCGCGGCCTCTGCCTGCTTGCCATGCAATCCAGCCTTCCTCCTCGAGTCTCCGGATAATCAACTTCACATTGCGAACCGTGCAGTAGAGCACTTCGGCCAACTGATCGAGCGAGACCTCCACCCCCGCGCCCTTCCCGATCGGCATCGCATATTTATCGTATAATACCGCGTATCTCTCTAAGGGCAGCATAGGTACCTCCTTTCCCCTATTTGGAAAATATGATGTTAAAAGAGGAAATATTTTGATAAAACTATACTCTTTTTCTCCCCTGTTGGCGAGAGCATAATGAACTCAAGTAAAGGGGGAATTTGGATATGACACTGTCAGATATATATGTCAAAGAACAGCTGGATGCATTTATGAAATCCGAATGGGCGCAGAAGGATCGACGTGGAATTCTCAGACATCAAGCGAACTTGGCTTCCGCAAGAAAATCTTGGCGGTTACGAATCGCACAATCGTTGCAGAATGTCGTACATTTGTTCCATAATAGAACTAACTAACCGAACGTATGATTCGATGTTCAAAAGGAGCTCCCTCTGCCATGACGATCAACCCGCTAGACGGACTACGCAACATGCTGCTGCTGGATCGAACGAATGACTTGAATGAACCGAACGTGCTGTATCCTTTCGCGCTGGATGAGATCTTATGCCGACAGACCGGACGCGGCGGCCCTGCCATCTGCCATCTGTGGCGCCATCCGAACGCCTTCGTGCTTGGTCTGCGAGACAGCCGATTGCCGCAGGTGGCGGACGCTTGGGCTTGGCTTGAAGATCAAGGCCGCTCGACTGCGGTACGTAATACCGGCGGTGCAGCCGTGCCGCTCGATCTAGGTGTCATCAATATTTCGCTGATCTTGCCAAAGACCGCAGCGACGGAACGCCACTTCCATAACGATTTCGAACAAATGTATGCTCTGATCCGTGAAGCTCTTCAAGCAACTGGCGCACTCGTAGAAAAAGGGGAAATCCAAGGTGCCTTCTGCCCAGGCGATTTCGACCTTAGTATCGATGGGCGTAAGTTCTGCGGCATTGCGCAGCGCCGACAGTCGCATGCTTACATCGTACAGGCATTCGTCATTGCGGAAGGAAGTGGACAAGCGCGTACACAGCTGACACGCGGATTCTACGATCGTGCAACGGCCTTCGGCGACCCGGCACAGCTGGATTTCCCGCTCGTGGAAACATCGAGTACAGCTAGTCTTCAAGAGCTGACCACCATTGGTGCAGATGCGTCACGCGTGTTCACCGATGCGGTGAAGCAAGTCATTCGCAGCCTTCAGACGACAGAAGGCATGCAGATGGCTTCTTCTACGTTATCCCTTCCTTCCACGGATGTCGTGCATGCGATGGCGAAGACTTTGAGCGAACGTTACGGTATTCACTAAAGATCGGAGGTACGTAAGAAAGATGAAGATCGATGCACCGAAAATCCCAGCAGAACTCCCAGAACTGCCCCCGATATTCACCTTGTGTTCGAAGGACGAATATCATCTTGGGGCACTATCCGACCTTACCATAGAAGAGCAGGATGCGAGCAAGGTTTCGTTCGAGAAAGTTCACTTCAAGAACGTTACGATCACAACGTCAACGCTGACCATGATGGAGATTACGGACGTAATTTTCGAATCCTGTGACCTCTCCAACGTCAACCTGACCGATGCCTTCATTCATCGGACCTTGTTCGTGAATTGCAAGCTGATGGGGACGGACTTCACTGGAACCCGCTTCCAGAATGTGAGGTTCCAACGCTGCATTGGCGATTATGCGAATTTCCGGCAAGCGAAGTTCAAGCAGGTTGTGTTCGAGGAGAGTTCCTTCAAGCACGCTGACTACTGGCAATCCACTATGCTCAAAACTGCATTCGACGAATGCCACATCGATCAAGCCATATTTTCCGGCACCAAGCTGGAGGGGGTTGATCTAAGCAGCTGTGAATTCAGCAGTTTGACCGTGGAAATTGAGGATTTGAGAGGATGTATCATCGCACCAAAGCATGCTTCCTCTTTTGCTGGACTCTTAGGACTTGTCATTAAATAAGCAACATAAGGAGGGATTCCATGTATCAGTATGTCGACGAACATTTTCAAGAAGTCATCTTTAGCGGTCGGGATTTACGGTTCGGCGAACTGATTCGCTGCACATTCGAACGCTGTAAGTTCCAGGGCACCTCCTTGGAGGAATTCACGACGACCGGTTGCCGATTCATCGAATGCAGCTTTCACGGCGCGCAGCTCAATGGTTCAATCCACACCGACACGGCTTTTGAGAACTGTAATTTCAATGAGGCGAACCTCTTCGTGGCCAAATTTACGAACTGCAAGCTGGTCGGGTCCGACTTCTCCAAGACCCAGATGGACGGCATCACGCTGGAGAAAGGCGACTGGTCCTATACCAATCTTCGATACACCCGACTTGCCAAGCAAGACTTGCGTGACATTCGATTTGTCGAGACGGACTTCTACGGCGCGAACCTGGAGAAAGCGAATCTTCGAGACTGCGACCTGACCCGAGCACATTTGGCCAAAACCAATCTGCAGGGAGCAGATCTTCGCGGTGCGGTCATGGACGGCGTTGATTTCAAGTCCATGGAGGTCAAGGGGGCGCGTATGGACTTTACGCAGGCAGCTCAATTTCTACGTGCTTATGGTGCCAAGGTCGATTAAGACGTTGCAGCGTCATCCCCCGTCTTATAAAAAAAGGAGACCTCGATCGGTCCCCTCCTCTGCTAAGCATTGTGACTAACAACCATCTGATATTTATTCAGCGAAGCACCGAGCATGTATTCCTTACTATCCCCAGCACCGCGGTGAGATTCACGGAATGCCTCGCTGGATGTCCAGTTCTTGAACGCCTCTTCATTCTCCCACACGGTGCAGACCTTCAGTTCTTCTTCCCCTTCTTGTCCGGCACCGAGCCATGCTTCCATCCGTACAAAACCAGGCATCGCCTGTACACCTTTCGCTTGTGCGAATCGCTCTGCGATTTTACTGCCGAATCCTTCTTTGATCCGAATCGTATTCGTTACAACTAACATCTCTCTCGCCTCCGCTATGAATGATTAGAGCTTATCGGCTGGCCCGATAGGTCCTTGAACCAGGATTTCCCTATCCATTCCATTATAGCGAATGATCTAGTCTTAGAACAAATTGAAGAACCACTCGAACAAATCCCCGATAATCGGAATAAGGCCGAACCCATGCGCACCAATCGCCACAACCCCAAAAGCCCATTCACCGATACTGACGACCCCCAGTGCTTTCTCAGCAATCGCAACCGCACCTAACGCCCATTCCCCAATGGCGACGGCGCCAACGGATATGCCGGAAGCAATCGCCACCGCGCCAGCCGCGAGCGAACCACTCATCGCAACGGCTCCTAGTGCCAGCCAAATCCCGAGTGCAACGGCACCGAAGGACAGAATGCCGAAGCTGATCGCACCGCACGCGATTAGACCCACGGCAATGTCGCCAATCGCAATCAGACCGATCGCAACCTTAGGACGCGGAGCAAATCCACCCCGGTGCTGATTCGCATTACTTCGGATACTAATCACTGGAAATTGCGGCGAAGGCCATTGGTAATCTATCTCTTGAAGTCCCCCGAACCGCCTCGTCATAAACGCCATCACAGGATGCATCCATTGCATCATCTATTCATCCCACCTATTCTCCATCTCATGATCCGTGTTCAGTATTACTATTGTACAATCTTTTTTTGGGATTAGAATCAGACTGTAAAAGGAAAAAACCTCGGTCTAGAGACGGAGGTTTTTCATACCCTATTATGATATCACGATGTCTTCTGCGGACGAACAGCTGCATCTGCCGTGCTGGATTGCGGCGCTGCCACAACATAGGCGTTCTGGCCCGCTCCGAAGCCAAGCACTGCGAATATCGCCACCATGACGAAAAGCGTGATATACGTGACTGTCCAGCTCTGGGTAAGATCATGGAGCAAGCCGAACAGCATCGGACCAATCGCAGCAATAAAATACCCTACGGACTGGGCCATGCCCGACATTTCGGCCGATTCCTGAACGGTACGTGTACGCAGTGCGAAGAACATGACCGCTAGGCTGAAGCCAGCTCCGCCGGCAATCCCGATCAGACTCGTACCTACGACACTGAGGATCAAGCCCCCCATAAGCAGTAATACGTATCCGATACCAAATCCCGCAGCCACAAGAAGTGCAATGATCCGTTGGCTCTTCAGCCGCGCGGCAATGATTGGCGTCAAGAAGGACGCCGGGAGACTCACGAGCTGCAGTAAGAACATCATCCAACCCGCAGATTCCGTACTCATCCCTTGGGCATGTAGAATTTCAGGGAGCCACGTAATATTCACGTAGAAGAAGAACGATTGGACCCCCATGAACAAGGTCACGTACCACGCAAGTCCTGAGCGCCATAGATTAATACGGGGACCCTTGGCATGGTGGCTGCCTTGCTGCGGAACCTGCCGATGACGAAGCTGCGGCAACCAGGCGATCAACGCTATGACTGTAAGAACACCCCATATGGCTAGCGCTCCTCGCCATCCGAGGTTAGCACCTTCCGCGAGCGGAATTGCAAGACCTGAAGCGATCGCTGCCCATAAATTCATAAAGGAAGAGTATATTCCCGTCATAAGCCCTACCTTCTTAGGAAAGTCTCGCTTAATCATCGTGGGGACGAGCACATTCCCGACGGCAATCGCAAGACCCAATAAGGCCGTTCCGAGGAATAAGGAGAAAGCCGACGGCAAAGAACGAACGATAACGCCAATCATCAATACGAACAGACTGACGACTAATGTCAGTTCCATCCCTAACCGTCTTGCAATTGCTGGGACGAGTGGGGATAGAACGGCAAAGGCAATTAAGGTCAGCGTCGTGAGCAATCCGATAACCGTGCCGGATAGTCCCGTGTCCTCTCGAATCAATCCTACAACAGGACCGAGCCCTGTAATCGGTGCTCGCAGATTTGCGGCAACCAATAGAATACATACAAATAATAAGGTCAAATTTCTTGTGCGTGAACTCATATGAATACTCCTATCTCTGTATATCGAACTGTCTAAATGACACTTTCCGAAATTCGAAGTAAATGACGAAGGGTCGTAACAGCCGCTTCGGCATCCTGGTTAATAATGTGGTGAATCAACTGGGTGTGGACCTGTACATGCTGCTCTTCAATCTCCTCCTGTGTTGACTGATGAATCGTCGCCATCACAGCGTCCGTCATATGATCGTAGAGATCGATGAGAATGGTGTTATGCGTCGCAAGAACGATGGCTTTATGCAGTTCCATATCGACATCAATATAGTGCGACTTCCCTCTCGAATCCAAGTAATTCGCGAGACATTGCTTCAGATAGACGACATCTTCCTCCGTCCGTCGTTCTGCTGCCAATCGTGCAGCTTCTTGTTCAAGGGCATACCGCACCTCAATAATTTCGATTAAATCTGCTTTCTTGAACCGTCGACTCAGCGCTGCACCTAGATCGCTCTTCGAGCATACATAGGTTCCGTCTCCTTGCCGTGCTTCCAGCAATCCCGCGTGAATCAACGCTTTGACCGCTTCACGTACCGTATTGCGACTAACCCCGAGCTGTTCTACCAGTTCCGGTTCGGCAGGAATTCGCTGCCCTACAGGCCACGCTCCAGATTGAATCAATTGATCCAACTGCGCTGCGATCTGTTCGGTTAATGTGACACGAGTGGCTTTCTGTAATTTCAATCGAATACCTCCAAACATAGGATGATTGGTTCTATATTCAAAATTAGCACAGATTTAAACTTTTGACAATGAAAAGAAA
>Ga0209025_1001301_pt1 | contig 34084 bp, 29 predicted proteins | sample AraplaMF_Col_mLB_FD_184256 | JGI IMG/M metagenome (GOLD analysis project Ga0209025, IMG submission 184256) | Arabidopsis root microbial communities from the University of North Carolina, USA - plate scrape MF_Col_mLB (SPAdes) (version 2) | ecosystem: Host-associated > Plants > Roots > Endosphere... | reverse complement strand
CAGAAGTTAATGAAATCTGGTATTCGGATAAAGTTCCAACTGGCTATGACTGGGCAGACAATGATACGAATGTGATTCCGGGACCAAAAGGAAGTGCTCATGGTACTCATGTTGCTGGAACGATAGGAGCAAATGGGGACGAAACAAAGGGTGGGGTTGCTGGTGTAGCACCTGGCGTTCAACTTTTAGCAGAAAAAGTATTTTCAGATAATGCTAGTGGTGCTGCAGAGGATGATATAATTGCAGGTATTGAGCATGCGATCACTATGGGTGCAGATGTGATCAACATGAGCTTAGGAGTAGATGCAGGTTATGTAGATGAAGCGTATGATCCAATTCAAAAAGCAATTAGAGTTGCAACAGAAAATGGTACTTTAGTTGTCGTAGCGGCAGGAAATTCTTCTTACAGTACAAAGAATAATATAACTTACTCAACATTAAAGCCTTATGCACAAGATCCAGATATAGGAACGGTTGGTGCACCAGGTGTAAGCCCATTTGCATTATCAGTTGCTTCTTATGAAAATACAAAATTCCATTTAAATGCCATTTCAGATGGTAAAGGATTAACAATACCTTTTAAGGATCATACTCAATTTGGCCCATCTTATAATTTTAGTGTATCTAAGAATCTATTACCTAATACAAACTATGATCTAGTTTACGTTGGTGAAGGAAAGAAAGTTACTGATTATCCTGCTGGAAAAACGAATTATATTGCAGTTGTTAAACTATTAAATACATATAGTACTGTATCTAGTATTCAATTCACTGCTAAAAGTGCTGGTGCCAAGGCAATTATTATGATACCACCTACAAATTGGGTAGATTATGCTTCATTGCCAGTAACCCCAGTTGCAACACCAACGGCCTCAACAAGTAAGGCAATCGGTGAGACTTTATTAAACAAAATGAATAGTTTACCGAATGGTCAATATGTAAGTATGAAAAATGTTGGTGATTATTGGGCTGATAACCCAGCAAAAGACACGATGTCATTTTTCTCGTCAGTAGGTGCGCCAAGTACATTAGATTTTAAACCAGAAATTTCAGGTCCTGGAGGTAATATTTATTCTACGATTCCAGGAAATGATTATGAAGTGATGAGTGGTACATCAATGGCAACACCACATGTGGCTGGTGGATCGGCATTACTATTACAGTCTTTTTACGAAAAAGGATTATCACATTCCAAAGAGACTGTTTTAAAATCCAAAATTGCATTAATGAATACTTCTAAAGTAGTTTTAGATCCAAATACTAATAGAGAAATTCCATATTCCCCTCGCGTACAAGGCTCAGGATTAATGCAAATTCAAAACGCCATTAATACACCAGTTATTGTAACAAGTAGAGACGCTTCTTTAGAACAGGCCGGTGCTGTTGCTCTTAAAGAAATCGGTCAAAAAACCAGCTTCAAATTAAGTATGAAAGCATTTGATGTACCTAAAGGTAAAAATAATAGTGACGATATTGAATACAACGTCTATGTTGATTTATTAAAAGATAAAACTGAAACAAAGCAATTTGATCTTGATAGTGATGGTCAATTAGATAACCAAGAGTATTTAAGCTTATCAAGTGAACGAATTACCGGTGCTAAAATCAGTGTAAATGATAAAATTGTAACAGAAAAATCAGGTGCATTAGTTAAAATTAAACCAGGTCAAACGAAAATGTTAACGGTAGATGTCTCTTTACCGGATTCATTAAATAAAAATATTTTTGTTGAAGGTTTTGTACGACTAGTTCCTGTAGAAAAGGACTCAACTAAAGCAGTTCCTTTAACGATTCCTTATATGGGCTTCTATGGTAAATGGGATGAATTGAGAAATATAGATGCACCAGCTTGGGAAAAAGAAGCATTTGTCGGATATACAGCGCTCTGGGACGATAGCTCAGAAAGTTATCCATTAGGATTTAACGGGAAAACATTTGACCTTAATCATATCGCTTATTCAAAAAATTATATGAATAATGGAATATTTGGTTCATTCCAAGCTTTACGAAATTTAGATAAAGTCGAAGTATATATCGAGGATTCATCAGGAAAAGAAGTTAAATATTTAGGTGACTTTAGTGAATATACTGGAGAGCCATGGAAATTCAGAAAAAATATCATGTCCTATGGTGATACGAAATATGGCGCTTATCAATGGGATATGAAAGACGTAGCTGGTAATTTTGTACCCGACGGTGTGTACCAATATGTTATGAAAACAACTTTGAATTATCCAAACGCAAAACCACAGATTGTAAAAATGCCGATCACTGTAGATTCTGTTTTACCAAAAGTATCTGATATTAAAGTAACGCCAAAAAATGGAAAATATGAAATTACTTATAAAGCAGAAGATAATGCAACTGATATAAACTCTGCGGTGATCTATGTAAATGGTCAATATAATGAAGTTCCAAATGGACAAAATTCTTTAACAGTTAGTACAGAACCAAAAGGTTTAGTCATTCTAACTGTCGATTACGCAGGAAATATCTCATGGACTACTTGGGGAGATCAAATCTACAATAAACCAAGTATGGCTATCCAAACGATTGGTGTAACGCCATCTACTGGTGTTAACCAATCCAAACCAGCAAAAATTTCGGCTTGGGGTTACAACAGAGCAAACTGGATAATTACGATTAAAAATTCAAATGGTCAGGTTGTAGATACGTATCAAGTGAACAATGAACATTCCTTAAAAGCATCATGGGCACCAGATAAAAATCTACCAAATGGAACATATACAATTACAGTGGATATTGTGACATTAGACGGTTTTAAAATAACATCAACACCTAAAAACGTAACAGTAGTACAATAAGGATCAATGTTACCATGGCTTTAGTAAAAACTAGAGCCATGGTTTTTCTATGTTCAGATTTGTAATAATAATAATTTTAACGAGACAATTACAAATAATAATGCTTGGATATATAATAAAAAACTTTCGTTACACTTTTTCTCAAAAAACTCAAAAACATTCTAAAAAACAAATGCTCTCATTACTTGTTTCCAATATCATCATTAACGTTTTTCATCATAACTTCATCAATTTTATCAACTTTATGTCTAACTCCGTATCCCTTATTTACTGTCATAACAAAAGCTCCGAATACAACAAAAATTATGATTCCACCTATAACATATACAGCTGTTATTGACATAATACTACCCCCAGATTTATTTTCAAGCTGAATGGACTTTTACTTATCTCCAAAATAATTGCATTTTTAAATAACGAGATAATTAGTTGCGTAATTGCTTACAATATAGAACCATAAAATATGAAAGTCAATGCAATCAGAATTTCTGTCAAGAATTGTTCACAATTTTAAAAAAGTAAAATCACAAGTATTTGAAGTAATTTTAAGTTACAAAAATAGGTGCAATTTGTTGATAATTATGGGTTTCTGCAATTTGTATATTGTACACTTTTTGCTGGAAATTTTGTTTTTATCTAAAGTGGATGGTAAAATTTTTGGATAATTGGATGAGTAGATTCTAACGGAATGAATCTATAATATAATAATTATTTGATGAAAATTAAGTCTTTATAATCGATCACATAGTTGTTTTAAAATATAAATTAGTTAATCTAAAAATAGGTGGGAAATCATAATTGTTTGTGAGGAATGTTTACTATGGAATGGAAACCCAATCGTGAAGCAAAAAAGGCTATTTATAAGCAACTTGCCGAGTACATTGAAGAAGGAATCGTTAACGGCACTTTTCCACTTGATAAACCACTTCCTTCCGAAAGGCGCATAGCAAAAGAATATCATATTAATCGAAGCACCGTAGTTGCTGCTTATGACGAATTGGAATCAAATGGCCTTATTGAAAGAAATAGGGGAAGCGGAACAACAATAAGTAAAGATATTTGGGGGATTACTAAAAAGCGAATTCCAAGTTGGAACAGGTATGTTGAAGCTGGTTCTTTTCTTCCAAACTTACCTGTTACGCAAAGAATTCGTCAAAAGACCGCAGAAGATAAGCTAATTAATTTAGCGAGTGGAGAGTTGTCAGAAGATCTTTTTCCAATGAAATCATTAAGAGAAATCACTTCAACTAGATCATTTATTGGAAGCCTTGGATATGATCATCCACAGGGCTACAAAACATTAAGAGAGACCATAACAAACCATGTTAAACAGTTTCGGAAAATTGAAACGGATTCCTCATCAATTTTAATCACATCAGGTGCTCAGCAAGCTTTATATTTAGTCGTTAAATGTTTGTTAAACCCAGGGGATTCAGTAGCTATTGAAGACCCTTCATATGCCTACAATCTACCAATTTTTAAATCAGCAGGAGTGAAGACCTATTTACTTCCAGTAGATCATAACGGAGTAAACCCAACCGATATAACTGAATTACATAAAAAACATAGAATCAGAATGCTATTCTTAAACCCAACCTTTCAAAATCCAACCGGGACCAATCTTAGCCTTGAACGTCGTAAGTCCATATTAGATATATCTTCAGAACTTGGTATTCCGATCATTGAAGACGATCCATACAGTTTAACATCCTTTAACGGTGAAACTGTCTCTACATTAAAATCAATGGATGAAAATGGAAATGTATTATATATAAGTTCACTGTCAAAAATCGTAGCTTCTGGTCTAAGAATTGGTTGGATTATTGGTCCAAAGTCTGTAATTGAGAGGTTAGCTGATGCGAAACAACAAATAGATTTTGGTCACTCTGGATTTACACAATGGATTGCAAATGACTTTTTAGAAGATCAACATTTCCATTTACATATTAAACATTTAGTAAAACAGCTAGAAAAAAGAAAGAATCAAATTGTCAAAAGCCTCCAAATATATTTGAATGATTATGTAGAATTTATTCCCCCACAGGGAGGTATTCATATTTGGTGCAACATCAAAAAAGACGTAAATGAAATACAATTACTAGAGGAATCTATTAAAAGAGGGGTAATCTTTGCTCCAGGTTCAACTATGGGATCCCATAAAGGATTTGTCCGTTTTACCTTTTCAAGAGAAGATGAAAAGACAATTGATGAAGGGATAAAAAGATTTTCAGAAGCACTAAAATATATTTAATACAGTGATCAATTAAACCTAAAAATTATGTAAAAGAGCTATTTGTAAATTTTTAATATACAATAGCCCTTTTTTTTATGAAGTATTTAAGAATGAAGGCTAATAAATAATTCTTGACCGAACGTTCTTAAATGTGTTAAATTTGTTCCGAAAGGATAACCGATTCGTTTCATTGATGAACCGACAAATTGAACTTCATTTAGAAATCATGTTAAATCAGTTCATTTTTTTTTGAATTCGGTTATTTTTTAGAATAAATTTTTGGGGGAGTGTTTTCGAAATGAAAAATAGTTCAAAGCAAGACTTCAATAAAGATTTTAACAGAGAAGAAAAATTGAAGACGCTGACGAATATCCAATATAACGTAACTCAGAATGGCATGGATGAGGCACCGTTTCTTAATGAATACTGGGATAACAAAAAAGAAGGTATCTATGTCGATATTGTTTCAGGTGAGCCTTTGTTTAGCTCGAAGGACAAGTATGATGCGGGTACAGGCTGGCCAAGTTTTACAAAGCCTATTGAGCAAAAAAATGTTGTTCTTAAACGTAAAGGATTATTGTTTGGGGCTGAAGTCAGAAGTCAGAAAGCTGATTCCTTTTTAGGTGATGTGTTCGCTGATGGTCCAGAACAATCGGGCGGACTAAGATATTGCGTGAACTCAGCGGCTATGGAATTTATTCCGAAAGCTGAGTTAGAAAATAGAGGATATAGCGCTTATGCTGCGCAATTTAGCGAGAAGAAATTAAATAAAGACTGACAAAGATTCAATTCCTTTAAAAATTCTTTAATGGTTCATACAATTATTCACTATAATAGGGAGGTATATAGTTATGGGAACGAATTATGAATTAGCTACCTTTGCTGGTGGATGTTTTTGGTGTATGGTTCAACCATTCGATGAGTTACCTGGCATTATAAAGGTAGTTTCTGGTTATACAGGAGGACATAAGGATCATCCGACCTATAATGAAGTTTGCACTAATACAACTGGCCATTACGAGGCAGTGCAAATCACTTACGATCCGAACATTTTTGAATATGAAAAGTTATTAGAGCTATTCTGGATACAAATTGATCCTACTGATGCTCATGGTCAGTTCAATGATCGAGGCGAATCTTATAGAACAGCGATCTTCTATCATAATAAGGAGCAAAAGCGTTTGGCAGAAGCATCTAAGCAATTATTAGAAGATAGCAATAAATTTAAAAAACCAATTGTAACTGAAATCAAAGAAGCGTCTTTGTTTTATCCAGCAGAAGAAAATCATCAACAATACTATAAAAAAAATTCCTTCCACTATAAACTTTACAAGGAAGGTTCTGGAAGAGCACAGTTTATTCGAGATAACCAAAAGAGAAACTAAAAAAATGCCTATGACTAGTAACACATCTATTTTAATAAATATAGTAAAGTTCTTGGTGACCACACCAAGGACTTTTTTTAAACTAAACAAAAAAATTTGAATTTAAAATAAAAAGTGGATTTAAGTATTAATCTAAGTCTTTACGAATCACTTGAAGCAAATACAAAAAAGATTATACTTCAGTTTTCCATTTTTTAATCTTAGGAAATAATAAAAGAGTTAGAGCGGCCATTAGTGTTATAGAGAAAAATACCTCTTCATTTATCCGATATTCTTATGTCAAATTTGAATTTCGCCATTTAACAACAAACAAATCAGCGATTATTTTATTATATATGAATTTTTATAGGAGTGATTATATTGGATACGATTACATTTGGAATGGGCTGTTTTTGGGGACCGGAAGCACGTTTTGGTTATCTACCTGGTGTAGTCAAAACAAGAGTTGGCTATGCAGGTGGAAAAGAAGGTCAACCTACTTCAAAAAACACATTAGATTTTACAGAGGTATTGCAAATCCAATATGACCCAGAGCTATTAAGTCTAGATCAAATATTAACTCAATTTTTTGATCAGCATAATACGACCAGAGCACCTTATTCTATTAAATATCGATCCGTTTTATTTTATCAAAATGAAGAACAGAAGGAGAAATTGTCTCAAAAAGTAAAGGAAATGCAACGAAAAAATGGCGTTATCTATACTGCTGTAGAGCCACTTGAGCAATTTTACGAGGAAGTAACAAGGCATCAAAAATATTATTTTCAACGTTGGAAAACAGTTTATCAAAAATGGTGCGAACTTTATAGATGGGAAGATTCACTAGTTGAATCAACCCTAGCTGCAAGGTTAAATGGACTATCTAGAGGTTGTGGAACGCTAGAGGAAATTCAACGAGAGTTTCAAGATCCATCGTTAGAACCACTTTGGTTTGTCATTCGTGAGGAATTAAAGGAAAAAAGAGAGCAAACAGGAGATACCTGTAGTTTTTATTAACGAGAAAAGTTGCGGTAGTCTTCCTTTTGGATGATGGGATGATGTAATAGGCGATAAATGCCACATGGCTCTATGCACCTCATCAATCATTATGGCTATGTACAAATTTAGAAATGCCATGATTAAACATTATCATAAACCAAGCTTAAATCTGCTATAAAAGAATCCATTTTGAACATCTTGTATTCAAAATGGATTCTTCTTATTTTCCATTGAGATATGAGCTTATTAGCTGTTTTAGATCAAACTTTACTTCATAACAACAGCTATTTGAAAGTTTATTTTTTCAAGAACGATTGGTCAAAAATAATTCTTGACCGCTCGTTCTTGAATATGCTATATTTATCTCACAAGGAGGTGACAAACATATAGTTGATAAGGAGTAGGGAGCTCAGTATTAAATGTTTGTTTGATGAAAACATTCATTTATCCTGCTAACAAGGTATGAAAAATAGCTAACCTTGGACTAGCCTTTGATAGATGGAAATTGGAGTGAATGGAAAATACCTATAAAAGATAGTTACATCTTTTATATAAAATATTGGTATTACGCGTTTAGTTATCAGAAAAATCAGTTAAGTATTTTCATGGGACATACTTAATCTGACAAAGATACATCCAAATTTGTTTGAAATGAATAAAAGCATCTACCCAAAATATTGAAATAAATAGATTGGAACTAAAGGTTACTGCAGAGCAGAGTATACAAGCATGAATACAACCTGAGAATTCGACCTTTCTATAGACAAAAAACTTATCATAATCTACTGGTTGAGAATACGGTTATCCGTGAAGCTTTGAGTAAAAACAAAAAAATGTGATTAAAAGGAGATTTTAAAATGACAACTATGACTGACAAAAAAGCAATTCGCCCGTTTCATGTAAATATCGCTGAAGAGGAATTGATCGAATTACGTAGACGTATTAACGCAACTAGATGGCCTGAGAAAGAAACGGTAACAGATCAATCACAAGGTGTACAGTTAGAGACAATTCAAGAACTGGCTCGTTATTGGGCGAATGAATATGACTGGCGCAAAATGGAGGCAAAATTAAACGCCTATCCAAATTACATTACTGAAATCGATGACCTGGATATTCACTTTATTCACGTTCGTTCGAAGCATGAAGATGCTTTGCCACTTATCATTGCACACGGATGGCCTGGATCAATCATCGAACAGATGAAGTTAATTGAACCACTTACTAATCCAACTGCATATGGTGGCAGTGCTTCAGATGCTTTCCATGTGGTTATTCCATCAATGCCTGGCTATGGTTTTTCTGGTAAACCGACAACTACTGGCTGGAATCCTAAACGCATCGCTAGTGCTTATGGTGAGCTAATGACTCGACTTGGGTATACGAAATATGCTGCACAAGGCGGTGACTGGGGTGCGATTGTTGTTGACTTCATGGGAGTTCAGGAGCCAGAAGGACTAGTCGGTATTCACACTAATATGGCTGGCGTAATTCCACCAGAAGTGGATGCTGCGATTTGGACTGGTAATCCATTACCATCTGGTCTTTCAGACGAAGAGAAAAAAGCTGCTGCACAAGTTGGAGAAAATAAATTCGCATTCGCAGCTATATTAGGAACTCGTCCACAGACGATGACTGGACTGGTTGATTCTCCTGTAGGATTAGCTGCTTTCCTACTTGACCATGATTGGAAGAGTCTTGCTATGAAGTCTAGATCTATTGCTGGAATTGAAGAAGGCATAACAATCGACGACATTCTAGATAATATCTCATTATTCTGGTTTACGAATACTGGTGTTTCGACGTCTCGTATTTACTGGGAGAACACAGTGGCTGGAATCTCATTCTTCGGCGTAAAAGGTGTAAAAATCCCAGTTGCTGTAAGCGTTTTTCCAGATGAGCTATACGAAGCACCGAAGAGCTGGGCAGAAAAGGCATATCCTAATCTGATCCATTACAACAAACTACCTAAAGGTGGGCACTTCGCGGCTTGGGAGCAACCGGAACACATCACTTCTGAACTACGCACAGCATTAAAGAAACTGCGCTAATCAAAGTAACCTTGATTAAATAAAAGCGGAACATAGCTTTTATTTGAATTGAAAGTTAAGAGAATAATGCAGCCTCAATAAATATTGGGGCTGCATTTTATTTAGTTTATCGTTGGGATATAAAATACATTCAATCAGCCATTAGACAATCTCTAAAGTAGTGAATATAGAAATGGTAAACAAAGCGGAGGTATTATGGGAAGACTTAAAAAGAAGACATTTTATGAATTAATAGAAGAAAATAAAAAAATGATTCATAGTGATCAAAATGCTTTAGATGAAATAGAGCTAAAAATCGTAAAAAAACATGAAAAATTGAGAAAATTACTTCAAGAAATCAAAGAAAGAGAAAATAATCTTATGTTTGATATAAAGCGTTAATTCAATCAGTTACTAAACCATTTTTTGTTGTTGGATTTGATTTGGAGTGAATCTATCCGATTTTAGGGTAGATTCTCTTTTTTGGGACAATAAAAAAGATTGTATTTGATCAGCAAGGCATTGATTCCGCTCTTGATAATGTTTATTTGAAAGTCCAGCCTTGAGACATTTTTATGCAAAATAAATTCATATTAGATAACTTGCTGATAATTGGACTTAACTATTAGGTTGAGATATAATAAAATCCCTCGTATTAAGAACGTTTATTCAAAATAGATATCCGTTTGTATATTTAGTGCTAAATTTGTTATCAGGGAGGGTCTTATAGATGGCAAGGAAAAAGGAATTCGATGTAAACAACGCTTTACATAAAGCAATGTTGTTATTTTGGGAGCAAGGTTATGAGAAGACGTCAATGAAAGAGCTTGTTTCACAAATGGGAGTCCATAAAGGGAGCATGTATGATACATTTGGTGATAAACATACTTTGTATGTTAATACATTGGAACATTATTTAGAATTGGCCCAACAAATTATAGAGAAAGGAATATCTGATACCAAATCTGCAAAGGAAGCAATTCGTTTCATTTTCAATTGGGCAATCGAACAAGAAGAAGAATTTCCATTGGGTTGTTTAATAGTTAACACCGCAGTTGAGTTAGCAAAACATGATCTTGAAGCAAGACAATGGGTTCAGAGGGGCTGGGATTTTGCAGAAAAATTAGTATATGAACTGATTTTGGATGGCCAACAGTCAGGAGAATTTTCCAAGATGCTTGACGCGAAAGAAATGTCTATGATTTTATATAATTCAATAATAGGACTTCAGGTGAAAGCAAAGCTTACATCGGACAGAGAAAAGTTAAATAAAATTATAGATATGAATCTGTCATTTTTGGAATAATTGTTGGTATGGTTCTACTATGCTCCGACAAAAATGAGTTTCTTGGAGCACTTTCTTTTTAACAACACAAATTTTGTTACTTAAGTAATCGTCTTTTTTGATAGCTGGTCAAATAGCATATTCAATTTGCGTAAATTTTGGGATTCTTATTTAGAATTGAAATCAGTTTTTGTAAAAGCTTAACATTCCGTTAAGCTTTTTTTGTTTTTTCTCTAAATCTTTATTTCATCTTTATCTCATCTTTATCTCAAAAGTATATACTTCTTCCAGATTAGAATTGTTAATCAAATTATCATTACTAATAGAAAGAAGAAGTGAGTACATGAACTTTCGTAAACAATTAAATAACGATGCTAGGATTTCAGTATTTTTTTTATTACCTAGTTTGATCGGTTTTTTCCTTTTCTATCTGATTCCATTTGTTATAGGTACGATCTATTCATTTAAAGATGGAGCGGTTGGTGGTACTTTTGTTGGTTTATTAAATTATAAAGAGCTATTAGCAAGTGCTTCATTTTTAAAGGCATCATCCAACACATTTTGGTTTACTGCAATCAATGTCCCAATTGTAATCGGTATTTCTTTACTACTAGCACTTTGCTTACATCAAACAGTATTTTTTAAAAATGTCATTATCAGTTCATTCATCTTACCAATCGTTGTACCAGTCGCTTCAATCGTTATGCTATGGCAAATATTATTCGATTGGAACGGTACAATTAATTCATGGATAGTAAATTTAGGTTTTACTCAAATCGATTGGATGAAATCCGAATGGTCAATCGCTGTTGTTTCAGTTGTTTATTTATGGAAAAATATTGGTTACAACATGATTATATTCCTAGCAGGTCTTCAAAATATACCAAAGGATTATTATGAAATAGCTGAAATTGAAGGCGCTGGACGTTTCTTTAAATTTAGACAGATTACATTGATTTATTTAACGCCAACAATGTTTTTTGTGATTTTAATGAGCATTATTAATTCTTTCAAGGTATTCCGTGAAACCTATTTAATTGCAGGGGACTATCCCTTTGATCGTATTTATATGATTCAGCACTATATGAACAATATGTTTGCTTCTTTAAATATTCAAAAGCTGACTGCCGCTGCTACTTTAATGGTCGGATCTATATTAATGCTAGTATTTGTGTTATTCGCAATCGAACGTAGATACCGAAAATTTATGAGTTAGCACTAAGGGGGAAAAAGATGAAAAGAAATCATTTAATACGCAAATGGATTTTAAGCTTTTTTTTATTGATACTAGCAGCAGTAATGGTTTTCCCAGTCGTTTTTACATTATCAAATTCTTTCATGACAGAAAAAGAAATAAGCCAAAGCTATCCATCAGAAAGTGACAGTCTACAAGATATCAATGCACATCAAGAGTCATTTTCACATTTGAAGATAATTCCTGAACAATTTTCGCTTGAACAATATAAAGCTTTTTTTGAAATGAAGCAATCATTCATTGACAAAGAACAATCTAACATGAAATTTTATGGAAATTCCGTACTTATGGTCTTCCCAATCATACTAGGTCAATTGATTGTTGCATCGCTCGCAGCATATGTATTTGGTAAACTTAAATTCAAAGGAAGAGATACGCTATTTTTTGTGTATATGGTTACTATGTTAATGCCTTTTCAAGTAACGCTTGTACCGAACTATCTAATTGCAGATCAGTTAGGGCTCTTAAATCGTTTTAGTGCTATCATTTTCCCAGGAATATTTGGTGCCTTTGGTGTATTTATGCTCAGACAATTCGTCATGACAATACCTTATTCATATATTGAAGCTGCAAAATTAGATGGGGCTGGTCACTTTACAATCTTTATAAAGATCATCATCCCATACATTCGTCCAGGACTAGCGGCACTAATCGTATTATTATTCGCCGATTATTGGAATATGGTTGAGCAACCTCTTATTTTTCTAGATGATCCATCAAAATTTCCACTATCACTTTATTTATCTCAAATCATTCAAAATAATAGAGGAGTTGGTTTCGCAGCATCAATTCTTTATATGGCACCAATGTTGTTCATTTTTGGTTTCGCAAAAAAATATTTAATCAAAGGAATTCAACTTTCTGGAGCAAAGGATTAATGGATTCATCACTAATTAATAAAATTCCATGTTGGATAAAATATAAGTATAGGAGAGCAAAGAAAGCGAGCGTAGATAGATCATGCCATATAAAATTTTAATAGTAGAAGATGAAACAATTCTACGTGAAATAGTAAAAGATTATTTAGTAAATGAAGATCATGAAGTAATAGAAGCAATCGATGGTGAGCAAGCATTGGAAATGTTTCAAGAACATGATTTTCATCTTATTATTCTCGATATCATGCTGCCTAAAATCGATGGATGGGCTGTTTGTAGAAGGATCCGTAAAACTTCAAATGTACCAATTATCATGTTAACTGCTCGTGTAGATGAGGATGACACATTGTTAGGATTTGAGTTAGGTGCCGATGATTATGTTACAAAGCCCTATAGTCCGCCAATTTTATTGGCAAGAATTAAAAGACTGCTTGAAAGTAGAAATAAAACGAATGAGCTTTCGAATGATACTTTAACTAAATGTGGCATAATGGTCGATTTTTCTTCACGAAAAGTTAAAGTAGATGGAGCAAATATCAATTTAACCCATACTGAATTTGAAATATTAACTTATTTAATGCAAAACCATGGCATTGTGATAACAAGGGAACAACTTGTACAAAAGATTTGGGGTTATGACTACAACAGCGATGATCGTACAATCAATACACATATTCGTAATTTACGCACGAAACTAGGCAGTAAATCAAAACTTATTTCAACAATTATTCGAACAGGTTATAAGTTTGAGGGAACAATATGAAGTTTGGGATCGTCTTAAAACTGTTTTTATTAACAACAACCTTATGTTTGCTGATCACTGGAACCATTTATATTGGACAAACAATCTTTTTTAAAGAGTACTATGCAAATCGAAAAGTAAATAATCTGAAATCAAGTATCAAATCATTTGAGAAACAATACCTAAAAAGCCAAGGTAATGTCCAAACAATCCAGCAATTAGAGCAAGACTTTTATCGCACTCAAAATACATGGATTACAACATTAGACCAAAATGGAAATATAAAAACGGCAAATGATTTTTATGCTGAAATTAAGATAGTTGGTCATAAGAAACCAAACCAATTTTTAAAAATACCTTTATATCATTTATTAAAAGAAGACGACCTTGTAAAAGATCATCCTCCTATTTCCAAAGGTGATACTGTAGATATCAATTTAATTGACAAAAATAATATTGTTATCGCGTATTATCTTAATGTGGTTCATAGTAACACATACTGGATCAATCAATCCGTTTGGAGTAATATTGATACCTCTTTCAAGTTCAATTTCGTTAAATATAATATAAAAGATAAAATGGACTTATCTATAAAGTATAATACCCAAATTAAGCAATTAAAGGGGATTGTACAAAATGTACGTATTCCTGATCGTAATGATGTCTCAAGCATTATTTATAGTAACAGCTTATTTATGGATCGTATAAATGAATTTCAAACAAACTTAATGTTGGATAAACAGAGCCAGCACGAAACATTTAAAACGCTTGATTATGAACAAAATGGAATAAAATATAAACTCTTTATCGATCCGATTAAAGTTCAAGATGGTGAGATAAACTATATTTTTTCAATGGCTTCATTACAACCAGTAGATGAAGCTGTACAAATGGTAAAAGATTATTTTGTATATATCATTGCATTTGTATTACTTCTTACAATTTTGACGTCTATTTATTATTCAATTAAAATTGCCAGACCCTTATTAAGAATTAACGATACAACCAGAAAAATTGCACACTTAGATTTTTCAGAACGAATTGAAATTCTTTCGAGAGATGAAATTGGCGATTTATCACAAAATATTAATTTACTTTCAAATACGTTACATTCACATATTACGCAATTACAACAAGAAATAGAGAAAGAAAAACAATTAGAAAATACAAGAAAAGAATTCATTTCGGGTGTTTCTCATGAATTGAAGACCCCGCTCAGTATTATGAAAAGCTGTATATCGATACTGAAAGACGGTGTTGCTAGTCATAAGAAGGACTACTATTTTGAAGCGATGGAAAAGGAAGTCGACAAAATGGATCTTTTAATTGTTGATATGCTTGAACTCGCAAAATACGAGTCTGGAACGTATAAAATGAAAATGGAACCCTTTCTTATTGATAAAATAATTGATCAGATTTGTAGTAAATTATCGATAGAAATTGAGAAAAAGGAATTAACAGTTCATAAAGATTTAGCATCAATTGAAGTATTCGCTAATCAACATCGAATTGAACAAGTCGTTACGAACTACATGACAAATGCAATTCGATATACCCCTGTCAATGAACATATAAATATTTCAACGACAATTGAAGATGATCTAGTAAAAGTATGCGTGGAAAATAAGGGGTCACATATTCCAGAGGACCAATTAGATAGAGTTTGGGAACGGTTCTATCGTGGTGATACGTCTCGCCATCGTTCAGAAGGAAGTACTGGACTAGGACTTGCCATTTCAAAAAATATATTAGATTTACATGGAGCGCAGTATGGCGTCATGAATACATCGGATGGTGTATTATTTTACTTTTACTTAAATAAAAACAAGTGAAAATGTGTTATCTAACTTAACTACAATATTCTTTCTGTTGGATCGCCCTAGTCTATAGGGCGATTTTTTATTGCATGCTAACAATTCTAAAGTTAACCGACGATTCATTATGTTAAAATTTTGACCAACCTTTTAAAAAACTTCATACTATCTTCATTTCATCTTTATTTGATGTGGGTATTCTTACCTTAAGTTAAGAATAGAAAAGGAGATAAATAAATGAAAAGAATATTGTCTTTACTAATGACTTTCATCATACTATTTAGTCTTGTCGCTTGTAGTAGTGGAAATACACAAAGTAAAGGACTCAATCATGTCGAACAAAATAATTCAAACAATCGTAAGCATCAAAACTTGGAAAAACTGAATAGAGAAGATCTATCGTTAAGAGTAAGTAAGGATGAGAAAAAAACAATTACAGTTTCAGTCATGGGTAAAGATCCAGTTTTTGAATTGGCTGCGCGTGCATACGAAAAAAAACATCCGAATATATCGATTAAACTAAAAAGCTTTGCAACGGGCGGTGGCGGAATGTCACTTCTTCAACTTGAGAAATATGTATCACAAACAACCACAGAAGTATTGTCTGGAAAAGGTGCTGATTTATTCGTATTGAACGACCAAAGTTTGCCAATTGATCGATATATTACTAATAATGCATTTGTTGATCTCAATGAATACATTGAAAACGATACGTCTTTTAACAAAAGCCAATATTTTATGAACATTCTTGAACACTCTAAAATAAATGGTGGTCTTTATGTTTTGCCCACGCGTTTTTCAATCAGTGCTTTAATTGCAAATCAAGAAGCGCTTGAAAAAGCAGGCGTTCAAATAAATGACGACCAAAACTGGACATGGAGTCGATTTACAGATATAAGTCAGCAATTAAAGTCAAAGGAGACACTTGATACTGTCATGCAATCTACACCTGCAGCTATCTTACATCCCTTAGTTTTCTCAAATAAAAACTATGATCAACTTATTAATATGGAGAAAAAGGAAGCCAAATTTGATTCTCCATTATTTATTGATTTACTCAAGCAAGTAAAAAAACTGTTTGATGACCATGTTTTATCTGATTACCAATCAAAACCGACGGAAACGTATTTTACAAACTCAACAATTTATTCTGCAAAAGATTATGCGTTGCGTTCAGCTATATACTATCAGAGTGCGACCATTTACGACTTTCCTCATTCAGCTGAAAACGAGTCAGGTGTAACCTTCGATGGATATGATCGATATGCGATGAACTCAAATTCCGCTGTCAAAATAGAAGCGTGGGATTACTTGAAATTTTTACTCTCTTATGAGATGCAAATCAAACCAGAAAGAGATATGTTTCCTGTAAATATCGCAGCAAATGAGAAGGCAATTGAAGACTTAGTCAATACAAAATTAGAAAATACAAAAGGCAATAATGGAAAAGGCGGTGTAGTAACGGTTACCAAACCTTCACTTGAACCATTGAAACTCATGATTTCTAAGGCGAATACACAGACACGTTGGAATGAAAAAATTAGAACAATCATAGAAGAAGAATCGAAAAGCTATTTTAATGGTCAAAAATCTGCGGAAAGTGTAGCAAACATTATACAGAACAGAGTAACGACTTATTTAAATGAGTAGAAGAAAAATGTTAGGAGACCATTCAAAAATGGTCTCTTTTTGTATAGTCAGAAACAGTAACATTTATTATTTTGGTATTTTTATCATTCAGTAATAATCTTTATTGGTCCTTCATCTCAACTTCATCTCATCTTTATTTTGAAAGATTATCCTTATTTTAATGATATTCAAAGCGAGGAGAGTTCGGTGAAAAAGAGATGAAATACCGTAAAAGAATGAAAAGAAGGCTGCTCAAAAGAGCGATTGTAAGTTTATGTGCGATTTTACTTATATTATCTCTCATTTACTCCATTATTGGTAAATTGAAAGAATTTACAGTTGAAAATGTGGCAAAAAGTGCGGAAAGTGAACAGGTGCAAATAAAAGCTAACCAAAGCAATGTCAAACAAATAACAGATGATCATGCAAAGCAATTAAAAGCAAAGAAATCAGAAGTTGAAAAACGAATCAAATCAAAAGGAAATAATCAAAAAACCAGTCAACAGGAATTTAAAAATAAAACAATTGAATCAAATAATGAGCAACAAACGACTCATCATCAAAAAGTAGTGTATCTGACATTTGATGATGGACCGAGTGCGCTAACAAGCCAAATTCTTGATGTATTAAAGAATGAAAAAATACATGCAACTTTCTTTATGATTGGAAAAAAACTGTATGATCATCAGGAGGTTGTAAAAAGAGCGGTTCATGAAGGGAATCATATTGGCGCACATAGTATGACACATAACTATGATCAACTATACAAACAAGGACACTTTATATCAGAAATGGAACAAACATTATCAATTATCAATCAGTTGACAGGTGAAAATACTCGATTAGTTCGTGCACCGTATGGATCGAGACCAGGTTTGAATTTAAAACTCCGCAATGATTCAGTTAATGCAGGATTTAAAATATGGGACTGGAATGTAGATACACATGATTGGGAGCGCACTGCTAACGCTTCAACAGTTCTTAATGAAGTGAAGAAACAAGTAAACCAAAATACTGAAGTTATTTTACTACACGAAAAACAAGCAACATTGGATGCCCTTCCTGAAATTATTAGCTATTTAAGAGAAAAAGGGTATGCATTTAAGCGATATAAGCCAAATGAACACTTTTCAGTAAATTTTTGGAATGATCAACGTCTTTGAAGTTAAAATCTTCATATCATCTTTATCTAAAGTTGATTTTATCTTCATTAACAAGAATTACACTATTTAATAACTAAAATATAGAAAGAAAAATTATGGAGGAAAATCTATGAATCTAAAGAAAAAAAAGAAAATAAGAAGTTTCCTTTTTTTAATCATATCAATTATATTAGTAGGTTTAATCGTTAAATTTAAAGATTATGAACTAATTAAAAATAAAGTAAATACAGCACAAGCAGCAATAGAAAAAAAAGAACATGCTATTTCTAAAAAAATGTTAACTGGAAAAACAATTGTTGTTGATGCAGGGCATGGTGGTGAAGATATTGGTGCAAGTGGACAAAGTGGGACACTTGAAAAAAAACTAACATTAACTATGGCTAAAAATATACAAATGGAGTTAGAAAAACGAACAGGTGCTACTGTCATATTAACTCGAAAAGATGATGTGAAAATATCACTTGAGGATCGGGTGAAAATTGCTGAAGAAAGCAATACAGATTTATTTGTCAGTATCCATTTTGATGCCTTTTTTACAAGTGAAGTTGAAGGGATAACAAGTTACTATCATAAAAAATCGGACGAGCCACTAGCAACAATGATTCATAATCATATTTTTAATAGAGGGTTAGATGCTAGAGACCGTGGTGTGAGTTTAGGTGATTACTATGTATTAAGAGAAAACACAAGACCATCAATATTATTAGAACTAGGATATATTTCTAATTCAACTGATGAAGCACGAATGACTTCTGAAGAGTTTCAAACAAATACATCAAATGCTATTGTTGATGGAATCATCAGTTATTTAAAATAGAAGAAAGATAAAGAGACTAACCAATTTCGGTTAGTCTTTTATGTATTTAATCTTTCTACAAAATATCCATAAAAGAATAGATTGATAACCTTTGAAAACAATTAAATTGGAATTATTTGTCAAAAAAATATTTTTAATTATCGAAATTTTTTTGAAATTACACTATACTTTAGATAACGATTCCCTTAGTCAGCATGAACTTAATATGGAGTATGAAAATTGTATCTTATATTACCTAGTATTGTAAAACTGATTTTTAGTGATAATTTTGCTTCTAACCACCGAGAATAAAACAATTTATATAATGCATTTGTTTTATTGAATAAGTCTGACACCAAAGAAGCATTTAAAGTTTATGTTTTAATACTCCTTGAACGGATCCATAGTCGGAATCGAACGATGAAATGAAGTTATTATTTTAACAATCTACTACACATATAGGAGGATTAAAAACGTGGTCAAAGAAAAAATGCATCCTGATATCGAAAATATCATTACAAATATCGAAAATGTAATGATCGGAAAAAGAAATGTGGTCGAACTAAGTTTGGTAGCCCTTCTTACAGGTGGGCATGTTTTATTGGAAGATGTGCCAGGTGTAGGGAAAACAATGATGGTAAAATCACTTGCCAAATCCGTTAATGCAAATTTCCGTAGAATTCAATTTACCCCAGACTTGTTGCCTTCAGATGTAACAGGGGTTTCTATTTATAATCCAAAAGAGATGGAGTTTCAATTCCATCCAGGGCCGTTAATGGGGAATATTATCCTAGCTGATGAAATTAACCGAACATCTCCAAAAACACAGTCTGCACTATTAGAAGGGTTAGAGGAAGCAAGTATAACAATTGATGGGATCACCTATGAACTACCTAAGCCCTTTTTTGTTATGGCGACACAAAATCCAATTGAATATGAAGGTACCTATCCGCTTCCTGAAGCTCAGCTAGATCGATTTTTGTTAAAGATTACAATGGGGTACCCGACGATAGATGAAGAATTAGAAATATTAAATAGGTTCCAAAATACTCCTCCAATTGATCAGTTAAAACCTGTTATTGACATTGATGGATTATTATCCCTTCAAAGGGAAATGAAGAATGTTTTTATCGATGAATCCATTAAACATTATATTGTGAGTATTGTTAATAGTACTAGACAGGACAGAAATGTGTATTTAGGTGCAAGCCCAAGGGGTTCACTTGCGCTTATGAAAGCGGGACAAGCATATGCTTTCATGTACGGACGTGATTATGTTTTACCGGATGATATACAATATCTAGCTCCTTTTGTATTGTCCCACCGAATTATTTTAAATTCAGAATCAAAGTTTGAAGGAATTACTGCGGAAAGAATTATAAAAAATATTGTTAAAAATACTTCTGTTCCTGTTCAAAGGAAAGTGAAATTATAATGAAAATGCAATTACGTGTCCTCAAAAAAGCCAGGAAATTCTTATTGTTATTTCTATTACCGATACTATTTTTGAACGCTTTGATACAAGGGGGATTTGTAAGTTGGTTTTTATTCTATAGTTGTCTACCGATTATCTTATACTGTGTGGCATTATCATTTTATCCTTTGGAAAATCTGAAAGTAACTAGAGAGCTTCCTAAAAACGTTTTCAATGTCGGCGATCCAATAAAAGTTATGTTAACAGTAAGAAAGTCATTTTTTTTACCAGTATTTTATTTTTTAATAGAAGAAAAGTTCTCAAATAATTTACATACTACTGATCAGCAAGGATTTACAAAGGAGCTGATATTAACTGGCTTTAAAAAGGAATGTTCATTTGATTATATCATTCCAAAATTACCAAGAGGTGAATACTTTATAAATTCCTTAACAATAAAGATTGGTGACCCTCTTGGTATTTTCGAATCAAAGAGTAAATTCGACATTATGAATAGGTTCGTAGTATATCCTCAGTATTCGGAGCTTTATTATCGTGCACTTGAGCATCAGAATAATCAAGGCTCGACAATTTCAAGTCATCACTTTCAGAGGGATATATCAATGGCTGTTGGTATAAGAGAATATCGCTCTGGAGATAGGTTTTCCTGGATTAATTGGAAGGCTTCCGCGAAACGAAATGAGATGATGACAAAAGAGTTTGAAGAATTACAATCAAATGACCTGTTTGTCATAATGGATTGTGCTCACAATGAACTTTTCGAATCAATTGTCTCGTTTACAGCATCTTTTCTGCATACTGTACTGAAAAAAGGTATTCAAGTTGGCCTTTTAACAAATAACAACAAACGAGATTCCTTTCCAATTAGAGGGGGAGAAGGTCATTTTCAAAAGCTTTTATACCACCTTGCGAAAATAGAGGCAAATGATACTACACCAATTGAGAAGGTTTTAGAAAAAGAACTTCGTTTCATTCAACAAAATGTTTCTTATATCTTGATCACTACCAATTTAACGAAAAATTTAGTCGAAGAAGCTAGTTTTATTAAAAATAGAGAAGGCTCATTTACAATATTTGTTATTAAGGCTGAATCTATGGTAGTTACGGAAAGTGAAAAATCACTTATTTCAATCGCCAATGCACGCGGGATCAAAACAATCATTGTACGTGAAGGTAATTTTAATGCAGCCTTTACAGGGGGAGATTTACGATGATAAAAAGTAATTTCACCTTATTTTTGCTGTATTCATATGGCTGTATATTGTTATGGGAATGGGTAAGACCTATTGATCAGTTAACCACTACGTATCATATGAACATTTTCATGTTTTACATGCTAATCGTTTTTACATTATCATTTTTTAAAGTAAAAAAAATCCTACAATGGATCATAAACATATTCTTAGTTTTACTTTTCGTTAATCGATTCCATTATGATTTAGGTTTCTTTCATTTTAAATGGTTCTTCATTTTCATAAAGCATATAGTCGAAAACTTTATTTTGCTTATAACTGGCCATTTGAGTGAATTGACTTACGAATTTATGACATTTTTGTTCTTACTTTTACTTTCTGTAATCGTTTATTTCATCAATTTCTTTTTAAATCGCAATTTGATATTTTACTTATTACTATTAACGGTTCTATATATATCTATATTAGATTCGTTTACGGACTACGCTGCCAAATTTGCTATTGTTCGAACTGTTTTACTTGCTTTTACAACTATGAGTTTGTTAACTTTTGACAATCTATTAGAAAAGGGAAGAGTTCATTATTATTCAGATTATGTAAAAAAATGGATGATTCCACTCGTAAGTATGATTACTTTTTTTGTCCTAATTGGCTCCTTGGCCCCTAAGCCTTCACCAATCTGGACTTTCCCTAATTGGTCTTTCCAAGTATCAAATCAGGATGGTAATGGTTCCGGTGGAGGAACAAAGACCGTTGGATACGACTCTGATGATTCATTTCTAGGTGGTTCTATAAAAAGTAATGATAACCCGGTTTTTCAATATGAATCAAATCAAAGGATCTATTGGAAAATGGAGACTAAAGACATCTATACAGGTCGAGGTTGGGTTGATTCTGCACCGACGCAGCGTCCAATGAAAAAAGAAGACTTTGTCATGTTGAATACTTATCCAGATACGATTGAAACCAAAATTGAAACAGCAAAGGTCACGATTGATGATAACTACCAATATAACTATATTATGTATCCAGAAGGAATTAATAAAGTAGTAAACATCCTACCTTATGAATCTGGTATAAATGACTTCAAAATTGATACAACTATTGACAGAATAAGCTATTTCAAAAAAGGGACCATTCCAGAAATTCCAGTCAAGCTTGAAGTAGAATATGAAATACCTAGTTATAAATTAAAAGATTTAATGAAAACAGTAAAACTTGATTCAAATTTGATTAATGCTACCTTTTACCAAAACTATACTCAATTACCAGCAAATTTACCTAAGAGAGTAGGTGAGTTGGCGCAGCAAATAACAACAGGTAAAACAAATTGGTATGACAAAGCGAAAGCAATCGAGAATTACTTTGATCAAGCAGAATTCAAATATAGTAAAAAGAATGTAGCTTTTCCTAGTCCGAATGATGATTATGTAGACCAATTTTTATTTGACACAAAAACTGGTTATTGTAATAATTTTTCATCATCGATGGCAGTCATGCTTAGAACACTAGGAGTACCGACACGTTGGGTAAAAGGATTTACTGGCGGGAATTTTGTTAACAACAGCAAAAAAGACATATCAAAACAAATTTACGAAGTGACTGCTGATAATGCTCACTCATGGGTTGAAGTATTTTTACCAAATCAAGGATGGGTGGCATTTGAACCAACTAAAGGCTTTTCGAATGAACTAAATATCTATACCAGCAACGGTGATTCATCAACCACCGAACAGCAAGATTTACCTAAAGATGTCATTAAAAATAAACCTAAGGCTGACTTAGAAGTAAGTGGTGAAGCATCAAAGAAAATTAAGGAAACAAATTACTTTTCTAGTCTCTGGAATAAGATTAAACAGTCATTTATAAGCGATTGGAAAAAAATGATTCTTTACCTAGTATTAATCCTTGCTGTTTTAGGTATCATTTATCTAAATCGTAGAAAATGGATCCCATACTTTTTCATGTACATTTATCGTTTAAGTAAAAAAGAAGATAGACTCGAATCAGCTTACCATACTTTATTGCGTCAATTAGCTCGTTATGGATTAAAGCGTAACGAAAACGAAACACTACGAAATTACGCAAAATATATTGATTCTCTTTTTACAACAAGCGAAATGACCGAATTAACAATGTACTATGAGCAATACTTATATCAACAAGTTAACCAGGAAGAGAATTGGGAGAAATGCTTAAAATTATGGGAAAGTTTAATGAAAAGGACGATCTAATTTATAATAATCAGAAAACAACTAAGATTTAATAAAAAAATGAGGCTATGAAGTAAATTTAAATTTACCATAGCCTTTTTTTTATTTTATTTGATATATAGATCTTATCAAATCTTTTGCTAGCATTTTTTATAAGTTCTCGTTAAAAGAAAAACATTAATTAAAACCTTTACAATCATATTATGCCAATCGATAGAACAACAATTCAACATTACATTTGAATAGTTTAAATATTATTTATCATAATAAATGCAAGGAGGGATTTTATTGAGACACGTAAAAGCACTAATCATAAAATTTATAGCAAGTTTCGCCTTATTATATATAGTTCTTGGTGTAGTATATGACATATCAATTGGTACTGTATTTGTAATCACCATGTTGGTTGGAGTGAGTTCGTATTTACTAGGTGATATGCTAATTTTACCTAGATCAAATAATACAATTGCTACGATTGCCGATATTGGATTAGCATTCTTTTTAATTTGGTATATAGGATCAGTATTAACTGATGGAAATATGTTTTACCCATCATTAATTTCCGCAATTGGAATAGGGTTATTTGAATTCGTTTTTCATAAATATGTTTTAAATCACGTATTCAAAAATGAAGATGTATCAGGGGATGTTTCCATTGGCAATTATAGATATCAAACAGAAGCTTCAGAAGAATTAACACCAGAATTTAAAAATGAAAAAACATATAAAAAGAAAAATAAAAGAAAAACAAAAAAATAACGCTGAGTTACTTTTTAACTTCAGATACAGAGATAACTTAATCAATTATTTAATTTACCAAATTGAAATACGTTTTAAAAAAGAACCTTCTATATAATGAAGGTTCTTTTATTCTTTAACAGCTAATCATGCATAGGTAAGGTGTCGATCATAATCGATTCCTTTTAAGTATTTGAAAGATAGATTACCATTGATATTTGAGCGACTAAAACAATAATACGTGATTTACAACATTTAGTTCCTATTTGTAGACATGCTGGTTCATCGTTCAATGATGAGCGGGGGAATGCGTACTAATGAGTATCTGTAGATTAAGTTTTATTTCTTTTTCTAGTTTACATAATATATATTATAGGAAGTTGATGGTAAAACAAGAAAATCCGTCTCAATTCATAAGTAATCTTAGAGTTTTGAGACGGATTAAAAAATATTAAGTGATTTTGAGTTTTTTTACTAATTATAGTTTATTTATAATTTTTAGAGACTTTTATCTGGATTTCTAATTTCATTTTTATAAAAGTAATCATTTTTATTGATCCAATTCAAACCAACCATTTTGCTTTAACTTTGGGCAATTCAATTTATGTTTTTGTTTTCAGCTGCTGTATTCATATATATTTTCAATTTGCTGAATCAAATTAATCTGAATTTTATAATCTTATTAACTAACTTTAATTGTTCCTATTATAACTGTATATATTTTATTAACAGTTTATTTCAAAATGAATCAACATTTAATGATTGTTAATCCATTTTGCAATTCAAATTATTATTATCTTGTATATAATTAACGATCAGTCTCTCTATAAGAAATGCCTAAATATCGATCTGTACTTGGTTCAAATTCAACGTTCACAAATACCCCAAATTCTCTATTCCCGCTCTTTGCTCTTAGCCATAATTTAAATTTCTCTACCGCTACATTTGTTGATTTCCATTCTCTACCGATATGTAAATAATCAATTATATCTGCTTGTGGATATTGTTCCTTTGTCTTCTCTACGGCAATTTTCCCCCACTTTGCATATGGAGGTTCATATACAGGAGTAGCATGTACAGGAGCCATTTTCAAAATGACTGAAAATAAAACTGAAAAAATTAAGATTAACTGATAAGATTTTTTCATTTTACTTCCTCCTCTGCTCTTTTCTATACTATTCAACCCTTAGAACTAAACTATTCACTGAACTCTGCGTCAATAAATATCATTTTTTACTGTTTCTGTTAATAAAAAGAAATTTTTTACAAATAGTAAGTTTAAATGCTTTTTAAGGAGGACTTATTTTGCAAAAAAAATATAAAATCAAAGCAGTTTTCATTATCTTTTGCATAATATGCTTGTCATTCTTTATGGTAAACACGTATTTACCAAAAGATGAAGTAAATGCTTTTACAAGCCAAGTACTGACTAGAGGGTCAACAGGCCAGGATGTTAAAGAGCTTCAGTCACGTTTGAAATTTATCGGTTTCTTTAAAGGAAAAGTTGATGGTGTGTTTGGCTGGGGTACTTATTGGTCATTAAGAACTTTCCAGAAGGAATTTGGAATGAAGGTTGATGGCGTTGCTGGACCTAAGCTTAAAGAAAAATTAGTAAAGGCAACAAAGAATTATAAAGCATCTGGTACAGCATCCAATACGAATACCAATACGAATATGAACACTAACAAATCTAACAATATCGTCAGTAAAATAACGAAAACGAGTAATAGCTCAAACAAAAATAACAATAAAAAACAAGTAGAAAACGCTCCGAATGGTTATACGAACAATGATATTAAATTGATGGCAAATGCTGTTTATGGTGAATCTCGCGGCGAACCTTATATTGGTCAAGTTGCAGTTGCAGCAGTTATTTTAAATCGCCTAAGCAGTTCTTCTTTTCCAAATTCAATTTCAGGGATCATTTATCAGCCTGGTGCATTTACAGCTGTTGCAGACGGCCAAATTAACTTAACGCCAAATGCCAACGCTAAAAAAGCAGTACTGGATGCGATCAATGGATGGGATCCTACGACAGGATGTATTTATTACTATAATCCTAAAACAGCAACAAATAAATGGATTCGTAAACGTCCTAAAATCTTGACGATTGGTGAACATATTTTTTGCAAATAAACGAAATTGAGGTGTATGTATGAAAAACGCTATCATGATTGGAGCTTTGTCTGTCGCCTTGATTGGTACAGGCTATTGGGGATATACAAAACATCGTGATCTTCAAGAAATGCATAATCAAGCGGAAAATAGTTATCAAAGGGCTTTTAATGAATTAACTTATGATGTTGATTTATTACACGATAAAATCGGTGCAACACTTGCGATGAATTCTAAGGCTTCACTATCCCCTGCTCTTGCAGACGTATGGAGATTATCAATTGAATCTAAATCAGACATAGCCCAACTTCCATTAAAATTTTTACCTTTTGATAAAACGCAGGCTTTTTTAACGAAAATAGGAAATTTCAGTTACAGAACAGCTGTTCGTGACTTAGAAAAAGAACCTTTAACTGATGAAGAATACAAAACGCTTAAAGCCATTTATAAAAAATCAGAGAGTGTTCAAAATGGGCTTCGTAATGTTCAGTCTGATATAATCGATAAAGACCTAAGTTGGATTGATGTACAGACTGTATCCGCTCAAAAAGAAGCTCCAAGAGATAACGTAATTATCAATGGTTTTAAACATGTTGAGCAAACGAAATCAACAGTCGATCAAGATTTTGGACCTACCTTCACTACTGGACCTGAGCAGTCAAAAGAATTAAAAGAGCTTAAGGGCGAAAAAATTTCAGAAAGTGAAGCGAAAAAAATCGCAAAATTCTACTTCCCTATAAAAAATTATAAAGATATTGCTGTAAATAAGAGTTTAGATGGTAGTAAAGAACCCTTCTACTCTGTTTCAATGGAGCATAAAAATCCACAGGGTGATTCTTATATGGAAATTACCGAAACTGGTGGACACCCTTTATTCTTTATTACGAATAGAGATATTAAAAAGCAGCAAATTAGTCTTGAAGATGCTGGTAAAAGTGGCTCGAGTTACTTAAAGAAACAAAAATATACCGACATGGAAATATATGATAGCTCTCAATACGATACAATTGGCGTATTTCAGTTTGTAAAGACTGTGAATGATGTTCGTATATACCCTGAATCGATCCAATTAAAAGTTGCGTTAGATAATGGGAAAGTTATTGGCTTTAATGCTAAGTCTTACGTAATTTCAAACCATAAACGCAATATTCCAAATCCCAAATTAACAAAAGCACAGGCTCGTAAAAAAGTTAATCCGAATGTAGAAGTACAAGAAGAAAGATTAGCAATTCTTTTAAACGACCTTAATAAAGAAGTATTATGTTATGAATTTATTGGTACTTTAGGTGATGATACGTATGATATTTATGTAAATGCAATGACTGGTGAAGAGGAAAAAGTTAAAAAGTTATAAATTTAAAAAGATGCTTAGAGGTCATATGCTCTAAGCATCTTTTTACTTTCAGAATCTCAATTTTATCGTATGTAGTAAAATCAAACATTCCATATCTATATTTACAGTACAATATACATTGAGGAGTGTGGTTTCATGTTCGTTTCGTTATCAAATGTTCAAATAAATTCTTTAAATGATGCTGATCTATGTTGGATTTGTATAGAACCTGCGATACTCGCTTATAAACAATCTAAAGGTATGGACTTTATAGAGACTTATTATAGAAAGTTTACAAAAGGACAACAAGCTTTATTTATGTATACCGTATATTTTAAACATGCTTTATCTTCTAAAGAAGAGTATTTTTGGTGGACAACACATTTATTAATATATAGAAATGCATGGTCAGAGCTTAAGAAGGCATTACGCTTCTTTAACGATCAGGTAATGATTGACCATTTAGAGCAGTTTATCTCTTATTTACAATCATGTGAAATAGATAGTGGAAATCTTACAATTGCACTTTTAAAAAATGAACTTGATTTACAAACTATGGTCTTAACGTCCTTTACTACATTACAAAAGCTATCACATTTTACAACAAGCACGATCAGTCATACTATTCGTCATCATGTATCTGAGTTTGTTCAATTAAAAACCGAAATTCATTAAAACACATGTAAATATTGGAGAATCACGATACTAACCCCTAGGATGATAACATAATAACCAAATACATTAAGTGATTGTTTCTTTAATAAGTTGATCATCCAGTTAATAGCCAGATAGCCAAATAATGCGGATGCTAATGTTCCAATAAAAAGTGGGAAAAATGAAATTTGTTCTACCTTCCCCCCAATTAAATCTTTACCTTGTAAAATGATGCCACCAAGAATGGCAGGAGTTGAAAGTAGAAACGAAAAATATGCTGCACTTTTCCGCTCCATCCCCTTAAATAACGCTGCGGCAATTGTAAGTCCAGAGCGTGATACTGCTGGAAAAATAGCAAGTGCTTGGAATGAACCGATAAATAATGCATCTTTCCAAGTTAACTCTTCCATCGTTTTTGTACCCTTTCGCTTTTTATCTGCAATAAACAAAATAATGCCAGTAAAAATAAATTCCCAGCCAATTGTTTTTCCAGATACTGAAATTGCATCAAAGAAGTCTTTAAATAATAAACCAACTACTACAGCGGGTAATGTGCCGACAACTAACAATAATGTTAATTTAGAAAATGGCTTTTTAAGTAACTGCTTCCATTCATTTTGATAAAATACAAACACCGCTAATAAAGTACCAATATGCATAAGCGTATCTAATAATAACCCCGCCTCATCAAGTCCAAATAGATGCCGCCCAATATACAAATGACCTGTACTACTGATTGGAAGAAATTCAGTAAGTCCTTGGATAATTCCTAAAATAAATGCTTCAATACTAGACATTTCCGTTTCCCCTTTCAACTAAACTAGTAAAGTATATGCAGGGATTAAGTAATCTTGTCCAAAACTCAGTTATTTTGTACACATATTAACGATTAAATCCCTTAAAAAAAAGCATCATTTTAGATGCTTCAGTATATAGACATAGTATTAAAGATGCTTTTTGGTTTTCATGACTGAAAATAGTTTACTAGTAGGATCTATAGTTAATTCATTTACGATGTACTGAGTAGCGTGTTGAAGTCTTTGTTCTCCTATAGATGTATAGATTCCTAGTTGAGTTAATAACGATAAAATATCCTCTGTTGCGACCATCTGATTCTTTTCATTTGAAGGAAATAGTCCTCCATAACCTCCGTTTGACGAATCAAATCGATGAATTCCATAATCTAGAGATGTATAAACATTTGAAATTGCACGACCGTAAGTATTATAAAACTGCATTGAACAACGATCTGAAGGGACTGTTTTTAATAAATCTTCTAAGAAAAGTTGAATTTGTGGAGGAGTGGCCTTACCAACGGAATCTACAAAGGAGATTTCATCAATACCAATGTCTAAAAATTGATTCGCTAATTTGATTGTTTTTTGAATACTAATATTCCCTTCAAAATGACAACCAAATACGGATGTAATATAGACTCTAGTGCTCTTTCCATGATCATTACACTCATTTACCATTTTCTTCATTTCTTGTACAGTTTGTTGAATAGTAGCTTCTTTCGTAAATTGATTATAAGTCTCACTACTAGAGATATACAAATTTACTTGATCAGCATCAACAACAAAAGCTCTTGTCAATCCGCGTTTATTTGGTACTAAGACGCTATACTGACAGTTTTCTTTCTTTTTAAGCTTTAAAACTAATTCCGCTGCTTCATTGAAATCTTTTTTTTGATTAGTCCTTACAAAGCAAGAAACTTCAATATTAGGTACACCACTTTCAGCAAGCAAATGAATCCAATTTAGTTTTTGTTCATTTGATAAATATAGGTTATTTTGTAACTTTAATCTTGGTCCAATCTCATTTAAAACGACAGATTGTGGAAGCTTCAATAGAATCTACTCCTATATAGAAAATTTGAATTAAAAACAGATCTGTTACACTACTTCTAATGACAGCAGATACTAAGTCTTGTTTCAAATACTCTTCCTTTAATATAAGTGAGAAAAAGAGATTTTATGATCATTCGATTCTAGTAAATTTATTAATATGAAGGAAATGCTCATGTTTAAATGTTATTAATATATTTTCTAACATGATGGCAAAAAAAGAAGACCACTTTTGTGGCCTCCCTTACATTAACTACTTATCTTTTCGTCTTAGAGATTATAAAACTTTACTTAGGAAACTCTTTGTACGTTCATGTTTTGGAAAGTCGAAAATTTGTACTGGTTCATTTTCTTCAACAATATAACCTTGATCCATAAAAATGACCCGATCGCCGACTTCTCGAGCAAATCCCATTTCATGTGTAACGATGACCATCGTCATACCTTCTTTTGCTAGCTGCTTCATTACCTCTAATACTTCGCCAACCATTTCAGGATCAAGAGCTGAAGTAGGTTCATCAAACAACATAATTTTTGGTTCCATAGCAAGAGCTCTTGCAATGGCAACACGTTGTTTTTGACCACCTGATAATGAATCTGGGTAGTTACTCGCTTTATCTGCTAGTCCAACTTTCTTCAATAGCTCGAGTGCTTTTTCTTTTGCAGCTTCCTTTGAAGTATTTCGAACCTTTGTTGGAGCTAACATAATATTTTCTAATACTGTAAGATGTGGAAATAAATTAAAGTGTTGAAACACCATACCAACTTCTGTACGAATATGATTAATGTTCGTTTTCTTATCTGTAATATCGACACCTTCAATTAACACACTACCATCAGTAATCGTCTCTAACATATTTAAACAGCGGAGAAATGTTGATTTACCAGACCCAGATGGCCCGATGACAACAACAACTTCTTTATGTTTAATTGAAATACTAATATCTTTTAAAACTTCTAACGCACCAAATGATTTCTTTAATTTATCTACTTTTATCATCCTGTTGTCAGCCTTCTTTCAATACGATTTAATACTGCGCTTAACGATAACGTTAATATTAAGTAAATGAATGCGGCCATTAAATACGGCTCCCAAACAATATAGTACTGACCATTCATAGCGCGGCTCCAATACATGATTTCTGGGGTTGCGATAATTGCAGCAATAGAAGACTCCTTGATTAAAACAACAAATTCATTACCAAGTGGTGGGATCATTCTTTTAATCGCTTGAGGTAAGATTACATATCTCATAGCTTGTACATGTGTCATTCCAAGTGATCTAGAAGCTTCCATTTGTCCTTTATCAATTGACTGGATTCCTGCACGGAAAATTTCCGCAATATACGCTGCAGCATTTAATGATAATGCGATAATTGCAGCGGCAATGGGATTCGTCTCATCAATAAAGTAAGGTACTACACCAAAATGAATTAATAGAATTTGAACGAATAATGGTGTTCCTCGGAAGAAGTTGATATACCATACAAATGGTAAAGCTAGCCATTTATTCGATTGCATTTTTCCTAATCCAATGAATAAACCAATAATTGTACCAAATACGATTCCCGCTAAAGACAGGGCAATTGTTAACAATGTTCCTTTCCAGAAAAATGGCAAATATTCTACGATTACATCCCAATTAAATCCCATCTATATCTTTCCCCCAATTATCTAAAATTGCGTAACACAGGTAAGGTTACGCAATTTTTAGACTTCTATTTATTTTGTTCAGCTGTTAACGTTTCAAGATCAGGTTCAGTACCAAAATGTTCTTTATAAATTTCTTCATAAGTTCCATTTTCAACTACTTCTTTTACTGCTTTATCTAATTTCTCTTTATATTTACTTCCTTTAGGTAGCATTAAGCCGTAAAACTCTGCAGCAAAGCTATCTTTATCTTCAATAACAACTAATTTTTCATTCGGGTTATTTTTTGCATATGTTTCTACTACTGCATTATCAGCAACGACAGCGTCCGCTCCGCCACTTTTTAATTCAAGAATTGCTAGATTATTATTTTCGAATTTTTTAACATCTTTACTGTTCTTACCTAATAATGATTCAACTGCTTCTTGACCAGTTGTTCCATTTTGTACTGCAACAACTTTCCCTTTAAGATCTTCTGCAGATTTAATATCACTGCCTTCAGGTACTAAAATCTTATTTGTTGAAAGGAAGTAAGGAACAGTAAAATCATACTTAATTTTACGATCATCATTGATTGTAATAGATGACATACCAACATCAGCTAGCTTGTCTCCAACTTCTGCGAATAATGGGTCCCAACCAACGTTTACAATATCAATTTTCAATCCAGCTTCTTTTGCAACTGCATTTGTAAAATCAACATCGAATCCGACAATTTTACCTTTATCAAGATATTCAAATGGCGCATAAGCAGCATCAGTAACAACTCTTAAAGGTTTTTGATTTTCTGTACCACCTGTTTTTGAATCTTTTCCGCAAGCAGAAAGAATCAGTGCTGTTGAAACAGCAAAAGCAAAAGACATTTTTTTAAAGTTCTTCATCTAAATTCCCCCTATGTAATACTATCTTTTATAAATTTACTGATTTAATTAAATATATAGAAAATTTACTATATTTAGACTTTAAATAATTATATCTGTTCTTGTTTATTTATGCAATACCATGTCAAAGATTGTTAAATCCTACTAAATTAATAGTATACACATACAAAAAAGCAGTTCTTTAAGAACTGCTTTAGAAAAATAGAATAGTAAATTTGCTTTATTATTTCATTCTAAAAACTTCTCCGCGCGGGATAAATGGAAGTCTTGCACCTTGTGGCATAACAAATGCATGTTCTCTTCTAATGGAAAGACGATCACAATATCCATCTGTAATAATAAGAATCGGGCCGTTTTTAGGGAAGTCTTTTGCACTTTCAATCATATCAATTCCAGGTTGAAGAATTGTACCGCCTCTACCTTTTATTTTGACTTTCTCTAGTAAGCTTTCTGGATGTACATATCCTTCATCATGTGAGGTAGCATCACAAAAAATGACTCTGACTAATGGGACATCTCTAGCAATACTATAACTTGCTATTGTTCCGAGGGCTTTACCTAGCAATACACGATCCATAGAACCGGAAGTATCAACAATGACAGCAAATGTTCTTTCGCTTTCATCACCACTTTGATGTATCCACTTAGGCCTTGCGATATTAGGAGTAGATGCTTGCCTTCTACTTTGCCGACTATAAGTTCTGACTTTTTCAATTGGTTGAAACATTCGATCAAACCATTTCGCAAGTTCGACATCCCAAGGTATCGGGGGTTGGCTTAAACTTTTAATCTCTTCAACTAAACCAAGTGGAAGATATCCTCGATCTTGTATTTGATGATAATTTAAACCTTGAGCTAATGCTCTGCGGTAAAACTCATCTAAATCCAATCCTACATTTCCATCCCAGAAGTCAGGTGATTTTGTTTCAATGATGTCACCTACACCCATTCCTTTAAATGTTTTTAGCTTACGATACATTCTTAAGTCAGCGACAATTCTATCATAAATTGT
>Ga0209025_1001296_pt1 | contig 34134 bp, 32 predicted proteins | sample AraplaMF_Col_mLB_FD_184256 | JGI IMG/M metagenome (GOLD analysis project Ga0209025, IMG submission 184256) | Arabidopsis root microbial communities from the University of North Carolina, USA - plate scrape MF_Col_mLB (SPAdes) (version 2) | ecosystem: Host-associated > Plants > Roots > Endosphere... | reverse complement strand
TGTTCCTTGAAGGGCGGCGCCTCGATCTCCGTCAGCATCTTCAGGTCCTCGACCGCGCGCTCGTGGTCGGCCTTGACCGCGTCCAGCAGCTTCTGGATCGCGGGCGAAGCCATCAGCTGGGTGTAGGTCTTGTCGACCTCGGGCCGGACCTGTGTGGGCGTGGCTGCGACGGCGCCCGTCTGGGCGTGGGCGATGCCGGCGGCACCGGCCAGGGCGAGGACGAGCGGGGCAAGGCGAAAAGACGCGGGGCGAGGCATGGTGGAGGACTGTCCTTGAAGGTGAGGAAGGAGCGGAGGGAGAGGGGCCGCGCCGGCGCGGCGCCGTCAGCAATTCTTCCGGTCATGGTGCGCGCCTGCTCTGGTTTAATCTTTGGTCATGTCAGTTTTTCTAACAGGCTAGCCATGCGCCGCCACATTCCGAGCACCCGTGCGCTGCTGATCTTCGATGCGGTGGCCCGCCACCACGGCGTGGGCAAGGCGGCGGAGGAGCTGTGCCTCACGCACAGCGCGGTGAGCCAGCAATTGCGGCTTCTCGAATCGCAGATCGGCGTGCGGCTGGTGCAGCGCACGGCGCGCGGCACCGAGCTCACCGACGCCGGGCGGCGCTACCACGGCCAGATCGCCGGCGACCTGCTGCGGCTGCAGAACCACACGCTCGAAGCCATGGCGCAGCGCGTCGACGGCCTGCGCCTGATCGTGGGTGCGGTGCCGGTGCTGGCGGAGGGCTGGCTGACGCCGCTGCTGCCGCAGTTCATCGCACGGCATCCGGGCTGCAGCCTGCACCTGCAGGTCTTTCCCACCGAGCTCTACATGGAGGACATGCCTTTCGACGTGGGCGTGCAGTACGACGACGCGGTGTGGCCCGGCGCCAATGCGCGGCCTCTCATGGACGAGTTCTGCGTCGCGGTGTGTTCGCCTCGCGCGAAGGGCCGGGCCGCGATGGCGCGCGGCGACTTTCGCGCTGCGCCACTGCTCCAGCTGCGCACCCGCATGGGGGCGTGGGAAGAATGGTTCGGGCAGACGGCGCATGCGCGGCCGCCCGAGAACCTCGTGACGGGGCATCGCTTCGATCTCTTCTCCTCGCTGGTGGCCGCGGTGCGCGCCGACCTCGGCGTGGGGCTGGTGCCGCACTATTTCGTCGAGCGCGAACTGCGTTCGGGAGAGCTGGTGCTGGCCTGCGCGCACCGGGCGCCGTCGAGCCGGGGCTACAGCGTCTTCATGGCGCCGAACCGGACGGCCGATCCGCTGGCGGAGGCCTTCCTGGCGTGGCTCTGCGAGGCCGGGGCGGCGCAGCAGGCGCCGGTTTAGGCGCGGCGGAAGAGCAGCACCGAATTCGTGCCGCCGAACGCGAAGGAGTTGCTCATGGCGGCTTCGAGCGCCGGCGCAGCCGTGTCGTCCTGCGTCACGAGGTTCAGGTCGCAGGCCGGATCGATCTCGTTGCAGTGGGCGTTGGGCGGCAGTTGCCGGTGGTGCAAGGCCAGCACCGTGATGAGCGCCTCGATGGCGCCTGCCGCGCCCAGCATGTGGCCGTGCAGTGCCTTGGTGGAACTGACGCGCAGTTCGCCGAGGTCGTCGCCCCATACCTGCGCCAGTGCGTTGCGCTCGACCACGTCGCCGATGCGCGTGGCCGTGCCGTGCGCGTTGCAGTAGCCCACGTCGCGCGGTTGCAGGCCGGCCTGCCGCAGGGCCTGCCGCAGGGCGCGCGCCTGGCCCGGTGCATCGGGCTTGGTGAGATGGGTGGCGTCGCTGCTCAGGCCCCAACCGGCCAGCGTGGCGTAGCTGCGGGCGCCGCGGCGGGCGGCACGCTCGGCGGATTCGAGCACCAGGAAAGCGGCCCCCTCGCCCAGCGCGAACCCGCTGCGGTCGCTGGCAAAGGGCCGCACCGCGCCGGCCGCTTCGCCGGGCTGGAAGGTCGCGAGCGTCTGCATCGCCTGCCAGGCCAGCACCACGCCCGGCACGATCAGTGCCTCGCTGCCGCCGGCGATGGCCACGTCGACTTCGCCGCGCTGGATCGCCTTGGCGGCCTCGGCAATGGCCACCGACGACGAGGCGCAGGCGACGGAATAGGTGAGCACCGGCCCCAGCACACCCTGGCGCATGGCCACATGGGCGGCCGGCGCGTTCGGCATGAAGGCGGGAATGGTGAGCGGCGACACGCGCCCGTTGCCGCGGTAGGCGGCTTCGAGCGCCGCCGCGCCGCCCATGCCGCAGCCGGCATAGATGCCCACGCGTTCGGGGTCGGCGTCGCTGACGACGGCAAGGCCCGCGTCGCGCAGCGCGAGGTCGGCCGCGGCCACCGCGAGCTGGCTCACGCGATCGACGCCCGCGAGCTGGAGCTTGGTGAACCAGCGGGTCTCGTCGAAGGCCAGCGTGGCTGCGGCGGCCGGCTTGGGCAGTTCGGAAAAAACGGGCTGGATGGCCGAGCGGCCCTGCAGCAGCGCCTGGAAGAGGGCGGCGTGCTCGTCGCCGTGCGGCGCCATGACGCCCAGCCCGGTGACGGCGACCTCGTGGCGGTTCACGCTGGCTTCGCGGTACGGACCTTGTCGACCAGCAGCGCAAGCTCGGCCAGGGTGTCGATGCTCGCGTCCTCGTCGGGCATGGTGATGCCGAAGTGATCTTCGATGGCAAACAGGAATTCGGCCAGCGCCAGCGAATCGAGGCCGCCGGTTTCACGCATCGAGGCGTGAGGGTCGAGCTTCGACGGTTCGATGCCGTACTTCTCGTGGATCAGGTCCTGCAATTCCTTCAGCGAACTCATCGTGCGATGCCTGTCGTCTTGTGCCGCCGTTGATCGATGGCCACCCGTTCGGGGTGCGCCATTGGATCGATCCCTTCCTCGCTCGGCCTGTGGTGGTCAATGATGGCCAATGATATCCGCTCCTACGAGAGGGGCATCCTGTCGCAAACGCTTCCCCGGCCGCCAGCGCAGCGAAGGCAGCGCGAACGCCATGCCGAGCAGCGCGCCCGCCACCACGTCCAGCACCACGTGCTGCTTGACCGCCAGCGTGGAGTAGGCGATGGCCAGGAACCAGGCCCCGTTGAGCATGCGCAGCAGGACGGGCGTGCGCGCCTGGCGCAGCAGGTGTTCGATCCAGAGGGCGGTGAAGATCGCGACGGCCACGTGCATCGAGGGGCAGGCATTGCCCGCCGCGTCCACGCCTTGCAGCATCGCGAAACCGGGGAAGCCCGAGACGTCCATGGCCAAGGGCGGTATCTGGGTCGGCCAGAAGTAGAAGAGGCCCAGGCCGGTGATGCACAGCGCGCCGATCCACAGCCCGTAGGCCACCAGCTCGCGGAAGGTGAGCTGCAGGCCGGGCGCGATGCCGACGTAGACCCAGAGCGACAGGTAGGCGCCCAGCGTGGAGGGCTGGAACGCAATCAGATGGTCCAGCGCCGTCAGCGGCATCACGGCGACCGGGTAGGTCGGGTTGCGCAGCAGGTGGAAGTAGCCGATGAAGAACAGCCAGGTGAAGACTGTGGTCCCGACCGCCTTCAGCAGGAAATGGCGGCGAATGCGCAGGCCGATGTCGGCGGTCCAGGTCTGCGGTCGGGGAGGGGGTGCCATGGGCAAGTCGATGGGAGGGCCGTTGTTTTTCGCAACCGCCGATCTTGCCAGAGCGCCATGACGCCCGAATGCTCAGACGGCGGCCGACCGCTTCTTGTGCTGGAACGACGTCGGCGACCGGCCGGTGGCCGCCTTGAACATCGCGCAGAAGGCGCTGTCGGTGGCGTAGCCGCTGGCCGCCGCCACCTGGCTCACCGCCATGCCGCGCGCCAGCAGCGGCAGCGCATGCGCCATCACGGCCTGCTGGCGCCATTGCTGCCAGCTCATGCCGAGCTGGTCGCGAAAGAGCCGCGCCACCGTGCGTTCGCTGGCGCCGATGGCGGCGGCGCGTTCGGCCAGCGTGGACCGGTCGGCCGGATTGCGCAGCAGCGACTCGCAGAGCTGGCGCAGCCGCTTGTCGGTGGGCAGCGGCACGTCGATGCGGATCTGCGTGGCGCGCTCGATCTCGTCCACCAGCAGCGGGGCGATCATGCGTTCGCGCTGCGGCGCCTGCGGGTCGGTGGGCGGCAGGCCGTCGGGCGTGGTGTCGAGCGCGAGCATCAGGGCGCGCATCAGCGGGCTGATCTCGAGCACTTCGCATTTCTCCCAGGCCGGCGCGAGCCAGGCATGCAGGTAGATGGTGCGCAGCTCGGCGTCCTCGATCAGCATGATGCTGTGCGGCATGTTGGCCGGCACCCAGAGCGCGCGCGAAGGCGGCACGATGTAGCTGCCGTCCTGCGTGCTGAGGCGGATCACGCCACGGGTCGAGAAGGTGAGCTGCGGCCACGGATGCTGGTGCAGCTCGACGAAGGTGTCGGCGCTGAGAAAGTGTTCCTTGGCGCGCAGCGGCCGCACTGCGTCGGGTGCATAGAGGTGCGGCGTGAGCGAGGCAACGCTGGTGACCGGGGAAGGGAGGGAAACGGCGCGTGGCATGGTTTCGACAAATGTTGTCGCTGTATCGCCATTCTGCCGCGTCCTGGGGACATAGCATCGGTGCCTGCCCCGGTTTTTTGTAGCAATCCATGTCTTCCACAGCGACCACTTCCCCTCCTACCACCCTGCGCAACGACGCCCAGTTGATCGGCCTCGTCGGCCTGGCCCACGCGATCAGCCATTTCAGCCAGCTCATCCTGGCGCCGTTGTTCCCTTGGCTCAAGGACGCGTTCAACGTGAGCTACACCGAGCTGGGCGCGGTGCTGACGGTGTTCTTCGTGGTCTCGTGCGTCGTGCAGGCGGCCTCGGGTTTCATCGTCGACAAGCTGGGTCCGCGGCCGGTGCTGTTCGTCGGGCTGGGCGCGCTGGGGCTCGCCGCCTTCGGCTATGCCATGGCGCAGAGCTACTGGATGCTGCTGGCGTGCGCCGTGGTCGGCGGCATCGGCAACGGCGTGTTCCACCCGGTCGACTACACGCTGTTCAACCGCAAGGTCGCGCCGACGCGCCTGGGCCATGCCTACAGCGTGCACGGCATCACCGGCAGCCTGGGCTGGGCGCTCGCGCCGGCCTTCGTGGTGCCGATCGCCATCGCCTTCTCGTGGCGCGTGGCGCTGGCTTCGGCGGGTGGGGTGGCCATCGTGGTGCTGCTGGTGCTGTGGGCCTACCGCAGCGTGCTGTCGCTCGACGTCGCGGCCGTGCACAAGGCCACGGGGCAGGGCGAGCCGGCGCCGGTGGGCGGCGAGTTCGACTTCCTGCGCATCCCGGCGGTGTGGATGTGCTTCGGATTCTTCTTCTTCTATGCCGCGGTGATCAGCGTGGTGCAGACCTTCGCGCCGGTGGCCGCGGGCCATCTGCATGCGGTGCCGGTGGCACTGGTGGCCGTGTGCCTCACGGTCTACATGGTGGCGAGTGCGGCCGGCATGGTGGTGGGTGGCTTTCTCGCCTCGGACCCTTCGCGCTGCGAGCGCATCGTGGGCACGGGCTTCGGCATCGCGGCTGCGCTGGCGCTGGTGCTGGCCTTCGCCCAGTTCCCGCCGGTCCTGGTGCCGGTGCTGTTCGGTGCGATGGGTTTCGTCTCGGGCGTGGCCGGACCGTCGCGCGACCTGCTGGTCAAGCGCTCGACGCCGCCCAATGCCACCGGACGCGTCTACGGCGTGGTGTATGCGGGGCTCGACATCGGGCAGGCGCTGGCGCCGCTGGTGTTCGGCCGCCTGATGGACCATGGCCAGTACACGAGCGTGATCGTCGGCCTGGCGCTGGTGCAGGGCGTGCTGATTGCGAGCGCCTTCAACGTCACGCGGGTGCGCCGCACGGCGCTGGTGCCGGCCTCGGCCTGACCGGTCCTGCGGCCCGCCGAGGCGGGCGTGGCGGCGGCTTCTATCATCGGCCGCATGCAAGCCCTGTATGTCCATGTGATCGTTGGCGCCGTGCTGGCGGGTTTCGTGCAGGGCCTGTCGGGCTTTGCGTTCGGCCTGGTCGCGATGTCGGTCTGGGCCTGGACGCTGGAGCCGCAGCTGGCCGCGGTGCTGGCACTGTTCGGCGCGCTCACCGGGCAGGTGATCGCGGCCGTCACGGTGCGGCGCGCTTTCGACAAGCGCCTGCTCTGGCCCTTCGTGCTCGGCGGCCTGGTCGGTGTGCCGTTCGGCGTCTGGCTGCTGCCGCATCTGGATCTCGTGGTCTTCAAGGCGTGCCTCGGCGTGCTGCTGGTGCTCTGGTGCCCGGCCATGCTGATGTCGCAACATCTGCCGAAGATCGCCTTCGGCGGCCGTGTCGTCGACGGCGTGGTCGGCGCCATCGGCGGTGCGATGGCCGGCATCGGCGGCTTCTCGGGGACCATTCCCACGCTCTGGTGCACGCTGCGCGGCTTCCAGCGCGACACGCAGCGCGCAGTGATCCAGAACTTCAATCTCTCGATGCTGATGGTGGCGTTCGCGATCCACCTCGCGAGCGGCAGCATCGGGCGCTCGATGGTGCCGCTGCTGGGCCTGGTGGCACTGGCTGTCGCGGTGCCGGTGCTGCTGGGCGCGCGGCTCTACATCGGCATCAGCGAGATGGCGTTTCGGAGGCTGGTGTTGAGCCTGCTGACGGCTTCGGGCATCGCGATGCTGGCGTCGGCGATGCCGACATTGATCCAGCGCTTCTAAAGTTTCCAGGGGGCTGTTTCGCCTCGCGATCAAATCCCCGCAAAATCGCCCTGCTCCAACAAGAAAGAGGGAATCGCCAATGGACGTGCAGGAAAACACCCAGTCTTCAGAGACGGGCGTGGCGGCAACGCCGGAGCCTTCCTTGCCCCTCAAGGCGGTGCTTATCGAAGTCGAGGCCGACACGACCCTGGGCTATGCCTCCATTCAGAATGCCGTGCCGGTCATCCGCTCGCTGCGGTTGACCAACACCGGCGCCGACCCGCTGGACAACCTCGAGGTGTTGGTGGCTTGCAATCCTCGCTTTGCAGAGGGCATCAAACTTCGTTTCGATCGGCTGGGCCCAGGCGAATCGCGCCGCATCTCGCCGCTCGACCTGTGGCCGGATCATGCGTACCTGGCTGAACTCCAGGAGACATTGGCGGCATCGATTGCGGTCACCGTGCAGTCCGGCGGTACTGACGTGGCGCGTGCGAGTCATCCGGTGCAGGTGCTCGCGTACGACCAGTGGGCCGGCACGCGCGCCCTCCCCGAACTCCTGGCGGCTTTCTGCATGCCCAACAACCCTGCCGTCGACGTGCTGGTGGGCAAGGCGGCGAGCCTTCTGAGGAACGCTCACAACGAGCTCTCGATGAATGGCTACCAGTCCAAGAGCCGCGACATCGTCTGGAAGCAGATATCGGCCATTTACAGCACTGTCTCCGCAGCGGGTCTGCACTACGCGGAGCCGCCCGCATCGTTCGGAACCGACGGTCAGAAAATTCGCACTCCTGACCGCATCCTCGATGCGGGCGTGGCGACCTGTCTCGACCTGGCGATGCTTTTTGCTTCCTGCTTCGAGCAGGCCGGATTGCGTGCCGTGGTCCTCTTCAAGGAGGAGCACGCCTGGGTGGGAGTCTGGCTTCACCCCACAAGTTTCAGCGATCCGCTGACCGACGACGTGCAGGCGGTCCGCAAGCGGGTCGACAGTGGCGAGTTGCTGGTGTTCGAGACCACCGGTGCGGCGATGCACCAGAGTCATCGTCCTACACTTCGGATCGCGATGGAGCGAGGCAACGAACACCTCCTCGAGGAAGAGGCCTTTCGCTATGCGGTAGACATCCACCGCGCTCGCGAAGTCCAGATCCGCCCGCTTCCCTCGAAGGCTGCACCATTGAAGCGGGCTGACGGTGCCTCTCCGGAAGAGCCCACCGGCATCGAGCCGACGCCGCCCATGCCGGAACTGGATGTCGCCGCATTGACGCCCCTGGACCTTGCCTATGCCGACACGCCCGAAGGCCGCCTGTCGAAGTGGAAGTCTCGGCTGCTGGACATGACGCTTCGAAACAAGCTTCTGAACTTCAAGGCGACGAAGACGACGCTGCAATTCGTTGCTCCAGACCTATCGCGGCTGGAGGATGTCTTGTCCGAGGGCAGGGACTTCAAGGTTCGAGCGCTGCCGTCGATCATGGAAGGTGCGGACCCCCGCATGGCGCAGGTCCATGCCAGCCGCAACGGCCGCACACCGCTGGACGACATGGCGCTGGAAGCCTTGTCGAATCATGAGCTGCTGGCAAAGGTCGGCCAGGACGAACTGGACAGCCGCCTCTTGGTCATCCACACCGCGGCACGGACCGGCCTCGAGGAAGGGGGCGCCAACACCCTCTATCTGGCTGTTGGCTTGCTGCAATGGACGGAGGACGAAAAGTCCGAGCGCAGGAACCTTGCCCCCATCCTGCTGGTGCCGGTCACGCTTCAGCGCCAGTCCGTGCGTTCGGGTTTCAGGCTCGCTAGGCACGACGACGAAGCCATCGTCAATCCGACACTGCTTCAGTTCCTGAAGTCAAACTTCGAGTTGCGGATTCCTGGCCTGGACGTGCTACCCAGCGACGAGAAGGGCATCGACGTGAACCGCGTGCTGCAGGCCTTCCGGCTGGCCGTGGCGGAAATCAGGAAATGGGAAGTCCGTGAGGAAGCCCATCTTGGCCTCTTCTCGTTCACCAAATACCTGATGTGGAAGGATCTGCAGGACCGTACGGATCAACTCAGAGGCAACCGTGTGGTGAGGCATCTCATCGACAACCCGGGCCAGCCCTTCGGGCGCGACGGGGAGACCGGTGAATTCGAGCGGTTGGATCAGACCCACAAGCCGCAGGACATTCTTGCGCCGTTGCTCTCCGATTCCTCCCAACTGAAGGCCATCTGCGCAGTTGACACGGGGCGCGACCTCGTATTGGAAGGGCCGCCCGGTACGGGCAAGAGCCAGACCATCGCGAACATCATTGCGCACAGCCTCGGGAAGGGAAAAACTGTTCTCTTCGTGTCCGAGAAGATGGCCGCGCTGTCGGTTGTCCACCGGAGGCTCACCGCCATCGGGCTGGGGCCGTTCTGCCTGGAGCTTCATTCCTCGAAGTCGAAGAAGGCGGAGGTGTTGCAGCAGTTGGGAAGCGCGCTGGACATGGCCGGCCAGCGCACAGCCGATGATTGGTCGCGGGAGGCGGAGCGCCTCGCGCAACTGCGCCAGGACCTCAACGGTCTCGTCGATGCCCTGCATCAGAGCTACCCCAACGGCCTGACGGTGTTTGACGCCGTCGGCACCTGCCTCGGCAATGCCGGTAAGGAACCGTCGGCGATGCCTTGGGCCGATGCCATGACGCACAAGCGGAACGAACTCGACAAACTGCGGGAAAGCTCGCGCAGCATGGCCGCTCTGGCGGGCTCCATCGGGGGGCTGAACGGGCATCCGCTCAGTCTCATCGGCATGACGCAGTGGCGCCCGACCTGGGTGGACGATCTTCTGGTCGCCTGCCAGGAGCTGGCGCGCGCGACCACCGCCCTGCATACCAGAGCGCAGGCGCTCGAACAGGTCCTGGGCCAGGGCCTCACGGGCTTGAGCATGGACGGCTATGCACACCTGGATGCGCTGGCCGATACGCTGCTCGCGGCGCCCAAGGTTCCCGCGAGTCTTGCCCGGCGGGCGCACGATCCCTCGACGCGGGCGCGTGTTCAGGCGTTGGTGAAACACGGCACTGCCCGTGTCCAGCATTGGTCGAGAGTCGGTTCCGGATGGACGCCGCAACTCGCCAAGCTCAACGGTACGGACCTCCTCGCGAGCTGGTCCGCAGCGAATGCGTCCTGGTGGCTGAAGGCGCTGCTCGGCAGGCGCGCCGTCACGACGAAGCTGGCAGGCTTCCGCGAAGACATGAAGCGGCCCAGTGCGTCGCAGGTTGACGCGATGTTGCGACCTCTGATCAACGTGAACGAGGAAGACCAGGTGCTGAGGTCCATGCATGCGGACGCGCAGACGCTGCTCGAAGGCGCCTACGACGGCATCGGTACGGACTGGGGCGCACTGGCGTCCCATGAAGAGTGGACCGGGCAATTCGCGGAAGCGGTCGCCCGGGTCGCGGCCGGTGACGAACAGCGTACGCACAGCCTGAGGGCCACGCTGTCGCCGCTCGTCGCTGAAAATCGCGCGGCGTTGGAGTCCGACGCAAAAGTCGGACAGGCGCTCCGCGATTTCCGCGGTGCCCTGCGTGACATGCGACAAAAACTCGACACGCTGAACGACGCCGCGAAGCCGGTTGCACCCCTTTTCGGGCTCGGCAATGCAGACGGCGCGCTCGAGCGTATTCAGGGCGTTGTGGCCGGGTGGCAGTCGGCGAAGCCGCGTCTGCAGGCTTGGTGTCTTTGGCGCAATGCGCGTGAGCATGCCATTGCGCAGGGGCTCCAGGGCCTGGTGTCCGACCTCGAGCGCGGGGTCATCGGCTTGAGCGACGTGGAGCAGCACTTCGAATTCAGTTATCGAAACTGGTGGGTCAAGAAAACCATCGACGTCGACCCGATTCTTCGCAACTTCGCCAGCGCCGACCACGAACGCAAGATTCGCGAGTTTCGCGTTGCCGATGCCAATTTCCAGAAGCTCACGGAGCGCTACCTCGCTGCGACCCTGGCTGGAAAAATTCCCTCTGCTGCGACCGTCGAGGCGAAGGCCAACCCCGAAATGGGGCGGCTCTTGCGCGAGCGTCAGAAGCAGCGTGCGCACATGCCGGTCCGCCAGCTCGTGCAGGCCATGCCCACGCTGCTGCCCAAGCTGAAACCGTGTCTCCTGATGTCGCCGCTCTCGGTCTCGCAGTACCTGGATGCGGGGTTCTCCCAGTTCGATCTGGTCATCTTCGACGAGGCGTCCCAGATTCCCGTGTGGGACGCGGTGGGTGTCATCGCACGCGGCAGGCAGGTCGTGGTCGTCGGGGACCCCAAGCAACTGCCTCCAACCAACTTCTTCAACAAGTCATCCGACGGCGACGAGTCGACAGGTGACGACGAACGTGTGGAGGACCTGGAAAGCATTCTGGACGAGTGCCTGGGCGCCGGCATGAACAAGCTCAGCCTCAAGTGGCACTACCGCAGCCGCCATGAGAGCCTGATCACATTCAGCAATCATCGGTACTACGATGACTCCCTGGTCACCTTTCCCTCGCCGGTCACCGACGATGTGGCCGTGCTATTCCAACGCGTTGCGGGTGTCTACGACCGCGGTGGCAGCAGGACGAATCGTGCGGAAGCCGAAGCGATTGTCGAGGGCATTCAGGCGCACTTCCTGAATCCGAGGCGGCGTGACCTGACCCTTGGCGTGGTTACGTTCAACCAGACCCAGCAGGCGCTCATCGACACCTTGCTGGACGCGCGCCGTCGTGCAAACCCAGACCTCGACCGCGCGATTGCGGCACAAACAGGCGAGAAGCTGTTCATCAAGAATCTGGAGAACGTCCAGGGTGACGAGCGCGACATCATTTTCTTCTCCATCACTTACGGCCCGGACGCCGCGGGCAAGACGACGATGAACTTCGGGCCGCTCAACGGTGAAGGGGGCCATCGGCGGCTGAACGTTGCCATCTCCCGTGCACGCGAAGGCGTGGTGATCTACAGCACATTGATGCCGGAGCAGATCGATCTCTCCAGGGTGCGCGCCGCAGGCGTGCGCGACCTCAAGCACTATCTGGAGTTCGCCATTCGCGGTGCGAGGGCGCTGGTGGAGCAGAGTGTGCCGATGGGCATGGATCCGGAGAGCCCGTTCGAGGTCGCGGTCATCAAGGTCTTGCGCGACATGGGATGGACAGTACACCCGCAGGTCGGCTGCTCGGGCTACCGCATTGATCTGGCTGTTGTGGATCCGCGCGCACCCGGGCGCTACCTGGTCGGCATCGAATGCGATGGCCGGGCCTATCACTCGGGCGCCACCGCGCGCGACCGTGACCGGCTACGGCAACTCGTTCTCGAAGGGCTCGGGTGGCGGATTCACCGCATCTGGTCCACGGATTGGTGGATAAATCCAGAGGCAGAAGTCCAGAAGCTTTCGATGTTGCTTCAGTCGCTTGTCGAGGTGGAAGAGGGCGACGACGCGGCCGATCCTCCTGCCGGACCGGCCATGGACCACGAAGCGTCGCCGGACGTCGATTCGAGCGAATCAGAATCACAAGCGGAATCTGCATCGGCGGCCGAGGCCGCAGCTGAAGTCATTGCCGGCGCCCAGGGGGTAGGTCGGAGGATCTACGTGCCTGCGACCGTCGCAGCGGGAGACCCGGTCGCCTTCTATGAAGCTGGCTCGGCCCACCGACTCTCGGAGCAGCTTCAGCTTGTCGTCGATACCGAGGGGCCGATGCCGGAGTCGACGCTCTTCAAGCGCATCGCACGCGCCTGGGGCCTCGAACGCACGGGGCCCAGGATCGCCGAACGCCTCAAGGCGCTAGTGCCTCACACGTTGCCGCGGACCGCGGAAGCGCATGAGACCTTCTATTGGCCCGCCCATGCGGAGCCAGCCACCTGGGATGCGTTCCGCATTGCCGACGTGACAGACGGGTCCAAACGGCACATCACCGATGTTTGCGTCGAGGAGGTGGCCGCGCTGGCACTTCACGTCGTGCGCGAAGCTGGCGCGCCGACTCGCTCGGACACGGCCAGAGCCGTATGCCGCCTGCTGGGGATGGCGCGCACGCCCGCAGAAGCCGAGCGCCGCGTGATGGATGCGGTGGAGATACTGGTCGCCGCGAAGCGGGTGAGCGATGCGTCCGGCGCACTGCGTCTGTACGAGCAGGATCCTCTTCGCTTCGCAACGCCCTTTACAGGCAGGTAACCGCGAATTCATTTGTCAACAGCGCGTGCGGGCGACGTCGGTTCATCGGGGCAGCGCCAGCGCAAACGGCAGGCTCGCAACCCCCAGCATGGTGGACAGCGTCACCAGCCCCGCCACAAACGGTCCGTTGTAGCCCATGCGCGCCGCGAGCACATAGGCACTCGACGCCGTAGGCACCGCGGAGAAAGCCATCAGCACCGAGGCCTGCACCCCGTCGAGCCGCAGCGCGCGCGCCAGCCCCCATGCGACCAGCGGAAGAATCAGGTGCCGTATCGCCAGCACCGACACCGCGAGCACCTTGCCGCGCCCCAGCGTCGCGAACTGCATCCCCGCGCCCGCGGCCAGCAGCCCCAGCGCGAGCGAGGCGGCCCCGATGCGCGTGAGCGTCGGCGTCAGCCAGGCCGGTACGGTGATGCCCAGCACGTTCGCGAGCAGCCCGGCCACCGTGGCCACGATCAGCGGATTGCGCACCAGCTGCCGCACGAAGCCGGTCTGCGCATGCCGCGTCATCGGCCACACGGCGGCGATGTTGAACATCGGCACGCACACGCCGATCAGCACCGCGATCAGCAGCAGGCCCTCGGGGCCCGCGAGCCGGTCGGCCAGTGCGAGGCAGATGAAGGAGTTGAAGCGGAACGCGATCTGCGCACTGGCCGCGTGGTCGCGCCGGTCGATGTGCGAGCGCAGGCCCGGCATGAAGGGCAGGGCGTACGCCAGCGCGATGCCGCACAGGCCGACACCGACCCCCGCGGTCAAGAGGCTCGACGTGGCGCCAAAGTCGAGCGGGCTGCGCACGATCGAGTGGAACAGCAGCACAGGAAAAAGAAAGTAGTAGACGAGGCTTTCGACCTGGTCCCACACGCGGCGGTCGAGTGCGGTGTAGCGGCAGAGGAGCCAGCCGATGGCGATGAGGGAGAAGTCGGGGAAGAGCAGCTGCGCGTAGTTCACCGCTTCGAGCATAAACCGGCATGCCCATGGGTATTCCACAGCACGGGGCGTGCTCCGAAACCGCTAGCATCCGGGCTTCGCTTTTTTCGACATCCGTCAGTCAAATCAAGGAGTTATCGATGCAACGTCGTCAATGGAGCGCCCTTGTCGGTGCCGCCGCGCTGGTCGCGGCCGCAGGCCAGAGTTTTGCGCAGGGCTATCCCAACAAGCCGGTCGAACTGAGCGTGCCGTTCGCACCCGGCGGCACGACGGACATCGTGGCGCGCGTGATCGCCGATCCGCTGGGCAAGGTGCTGGGCCAGCCGGTGGTGGTGATCAACCGCGCCGGTGGCGGCGGCATCGTCGGCGCCGCGGAAACCGCGCGCGCCGCACCCGACGGCTACAAGCTCGGCGTTGCCACGGTGTCGAGCACGGCGGCCAACCCGGCCATCAACCCCAAGGTGCCGTACGACCCGATCAACGACTTCACGCCGATCATCAACATCGCGGCCACGCCCAACATCATTGCGGTCAATCCGAGCTTCCCGGCCAAGAACTACGCCGAGTTCATCGCCGAGATCAAGAAGAACCCCGGCAAGTACTCGTACGCCTCGTCGGGCACGGGCGGCATCGGCCACCTGCTGATGGAGCTCTACAAGAGCCTCACCGGCACCTTCGTCACGCACATCCCCTACCGCGGCGCGGGCCCGGCGCTGAACGACGTGGTGGCCGGCCAGGTGCCGATCATGTTCGACAACATCCCGTCGGCCATGCCCTTCATCACGAGCGGCCGCCTGATTCCGATCGTGGTGTCGGCGCCGCAGCGCCTGGCCGCACTGCCCAACGTGCCGACCTTCAAGGAAGTCGGCCTCGAGCCGGTCAACCGCATGGCCTACTACGGCATCCTCGGCCCCAAGGGCCTGCCGAAGGAAGTGGTCGACAAGATCAGCGCAGGCGTGAAGAAGGCGGTCGAGGAACCGGCCGTGCGCAAGCGCATCGAGGACACGGGCTCGCTGATCGTGGCCAACACGCCCGAGCAATTCGCCGCGCAGATCAAGGCCGAGTACGAGGTCTACAAGCAGGTCGTGAAGAAGCAGAACCTGAAGCTCGACTGATCGGTTTTTCTTCCGACGAAAGCCGCCCGCGCCACGGGCGGCTTTTTCTTTTGTTATCTTGCAACGCATGACCGAGGCCACCGCCGTCCCCACGCCCGATATCGACGACTTCATCGACGCTCTTTGGCTGGAGGATGGGTTGTCGAAGAACACGCTGGCCGCCTACCGCCGCGACCTGGCGCTGTTCGCGCAATGGCTGGGCCGCCAGCGCAGCGGCGTCGCGCTCGACACCGCGCAGGAGTCCGACCTGCAGGCCTACATGGGCGTGCGCCTCTCGACCAGGGGCAAGGCGACTTCGGCCAACCGGCGGCTCACGGTGTTCAAGCGCTACTACCGCTGGGCGCTGCGCGAGCGGCGCATCACGGCCGACCCGAGCATCCGGCTCGCGCCCGCGCGGCAGATGCCGCGTGCGATCAAGACGCTGTCGGAGAAGCAGGTCGACGACCTGCTGGCCGCGCCCGACGTCGAATCGCCGCTCGGCCTGCGCGACCGCGCGATGCTGGAGCTGATGTATGCGAGCGGCCTGCGCGTGAGCGAGCTGGTGGCGCTCAAGGTCATCGACATGAGCCTCAACGACGGCGTGCTGCGCGTGCTCGGCAAGGGCAGCAAGGAACGCCTCGTGCCCTTCGGCGGCGAGGCGCGGCGCTGGATCGAGCGCTACCTCGAAGAATCGCGCCCCGTCATCCTCGATGGGCAGCAGACGCCCGACCTGTTCGTGACCGCGCGCGGCGCGGGCATGACGCGCGTGATGTTCTGGATCATCGTGAAGAAGCAGGCCACTGCGGCCGGCATCCATGTGCCGCTGTCGCCGCACACGCTGCGGCATGCCTTCGCCACGCACCTGCTGAACCACGGCGTCGACCTGCGTGCGGTGCAACTGCTGCTGGGGCATGCCGACATCTCGACCACCACCATCTACACCCATGTGGCGCGGGAGCGGCTCAAGCAGCTGCATGCGCAGCATCATCCGCGCGGCTGAAGGCGCGGTGTTCATTCACTTCAACCAACAGCAAAGAGACTTCGTTCATGCAGAAAAGAATCTGGGTCGCGGCGGCCTTGCTCGCCACCGGCGGCGCACAGGCCCAGGCCATTCCCAAGACCCTCCGTCTCATCGTCGCGTACCCCGCAGGCGGCGTCAGCGACGTGGTCGCCCGTGCGCTCGGCGACAAGCTCGCCGCGCAGCTGGGCACCACGGTGGTGGTCGACAACCGGGCCGGCGCGAGCGGCGCCATCGGCATGGACGCGGTGGCCAAGGCCGCGCCCGATGGCGCGACGCTGGGCTTTTCGGCCATCAGCCCGCTGGTGCTGAGCCCGCACCTGGGCAAGCTGCCCTTCGATCCGCTGAAGGACATCGCGCCGGTGGCGAGCGTGATGTATTCGCCGGTGCTGCTGATCGCCACGCCGGCCGGCAAGGCGAAGGATTTCCGCGCACTGATCGCCGATGCCAAGGCGCAGCCCGGCGCGGTGCGCTGGGCCACGTCGGGCCCGGCTTCGCTCGGGCACATCGTGCTCGAACAGGTCCGGGCGGCGGCGGGTGTCGACATCACGCACGTGCCCTACAAGGGCGGCGGCCAGCAGCTCAACGATGCGCTGGGCGGGCAGTTCGAGATCCTCTCGACCAACGCGAGCCCGACGCTCTCTTCGCACATCCAGTCGGGCAAGCTGCGGCCGCTGGCCGTCGGCGCACCGGCCAGGCTCGAGAGCCTGCCGCAGGTGCCCACGCTGGGCGAGCTGGGCTACAGCGCGGCGAACATCCACTCGCTGTTCGGCGTCTTCGCACCCGCGGCGACACCGCCTGCGCTGATCGCGAGGTACAACGCCGAGATCAACAAGGCCCTGGCCAGCCCCGAGCTGCGCGCCAAGCTCACGGCCACCGACAACGTGCCGACCGGCGGAACCCCCGCAGCCTTCGCCAGGGAGATCGTCTCGGAGTTCGAGAGCAATGGCCGCATCGTGAAGGCCGCGAACATCAAGGCCGATTGACCCTGCGGCTTGCAGTTCGAATTTCCCTACCTTATAGTAGGTAGATGACCAGCGCCACCGCCACACCTGCCGCGCTTGCCGCCGGCAGCACCCGGGAACAGATTCTCGGGGTGGCGCGCAGCCTGATCGAAACGCGTTCGTACCTGGGCTTCAGCTTCCAGGACGTGGCCGATGCGGTCGGCATCCGCAAGGCGAGCCTGTACCACCACTTCCCGACCAAGGAAGCGCTCGGCATCGCGGTGATCCGCCAGGCCACCCAGTTCTTCAAGGACTGGGATGCGGCCAGGATGCGCCCGCCGAAGGACGCGCTCGAATCCTATTTCCGCATGTACCGCAACACGCTGAAGGCCGGCTCGGGCATGTGTCCCGCAGGGGCGCTGACGCCGGGGTGGGACTGCATCAACGACGAATTGCGCCAGGCCGTGCAGGAGCTGCGCAACACCCAGGTGCTGTGGCTCACCGGCGTGCTGGGCGCACTGGCGCCGGCCCGGCAGAAGAAGGGCGCATCGGTGGCGTCGCAGGCGGCCTATGTGTTCTCGGTGTGCCAGGGCGCGCTGCTCGCATCGCGCATGACGGGCCGCGTGGAGGACTTCGACGAAGCCATCGCACAGCTCAGGAGTTCATTGCCCGGCTGATGGCCGGGCGGCATCGCAGGCACGCGGCGCGTGCCTATTTTTTGACCTCATAGCCTACCGATTGGATGGTAGGTTTTCTCAAGGAGTGTTTCATGAAAGCCGTCATTTCCGCCTACGCCCGCTCGCCGTTCCATTTCGCGAAGAAGGGGGCGCTCGCCGAAGTGCGCCCCGACACGCTGGCCGCCGGCGTGGTTCGCGGCCTGCTGCAGCGCACCGACCTCGACCCCGCGCTGCTCGAAGACATCATCCTCGGCTGCGCCTACCCCGAGGCCTCGCAGGGCAACAACGTCGCGCGCATCGTCGGCCTGCTCGCAGGGCTGCCGCATGAGGTGGGCGGCATGACGGTGAACCGCTTCTGCGGCTCGTCGATGCAGGCCGTGCACATTGCTGCGGCGCAGATCGAGGCGGGCATGGGCGAGGCCTTTCTGTGCGTCGGCGTGGAGTCGATGACGATGGTCCCGCAGGGCGGCTTCAACTTCTCGCCCAGCCCCGAGCTGCTGGCCGGCACCGATGCCTACATCTCGATGGGGGAGACCGCCGAGAACGTCGCGCAGCGCTGGAACGTGAGCCGCGCCGACCAGGAGGCGTTCGCGGTCGAGTCGCACCGCAAGGCCGCCGCCGCGCGCACTGAAGGCCGCCTGGCCGGCGAGATCGTGCCGGTGCGCCTCGCGTCGGGCGAGGTGGTCGATACCGACGGCTGCATCCGCCCGACGACCTCGGCCGAGGCGCTCGCAGGCCTCAAGCCGGCGTTCCGTCCCGATGGCGTGGTGACGGCAGGCACCTCGTCGCCGCTCACCGATGGTGCGGCCGTCGTGCTCGTCACGAGCGATGCTTTCGCCGCCAAGCACGGCCTGCAGGCGCTCGCGCGCATCCGTTCCTTCGCCACCGTGGGCGTCGATCCCGCGATCATGGGCATCGGCCCGATTCCCGCAACGCGCAAGGCGCTGGCACGTGCCGGCCTGAGTGCGGCCGACCTCGACGTGATCGAGATCAACGAAGCCTTCTCGTCGCAGGCGCTGGCCTGCATCCGCGATCTCGGCCTGGACCCGGCGAAGACCAACCTCGACGGCGGCGGCCTCTCCATCGGCCATCCGCTGGGCGCGACCGGCGCGCGCATCACGGGCAAGGCGGCATCGCTGCTGGCGCGCGAGAAGGGCCGCTATGCGCTGGCCACCCAATGCATCGGCGGCGGGCAGGGCATCGCGACCATCCTCGAGCGCATCTGAAAGTTCGAGAATGCGCACAGGCACCACAAGGAACTCTCATGGCGGCACTCCCTGACACCGGCGCGAAGCGCGCGCTGTACCTCGAAGACCTGTCGGTCGGCGACCGTTTCCAGAGCGGCGAGCACTTGCTCGACGCGGCGCAGATCAAGGCCTTTGCGCTGCAATTCGATCCGCAGCCCTTTCACACCGACGAAGAGGCTGCGAAGAGCACCTTCTTCGGCGGCCTCGCGGCGAGCGGCTGGCACACGGCGGCGCTCACGATGAAGCTGCTGGTGGACAGCGGCATCCCGCTGGCCGAGGGCATCATCGGCTCGGGCGGCGAGATCCAGTGGCCCAAGCCCACGCGGCCCGGCGACGTGCTGCACGTGGTGAGCGAGGTGATCGACATCACGCCCTCGCGCTCCAAGCCCGGCCGCGCGGTCGTGACGGTGCGCTGCGAGACGCGCAACCAGCGCGGCGAAGTGCTTCAGTACCTGACGCCGAAGCTGGTGGTGCACGTCAGGCCCACCTGAGGCCCGTCGATCAGTCCTTGCCGCCGGCCGAGAGCACACGCAGTTCCTCGGGGCTGAAGCCCGCCCGGCTGCGCGCCTCGAGATTGAAGGGCGGCTTGTGGCGCGGCGCGTCGTAGCGTGCGACCAGTGCCGGGTAGGTGGCTTCGGGGTCGATGCCGGTGCGCTCGCACAGCCAGCGGTACCAGTGGTTGCCGATGGCGACGTGACCGACTTCATCGCGCAGGATGATGTCGAGGATCTCGACCGCGCGCAGCGCATCGGGCGTGTTCACGCGCTTCAGCTTGGCCTGGATCAGCGGCGTGGCGTCGAGCCCGCGCGCCTCCAGCGTGCGCGGCACCAGCGCCATGCGTGCGAGCACGTCGTCCTTCGTCTTCTCGCACATGTTCCAGAGCCCGTCGTGGCCGGGAAAGTCGCCGTAGCGCCAGCCCATGTCCTGCAGGTGCGCATGCAGCAGCGTGAAGTGCTGGGCCTCTTCGTCGGCCACGCGCAGCCAGTCGCGGTAGTAGGCTTCGGGCATGCCGTCGTAGCGCCAGACCGCATCGAGCGCGAGGTTGATCGCGTTGAACTCGATGTGGCAGATCGAATGGATCAGCGCGGCGCGGCCCTCGGGCGTGAAGGGCGAGCGTTTCTGCACGGCGGTGGCGGCCACCCGCAGCGGCCGTTCGGGGCGGCCTGGAACGCCCAGATCGTCGCCGTCGGTGCGAACCGGGTCGATTGCTATGAAATCGGTAGCGGCTAGCGCAGCGGTGGCACGTGTTGCAGCCACCTTTTGGTCAGGGTCGGTCAGTCGCAGCGCGGCCAGCGCGCTCAATCGGGGGTGCATCCCTACAATTCTAGTTTTTGCCCCCGGAGACTCCACGATGGCCCTCTATGAACTCGACGGCGTTGCGCCGCAACTCGGCACCGGCGCATGGGTCGCCGACAGCGCGCAGGTGATCGGCAATGTGCAGCTGGGCGAGAACGCAAGCATCTGGTTCGGCGCGGTGCTGCGCGGGGACAACGAGACGATGACGATCGGGCGCAACAGCAATGTGCAGGACCAGTCGATGCTGCATTCCGACCCCGGCAGCCCGTTGACCGTCGGCGAGAACGTCACCATCGGCCACCAGGTCATGCTGCATGGCTGCACCATCGGCGACAACTCGCTGATCGGCATCCAGGCCGTGGTCTTGAATAACGCGAAGATCGGCCGCAACTCGATCGTTGGCGCCGGCAGCGTCGTGACCGAGGGCAAGGAGTTTCCCGACAACTCGCTGATCTTCGGCTCGCCCGCCAAGGTGATGCGCACGATCAGCGACGAAGACGCTGCCCGCCTGCGTCACGGCTCGGAGCATTACGTACAGAACGCCATTCGCTATGCGAAAGGCTTGAAGAAAATCGCCTGATCCCGCGCAGGCCCAACAGAAAGAAGAATCCGTTTTGAGCGAGCTGCACAAATTCCTGTTCGATGGCCTGCCGGTGCGCGGCATGATCGTGCGCCTGACAGATGCGTGGCAGGAAATCCTGGCGCGGCGCGCCTCCAACACCGCCACCGGCGCCTACCCGCCGCCCGTGGCCGAGCTGCTCGGCGAGATGACGGCTGCGGCCACGCTGATGCAGGCCAACATCAAGTTCAACGGCGCGCTGATCCTGCAGATCTTCGGCGACGGCCCCGTCAAGGTCGCCGTGGCCGAGGCCAAGCCCGACCTGAGCCTGCGCGCCACCGCCAAGGTGATCGGCGACCTGCCGGCCGATGCGCACCTGCCGGACATGGTCAACGTGAACAACAAGGGCCGCTGCGCCATCACGCTCGACCCCAAGGACAAGCTGCCCGGCACGACGCCGTACCAGGGCGTGGTGCCGCTCTTCGGCGACGAGGGCGAGAAGCTCGGCAAGCTCAGCGACGTGCTGCAGCACTACATGCTGCAGAGCGAACAGCTCGACACCACGCTGGTGCTCGCGGCCGACGACAAGGTCGCGGCCGGCCTGCTGATCCAGCGCCTGCCGGTCAAGGGCGAAGGCAACCTCGAAGGCACGTCCGACAAGGACCACGACCAGGGCAACCAGGACCAGATCGGCCGCAACGAGGACTACAACCGCATCTCGATCCTCGCATCGAGCCTGACGCGCGACGAGCTGCTCACGCTCGACATCGAGACCATCCTTCGCCGCCTGTTCTGGGAAGAGAAGCTGCTGCGCTTCGAACCGCAGGCCGGCCTGCTCGGGCCGCACTTCGCCTGCACCTGCGGCCGCGAGCGCGTGGCCCAGATGATCCGCGGGCTCGGGGTGGAGGAGGCCGAGGACATCCTCTCCGAGCGCGGCGACATCGAGGTGGGCTGCGATTTCTGCGGCAAGCAGTACCGCTTCGACGCCGTCGACACGGCGCAGCTTTTCAAGCCGCTGGGCGACCAGATTCCGGGCAGCCCCGTGGTTCAGTAGACCGTGGCGGTGGCCGGCTCCGGCTGTCGCAGCACCTTGACCATCGCGGCCAGGCGCTCGTTCGCGAAGCCTGCGTTCAGCGAGCGGTCGAACAATCCCATCAGGAAATCCGGAAAGCTCGCATCGAGCTTCGCCTCGCGCGCCTGCTTCACGAAGAGCCGGCCCGAGCCCGCGCAGGTGGCCATCGAGCTCTCGGGCTCGCCGTAGCGGTTGGCGTGGATGGCCTCGCCCTCGGCGCTGATCATCTCGCCGAGCACCGGCGAGATCGCGCCGATCATCTGCGCGAATGCGTTCACCTTCAGCCCTTCGGATTCGCAGATGCGCACGCCGTGGAAGAAGCCGCTCATCGCGCCGAACATGCACGACAGCGTGGCCAGGTCCCAGGCGGCCGCGTTGCCGATGGGCTCGCCCATGTACTGGATGTTGCCGGCGACGGCTTCGAGCACCGGGCGGCAGGCGGCGAGGGCGCGTTCTTCGCCCGAGATGAAGAGCGGCGTGTCGGGCCGGCCGATCTGGCCGGGCGTGGCGAGCAGGGCGCCGTCGAGGTAGGCCACGCCGCTCAGGGCGGCCCAGTCGTCGCGCGCGTCCTGCGGGGTGCCGGTGCTCAACTGCACCAGCACCTTGCCGCGCAGCGCGTCGGCCACGCCGGGCGCGGCGAGGATCGCGCGGGACGCCGCGTAGTCGGCCACGCAGATCAGCACCACCGGACTGGCCTGGACCGCAGCGAGCGCACTGGCCGCGAGCACCGTGCCCTGGTTCAGCAAGGGCTTCGCGCGCTCGGCCGTGCGGTTCCACACCGTGAGCGTGTATGTCGATTGAAGGGCGCGCGCGAGCGCGATGCCCATGGGGCCGAGGCCGATGAGGGAAACGTCGGTCATGTGGGTTGCTCCTTGGTCTCTTGGTATTGCGGGTTTCAGGCGGCGGCCGGCGTGAGCTTCTGGCCCAGCCCGCCATCGACGGTGAGCCGCGCGCCGGTCGTGAAGGTCGCTTCGAAAGCGAAGAAGAGCACCGCGCGCGCCACTTCGGCGGCCGTGCCGTGGCGCCGCATCGGCGTGATCTGGTCGCCCAGGCGGATGAACTCGGCGCGCTCGGCGGCCGTCGCATCGGCCACGCCGAGCGTGGGCGTGTCGATGAAGCCGGGGCTCACCACGTTGACGCGGATGCCGCGCGCCACCAGCTCCGCCGCAAAGCCCGAGGCGAAGGAGCGCAGCGCCGCCTTGGTGGCGCTGTAGACGCTCATGCCGTGCATGCCGCCTTCGTCGGCGATCGACGAGGTGAAGACGATCGCGCTGCCCGGGCGCATCAGCGGCGCGAGGCGCTGCACCGTGAAGAACGGGCCCTTGGCGTTGACCGCGAAGGCGCGGTCGTAGCCCGCCTCCGTCACTTGCTCGAAAGGCTCCAGCGTCGAGATGCCTGCGTTGATGTGCAGCAGGTCGATGTGGCCGAAGCGCTCGCGCACCGTGGCGGCGAGGGCGTCGATGTCGGCCAGCGAGGCCGCGTCGGAGGCCAGCACGTGGGCGCGCGGCCCGAGCGTGCGGCGTGCCGCTTCGAGGTTCTCCGGATTGCGCCCGGTCACCAGCACCTCGGCGCCGCCGTCGCGCAGCGCCTGCGCCGTGGCCAGGCCCATGCCGATGGTGCCGCCGGTGATGACGGCCTTCTTGCCGGCGTAGGTGTCGTTCATGATCTGCATGCCTTGAAATGAGTGAAGTTCATGGCTGCGAATGATCGGGATCGCGGCTCGAACGGTCGCGCACGTTCGGCCGCGCCGGAGCACAAACGGACGACGACATGCCGCGCCGTCGCGGCCGATAATGTTTGGCATGAGCTATTCCGACCTGGCGCTGACGGCCGACAGCTTCGTGGCGCCCGCACCCACCGGTCTGCGCGTCGACATCCGCCAGACCCCGGCCGGCGTGGTCGGCTATGACGCATTGCCCGACCACCGCATCAAGCTCCACGCGGGTGCGCCGGTGGCCGGCGCCTGCCGTCTCCACAAGTTCCTCTACACGCGCGGCGACCTCGACATCCTGCCGGCCGGCGCCACCGACGTCTGGCACGAGGAAGCACCCAGCACCTCGATCGTCGTGCGCATGGCACCCTCGCTGCTGCAGCGCACCGCCGACGAGATGGGGCTGCCGGCCGAGCGTGCGCGGCTCGGCGAGCGCCACCAGTTCCGCGACGCGCAGATCGAGCACATCGCCTGGGCGCTCGATGCCGAGCGGCGCGCGGGTTTTCCGAACGGCACGCTGTACACCGACAGCCTGGGCACCGCACTGGCCGTGCACCTGATCGCCGGGCAGAAGATCGAGGCGGCACCCGTGCAAGGGCTGACGCGGCCGCAGCTGCGCCGCGTGACGGAATACATCGAGGCGAACCTCGACGGCGATCTTTCTCTGTCGATGCTGGCCGACATTGCGGGGCTGAGCGCCTCGCACCTCAAGACGCAGTTCAAGCGTTCCACCGGCCTGCCCGTGCACGAGTACGTGGTGCACCGGCGCGTGGACCGTGCGCGCGGCCTGCTGCTGCGCAGCGAGATGCCCGCGAGCCTCGTGGCACTGGAGAGCGGCTTCTCGCACCAGAGCCACATGGCGCGCTGCATGCGCCGCGTGCTGGGCGTGACGCCGGGCGAGGTGCGGCGCGCGGGGTAGTTCCGCTCAGCGGGCCTGGTCGTCGAAGCCGCCGAACGCGATGTCGGGTGCGCTCGTGTTGTGCTTCGAAGGCAGGCTGCGGCCGAAGCGCACCTGCGTTGCGCTCAACGTCTTCACCTCGGGCAATGGCCTGGCCTGCGACGCGGCCTGCGGCGATTCCTGCCAGCGCACCTCGCTCATGTCGGCGTTGTCGGTGGTGACGTACATCGAGCGCAGCACGGCGAAGGGCTGCGCGTTCGCGGTGGGCTTCGACAGCGTCACGTCCAGCGCCGTGCGCTGGCGGCTGATCTCGTCCACCCGCGCCACGGCGCTGCCGCCATCCGTGAAACGCAGGTGAATCGCGAGGGGCTTGGGCACGACGCGGATCGACGCGATGTTCACCACCGGCCGGCCGGCCTGCTCGACCGGGCCGAGCAGGAACGACGAGCCGTACACACCATCGCCGAAGCGCGCTTCGGGCAGCGGCTTGAGGCGCCAGTAACCGTCGGAGGGGTAGAGCACGATGGCCTCGAGCGCCTTGCCGTTTTCCTTCTTGAACACCTGCAGCAGGTGAAAGCCGCGGTCGCTGCGCGCACCCACCTGCACCGGCACGCGCTGCGGCCGCCAGAAGGTGGGCAGCGTCATGCCGACGATGCGCCACTCGGCGTTGTCGAGCAGCACCACGGTGCGCTTCCTGAAGCGGTGCGCCGGGTCGGTGGGATGGGCGCCGCCGTCGAAGTTGCAACCCGAAAAGTCGGGCGCCGTGACGTCGTTGCCGATCTTGCCGAGGTAGTCGGGCTGCAGCGCCTCGATGCGCAGGCGGCGGATGCCATCGCCGCGCAGCACCATCGAGACGTTGTCCTCTTCGGCGCAGGCCGTGGTGGTGGTGCCGTTCTCGACGGTCGCGGCGACAGGGGCCGCGATGGCGCAGCCGGCTGCCAGCAGCGCGGCGATGAAGGTGAGCGAGAGGAAGGCGGTGCGCGAGGCGTGGTGCAGGGGCATCAGGTCTCCATGGAAGAAAGCCGGCGGGCTCGGTCTACTCGCGCCGCCCGATCAGGTCGCTGAAGAGCCGATGTTCGCATTCCGGATCGGAGCACTTCTCGCAAGGCCATGACCACGAGGCGGGCTTCGCTTCGGCTTGCCCGCGGGTTCGCGCGCGGCTTTCGCTGCCGGCGATCGAATTGATGGCGTTCCACGCATTGGCCAGCCGCTCGCCGCCGGTGCCGTGCACCACGGCATACGACAGCCCGGCGCTCGCCAGCGCAGCGCGCACCAGCGTGTCCGTCGGCTGGCGCGCATGCGGGCCGTCGCGCAGGTCGTCGGCCATCCAGGGAATGTCGAGCGCGGTGAGCAGCGTGATGGCGTAGCGGCGCTGTGCGACGAGCGCATCGGCGTGGAGCGAGCGCTCGCCGAACAGCTGCTCGCTGTAGACCGCGGTCATGAGCGCGGTGGTGTCGGCCACCACGACGCCTGTTGCCGCGGCGACGCCGATCCGGCGGGTCTGCTCCTCGGCAATGGCCTGCTGCTCGTCCGGACGCGGTGTGCGGCCTTCGCGCTCGCACCATTCGCGCAGGTATTCGCCCACCAGCGTGGTCGGCGTGCCGCGTTCCTGCAGGCGCCGTGCGATCGCACGCGCCAGCTCGGTCTTGCCGGTGCTCTCGGCGCCCAGCACCGCGATGACGCAGCCGGTCGGCAGCGTGGGCGTCATGCGCGGGCCGCCTCGGGCATGCGCTGCCGCCACGCCAGGTAGCCGGCCAGGCTGAGCACGGCAAACACCGTGTAGAGGCCGACGGTGAGCCACAGCCCCTTGTGGACGAACAGGCCCACGCTCACGACGTTCACGGCCAGCCAGACGAGCCAGTTTTCGATGAACTTGCGTCCGAGCAGGAACTGGCCGACCAGGCTCAGCCCGGTGGCGAAGCCATCCCACCACGGCACGTCGGTGTCGGTGAAGCGGCGCAGGAAGAGGGCGACGGCGGGCCACGCCAGGGCGCAGGCCGCGAGCGTGAGCGCAAGGCCGCGCGGCGAAAGCCGGCTGACCCGCAGTGCGCTGCCGTCGGCCCGGTGGCCGCGCAGCCATTGCGACCAGCCCCACAGCGCGACGAAGGCAAAGAACACCTGGAGCGAGGCATCGCCGTAGATGCGCGCCTTGGCGAACACCACCACGTAGAGCAGCGAGCTGACGATGGCGAGCGGCCAGCCCCAGTGCACCTCGCGCATGTTGCACCCGACCATCGCGAGCGCAAGCACGGCGGCCACCAGTTCGAGCCAGCTGACGGGAGAGCCCCAGAGCGCGAAGGCCGGGGCCGAAAGGAACTCGAGAAGGAGGTTCACACCGAGGCAGCGCGTCCTTCGAGCCGTTCAACACGGTTCGGTCGTGGGATACCGTGGAACCGGCTTCGCCGGGCCGCCGGTATCGCCCCCTGGAAGGGGGTTGGCGAAGCGACACGCAGTGCGCGAAGACTGGGGGTCATCCAATCACCTTGCGATTTGCACGAACACTTCGTTCGGCTTGACCATGCCGAGTTCCGCCCGCGCGCGCTCCTCGACCATTTCGAGGCCGTCCTTGAGGTCGTTGACCTCGGAGGCGAGGCGTTCGTTGTTCAGTGCGGCCTTGGCGTTGGCGTCCTTCTGGTCGGCCAGCTTGGTCTGCAACTGCTGCACGTCGCGCACGCTGCCGCGCCCGTTCCAGAGCTGCCACTGAAGGACGGCCAGCAGGAGCAGCAGGACGAGGGGAGGAACAAGGCGCGCGCGCATGAACGTCTACGACGCCACCCGCAGGCCGCTGCCGCCGCGCAGCCGCTCCGGGTGGAACGGCGAAGCGCGCGGCCTGGCGAGCCGGGTGGCTGGCATCACTTGAGGTTGTAGAACGCGCCGCGGCCCGGGTAGACGGCGATGTCGCCGAGGTCTTCTTCGATGCGCAGCAGCTGGTTGTACTTGGCGATGCGGTCCGAACGCGAGAGCGAGCCGGTCTTGATCTGGCCGGCGTTGGTGCCCACTGCGATGTCGGCGATGGTGCTGTCTTCGGTTTCGCCCGAGCGGTGCGAAATGACGGCCGTGTAGCCTGCACGCTTGGCCATCTCGATGGCGGCGAAGGTCTCGGTCAGCGTACCGATCTGGTTGATCTTGATCAGGATCGAGTTGGCGATGCCCTTGTCGATGCCTTCCTGCAGGATCTTGGTGTTGGTGACGAACAGGTCGTCGCCCACCAGCTGCACGCGCTTGCCGAGGCGGTCGGTCAGCAGCTTCCAGCCGTCCCAGTCGCCTTCGTGCATGCCGTCTTCGATGCTGATGATCGGGTACTTGTCGACCCAGGTTGCCAGCATGTCGGCCCAGTTGCCGGCCGAGAGGGTGAGGTTCTCGCCGGAGAGCACGTAGTTGCCGTCCTTGTAGAACTCGCTGGCCGCGCAGTCGAGGCCCAGGGCGATCTGTTCGCCCGCGGTGTAGCCGGCCTTGTCGATGGCTTCGAGGATCAGCTGGATCGCCGCTTCGTGGCTTTCGACGCTGGGGGCAAAGCCGCCTTCGTCGCCGACCGCCGTGCTGATGCCGCGGTCGCCCAGGATCTTCTTCAGGGCATGGAACACTTCGGCGCCGTAGCGCACGGCCTCGCGGAAGCTCTTGGCGCCCACGGGGATGATCATGAACTCCTGCAGGTCCAGGCTGTTGTTGGCGTGCGCGCCGCCGTTGATGACGTTCATCATCGGCACCGGCAGCTGCATGCCGCCCATGCCGCCGAAGTAGCGGTACAGCGGCAGGCCCGACTCCTCGGCCGCGGCGCGTGCCACGGCCATCGAGACGGCGAGGGTGGCGTTGGCGCCCAGGCGGGCCTTGTTGTCGGTGCCGTCGAGGTCGATCATCGTGCGATCGAGGAAGGCCTGTTCGCTGGCGTCGAGGCCGAGCACGGCTTCCGAGATCTCGGTGTTGATGTTCTCCACCGCCTTCAGCACGCCCTTGCCGAGATAGCGGCTCTTGTCGCCGTCGCGCAGCTCGATGGCTTCACGCGAACCGGTCGATGCGCCCGAGGGCACGGCCGCGCGGCCCATGGTGCCCGATTCGAGCAGCACGTCGCACTCGACGGTGGGGTTGCCTCGGCTGTCGAGAATTTCGCGGCCGACGATGTCAACGATTGCACTCATCTTCTGTCTTTCTCTTTCTGGTCTCTTTGGCGAATAAAGGGGATCACAAACCTTCGACCGCGATCATGCGCATGACCGCGGCACCCGCGCGCGCCTCGCGCGCCTTCAGGTATTCGGGCGTTTCGTAGAAGGCCTTGGCCTTCTCGAAGCTGGGGAACTTCAGGATGACGATGCGCGAGGGCGCCCAGTCGCCCTCCAGCGTCTCGATCTGGCCGCCGCGCACGCACACTTCGGCGCCGTGCGCCTGCATCGCGGCGCTGGACCACTTCTTGTATTCCTCGTACTGCGTCGGGTTCGTGACCTCGACGTGGGCGATGACGTATCCGCTGCTCATGCTTGAAAACTGTCCTCTAGGAAAGCGTTTTTCTTGGTGACCTGGTCGAGCGCCAGCAGCGTTTCGAGCAGGGCCTTCATGTGCTTGAGGGGGACGGCATTGGGGCCGTCGCTCAGTGCCTTGGCGGGGTCGGGGTGCGTCTCCATGAAGAGGCCGGCCACGCCGACCGCCACCGCCGCGCGCGACAGCACCGGCACCATCTCGCGCTGGCCGCCCGAGGTCGTGCCCTGGCCGCCGGGCAGTTGCACCGAGTGGGTGGCGTCGAACACCACGGGCGCCTTGGTCTCGCGCATGATCGCGAGCGAGCGCATGTCCGACACGAGGTTGTTGTAGCCGAAGCTGGCGCCGCGTTCGCAGGCCATGAAGTTGTCTTCGGGCAGGCCGGCTTCCCTGGCCGCCGCACGCGCCTTGTCGATCACGTTCTTCATGTCGTGCGGCGCGAGGAACTGGCCCTTCTTGATGTTGACCGGCTTGCCCGACTGCGCCGCGGCGTGGATGAAGTCGGTCTGGCGGCACAGGAAGGCGGGCGTCTGCAGCACGTCGACCACCTTGGCGGCCTCGGTGATGTCCTCGTGGGTGTGCACGTCGGTCAGCACGGGCAGACCGAGTTCGCGCTTCACCTTGGCAAGGATCTCAAGGCCCTTGTCGCGGCCCGGGCCGCGAAAGCTGGTGCCCGAGGAGCGGTTGGCCTTGTCGAAGCTGCTCTTGAAGATGAACGGAATGCCGAGCGCGCTGGTGATTTCCTTCAGCGTGCCGGCGGTGTCCATCTGCAGTTGCTCGGATTCGACCACGCAGGGGCCGGCGATCAGGAAGAAGGGCTGGTCCAGCCCGATGTCGAATCCGCAGAGTTTCATGCAACCGCCTTCAGGTTCTTTGCACCGCCCGCGCTCTGGGCCTTGTGATCGAGCGCTGCCTTGATGAAGGCGTTGAACAGCGGATGGCCGCCCCACGGGGTCGACTTGAACTCGGGGTGGAACTGCACGCCCATGAACCAGGGGTGCACGTCCTGCGGCAGTTCGACGATTTCGGTCAGGTGCTCGCGCTGCGTGAGCGCCGAGATCACGAGGCCGGCGGCGCGCAGCTCGTCGAGGTAGTTGACGTTGGCTTCGTAGCGGTGGCGGTGGCGCTCGGTGACCACGTCGCCGTAGATGCTGTGCGCCAGCGTGCCGGCCGACACGTCGGAGCTTTGCGCGCCCAGGCGCATGGTGCCGCCGAGGTCGGACTTCTCGTCGCGCGTCTTGACGGTGCCGTCGCGGTCCTTCCACTCGGTGATCAGCGCGATCACGGGGGTGGGGGTCTCGGGGTCGAACTCGGTGCTGTTGGCGTTCTTCAGGCCCGCCACGTGGCGCGCGTACTCGATGGTGGCCACCTGCATGCCCAGGCATATGCCGAGGTAGGGCACCTTGCCTTCGCGGGCGAAGCGGGCGGCGGAAATCTTGCCCTCGACGCCGCGCTGGCCGAAGCCGCCGGGCACCAGGATCGCGTCGTACTTGGCGAGGCGCGACACGTCCTGCGCGGTGATGGTCTCGGAGTCGATGTAGTCGATCTTCACGCGGGCATGGTTCTTCATGCCGGCATGGCGCAGCGCCTCGTTGAGCGACTTGTAACTGTCCGACAGGTCGACGTACTTGCCGACCATGGCGATCGACACTTCCTGCTGCGGATGCTCGACCTCGTAGACCAGATCGTCCCAGCGCTGCAGCTTGGCGGGCGGGGTGTTGATGCGCAGCTTGTCGCAGATCAGGCCGTCCAGGCCCTGCTCGTGCAGCATGCGGGGCACCTTGTAGATGGTGTCCACGTCCCACATCGAGATCACGCCCCATTCAGGCACGTTCGAGAACAGCGAGATCTTGGCGCGCTCGTCGTCGGGGATCGGGCGGTCGGCGCGGCACAGCAGGGCGTCGGCCTGGATGCCGATGGCGCGCAGTTCCTTGGCGGTGTGCTGCGTGGGCTTGGTCTTGAGCTCGCCGGCGGCGGCGATCCAGGGCACGTAGCTCAGGTGCACGAAGGCCGAGTTGTTCGGGCCCATGCGCAGGCTCATCTGGCGCACGGCCTCGAGGAAGGGCAGCGATTCGATGTCGCCCACGGTGCCGCCGATCTCGACGATGGCCACGTCCACCTCGTGCGCCGTGCCGATGCCGGCGCCGCGCTTGATGTATTCCTGGATTTCGTTGGTGATGTGCGGAATCACCTGCACCGTCTTGCCGAGGTAGTCGCCGCGGCGTTCCTTCTCGAGCACGGTCTTGTAGATCTGGCCGGTCGTGAAGTTGTTGGCCTTGCGCATCCGCGTGTTGATGAAGCGCTCGTAGTGGCCGAGGTCGAGGTCGGTCTCCGCGCCGTCATCGGTGACGAACACTTCCCCATGCTGGAAGGGCGACATCGTGCCGGGGTCGACATTGATGTACGGATCGAGCTTGATGAGGGTGACTTGGAGGCCGCGCGATTCGAGGATCGCGGCGAGCGAGGCGGAGGCGATTCCCTTGCCAAGGGAAGAAACGACACCACCGGTGACGAAGACAAATTTGGTCATGCCAGTTCCGGACGCTGTGAATCCGGGCAGTGGGAAATTGCGATTATAGGTGTGCCCTTCGCGACACCTTTCGAGAAGGGCATCTTTCGTGGGGGCCGCCGCGCACGGCCGCCCGAAGCGGCCGGCCCGCCCCCGGTCGGGGGGAGGCGAAGACACGAAGTGCGAAGCCTGGGGGTGAGCAACAATACAGCCCATGCAAGACCTCGCCGGCAAACACATCGTCCTGGGCCTCACCGGAGGCATCGCCTGCTACAAGTCGGCCGAGCTGTGCCGGCTGTTCGTCAAGGCGGGGGCGACCGTCCAGGTCGTCATGACCGAGGCAGCGGAGCAGTTCATCACCCCCGTCACCATGCAGGCGCTCTCGGGGCGAACCGTCTACACCTCGCAGTGGGACACCCGCGAGCCCAACAACATGCCGCACATCAACCTCAGCCGCGAGGCGGATGCGATCGTGCTGGCCCCCTGCAGCGCCGACTTCATCGCCCGGCTGGTGCAAGGCCGCTCCGACGACCTGCTGAGCCTGATGTGCCTGGCTCGCCCGATGGACCGCATCCCGCTGCTGATCGCCCCGGCCATGAACCGCGAGATGTGGGCCCATCCGGCCACGCAGCGCAACCTCATGCAGGTTGCGGCCGACGGCGCGACGGTATTGGGGGTGGGCAACGGCTGGCAGGCCTGCGGCGAGACCGGCGACGGCCGCATGCTGGAGCCGGCACAGCTGCTGGAAGATGTCACCGCCTTCTTCAGCCCCAAGCTGCTGGCGGGCCAGAAGGTGCTGGTCACGGCCGGTCCGACCTTCGAGGCGCTGGACCCGATCCGCGGCATCACCAACCATTCGTCCGGCAAGATGGGCTTCGCCATTGCCCGGGCTGCCCGCGAGGCAGGCGCCGAGGTCACGCTGGTGGCCGGGCCGGTGCACCTGCCCACGCCGCGCGGCGTGACGCGCGTCGACGTGCTCTCGGCGCAGGACATGCTCGAAGCGACCACCCGTGCGGCCCAGAGTGCTAGCATTTTCGTAGCTACGGCAGCCGTCGCAGACTGGCGGCCGGCCACCCAGAGCAACCAGAAGATCAAGAAGGACGGCAGCGGCAGGACGCCGGTGCTGAACTTCACCGAGAACCCGGACATCCTCCTCGCCGTCGCGAAGAGCGAGCGGGCCCAGTCGAAGAAGCTCTTCTGCGTGGGCTTCGCCGCCGAGAGCGAGAACCTCGCCGAACACGCCAAGGCCAAGCGCGAGCGCAAGGGCATCCCGCTGCTGGTGGGCAACATCGGCCCGCTGACCTTCGGCCAGGACGACAACGCGCTGCTGCTGGTGGACGCCAACGGCGTGCGCGAGCTCCCGCGCGCCCCCAAGCTCACGCTGGCGCGCGAGCTCATGACCGAGATTGCAGCGCGTCTTCCCGACTGGAGGGTCTGATGAATCCCCAATGGAACACACCGCCGAATGGCGATTTCGCCCGCTATGTGGAGCGGCTGTCCGCGCAGGCGGCGCTGCCGAAGCGGACCGCCGCAGCGCCCTGCGAGCACGGGTTGGACATCGGCATGACGCCGACCTCCGGTCCGCAGGCGCAGGGGCCCGTCACCGCCGCGATGCAGCGCGCCGAGCTCCCCAACGGCGAAGTGCCCAGGAAGCAGCCTGGCTCCTTCGATCCGGCGCTGCTCAAGGTGCTGGGGATCTTCGGCGCGGTGGCGTTCCTCGTGCTCTGGGCCGCGGGCGTGCCGTTCGGCGTGCTGATCGTCCTGGCGGCGCTGGCCGCCTGGTTCGGCAGGAAATTGAAGGGCCTGAAGCTCACACCCGGCGTTGCCAAGTGGCAGCAGGTGCTGGAAGAAGCGGCCCGAAAGCAAAGAGAACAGCAACAGAAGCAAGGCAATAACTAGTGAAAGTCGACGTCCGCATCCTCGATCCGCGCATGGTGGATCAACTGCCCGCATACGCCACCCCCGGAAGCGCCGGCCTCGACCTGCGAGCCTGCCTCGATGCCCCCATCACGCTGGAGCCCAACGGCTGGCAGCTGGTGGGCACCGGCATCGCCATCCATCTGGCCGACCCGGCCTATGCGGCGCTGATCCTTCCGCGCTCGGGGCTGGGCCACAAGCACGGCATCGTGCTGGGCAACCTCGTCGGCCTGATCGACAGCGACTACCAGGGCGAGCTGAAGATCAGCGCCTGGAACCGCAGCGACACGCCCTTCGTGCTGAACCCGATGGAGCGGCTGGCGCAGTTGGTGATCGTTCCGGTGGTGCAGGCGCAGTTTCGAGTGGTCACAGAATTTGCACCCACGCAACGAGGCGAGGGCGGCTACGGCTCTACCGGCAAACATTGAGCGAATCCTGAAGATCGGCTGAGTGTCCGGGCGGTAAAGAGCGGAACCGGCCCGGGCCGTACGGCCTCGAAGGTTTCAGTGTGTGAACGGCGTCATCGCGGCCGATGCTGCGGCGTTAGTCAGGCACACGCAGGGTGCATGCATTCATCATCCTTGCATCGTTCTTTCCGAGGAGCCTCCAACATGAAGATCTCAATGCGCTTTGTTTCCGTCACCGCTTCCGTGCTGGCCGTGGCCACGCTCACGGCGTGCGTGGCACCGGCGCCGGTCTACCAGACCTCGCGCTATCCCTACCAGGCGCCTCCGCAGGCCATTCCCTACCAGGAAGCTTCCTACGTCGAGTACGGCCACGTGGCCAACATCGAGGTGCTGCGCAGCGAAACCGCCGGCACCGGCACCACGGGCGGCGGTGCCGTCGCCGGTGGCGTCATCGGCGGCGTGGTGGGCAACCAGTTCGGCCGGGGCAATGGCCGCGCCGCGGCGACCGCGCTGGGCATCGTGGGCGGCGCCCTGCTGGGCAACACCATCGAGGCACAGCAGAACGGTCCGCGCGTCTACGAGATGTACCGCGTCTCGGTGCAGACCGACCGCGGCGGCTATCGCGCCTTCGACGTGCAGAGCCCCGGCGACCTGCGCAT
>Ga0209025_1001291_pt1 | contig 34256 bp, 39 predicted proteins | sample AraplaMF_Col_mLB_FD_184256 | JGI IMG/M metagenome (GOLD analysis project Ga0209025, IMG submission 184256) | Arabidopsis root microbial communities from the University of North Carolina, USA - plate scrape MF_Col_mLB (SPAdes) (version 2) | ecosystem: Host-associated > Plants > Roots > Endosphere... | reverse complement strand
CGTGCGGAAAATACCGGCCGGAAGGGGCGAAATCGCTCATGTTGCTATGCAGCGTGCGGGGCAAAAATGGTAGCGCTACCATCCGCCCGGATTGCCTCAGACGGATTTGTCGCGTCACGAGTGTTGTAGCCAAACAACAAAACCAAGCCTCGCCTGCGCAGCGACACGGTTCGCGCGCCGGTGCAGACACCAGAAACGGGAGGGGAGTACGGTGCAAACGCATTTCGCAAGAACGGCCTTGTCGCGCGCCTTGGGCATCGCCCTGCTCGGCATGGCCAGCAGTTCGGCGCTGGCACAGGCGCAAGAGCAGGCACAGACGCAGCAGGCGACCACGCAGCAGGCGACCACGCAGCAGGCACCGACCCAGGTCGCGCAGGCAGACACCGCCGCCACGGCGGCGCAGGCGCCGGCCGGTTCGCAGGACGCGGTCAATCTTGACCGCGTTGTTGCCACCGGTTTCCGTAAGAGCCTGGAGTACTCGACCCAGGCCAAGCGCGACGCCGTCAACGTCACCGACACGGTCTTCGCCGAGGACATGGGCAAGTTCCCGGACCTCAACATCGCCGAGTCGCTCAACCGCATCCCGGGCGTGCAGCTGGCTCGCGACGTCAACGGCGAAGGCCTCAACGTCGCCATCCGCGGCCTCGGCAGCAGCTTCACCAAGACCACGCTCAACGGCTCGTCGATCGCCACCGCGTCGATCGGCCTGAACAACCAGAACCAGAACCGCGAAGTCGACCTCAACCTGTTCCCGACCGAGTTCTTCACCCAGTTGTCGGTCAGCAAGACGCCGCTCGCCAGCCAGCTCGAAGGCGGCGTGTCCGGCGTGGTCGACATGCGCAGCGCGCGTCCGTTCGACAACCCCGGCACGCACCTGACCTATTCGCTGCAGGGCGACTACAACGAGACCAGCGAGAAGTACAGCCCGCGCGGTTCGCTGATCGGCAGCTGGACCAACGACGACAACACCTTCGGCGCACTGGTCGGCCTGTCTTCGGTCAAGGGCAAGATCGGCGTGGAAGGCTTCGAGTCGGTCGGCTGGACCAACCCCGGCCTGACCCAGGTGCAGTGCGGCACCGGCACGTCGATGACGATCCAGCCCGCCAACTGCAACGTCGGTGGCGGCGGCAACTGGCGCATCCCCGACCGCGTCCCGACCACCGCCGGCGCCGGCCTGGTCCCGGGCACGCTGATCGACAGCAACTTCCTGCTGGCCAACAACCCCGGCCTGTCGATCCAGCAGATCAGCGAAGCGCTGATCCCGCGCCTCGGCCGTCCGGTGCACATGTCCGGCGACCGCGACCGCGACGCCTTCGTCAGCTCGCTGGAATGGCGCCCGAACGAAAGCGCGCAGTTCTACCTCGACACTATGTACACGCAGGCGCACCGCACCAACGACCGCATCGACATCAACCTGATCGGCCGCAACGGCAACATGATCCCGTTGAACATGCAGGTCGACGCCAACAACGTCGTCACCAGCGCCACCTTCACCAATGCCCAGTTCTTCCTGGAAGCACGCCCGTACATCGAGGACGTGAAGTTCTGGAACGTCAATCCGGGCGGCACGTTCTGGTTCTCCGACGACCTGAAGCTCGACTTCCAGGCCAACATGAGCCGCAGCTGGCTGTTCCGCGAATCGCCGACGGTGCTGGTCAACACGCCGTTCACCACGGTCCAGTACAACAACAACGGCGGCGACACCCCGACCTGGACGACGGGCGTGGATCTCAATGATCCCAACGCCGGTTGGACCTGGGCCGGTGGCCGCGTCAACATCAACAACGAAAAGCGCGTCGTCGAGACCAAGGGCGCCCGCGCCGACCTGCAGTTCGGCGAGGACAAGAGCAACATCCGCGTCGGCATCGCCTACGACGAGGCGTCGCGCCGCATCCAGGGCTTCGACAACAGCGCCGCCTGGGAAGACGCGGCCTGCCGCGGCCTCAACCCCGATGGCAGCGTCCCCAACCCGCGTCCGGCCTGCGTCGGCGGACCGCTGGCGGGCGTGCCGCAGCCATCGCTGGCGTCGTACCTGCGTCCGGGTCCGTTCGGTTTCGTCACCGTCGACTTCGACCGCTTCAAGAACGACACCAACTACTACGCCCTGCGCGATAACGCTCCGGAATCCGGTTCGTCCAACACCGCCGCCACCACCGGCCTGATCGACGAACAGAACCTGGGCGCCTATGTCGAGGCCAATGGTGAGGCAGAGGTGTGGAACCGTCCGCTGCGCATCAACGCCGGCGTGCGTTACGTCAGCACCGACCAGACCACCAGCGGCCCGGTCCAGACCGGCACGACGCGCGTGTGGCGCACGCTGCAGTCGGACTACGACAAGATGTTGCCGTCGATGAACCTGGCCTGGGATGCAGCCGAGAACGTGGTCCTGCGCATGTCCGGTTCGCGCACGCTGACGCGTCCGAACCCGAGCGACATGCTGCCGAACACCAACTTCAGCGACATCTCCGCGCAGCAGGCCTCGCAGGGCAATCCGGACCTGCAGCCGTACCTGTCGACCAACTTCGACCTCGGTGGCGAGTGGTACACCGGTGCCGAGGGCTACGTCGGCCTGACCTACTTCCGCAAGGACATCGAAGGCTTCACCGTCCTGGGCACGAACACGATTCCGTTCAACGACCTGGGCATCCCGTACGACAGCCTGTTGCCGTCGCAGCAGCTGGCGCTCGACCAGCGCGGTGGCCCGGACAACGCCACCGTCACGGTCCAGCAGCAGGTCAACGCCGACGGCACCCTGAAGATCCAGGGTTGGGAAGCGACGTGGGTGCAGCCGCTCGACCGCCTGGTCGAAGGCCTGGGCTTCACGGCCAACTACACCAACGTCAAGCAGACCTCGGAAGGGCAGGGCGTGCCGGCCGTCGCGATCGGCGTCGCGCCGAACCTGTGGAACGCCACGGCCTACTGGGAGAACGACATCACCTCGGTGCGCCTGTCGTACACCTGGACCGACGAGATGATCACCTCGGGCTTCAACGAGAACGGCATCCCGTACGCCCGTCGTTACCTCGACTCGCGCGGCCAGCTCGACCTGTCGGCCAGCTACACCCTGGCCAACATCCGTTCGCAGCCGCAGATCACGCTCAACGTGATCAACATCACCAGCGAGCCGCTGCGCCAGACCTTCGCGTTCGACAACGCTGCCTACGAGTACTACGAGCCGGGTTACACCGTGCTGCTGGGTGTTCGCGGTACGTTCTGATGCGGTAGTCGGTGGGTAACCACCGCGTGGCCCGCCCGCTGCTTCGGCAACGGGCGGGCCGCGCCATACTGGGGCTGTCAAACCAGGGCCTGGGTCGGGACGCGACGCAGGACGCTTTTCCACCCTCCTCAAGCAGTGGTCAATGAACGGCACATCTGAAATTCTTTCCGTCAGGGAAAAGGTCGGCTACAGCCTCGGCGACCTCGCCGCGAACCTGATCTTCCAGACCCTGGTCGCCTTCCTGGCCTTCTTCTACACCGACGTCTACCGGATCCCGGCCGGCACGGCGGCCACCATCATCTTCATCGGCGGCATGCTGGGTGCGTTCGTGTTCACCCCGATCATCGGCTTTGCCGCCGACCGCACCAACACGCGCTGGGGCAAGTTCCGTCCGTGGATCCTGTGGACGGCGATCCCGTTCGGCGTGTTCTCGCTGCTGGCCTTCAGCACGCCCGACCTGGGCGAGCAGGGCAAGGTGGTCTATGCGCTGGCGACCTACATCCTGCTGGTGATGATCTACGCCGCCAACAACCTGCCGTACTCCGCGCTCAGCGGCGTGCTCACCGGTTCGATGGCGCAGCGCAACAGCCTGTCGTCCTACCGCTTCGTCGCGGTGATGCTGGCGCAGTTCGTGATCCAGGTGCTGCTGCTGCCGCTGGTGCTGATCCTCGGCGGCGGCGACAAGGTGCGCGGCTTCCACAACACCATGATGCTGTTCGCCGTGGTCGGCACCGTGTTTTTCCTGATCACCTTCTTCACCACGCGCGAGCGGATCGTGGCCGCGCCCGAGCACAAGTCGAGCGTCAGGCAGGACCTGGCCGACCTGGCCCGCAACCGTCCGTGGATGGTGATGCTGGCGCTGACCATCCTGGTGTTCGTGACCCTGGCACTGAAGGGCGGCTCGTACATCTACTACTTCCAGTACTACCTCGATCCGGCCGCGTTGGCGAAGTTCCTCGAGGACGTCGGCTTCAACCGCCTGATCGGCGGGCTCAATGCCGCGCTCACCGGCATCGGCCTGACCGAGTTCCAGTGGCCCAAGGATGCGCCGACCTCGGCGTACAGCATGTTCAACGCCGCCGGCATCATCTCGATGATCATCGGCATCGGTTTCTCCAAGCGCCTCGCCGACCGTTTCGGCAAGCGGGACGTGTTCGGTGGGGCGCTGTTCGTCTCGACGATCTTCCTGCTGGCGTTCTTCTTCTACCCGCCGACGGCAGTCGCACTGGTGTTCGTCTCGCTGGTGCTGCACGGCTTCTTCTACGGCATCACCATCCCGCTGCTGTGGGCGATGATTGCCGACGTGGCCGACTACTCCGAGTGGCGCAACTACCGCCGCGCCACCGCGATCATCTTCTCGGCGATGCTGTGCGGCCTGAAGATCGGCCTGAGCGTCGGCGGCGCGCTGGTCGCCGGGCTGCTGGCCTACTACGGCTACCAGGCCGGCGAGCCGGTGCAGTCGGCGCAGACCATCGACGGCATCCGCATGGCGGTGAGCATCTACTGCTCGATCCCGCTGCTGCTGTGCGTCGTGCTGCTGTTCCTGTACCAGATCAACAAGTCGATGGAGTCGCGCATCGAGCAGGAACTGGGTGCGCGCAGGCTGCAGGCCGGCAGCGCGGCCTGAATTCCATTTGCAACCCGAACGCGAAGGCAACCGCCATGGCTGACGACATCGATACCGACGAGCTGAAGGCGCTGGCTGCGAAGGCCATCTCGCAGCCGCTGGTCACCCACATCTACACCGCCGACCCGTCGGCGCACGTGTTCGACGGCAAGCTCTACATCTATCCGTCGCACGACATCGATGCGGGCTTGCCGTTCGACGACGACGGCGGCCATTTCGGCATGGAGGACTACCACGTCCTGCGCATGGACTCGCCCACGGGCGAGGCCGTCGACTGCGGCGTGGCCCTGCACGTCAGGGACGTGCCGTGGGCACAGCGGCAGATGTGGGCGCCCGACGCGGCCAGCAAGGACGGCAGGTACTACCTGTACTTCCCGGCCAAGCGCGCCGACGGCATCTTCCAGATCGGCGTGGCGGTGGGTGCGCGACCGGAAGGTCCGTTCGTGCCCGAGCCCGAGGCGATCGAAGGCAGTTACTCCATCGATCCGGCGGTGTTCGCCGACGACGATGGCGAGCACTACATGTACTTCGGTGGCATCTGGGGCGGGCAGCTGCAGAAGTACCGCGACAACGCCTATGACCCGGCGCACGTCGAGCCGGCCGATGTCGAGCCGGCGCTGGGCGCGCGCGTCGCGCGCATGAGCGCCGACATGAAGCAGTTCGCAGAAGTGCCGCGCGAAGTGTTGATCCTCGACGAGGCCGGCCAGCCGCTGCGCGCCGGAGACCACGACCGGCGCTTCTTCGAAGCGTCGTGGATGCACAAGCACCAGGGTCGCTACTACTTCTCGTACTCGACCGGCGACACGCACTTCCTGTGCTATGCGGTCGGCGACAGCCTGTACGGTCCCTTCACGTACCAGGGCACGATCCTCACGCCGGTGGTGGGCTGGACCACGCATCACTCCATTTGCGCATTCCAGGGCCGCACCTACCTTTTCTACCATGACTCCATTCTGTCGGGCGGCGTGACGCACCTGCGTTCGATCAAGGTCACCGAGCTGCATTACGACGACGGCGGCAAGATCGGGACGATCCATCCGTATGGGGAGTGATCCTCGCGTCGACGCGATGGCTCCGCTGGCGGCGGGCCCGGTAACTAGGATTGGCGCGGGCGCAGTGGCGGTCGACATCGCGCCGGAAGCGGGCGGGCGGATCGCGCAGATCCGCGTCGACGGCATCGAACAACTGGTCGGCCATGGCGACGACAGCGCCGCCATCGCATGGGGCTGCTACCCGATGGTGCCGTGGGCCGGACGGGTGCGGCACGGTCGCTTCGCCAGCGAAGGCCGCCACCATCACCTGCCGCTGAACCTGGGTGTGCACGCCATCCACGGCGTCGCCTTCACGATGCCGTGGCAACTGCAATCGCACGGCGCCGACCACGCCGAGCTTTCGCTGTCGATGCCGCAGGACGAACGCTGGCCCTTCGGTGGAAGCGCGCACCAGCGAATCGAAGTCGGCGATCGCCACATCAGGCTGACCTTGTCGGCGACCGCGGGCGAGCAGGCGATGCCGGCCACCATCGGCTGGCATCCGTGGTTCCGCAAGCCGGACCGGATGCAGTTCGAGCCGCGCATGATCTACCCGCGCGATGCCGATGGCATCGCCGTCCGCCCACTGACCGCGCCAACGCCGGGGCCATGGGACGACTGCTTCATCAACGACCTTCCCGTGCTCGTCGAGCGCGGTGAGCAGCGCATCCGCTTGACCTCGGATTGCGTGCACTGGGTGGTTTACGACGCGGCCGCGCACGCCACCTGCGTCGAGCCGCAGAGCGGGCCGCCGGATGCCTTCAACCTGGAGCCCATCGTGCTGGCACCGCATACGTCGGTCGCGGCCTGGTTCCTTCTTGAGTGGCTGTGATCGTCGCGGCACGTTGGCAAAGCTGAATACTGCGCGCGCGCTCGGCTGGTTTCTCACGCCGCATCAACGCCACGATCGGGACCCTTGATCTCCCTGACCTTCCAGGAGATGCCATGCAACGCCTGATCCTCGCAGCAACGCTTGCCACGGCTTCACTGATTGCTCCCGGCGTGCACGCGCAGGCGCAGGCCAGCACCACGGCCAACGCCCCGGTGCCCGCGCTGGACCTGCAGCGCTACAGCGGCCAGTGGCACGAAATCGCGCACCTGCCGATGTTCTGGCAGCGCCAGTGCGTCGGTGACATCACCGCCACCTACACGCCCAAGCCCGACGGCACGGTCGGTGTGCGCAATGCCTGCCGCACCAGCGATGGCACGCGCGACGTGTCCGAAGGCGTGGCGCGACCGGTCGGCGCCAAGCCGGGGCAACTGGAAGTCCGCTTCGCGCCGGAATGGCTGTCGTGGGTGCCGATGGTGTGGGCCGACTACTGGGTGATCGACCTGGATCCGCAGTACCGCTGGGCGGTCGTCGGCGGCCCGGATCGCGACAACCTGTGGGTGCTGTCGCGAACGCCTGGCATGGACCGCACCCTGTTCGAACAGATCAAGGCGCGGGCCACGGCGAAGGGCTACCGGCTGGACGATCTCAAGGTGATGGCGCCACTGCTGTGAAGCGGCGCGCGCCGGTCATCCTTCCAGCGTGAAGCCGATCTTGATGGTCACCTGCCAGTGCGCGACCTTGCCGTCCTCGACGTGGCCGCGTGTTTCCAGCACCTGGAACCACTTGATGTTGCGGACGGTGCCCGAGGCGCGCTCGATCGCCTTGCGGATGGCGTCATCGCAGCTGGTCTTCGACGAGCCGGTCAGCTCGAGCGCCTTGTAGACGTGCTCACTCATGGCCTGGATCTCCGTGGGGGAAGGAAAAACCGGGGAAGAAGCGGAACCTCGCGCCGGCCAATACGCGGCGCGGGTGCGGCCGATCATAGCGCCGCCCGCCCGTGCCTCGGGTGATGCCCCGAGCCTTGAACCAGGTTCAAGGCAGGCTTGCCAAACAATCGCTTTTTCGTCGATTCGTCCGGGTCTAACGTTGCTTTCCACTCAAGGCAACAAGGACTTGGCCATGAACATCTACACCGGTTTGCTGTTCCAGCACGGCTATATCCAGAACCCGGAACTGGCGGTTTCGCTCGCGCAGGATGGCGACGATGCCCAGGCCTCGCCCGGCGGTGCGGTTGCGCCGCGTGATGGCGGCGAACGGCGGAAGCCGCGCGGGGTGTCGCGTCTCGGCGCGCTCGCCCTGCTGCTCAACGAGCTGATGCTGCCGCGCTGACATGATCGCCCGCCTGTGGCACGGCATCACGCTGCGCGAGGACGCCGAGGAGTACCTGGCATTCCTTCGCCAGCGTGCCGTGCCCGATTACCGCGGCACGCCGGGCAACCTGTCGGTCAGCCTGATGCATCGCGTGGACGGCCGGCTGGCGCACTTCCTGATCCTGACCCATTGGCAGTCGCTGGCGGCGATCGAGGCCTTCGCCGGCAGCGACGTCACCCGGGCGAAGTACTACCCGGAAGACGACCGCTTCCTGCTCGAGTTCGAGCCCGCGGTGGTCCATTACGACGTCGACGCGCCTACCTGAGCTGCGATTCCTAGAGCTGCGACTGCAGCGGCAGCACCTTCATCAGCCAGGCCTGGAAGCGGCGGAAGCCGCTGGCGTCAGGGTCGCGCGTGAAGGTCTGCGTGCCGTCGCTCCACTGCAGCTTGCCGTCCACCCGCTCGACGCGCCAGGCGCGGCTGCCCTGCAGCTGCTCCTGGAAGATGCGTTCGAGTTCCTGCGCGAGCGCCGGATGCGCGACCAGCACGCCCTGCTCGGTATTGATCGAGGTCGAGCGCGGGTCGAGGTTGTAGGAGCCGACAAACACCTGGCGTTCGTCGATGATCGCCGCCTTGGTGTGCAGGCTCGATCCGGACGAGCCACGCAGGCTGAAGCCCGATGCGGCGTCCCGGGTCGGCTTGAGCTCCCACACCTTCACGCCACCGTCGATCAGGTCCTCGCGATAGCGCGAGTAACCGCCATGCACGGCGGCGACGTCGGTCGCGGCCAGCGAGTTGGTGAGCACGCGCACGTCGGTGCCGGCGATGGCCGAGGTCACCAGTGATTGCGTGCCAACCTCGCCGGGCACGAAGTACGGCGAGATCAGGTGCAACTGGTGCTGGGCGGCGTGGATCGCCGGCGTCAGCGTCGACAGGACCGCCGAGCGATCCATCGCGGTTTCATTGCCCTTGAGGTTGAGCTTGAGCGGGTCGTCGCTGGCGAACGTCCATTCCGCGGTCCAGTGCATCCGCGTACCGCCGTCGAGAATGCGCTGCACGTCCGGGTCTTCGCGCAGCACCGTTGCATAAGGACTGGCGGCCAGTTCGGCCGGCGTGCCCTGCAGGTCGCCGCGCAGCTTCGCCAGCGCCTCGGGCGTCACCGCGTCAGGGCTGATCGTGGCGATCGGATAATTGCTCGGTGCGTTCCAGTAGCGGTCGAAGCTGCCGCTGACCTGGCGCACCACCGGGCCGACCATGGCCAGGTCGAGGTCGACGAAATTGCTCTCGGCGCTGGCGCCGAAGTACTCGTCACCGAGGTTGCGCCCGCCGACCACCGCGACGCGGTTGTCGGCGATCCAGCTTTTGTTGTGCATGCGGTGGTTGAGCCGGTCGAAGCTGGTGCCGAGCTCGCCGACGCGACTGGCCTTGCCGCTGCGGCTGGCGAACGGATTGAAGATGCGGACCTCGATGTCCGGGTGCGCGTCGAGCGCGGCGAAGCCGGCGTTCTTGGCGCGGGCGTCCATGTCGTCGACCAGCAGCCGCACCTTCACGCCGCGATCGGCGGCGGCCAGTGCGCGCTGGGCCAGCATCTTGCCGGTCAGGTCGGCGTGCCAGATATAGGTCTGGACATCGAGGCTGCGGGTGGCGACCTGGGCGCTGTACATGCGCAGGGCGTAGGCCTCGGTGCCGTTGCTGAGCAGGTGGAAGCCGGACTGGCCGGGGTGCCGGGATTCGGCTGGCCCGGTGCGCCGGGCCAGTTCGCCTTCGGCCGCCGGTGGCTGGGCGAAGGCGTCTGGCAGGACCGGCCGCTCGGGCAGGCTGGAGCAGGCCGCCAGCGCCAGCAGGCACATCGTCAGGACAACCCGGGAGATGCGCGTCATGGGCGTTGGCCAGTTGGTTTGCAGTCGGATAACACACGGCATGTGGAGGCACAATGGGCCAACGCCTTGGGTCAGGTTCCCACGCCTCGACTGCGTCGCGGCCGGCACGTGCCGGGCCTAGAATGCGATGACAGGCAGCACGCCAGGCAGCAAGCAAGGATTCCCATGTCCCGCAATTCCAAGGTCAAGCGCGCGGTTCGCAAGAAAAACGAACCCAAGCGCCCGATCCGCCGCCTTGGCGCCTCGCTGCAGCCGCATGCGCAGCTGCTCGACAGCGACGGCAATGCCGTCGGCGGCGTCGGCTGGCGCGATGGCCAGTGGCTGCTGGTCCTGGCCGGGCAGGTGGTCGCCAGCAGCGACAGCGCGGCGATGGCGCTGGCGATGCTGCGCCATGTCGTCGCCGTGCAGGCCGACGCCGGCGTTGAACTGGAACTCCACGCCTCGCCACCGCTGCTGACCGCGGCGGCGCGTGAAGCCGCCGTGCACGAGCAGACCCTCGAGGAGTACCTGGCCGCGCTCGAGAACGAGCGTCGCAGCCGTGACGACGACGATGTCCCGCCGCGTCCCGCTGCCGGCCTGGAAGCGCCGACGCGCCTGCAGTAACGGCGCGCTGCGCTGGCCTGCACGCGCTGCTCGGCGCGTTGTTCCTCAGACAAGGAACCGGAGCAGGTCCATGCGCATTACAGGTACGTGGTTCGCCGTGGTCCTGACGGGCGCGGCGATCCTGGCCTCGCCAGTGACGGCAGCCGCGCAGGACCTGCGCCCGGAGTCGCTGAAGCTGTACGGCGGCATCTACTCGCCCGACTGCGCCAACAACGCCGCGCCGCAGGTGCGCATCGGCGCCGACGGCCTGCAGATCAGCGCCAGCGGCAAGAGCATGCGCACGCCGGCGCGGATGGACTCGTACACCAGCTTCGGCGGCGCGCCGACCTCGGCGGTGCCGGAGGGCTACAAGGTCGAATTCATCGGCGACGATTTCTCGCTGTACGTGTTCGAGGACGCCAAGGGCACGTACGTGCCGCTGGAAGGCTATGTCCCGAGCGCCGCGTCCATCGTCGGCGGGGCGATGCAGGCCCGCTTCGGCCGCTGCGGCGGCAGCTGAGCCAGGGCGTTCGCCCGCCCTCCATCCCGGACCGCGTACGCTTCCCGTCCAAGACAGGTGGCGAGGACGCAGAATGGAACTGGGAATGGTGGGTCTGGGCCGGATGGGCGCGAACATGGCCGAACGACTGGTGCGCAACGGGCATCGCGTCGTCGGATTCGACCCGGGCGCGCCGGCGCGCGAACAGGCGGCCGCGCGCGGCGTGGAAGCGGTGGCGTCACAGGCCGAACTGATCGCGGCGCTGCCATCGCCGCGCACGCTGTGGCTGATGGTGCCGGCCGGCGATCCGGTCGATCGCACCATCGATGAACTGCTGCCACGGCTGGCTGCCGGCGACGCCATCGTCGACGGCGGCAACTCGAACTACAAGGACACCCTGCGGCGCGCGCAGCGCCTCGCCGATCACGGCATCGCCTGGATCGACTGCGGCACCAGCGGCGGCGTGTGGGGGCTGAGCGAAGGCTACAGCCTGATGATCGGCGGCGACGAAGCGGCGGTGGAGCGGCTGCGGCCGATCTTCAGCGCATTGGCGCCGACGCCCGACAGCGGCTGGGGTCGGGTCGGTCCCAGCGGCGCGGGCCACTTCGCCAAGATGGTCCATAACGGCATCGAGTACGGAATGATGCAGGCCTATGCCGAAGGCTTCGCGATCATGCAGCGCAAGACCGACTTCGGCCTCGACCTGGGCCAAGTGGCGCAGATCTGGCGCCATGGCAGCGTGGTGCGTTCGTGGCTGCTCGACCTCAGCGCGAATGCCCTGGGCCGCAACCCGCAACTGGACGGCATCGCCCCCTACGTCGCCGACTCCGGCGAGGGGCGCTGGACCGTGGCCGAGGCCATCGACCTGGACGTGTCGGCGCCGGTGATCACCCTGTCGTTGCTGGAACGCCTGCGCTCGCGCGAAGACGACTCCTTCGCCGACAAGCTGCTGGCGGCGATGCGCAACGAGTTCGGCGGCCACGCCATCCGCAAGACCTGAGCGGGCCGGGCATGTCGGCGGCCATGCCGCAGTGCGGCAACACGCCGCCCGGCAGGCGGGTAGTCTTGCTGCCGGGCATCCCGCCCCTGGGGAGGAGAGGGAAACATGACCACTGTCGTCGCGTCGTCGCGTCCCACCAGTTACTGGATCATCGCCACGCTCGCGCTGGTGTGGAACCTGATCGGCGTCTACATGTTCTACATGCAGATGAGCGCAGGCGCCGCGCAGATGGCGGCGCTGCCATCCGAGCAGCAGCAGATCATCGCCGCAACACCGACCTGGCTCAACGTCGCCTATGGCGTGGCCGTGTTCGCCGGCGCGTTCGGCGCGATCGGCCTGCTGATGAAGAAGCGCTGGGCGGTGGCCCTGTTCCAGCTGTCGCTGGCCGCGCTGATCGTGCAGATCGCCGGCACGTTCCTGGTGACCCGGGCGTGGAGCCTGCTCGGCCCGATGGGCCTGGCGATGCCGGCGCTGATCCTCGTGATCGCGCTGTTCCTGCTGTCGTATGCAAGCAAGGCTGCGGCGCGGCGCTGGATTGGTTGAGGCAGTCATCGGGCATCGCCGGACAACGGCGATGCCCGATCACCGCGTGAGGCATGGATCAGCGGGCGGTTTCCGCCTGACGCGGTGACCTGGCGATCACGCGCCTGTCAAAGCGGGTTTCGACTGCCTGATCGTCGACGCCGCGACCGGTTTCCTCGACGACCACGTCATGCCGCGCCGACAGTGCGCTTGCCATTCGATGGCCGAAGCACTGGTTGGCCAGGGCCAGCAGTGCCGCCACTGCCATCGGCGCCCTCCATGCAGGCCGCGGTGGCAGCAGTACCAGGGCGGCCGTCACCGTCGCCATCACCGTCGCGGTAATCCAGGATCTGTAATCCGCGGCAACGTGCAGCGCGGCAATGAGGATGTCCAAGACGTATCCCTGTCCATGGGCGTCGAGTTTGTCGAGCGCGAGAGGATAGCTGCGCGCATTCATCTCCGCGACGGGACGTCCCACCGGCGTCGGCGCGCGGAAACGCACGTGTGAAACAATGCGGGCGCCTGTCACCGCCACCGGTAACGGAACCGACCTGATGGCGATACGTACGTTGAGCAACCGCGCACTGAACCGCGCCCTGCTGGCCAGGCAGGGGTTGTTGAAGCGCCAACGCCTGTCCATCGCCGACATCGTTCATCGCGTCGGCGGATTGCAATCGCAGGAGCCCAGGGATCCGTATGTGGCCCTGTGGACGCGCCTGAGCGCGTTCAAGGGCGAGTCCCTGCACGCAGCCGCGCAACGTGGCGACGTCGTGCGCGGGAGCTACCTGCGCTCCACCATCCACACCGTCGCAAGCGCCGATTTCCTGGCGTATCGCCCGGTCCTCCAGCAGGTCATCGATCGCGAACTGGAGACCGCGCACTGGCGCGCCATCAGCGGCGGTTTCGACCCGGCGCGGGTCGAGCCGCTTGCGCGCGCGCTGATGGCGCAACGGCCGATGAGCGCGCAGGAGCTCGGCGCGGCATTGCTGGCGCATTTCCCGGACGCGCAGAAGGCCGGGCTGGGGCACTGGGTGCGCACAAGCGTCGCGCTGGCCATTATCCCGAGCGATGACCGTTGGGGTTACCCGCGTCCGCCGCGCTTCGTGCCGGCCGAGCAGTGGCTGCAACAGCCGCTGGCACCGGCGAGCACCGCCGAACTGCTGCTGCACGGCATCGCCGCGATCGGCCCGGCCAGTTCCGCCGACCTGCGCAGCTGGTCCGGGTTGCGCGGCATCAAGCCCGCGCTCGAAGCACTGCGGCCGCAGCTGCAGGAATATCGCGACGAATCCGGACGCGAACTGTTCGACCTCCCGCAGGCGCCGCGCCCGCGCGCGGACACGCCAGCGCCGGTACGACTGTTGCCGGAGTACGACAACGTGTTCCTGTCGCACGACGATCGCGATCGCATCGTCCTGCCGCAGCACAGCCAGCATTTCACCCAGGCGGCGAATGGCCGGCGCCTGCGTGCGGTGCTGGTCGACGGTTTCGTCCGCGCTGGCTGGTCACACGCCTGCGACAAGGGACGGGCCAGCATCCAGGTCAAGCTGTTCGACCGCTTCGACGCCGGCACGCGCGACGACATCGCCACGGAGGCGCTGGCGCTGTTGCATTTCCTCGAGCCCGATGCCGATCATCACGACGTCGAGCTGCACCCATGAACGCTAGGGAGATCCGGATGAAGGCAGTCATCGCCGTCGTGGCCAGCGCGCTGGTGCTTGCCGGCTGCGCGAGCGCACCGCCGGCCGCGCCCAATCCGCAGCCCGAGTGGCGGCCGTCGTTGAACTTCAACGCCCGCAGCGCGCAGATGATCATCATCCACCAGACCGAGATGGAATCGGCCGAAGCGGCGTTGTTGACCTTGCAGACGAGTAACTCCACCGGCCGCGTCAGTGCCCATTACCTGATCGGCAAGGACGGCCACCTGTACCAGCTGGTGGCCGAGTCCAATCGCGCCTGGCACGCCGGCGCATCGCGCTGGGGCGGCGTGACCGACCTCAACTCCGCAACAATCGGCATCGAGCTGGACAACGACGGCGTCGCGCCATTCAGCACCGAGCAGATCGACGCGCTGTTGTGGCTGCTGGGGAACATCACCTCGCGCCTGGATATCCCGCGCCACCTGATCATCGGCCACGGTGACATCGCGCCGGCGCGCAAGCGGGATCCGAGTGCACTGTTCCCGTGGCAGCGACTGGCCGAAGCCGGCTATGGGCTGTGGCCGCGCACGCCGCTGGTGGCTGCGCCGGCTGGGTTCGACTTGTGGGCTGCCTTGCGCCTGGTCGGGTACGACCTGCGCGATCCTGCGGCGGCCGTGCGCGCGTTCCATCGTCACTACCGCGGTAACGAGGAAGAGCAGTGGCTGCCCGGTGACGCCGAGATCCTGTACGACCTGCAGCAACAGCTGATGGAAATGCCAACCCCGTAGCCCGGGTAAGGCCAAAGGCCGCACCCGGGTTGCGCTCTGCCGGCGGCAACCCCGGGTGCGCTTCGCTTACCCGGGCTACGGGGGCGGGGGGCGGCGGAATTTGTAGACGATGGCGCCGACGAGGATGGCGACCGCGGCGGCGAGCAGGTTGGCGATGCTGGCGCTGGCGAGCAATCCGAGGCTCAGCACGATCGCCGCGATCGGGATCAGCGGGCCGAAGGGCAACTGCAATGCGCCTTGGTGATGTCCGTGGCGGCGGCGCAGCACCAGCACCGAGCAGGCGGTGCCGATGTAGGTGCACAGCCGCGACACGACAGACAGCAGCGCAAGCTGCACGAACGACCCCGACAGTGCCAGCACCAGGGAGACGACGCCGATCACCACCACCGCGACCGCGGGCGTGTGCAGGCGCGGATGGATCGCGGCCAGCGACCGCGGCCCGTAACCGTCGCTGGCCAGCGCCAGCAGGTAGCGTGGTGCCATCATCACGGTGTTGCTGCTGGTGCCGAGGATCGAGATGCTGGCGCCGACGGTCATCAGCAGCGCCAGCGTCTCGCCACTGAAGCCTGCGGCGGCCTGTGCAAGCGGCGTCGAGGATTGGGCGAGGCCCGGCAGCGTGCCCAGGGCCACCCATTGCACGCTGACGTAGACCAGCGTGACGGTGGCGATCATCGTCAGCAGCGCGAACGGGACGTCGCGGCGGGGATTGCGATATTCACCCGCGGCGGCTGGCAGGTTTTCGAACCCGGCGTATGCGAACAACAGCAGCAGTGCGGCTTCGGCGAGGGTTTTCGAGGTGACCGGTGCGTTCGCCGGCGAGGCCAGCGTGGCATCGACGTGGAAGATGCCGATGGCCACGAACAGCAGCAGCGGCAGCAGTTTGCCGATGGCGAGGATGACGCCGGTGCGCGCCGCGGCGCGCACGCCGATCACGTTGATCACCACCAGCAGGCCGAGTGATCCGGTGACGATCGCGATCCGCGGCAGGCCGGATGCGGCGGCGGGCCAGTAGTGGGTGACGGCTTCGGCGAGGCCATTGCTCAGCGCTGCGGCGGTGGCCAGGCGGGTGAGCAGCAGCATCCAGCCGACTTCGAATCCGATGAAGGGCCCGAACGCTTCGCGTGCATAGAGGTAGCCGCCGCCGGGGCCGTCGAAGTAGCTGGCGGCCTGGGCATAGCAAAGCACCAGCAGGCTCACGGCAAATCCGGCCAGCAGCACCGCCCACAGGCTGGCCGGGCCGAGCAGTGCTGCTGCGGCTGCAGGCAGCAGATAAATACCGCTGCCGATCACGTCATTGATCGACAGGCCCACGATCTGCCATCGGCTGACGGCGCGAACGGTGCTGGTGGGGCGTGCCGTTGCCTGCTGGTCCAAGGGCGCTGCCTGTGCGAGGGGCGACAGGCCGAGAGTGCCTGATGCTGCGCTGCGGTCGCCACTGCCGATCCCCCGTATGCAAGGGCTTGCATCTGCGGAGTGGCGTCGTCCGCCGAGTCGGGGATTGCTCCGCCCCTTAGTCAGACATCCTGTCTGATGCGGGGCGCGGGACATCCATGTCCCGCTGCGGATCAATCCCCGACCCGTCGGCCAACGCTCCGGCACTTCATCGCCCGGTCTTCGTCGCTTGCCCGTCGTTCCCGCGAAGGCGGGAACCCAGCGTCGTTGCCCGTCGTTCCCGCGAAGGCGGGAACCCAAGGACGTTGCTTCCATTCCATCGAAGACCACGCAACAACGTGGCAGAGCGTCGTTCGACGGGCTGGGGATTGCACCGCAGCGGGACATGGATGTCCCGCGCCCCGCATCGGACAGGATGTCCGACTAAGGGGCGGGGCAATCCCCAGCCCGGCGGACGGCGCCCTTCCGCAGACGAAGTCCCGCTGCGCCCAAAAAAGAAACCGCCGGCATGAACCGGCGGCTTCGTACTCACACAAACAAGCAGCGATCAGAAGTCGTAGCGGACCTGGATCTGCGCCAGATCGAGGTCGGTGTCTTCGATCTCGAAGCGGCTGTACTCGCCACGCAGGGCGACATGGTCCGTGAAGCGGTACTGCACGCCGACGCCATAGGTCGGATCGGTGCCGCTGTCATCGTTGTTGCCGACCACGCCCGGGAGCGCAGTGTCGAGGTCCCAGCGCTGGAAACCGGCCTTCGCGTAGGCCGAGAAGCTGTCGGTGATCGGCACCGTGCCGACAGCGGTCAGGTAGACCGAGCTGGCTTCGAGATCGGGGCCATTGCCGCGCGGCTCGAGCTTGCCGAAGTCGGCGTAACCGGCCTCGAGGCCGAAGTAACGGTTGAACTGATAACCGCCGAACAGCGAGAACGCAGTGTCCTCGTCGTCGTAGTTGCCTTCGTCGACAAACGACTGGCCGACGCCGGCACCGGCATAGAAACCCTTGTCGGCAGCCTGTGCGCCGAACGCGGCGGCGCCAGCGAGGACGGCGATGAGGGCGCGGGAAAGCATCTTGTTCTTGCTCATTGCTGTTCAAACTCCTGCAACGGTCACCGCGGCCAATCGGGGGAGGGAGCGGTGGCGTGTCTGCGACGGGCCCCGGCGGAATGCCTGGGCAGCCATCGCTGCAAGAGGTAAGTGGGTCTGCCGCTGCGCAGCCCAAGACCGGAGACGGGGGATTCACTGTCCCGTGTCTGGAACGCATGCCCCTGGCCGGCGGCGCACGTTCACGGACTTTTCCGAGTCTGGCGACAAGGTCACGGGACCCCGTGAAATCCGGCGCCTCGCCATACGATCGGCAATGCGCGGCGGCAACCGTGATCCTCGTCCGGTTGCCGTCGCGCATCTAACTTCTGGACAAGTCAAAGCAGGGAGCGGTGCGCATGTTTGCAAAGAATCTGGTGTTGGCAGTCGTCCTGGCCGGCAGTTGCCTGGCCATGCCGGCGGTGAAAGCGGCGGACGAAAAGCCGTTCGACACCGTGGCGGTGATGGAGAAGCAGGATCGCATCCGTCGCGATGCCACGTCCGGTGCGGCTGGCTTCAGCTCGTTGTCCGCCGACAAGCGCCGTGAGCTGCTGGAACGCCAGGAGGACCTGATCGGGATCATCGATGGTCGCCGCTACGAGGAACTGACCGCAGAAGAACGGGCGCAGGCATCGAGCGAGATCGCCTGGATCGATTCGCTCGCGCGCCAGGTGGCCGACGAGCGCCTGATCTGCGAGCGCACGAAGAAGTCGGGCACCAATCGCGTCGAGCGGATCTGCATGACCGCCCAGCAGAAGCGCGAGGCGCAGGAGAAGGCACAGAAGGCGATGGAAGGCCGTCGCATTTCGCCGCAGTACGACAACACCTCGACCCGCGGCCTCTGATGCCGCCAAGGTGATCCGCGTGTCGCGGGCGTTCATGCACGCGCTGGCATAGTCGCTGGCACGCCCCGCAAGAGGGCGGACCCATCGTCGAGTGTGGTGCGAAAGGCGGCCCCGGCCGCCTTTCGCTTTGCTGGCGAACCGCGTCCGTTCGCGGCGGCAATGCCGGCCATGCGACAATGGCGGCCCATGAACGCTGCCGTTGACCTCGACCTGGCCAGATTGCGCCGCAGCTGCGCGCAATGCTCGCTCCAGCAGCTGTGCCTTCCGGCCGGCATCGATGCCGATGAACTGGTCCGCCTCGACGAGATCGTCCGGCGCCGTCGCACCCTCGCTCGTGGCGAGCGCCTGTTCCGCATCGGTGATCCGCTGGCCTCGGTCTTCGTCGCCCGCGACGGCGCGTTCAAGACCGTCAGCCTCAGCGAGGAGGGCGAAGAGCAGGTGGTCGGCTTCCACCTCGCCGGTGAACTGATCGGCCTGGATGCGCTCGGCGACGGTGCCCACCGCTGCGAGGCGGTGGCGCTGGAAAGCGCCAATGTCTGCGACGTTCCGCTCGACCAGCTCAGCGCCGTGGCCGCGCAGTTGCCGTCATTGCAGCAACAGTTGCTGCGCGTGATCGGGCACAGCCTCAACCGCGACCAGGACCACATGGAGATGCTGGTCCGGCGCCAGGCCAACGAGCGCATTGCCCTGTTCCTGCACGGCCTGGGCGAACGCTTCCGCCAGATCGGGCAGTCGTCGACGGCGTTCCGCCTGCCGATGAGCCGCGAGGATGTCGCGCGTTATCTCGGCCTGGCGCTGGAGACCGTCAGCCGCGGCTTCACGCGATTGCAGGAGGACGGCGTGATCGCGGTGCACGGGCGACGCGTGGAGATCCTCGAAATCGCGGCGCTCGAGCGCCTCGCGCACGGCATCGAAAGCAGCGAGCCGAAGCGGCAGAAGGCTGCGCTGTAGCTCCTGGCTCTGTTGCTCAAGCAGGCAAGCTGCCACAGCCCAGCGCCGCCAGCAGCGTATGCAAGGCCGGCACCCGCTTCAGCCACGGCGCCGCCAGCGTCAGCACGCCGGCGGCCAGCACCAGCGTGGCCGCGGCATTGCGCCAGCGCGTCTGCAGCCAGCGCCCGAGGCGTGCACCGCTCATGGTCAAGGGCAGCATCACCGGCAAGGTGCCCAGGCCGAACGCGGCCATCGTCAATGCCCCGTTGAGTGCACTGGCCTGCAGCCACGCCGCGACCAGCAGCGTCGTGCTCAGCCCGCAGGGCAGCCAGCCCCACAGCAGCGCCAGGCCCAGCCGCCGCGCGCGCGTGTCGGCGGGCAGCAGGCGCTGTTGCAGCGGCCGCAACACTTGCCACAGACGGCTGCCGGGGCGCGACAGGAAGGCCAGTCGACCGTGCCGGTCGAACAGTCGCAGCGCGACGATCACCAGCACCATGCCCACCAGCATCCGCGAGGCAAGCGCCAGCCCTTCGATGCGCGCGACCTCGACGATGCCATGGCCAAGTCCGCCGGCAATCGCGCCGGCAATGATGTAGCCGCCGACGCGCCCGAGGTTGGCTTCCAGCGCGATCCGCGCGGGATGGCCGGTGGCCGTCGCGGAAAAACCCGTGGCGATGCCGCCGCACATCGCGGCGCAGTGGACGCCGCCGAGCAATCCGCTGAGCAGCGCCGCGCCGAGGGTCAGCCAGTCAATCGGCATCCGTGCCTTCCTGTGGCGAGGGTGCCTGTGTCGGCGGCGGCGTGGGCAATGGCTCGTCGCGCAGGATGTCGATGGCCGGCGTGTCGAGGTCGTCGAACTGACCGCGCCGCACCGCCCACACGAACGCCCAGATCGCGACGCCGAGCAGGACCAGGCTGATGGGAACGAGCAGCAGCAGGATGGTCATGGCCGCGCCACGGTGCCCGTACGACGGCCCAGCCGCAAGGCATTGAGCGTGACCAGCAACGACGACAACGCCATGCCGACCGCTGCGATCCACGGCGTGACATGGCCGCTGGCGGCCAACGGCAGCGCCAGCAGGTTGTAGCCCAGCGCCCATGCGAGGTTCTGGCGGATCACCGCCTGCGTGCGCCTTGCCAGCGTGATCGCCTGGGGGATCCGCAACAGCGACGGGCTGGTGACGACGAAGTCGGCCGCGCGCTGCGCCAGCGCGGCGCCTTCGGCCATCGCGATCGAGACGTCGGCGCCGGCCAGCACCGGCGCATCGTTGAGCCCGTCGCCAACCATCGCCACGACGTCGCCCCGTGCCTGCAGCTCGCGAACGTGGGCCAGTTTCTGCTCGGGTGTCTGCCGCGAGCGGACGGTGTCGATGCCGAGTTCGGCGGCAAAGCGCCGCACCGGGGCATGCGCGTCGCCACTGCAAAGCTCGACGTGGAGGCCCTGGGCCTGCAACGCCGATACGGCGGCATGCGCATCGTCGCGCCTCGCTTCGCCGACGGTGAAGCGGGCGACCGCGACGTTGTCCTGGCCGAGCCAGAGCGCGCCGTCGTCCTCGCCGCCCACCGCGAACTCGGCCCGGCCCAGGCGCCAGTGGCGACCGTCGATCAACGCTTCGATGCCATGTCCTGGAACACTGTGCAATTGCCCGGCGCGGTAGTTGCTGTCGATATCGGCGAAGGCGTGTGCGAGCGGATGGCCGCTGTCGCGCTCCATCGCCGCCGCTATCGCCAGTGCGTCGTCCGGGTCGGTGCCGTTGAAGATGCTGACCGTGTCCAGCTGCGGACGGCCGTTGCTGAGCGTGCCGGTCTTGTCGAAGACGACGCGATCGACGCGCGCCAGCGTCGACAGCGCATCGCCACGCAGCCCGAGCACGCCCATCCGCGCCAGCGCGCCGTGCGCGGCCGTCAGTGCGGTCGGAATCGCCAGCGACAACGCGCACGGGCAGCTCACCACCAGCAGCGCCAGCGTCACTTCGAGCGCGCGTGCCGGGTCGTGCTGCCGCCACCAGGCGTACACCGCGATCGCGCACGGAACCAGCACCAGCACGAAGCCGCTGGCGATGCGCTCGGCAACGCGGGCCAGCGCAGGACGCTCGCCCTGCGCCTGTTCGACCAGGCGCGTGAGTTGCGACAGGCGCGTGTCGTTGCCAGTCCGGGTCACGCGGATGCGCGCGGCCTGTTCGCGACAGAGGCTGCCGGCCAGCGCGATCGTCCCGGGTGCCCGTTGTACCGGTGCCGATTCGCCGGTGATCAGCGCCTCCTCGAACGCACAGGCGTAGTCGAGCAGCACGCCGTCGGCAGGCACCGATTCGCCGGAGGCCACGCGGACGACGTCGCCGACCGCTAGCTCGGCGAGCGCCACCTGCTCGCGCGTGCCGCCATCGCGTTCGCGCGTGGCCAGCGCCGGCCGTGCCCGCGCCAGTGCATCGACCTGCGCGCTGGCGACCTGGCGCGCGCGCTGTTCGAACATCCGCGCCACCAGCAACAGCAGCACGAACATCACCGCAGCGTCGTACCAGACATGGGCGCCGCCGCGGATGGTCTCGAACAGGCTGGCGAAGTAGGCCAGCAGCGTCGACGACGCGATCAGCGTGTCCATGCCCAGGCGACGCCCGCGCAGTTCGCGCCACATGCCTTCCAGGAACGGCCAGCCGGAATAGAACACCACCGGCGTCGACACCAGGAAGGTGATCCAGCGGAAGAAATCGCGCGTGGCCAGCGGCATCTGCCCGGCCGTGTCCAGGTACAGCGCCTCGGCGAACATCATGGCCTGGATCGCACCCAGCCCCGCCACGCCCAGGCGGATCAGCCAGCGCCGGCGCTCGTGCTTCTTCGCCTGTTCGCGCGCGTCGCCGGTGGCCAGCCATGGCCGGTAGCCCAGCGCATCGAGGCGCGACATCAGCGACGACAGCGCGACCCTCTCCGGATCCCACGCAACGACTATGCGCCCGGTGACGGCGTTGGCGCCGGCATCGAGCACGCCCGGGATGCGATGCAAGGCGCGATCGACCAGCCAGGCGCAGGCGGCGCAACGCATCGAGTCGGTCAGCACGGTGATCTCGCGGCCGCCCGGTACGTTGCGGCTGTGCTCGGCGAGGACGCTTTCGCGGTCCCAGCCGGCGAAGTCGGCGGGGTCGGCATCGACGCGGCCGGCGGGCACGGTGCGCAGGCGGTAATAGTCCTCCAGCGCGGCCTGCTGGATCCAGTTCGCCGCCGCGGCGCAGCCGGTGCAGCAGAACTGCTGGCCACTGGCGGCAACCGTGTTCGTCGCCGTCAGTGTTTCGCCGCAATGGTGGCAGGCGGTCGCAACGGCGCCGGGGTGGACCTCGCCACGGCGGTCATCGGGAGCCAGCGCGGTCTGCGTGACGCTCATGCCGACATCATCCCCCAATCAACGCGACTGCATACCGCTCAATCGTCCGACAGCGCCGGCGCCAGGTGGGCGGCACGCTGCCCGGCCGGCAGCCGGCCCTGCAGGCGCCAGCTGCGATCCGGCGGCGTCAGCTGCAGCAGCCAGTCGTGGTCCGCCGCAGGTTCGACATTCGCTCGCCAGCCCATCTCGCTCGGCATCAGGGTCACGCTGCGGTCCAGCGCGGCCTGGCTGGGATGGGACAGGACCAGCGTCAGCGGTTCGTCGCGGCGCACCTCGCCTTCGCCGAAGCCGCCGCCGACCGGCAGCAGCTCGACCATGTCCTTGTCGACGCGCAGCACCGCCGCCAGCTTCAGTTGGCTGGCGCGCGCATCCGGCCCCAGCTCCGTCACCTGGATCTGCGCCGTGCGCTGCACCGGGTCGATCACCGCATCGGTGCTGCCACTGCGCACCGCGATGACCGCCAGGCCGACGCCGGCGACGATCGACAGGATCGGCAGGCCGATGACCAGCCACATCACCGGCATGCGCAGCGGATGGTTGCGCACCATCACATCGGCCCGAAGAAGGTGGAGGGGACATCGGCCTGCGCGGCGCCATCGATGCGCTGCACCTTGAAGACGATCTCCTGCTTGCCGCGCACGCCCTTCGGCGAGGACAGCGTCAGCGGCAGGTTCAGCACCTGCTCGGCGGGCGCGTCGATGACCTGCGTGCCGCCGCTGCTGCCGCCGCCGACCAGGGTGATGCCTGCCGGTGCCTGCAGCGTCAGCCGGAACTGCTGCGCCTTGACGTCCTTGTTGACCAGCTTGAGCGTGTAGCCGTTCTCGATGCGGCCGTCGCCGGTCTCGCGGTAGAGCGCATTGCGGTCACGCAGGACTTCGGCGATCAGCGGGCTGCGGTTGCCCACGCCCCACGCCCAGGCCGCGCACAGCGCGAGCAGCAGCAGGCCATAGACGAACACCCGCGGACGCAGCACGCGCGTGGGCTTGCCGTCGATCGCGTTCTGGGTGGAATAGCGGATCAGCCCCCTCGGGTAGCCCATCTTGTCCATCACGTCGTCGCAGGCATCGATGCAGGCACCGCAGGCGATGCACTCGTACTGCAGGCCGTTGCGGATGTCGATGCCGGTCGGGCAGACCTGCACGCAGATCGTGCAGTCGATGCAGTCGCCCAGCTCTTCCGGCGCGAACCTGGGCAGCGGCTCGACCTTGATGCCCGTGTCGGTCACCGCGGTCGTGCCCGGCGCGACCACCGAACCGGTGACGTAATGCGCGGCCCGCAGCACGTAGTCATAGGCCGTCTTCGCATCGAGCAGGCCACGGCGCTCGGCCGCGCCCTTCATGCCGCGCTTGCGCGGGCCGCGCGGTTCGCCGCGCATCGGGTCGTAGGCGATGATCAGCGTGTTGCGGTCGAACATCGCGCTCTGGAAGCGCGCGTACGGGCACATGTACTTGCACACCTGTTCGCGCAGGAAGCCGGCATTGCCCCAAGTGGCCAGTGCGTAGAACAGCACCCAGAACAGCTCCCAGTTGCCCCAGCCCGGCGCACTGCCGAGCAGCGGCGCGCGCGCGGCCAGGTCGGTGATCGGGGTGAAGAAGCCGACGAAGGTGAAACCGGTCCACAACGCGAACACCAGCCACAAGGCGTGCTTGCTGCCCTTGCGCAGGAGCTTGTTGCGGTTCCACGGGCCGGCGTCGAGCTTCATCCGCGCGTTGCGGTCGCCTTCGGTCCACTGCTCCATCCACAGGAAGACCTCGGTCCACACCGTCTGCGGGCAGGCATAGCCGCACCACAGGCGGCCGGCGAGGGCAGTGAAGAAGAACAGGGCGAAGCCGGCGATCACCAGCAGCATCGCCAGGAAGACGAAATCCTGCGGCCAGAAGTTCAGCCCGAACACGTAGAACTTGCGCGCCGGCAGGTCGAACAGCACCGCCTGGCGGCCGTCCCAGCGCAGCCACGGGAACACGTAGAACATGCCCAGCAGCACCACCACCGCGATCTTGCGCCAGGTCTGGAAGCGGCCGTCGACGTCGCGCGGATAGATCTTGCGCTCGCTGACGTACAGCGCGCTGCCGTCATCCAGCAGGTCGAGGGGGATCTTCTTGGTCATTGCGAAGTACTCGGCTCACTCCGGCGGCAAGGGCCGGTTGTAGCGACTGGCAGGGCGAAGCAGGATCCAGGTGAACGCGCTGGAGGCAGCGGTGGCCAGCCAGAACATGAAGAAGGCGATGCTGTAGCCGAGCGTGCGTGTCAGGGGCATATCAGGGAAGGTCATGTCGCGCAGCGCCAGCGGGTCGACGAAGGCGAAGAACACCATCGTCATCACCGCCGCCGAGAAGAAACTCGGCCACAGGATCGCCCCGAGCCGCTGTGCCAGCGGTCGGGGCGGATGATCGAAGCGCGGGACGGTGTAGTCGGGCATCGCGTCACCGCGTCGCGGTGGTGGCGGGCTTGCCGCCGTGCGAGAGCGACCAGACGTAGGCAGCGACCAGGCGGGCACGGGTCTCGCCGATGATCGGGCGGTGCGCCGGCATCGTGCCGTGGCGGCCACTGGTGATCGTCTGGCGCATGCTCTCGGTGGTGTTGCCGTACATCCAGTAGTCGTCGGTCAGGTCGGGCGCGCCCAGTTCCTGGTTGCCCTTGCCGTTGGCGCCGTGGCAGGCCACGCAGACGCCGTTGTAGAGGGCCTTGCCCTGCGCGGCCATGTAGTTGTTCTGCATGCTGTCGGGGTCGGACAGCGTGCGCACGTAGGCGATGACGTAGTCGACCGCGTTGTCGCCGCCCATGCCGGTGAGCACCTTGCCCCATTCGGGCATGACGCCTTCGCGGCCGTCGAGGACGGTCTGCAGGATGCGCTCGGGCGAGCCGCCCCAATGCCAGATGTCGTCGCTGAGGTTGGGGTAGCCGATCGCGCCGCGCGCCGACGAACCGTGGCAGGTCGCGCAGGTGTTGCTGAAGATCGAGCGGCCCAGCGCCACGGCCTTGGGATCGCGGGCGATCACGTCGATGGACTTGCCCGCGTACGGCGCGAAGGTCTGGTCAAGCTTGGCGTCGTCGCGTGCCTTGTCGGCGGCCTGTTCGCCGGTCGAGGTCCACTTGCTGTAGCCCGCGTACGCACCCAGGCCCGGGTAGTAGATGAGGTAACCGATGGCGAAGACGATGGTGATGTAGAACAGGTTGATCCACCACCGCGGCATCGGCTTGTTGTATTCGGTGATGTCGCCGTCCCAGTAGTGGCTGGTCTCGGTCGGACCCGGGTCGCCGGGCTTGCGCTTGCCCGTCCACCACAGCAGCCACACGCAGCCGACGATGTTGAGCACGACGATTGCAATCACGTACCACGACCAGCCCGCGCTCATTGCCGTGTCTCCTTGCCCTGCTCTTCAAGCCGTTCAAGCGGCAGGCGTGCCGCCGCATCGAATTCCTGCCTGCGCCGTGGACTCCAGGCCCAGATCCAGCCGGCCACGAACACCACCAGCAGCACCGCGGTCACGATTCCGGACACCATGTCAGCCTCCCCTCGGTGCGTGCTTGCCCAGGCCCTGCAGGTAGGCGACCACGGCGTCGAGTTCGGTCTTGCCATTGACCGCCGCACGGGCGCCGGCAATGTCCTCGTTGGTATAGGGGTCGCCGATGCGCCGGAGCGCGCGCATGCGGCTCTCGACCTCGCCACCGTCGATGCGGTTGCTGGCCAGCCATGGGAAGCCCGGCATGTTCGACTCGGGCACCACGTCGCGCGGGTTGAGCAGGTGCACGCGATGCCAGTCGTCGGAGTAGCGGCCGCCGACGCGGGCCAGGTCCGGACCGGTGCGCTTGCTGCCCCACTGGAACGGATGGTCGTAGACCGACTCGCCGGCCAGCGAGTAATGGCCGTAACGCTCGGTCTCGAAGCGCAGCGTGCGCACCATCTGCGAGTGGCAGTTGTAGCAACCTTCGCGGACATAGACGTCGCGGCCGGCCAGTTGCAGGGCCGGGTAGGGCTTCACGCCGGGCAGCGGCTTGATCGCCTCGGCCTGGAACATCAGCGGCACGATCTCGGCCAGGCCGCCGAACGACACGGCCACGGCGATCAGCACTGCCATCAGGCCGACATTGGTTTCGACTTTCTCGTGGGAATGACTCATGTCGACCTCAGGCGTGGGCGCGGGCAGTGTCCGGCGGCAACACCGGGGTGGCGACGAGTTCGCCGGCCTGCTGCCAGGTACGGATCACGTTCCAGGCCATGAGGAACATGCCGGCCAATACCACCAGGCCACCGGCCAGTCGGCCCAGGTAGTAGGGGTAGGTCGCGTTGAGTGCCTCCACGAAGCTGTAGGTCAGCGTGCCGTCGGGGTTGGTGGCGCGCCACATCAGGCCCTGCATCACGCCGGCGATCCACATCGAGGCGATGTACAGCAGCACGCCGACGGTGTGCAGCCAGAAGTGCAGGTCGATGGCCCTGACCGAGAACATCTCCTTCTGTCCCAGCAGTCGCGGCAGCAGCGAATAGAGCGAGCCGATCGTGATCATCGCCACCCAGCCGAGTGCGCCGGCGTGGACGTGGCCGACGGTCCAGTCGGTGTAGTGCGAGAGCGAGTTGACCGTCTTGATCGACATCATCGGCCCCTCGAAGGTGGCGATCATGTAGAACGAAATCGCGACGATCAGGAACTTCAGGATCGGGTCGGTCCGCAGTTTGTCCCAGGCACCCGACAGCGTCATGATGCCGTTGATCGCGCCGCCCCAGCTCGGTGCCAGCAGCACGATCGAGAACACCATGCCCAGCGACTGCGCCCAGTCCGGCAGCGCGGTGTATTGCAGGTGGTGCGGGCCGGCCCACATGTAGATGGCGATCAGCGCCCAGAAGTGCACGATCGACAACCGGTAGGAGTACACCGGCCGCCCGGCCTGCTTGGGCACGAAGTAATACATCATTCCCAGGAAGGCCGCGGTCAGGAAGAAGCCGACCGCGTTGTGCCCGTACCACCATTGCGCCATCGCATCGACCGCGCCGGAATACATCGAGTACGACTTGCCCAGTCCGACCGGGATCGCCATGTTGTTGACGATGTGGAGCAGGGCGATGGTGATGATGTAGGCGCCGAAGAACCAGTTGGCCACGTAAATGTGGCGCACCCTGCGCTTGACGATCGTGCCGAAGAACACGATCCCGTACGCGACCCAGACCGCGGTGATCAGCAGGTCGATCGGCCACTCGAGTTCGGCGTATTCCTTGCCCTGGGTCAGGCCCATCGGCAGGGTGATCGCGGCCGCGACGATTACCGCCTGCCAGCCCCAGAAGGTGAAGGCAGCGAGCTTGTCGGAGAACAGGCGGACGTGGCAGGTGCGCTGCACGATGTAGTAGCTCGTGGCGAACAGCGCCGAGCCGCCGAAGGCGAAGATCACCGCGTTGGTGTGCAGCGGTCGCAGGCGGCCGTAGCTCAGCCAGGCGGTGTCGAAGTTCAGCGCCGGCCAGTACAACTGGGCCGCGATGAGCACGCCAACCGCCATGCCGACGATGCCCCAGAGCACCGTCACCGCGGCGAACTGGCGCACGATCTTGTCGTTATAGGTTTCTGCAACCGCTTGCATATGGGCGTGCCCCTTTCCGTGCGCCGGGTCGGCGGCATTCTATGAACGCGCTTTCCGTGCGCGTTTGACCTGGATCAATTTGCATCCGGATATGCCGGCGGCACGGGCGTGCCCATGCTGGCAGCGCCAACGAGCCTAGTGCTCAGAGCGTGAAGGCTCGTTTCATATTCGTGAGGGTCATGTGCCGACGCCGTGCGGCTGGATGAGCCCCGTCCAGATGCCCACGGCCACCATGCCGATCAGGGCAATGGACAGGCCGATCCGCCAGGTCAGGGCATTGACCGCGCGCTTGCTCTGGCCGCGGTCGACGAGCATGTAATAGAGGGCGGCGCCGAGGTTGTAGACGATCAGGCCGAGGAACGCGACAACGAACAAGGTCTTCATGGGGAAGCCGGGGTCTGGAGGGTGGCCGGGTGGCGGGCGCGCAGGCGCGAGAACCAGGCCCGGCGCAGGAGCAGGGCGACGGTCATCACCCCGAGGTAGAGGCCATAGGCCAGGGAGGTCGCCAGGACCTGCTTCCACATCGGGCCGAAGCCCGGGTCGGCATGCCACATGCCCCAGTACATGCCGGCCATCGCCGCGGCGGTGGCCAGCACCAGCGCGGTCGAATCGGCCAGGGTCCGCAGCGGTCCCCGCGGCTGGCGCGGGTAGAGCCAGTACAGGACCGAAAGGATGGCGAACCAGGGGGCGAACAGGATCAGGGCGAGGTGCAGCTGCACGTCCGCGGACATGGCGGTCGGGCTCATGGTGGGGAATGCGCGCAGTCTAGGCCGACGGTATCAGTCGGAATAGAATCAGAAATGGTGAAAAAAACCGGATCAGATTGGCTGCCATGAAGCGTTACCAGGCCTTGGCCGACGACATCGCCCACTCGATCCAGGCCGGCGTCTTCCGGCCGGGCGAGTGCCTGCCGTCGGTGCGGCAGACCTGCGCCGCGCGCCGGCTCAGCCCGGCAACCGTTTTCCAGGCCTATTACCTGCTGGAGGCGAGGGGGCTGGTGGAATCGCGTGCCCGCTCGGGCTACTACGTCGCGCAGCGCCCACGGCTGCTGCCGCCGGAACCGGAGGTCGCATCGCGCCCCGACGGCGACTCGCGCAGCGTCGATGTCAGCGAACTGGTGTTCGACGTCCTGCAGTCGGCGATGAATCGCGAGGTCGTGCCATTCGGTTCGGCCTTTCCGAGCCCGCTGCTGTTCCCCCTGCCGAAACTCGGCCGCGCGGTCGCCGCCACCGCGGTCGAACTCGATCCGTGGAGCACCGTCGACGACCTCACGCCGGGCCTGGGCGAACTGCGGCGGCAGATCAGCCAGCGTTACCTGATCGACGGCATGGACGTCGCCGCCGACGAAATCGTGATCACCAACGGCGCGATGGAAGCGCTGACGCTGTCGATCGCCGCGGTGACCCGCCCGGGCGATGCCGTGCTGGTGGAGTCGCCGTGCTTCTACGCGGTGCTGCAGACGCTGGAGCGCAACGGCCTGCACGCCATCGAGGTGCCGACGCATCCGCGCGACGGCATCGATCTGGCCGCGCTGGACGCGGCCATCCGTCGCCACGCGCCGCGTGCGTGCTGGCTGATGCCGACCTTCCACAATCCGCTCGGCGCGACCGTGCCCGAGTCCGGCAAGCGCGAGCTGGTGGCGTTGCTCGCCGAACACGGGATTCCGCTGATCGAGGACGACGTCTATGCCGAACTGCACTTTGGCCCGAAACGATTGCTGCCGGCGAAGGCCTTCGACCGCGACGGCCTGGTGATGCATTGCTCGTCGTTTTCCAAATGCCTGGCGCCGGGCTATCGCATCGGCTGGGTGGCGGCGGGGCGCTTCCGCCAGACCATCGCGCGCAACAAGCTCACCACCACGCTCAACACCAACGTGCCGGCGCAACTGGCGATCGCTCGCTACCTGCAGCGCGGTAACTACGATCGCCACCTGCGTCGCCTGCGTTCGACACTGGCCACGCAACAGGAGCAGTACATCGCAGCGGTCGCACGGTACTTCCCGGCGGGCACGCGGGTGACGCGGCCGTTGGGCGGCTACTTCGCCTGGATCGAACTGCCCGCCGGCAGCGATGCGCTGGCGCTGCAGCGACAGGCGGTGGACAACGGCATCAGCATCGCCCCGGGCCCGATCTTTTCCGCGAGCCGCGGATTTGGCGAATGCCTGCGCCTCAACTTCGGCCATCCGCTCGACGAGCGTGCCGACACCGCCCTGCAGCGGCTCGGGGCGATGGCCGCCGCGGCTTCATCTCCCCTATAGGTGCGCTGCCTAGAATCGCCGGGATGAGCCGGTCGCAACCCATCGTTGTCGCCATGCTGGCAGTGCTTGCACTGTCCGCGGCCACGCCAGCACAGGCGCGCAAGGTCTACCGCTGCGTGCGCGACGGCACCGTCAGCCTCTCGACCGCGCCGGAGCCGGGTTCACGCTGCAAGGCGCGCGAGATCGACGACAACGCTGCAACCCTGCCGAACCTTTGGGGCGGCAGTGGCGCAGTGAGCGGCACGCTCTACCAGCGCGAGCAGGACGGGCAGGTCGTCTACGGCACCCGCAAGCTGCCAGGCTCGGTGAAGGTGCTGGCATTCACCGTGCCGGCACCGCCGGGAGAGCCGGCGCATGCCGGCCTCGGCCAAGTGGGACCGGCGCAGATCGACCGCTACCCGAAGCAGTTCCGCGCGGCCGCGCGCGCCACCGGCGTCGACGATGCATGGCTGCGCGCGATCGCGCATGCCGAAAGCGGATTCAATGCGAATGCCGTGTCGGCGAAGGGCGCCCAGGGCGTGATGCAACTGATGCCGGCGACCAGTCGCGAGTATGGCGTGGTCGATCCATTCTCGTCGGCGCAGTCGATCGATGCCGGCGCGCGCCACCTTCGTACATTGATGCGCCGCTACCACGACGATCTCACTCTTGTCGCCGCGGCGTACAACGCGGGCATTGGCGCGGTCACGCGCTACGGTGGCGTGCCGCCCTATGCCGAAACCCAGGCCTATGTCGCCAAGGTGCAGCTGCTGCACGAGCGCTATCGCACCGCGCTGGGGCAGGGCAAGCCGGTCGCTGCACGGGCATCGCCCGCGGTGCCGTGACGAGCCGGATCAGTTACGGATCAGGCCATGGCCTTGGTCGATTCGTACGGCAGCGGCGTCGCGCCGGCGGCCATCAGGGTTGGTTCGAGCGGGTCGAGGAATTCCTTCTTGCCGTCGAGCACGACCAGGATGCGTCCTGACTGGATCTCCGCGTCGAACTTGCGCCGTATCGGATCGGGAATCGAGGAGCCCACCAGCGCCGATGCCCAGCAGCCAACGGCTGCACCGGCGACGGTTGCCGCGGCGGCACCCGCCAGCGTCAGCCCGATCGGGGTGAGCACGACCGCGGCCAAACCGGCCAGCAGGCCTGCCGCACCGCCGTAACCGGCGCCGCGCAACGCCGCCGGGATCAGGTCGGTATCGGCTTCCTTGTGCTCATTGGGAATGTTTTCCAGCTCGATGTCCGAGCGCGCGACCAGCAGGATGTCGTCGTTGTCGACGCCGGCGCTGCGCGCGGTATTCATCACCGCCTTCGCGGTGTCCAGATCGGGCGTGCTGAATACATGGCGGATCTTCATCGTCTCGCTCCTGGATTCACTCGCAGTTGCGCCTGCCAGCTTTGCCGCGCCCGGGTTAGAGGCGCGTGATGAGCAGGCCCGCACGACGGCCTTCGCAACGGCGGTGCTAAGGTGCCACGCATCCGAAACCACGATGAGGTGGACAGATGACATCCCCAGCCACGAATCACCGCTTCGCGCCGGCACTGCTGGTGGCAATGACCCTCGCGCTGGCCGCCTGCAAGGCGCAGGCACCGACGCCGCCCGCGGAAGCGCAGGCACCCCCTGCAACGCCGCAGGTGACCGCGGATACCTCCGCCCAGCCGGCGCGTTCCACCGATGCGCCGTTGCCTTCGGAAGATGCATCGCTCGCGCCGGCCGCCACCGCTGCATTGCCGGCGGCGTTCGTCGACAAGGTGTGGAAGGTGGGCAAGTCGAGTGCGGTTGAGCCGGGCACCACGTACACGTTCCTCGCCGACGGCACGCTGGTGATCGATTCGCCCAACGGCACGCCCATGCACGGTCGCTGGTCGTACGACAAGGGCGCGCTGGTGATGGTCGAGGAAGGCATCAGCTATCCGACCGAGATCATCGCGATCGACGCAACGCAGTTCCACATCCGCAGCCATAATCCGGGCGAGCCAGTCGATATCGAGCTGGTGCCCGCCCCCGACCAGCCGCTGCCCAAGCCCTAAGCTCCAGGCCGGGGTTCGCCCCGGCCGCCCCAGGAGGAAGCCATGCTTCCCACCGTCGATGTGCAATGCCCCTACTGCGGCGAAACGATCACGCTGGTGATCGACGATTCGGCCGGTTCCCAGAATTACATCGAGGACTGCCAGGTCTGCTGCCGCCCGATCACGGTCGTCGTCGAGTTCGACGAGGACGGCGTGCCGCAGGCCGACGTGCGTGGCGAAGACGAAGCCTGATCTCGCGATGAGTTGCAGCGCGTGTCGCCTAGCTTGATCGATCGCGTCGGTTGAAAGCGAATCCGGTGAAGGTTGTGTTGTGTTCAGCGAAACCACGACGCTGATCCGTGCCGAATTCCAAACTGCGTCGCATTCATCCGTCGACGCGGTCACCTAAAGGGCCATCGGCTACCGGCATTCGCACGGAGCGTGGTTAAGAAAACGCTGGTTTAACGATTGCCGCCGCAGAAGCGTTCATGCGTGCGCCGGCAAGGTGGGGTCGTGCGGCACGTCAGGGGGCAGCGTTGCCCTCCCGCGCATCGAACTGGCTTCAAGGCCGCCCACTTCAGGAGACACGCATGACCATCCATTCCCGCAAGCCGCTCTTCGCCGCCGTCGCTCTGGTGGCCGCGCTGTCCGCTCCGCTCGCTTTCGCCCAGTCCGCTTCGCCGGCTCCTGCTGCCCAGGATCCGGCCAGCCAGGACGCCGCTGCCGCCCAGGCGGAGCCTGCCTCGGCTGCGCCGACCTCGGCGCCGCAGAAGAAGAGCTGGGCCGACGTCGACTCCAACAAGGACGGCGCGCTGAGCAAGACCGAAGCCGCGACCGTCCCGGCACTGGGCCAGGTGTTCGACAAGGCCGACTCCAACGCCGATGGCGCGCTCACCACCGACGAGTACAAGGCCTACGTGGCCAAGGTGCAGGCCGCGCCCAAGAGCGGCAGCGGCGGCTAAGCCTGCTCGACAGCACCTCCCCCACCACAAGGGCGGCTTCGGCCGCCCTTGTTCTTATGCGTCATCCCGGCGAACGCCGGGATCCAGGCCATCACGCCTGCCGCGTGCGGTGCTTCATAATGTGCGCATGAGCGACATCCAGCTGATCGGCTTCGACGCCGACGACACCCTCTGGCGCTGCCAGGACTACTTCGACCAGGCCCAGCTCGACTTCGAGCGCATCGTTGGCGGTTACGTCGACCTGCAGGACGCACGCGTGCACGAACGCCTGTACGAAGTCGAGAAGGGCAACATCGCCCTGTTCGGCTATGGCGTCAAAGGCATGGTGCTGTCGATGATCGAAGCCGCCGTCGACATCACCCAGGCGCGCATCAGCGCACAGGACCTGCATCGCGTCGTCGGCCTCGGCAAGGACCTGCTCCGGCAACCGGTCGAACTGCTGCCCGGCATCCGCGAAGCCGTCGAAGAGATCGCTGCCGATTTCGACGTCGTGCTGATCACCAAGGGCGACCTGTTCCACCAGGAAGCGAAGGTGAAGCAATGCGGCTTCGCCGACCTGTTCCGCCGCATCGAGATCGTCAGCGAGAAAGACACCGCCACCTACGCGCGCCTGCTGGAGGAGTTCGACCTTCCGGCCGAGCGTTTCGTCATGGTCGGCAACTCGTTGCGGTCCGACATCGCACCGGTGCTCGAGCTTGGCGGCTGGGGCATCCACGTCCCGTATCACACCAATTGGGTGCACGAGAACGAAGCCGACGTCGCCGACGACGCCCCGCGCCTGCGCCGCGTCGAAGACGCCGCGCAACTACCCGCAATGGTCCGCCAGCTAGCCGCCACGTAGCCCGGGTAAGGCACAGCCGCACCCGGGTCCCCCCAACACACCCGGGTCATGCCCCCAACCCCAACGCCAGCTAAGCGTTCACAACGACC
>Ga0209025_1001287_pt1 | contig 34364 bp, 37 predicted proteins | sample AraplaMF_Col_mLB_FD_184256 | JGI IMG/M metagenome (GOLD analysis project Ga0209025, IMG submission 184256) | Arabidopsis root microbial communities from the University of North Carolina, USA - plate scrape MF_Col_mLB (SPAdes) (version 2) | ecosystem: Host-associated > Plants > Roots > Endosphere... | reverse complement strand
AAACGAACCGCCTCGTCCAACGCTCGTGTCTCCTGGAATGGCATCGGCAAAGCCCCCCTTTGCCGACCAGGAAACCTGTCAACGATCTTGCCGGTCCATTCTGTCCACGATCTATCCGGTTCGGACCACGGAATAGCCCGGATAGATAGGTGACAGCTCTGATGTGGCAGGGAGGGCCTGCCGATGCCTTGGGAAGAGAGCTGCGCGATGGATCAGAGAGTGTGGTTGATCGGAGACTGGCTGGGCGGGGAGTGGACGGTGATGGAGCTGTCGGAGCGCTACGGGATCAGTCGGAAGACGACGTACAAGTGGATTGATCGGTATCGAGCGGAGGGGTCGGCGGGGCTGTTGGAGCGGAGCCGGGCGCCGCGGAAGCACGGGCGATCGACACCGGTGGAGCTGGCGGCAGCGATCATCGAGCAGAAGATGGCGCGGCCGAGCTGGGGTCCGCGCAAGATCATCGCGAAGCTGGAGGAGCGCTATCCGGAGGCGGCCTGGCCGGTGCCGTCGACGGCGGGCGAGATCCTGAAGCGTGAGGGTCTGGTGCAGCCGCGGCGGCGGCGCCACCGGGTGCCGCTGACGCTGGGCGGTCTGACGATGGCGGAGCGGCCGAACCATGTCTGGGCGACAGACCACAAGGGCTGGTTCCGGCTGGGCAATGGCGAGAGGTGCGAGCCCCTGACGATCGGCGACAGCTATGCGCGGTATCTGCTGGGGCTGACGGCGGGCGGCAGCACCGGCGTGGAAGAGGCGCGACCGGAGTTCGAGCAGGCCTTCGAGGAGAATGGTCTGCCGGAGATCATGCGGTCGGACAACGGTTCGCCGTTTGCCTCGCCCGGTGTCACCGGGCTGACGCGGCTGAGCGCCTGGTGGGCGAAGCTGGGCATCCGCCACGAGCGGACGGCACCGGGCAAGCCGCAACAGAATGGGCGTCAGGAGCGGTTCCATCTGACCCTGCTGGAGGCGACCGAGCCGCCAGCAGCCGACCGGGCGGCCCAGGCCGCGCGCTTCGCCGAATTCCGGGCATATTACAACCACGAACGGCCGCACGAAGCTTTGGGGCAGACGCCGCCGGCGCGGCGCTATCAGCCGTCGCCGCGGCCATTGCCGAAGCGCCTGCCGGAGCCGGAGTATCCTCGGGAAGCCGATGTCCGCCGGGTGCGCTCGAACGGCGAGATCAAATGGGCGGGCGACTTCCTGTTCGTGACCGAGGTTCTGGTCGGCGAATGGGTCGCGGTCGAGGAGAGCGAAACCGGCCAGCTGCGCATGCGCTTCTACGACACGCCGATCGGGGTGATCGACCCCCGGCAAAAGCGATTGCGGAGAGTTGGGGTGCCCGCGCGCGGGCACCCCAACTCTCGAAAGCTGTCACCCATCTATCCGGTCTAAAATGTCACCCTTCTATCCGCTGGACAACAGGACTCGGCGAGTGCGGATGAGATGTGTGAATGCCATAGCCTCACAGGCGGGGTCTCACCGGGGCCTTGCTCTCAGTCCGCCACCTTCGGGCCGCCATGGATGTGCGGCGGCAGCTCCTCGGTCGGGCCGCCGGGCATGATCGGCCGCGGCGCGAAGCGGCCGAGCGAGACCAGCCGGTCATACATCACCAGCGCCCCGGCCAGGGACAGGTTCAGCGAGAAGCGGGTCGGGATCTGCACGATGTGGTCGCAGCGCGCCACCATCTCAGCCGACAGGCCGCCGCGCTCCGACCCCAGCACATAGACCGCCCGGCGCGGGTGGCGGAAGCTCGGCAGCGCGACGGACTCGGCCATCAGCTCGATTCCGACCAGGGAGCAGCCCTGCGGCAGGGTGAGGGAGGCGACGTCGGGATAGGTGTAGAGCGGCACGGTGCCGGCGGCGCTCGAGGTGTCGCTCCAGCCGAAATCCACCGTCTCGGCCACCGGCGCCACGGTGAAGCAGAAGGCCGCGCCGAAGGCATGGCCGGTGCGCAGCAGGGCGCCGATGTTCATCGGTTTGCTGATGCCCTCGCAGCCGATCGCGAAATAGCCCTTCATCCGATCCCGTCCGTGTCGTCCGGCCCCATATGTTGTCCAGGCGAACTTGCCCCGCGGCGGGCGCGAGGGCAAGGTGCGGGCCAGAACGGCCCCGCCCCATTCTGCCGAGACGACCATGACCGACCACCATCACGATCACGACCCCATCGCCGGAACCGCCGATCTCGCCGGCGGCGGCGCGCCGATCCTGGTCGAAGTCACCCGCGGTTCGGTGGTCGAGAGCCGCCATCGCGGCAGCGCGCTGATCGTCGACCGCTCGGGCGGGGTGCACGGCCATTGGGGCGATATCGGCCGGCCGGTCTATGCCCGCTCGGCGATCAAGTCGCTGCAGGCGATCCCGCTGGTCGAGAGCGGCGCCGCCGACGCCTTCGGCCTGGGCGACGAGGAGCTGGCGCTGGCCTGCGCCTCGCATGGCGGCGAGCCGGGGCATGTCGAGCGGGTGGCGGCCTGGCTGGCGAGGATCGGCCTGTCCGAATCCGACCTCGAATGCGGCACCCATCTGCCGTTCCACGAGGGCTCGGCCCACGCTTTGGTGTGCAGCCACCAGCACCCCTCGGGCCTGCACAACAACTGCTCCGGCAAGCACACCGGGTTCCTGACCACCGCGGTGCATCTCGGCGAGAAGACCAAGGGCTACATCCGCTACGACCATCCGGTGCAGCAGCGCATCCTCGGCGTGCTCGAGCAGATGACCGGCTGCGGCCTCGGCGACGCGCCCTGGGCGGCCGATGGCTGCTCGATCCCGACCATCGCCATCCCGCTGGAGGGGCTGGCCTTCGCCATGGCCCGGATCGCCGACCCCGCCGACCTGCCGGACAAGCGCCGCGACGCGGTGCTGCGCATCCGCAAGGCCTGGGCGGCCGAGCCGTTCCTGGTGGCCGGCACCGGCCGCTTCGACACCGAGATCATGCAGGCCTGCCGCGGCCGGGTGATGACCAAGGTCGGCGCCGAGGGCGTGTTCTGCGCCGCCCTGCCGGAATACGGGCTCGGCGTGGCGCTGAAGATCGAGGACGGGGCCGAGCGGGCGGCGAATGTCGCCATGGCCGCGATCCTGAAGCGGATCGGGGCGCTCGACGACGCCGACCCGGAGATCGCCGGCCGCTGGCTGGAGCCCGAGATCAAGACCCGGCGCGGCGTGACCGTCGGCGCGGTGCGCGGCGCCGAAGGGCTGGCCGGCTAGCTCGCCCGGTTCCAGGCGGCGGTGGCGAAGCCGGCGGCCACCAGCACGCCGGCACCGGCCCGGTTGATCAGGCGCAGCACCGAGGGCCTGCCGATGGTGTCGCGCAGCCGGGCGCCGATCCAGGCATAGGCCGCGGCGTTCAGCGCGGCGAGGGTGACGAAGGTGCCCTCCAGCACCGCCATCTGCGGCAGCAGCGGTGCCTCCGGATGCACGAATTGCGGCAGGAAGGCGACGAAGAAGACGATGCTCTTCGGGTTCAGCGCGGTCACCGCGAAGGCGTGCAGCAGCATGGCGCGGGGCGACCGCTCTTCCGGCGCCACCAGCCCGTCCGCCTTGGGCGCGGCGCGCCACAGCTTGACGCCGAGATAGACCAGATAGGCGGCGCCGATCCATTTCAGCACGGTGAAGGCGGTGGCCGAGGCCGCCAGCAGCGCGCCCAGCCCCAGCAGCGACAGGGTCATCGCCGTCAGGTCGCCCAGCGCCACACCGGCGACGATCCACCAGGCATGCGACCGGCCGCGGCCGAGCGCATAGGACAGCACCAGGGTGACGGTCGGGCCCGGGATGATCAGGACGACGAAGGCGGCGAGCAGGAAGGCGAACCACAGGTCGAGCGACATGGCGGCGGCTCCTCTTTCGAAGCGGCCAGCAATCCACGCGCCCGGGGATTTGTCCAGCGGCGCGACGGCCGCGCCGCTGGACCCACACATCAGTCGTGCCAGAACGAGTCGCGGGTCACCTTCACCTTGCCGGATTCGATGTCCGAGACCTTGATCGCCGGATAGCCGACGGTCCAGTCGCCGCTGGCCGTCCAGGCGTCGATCACCATGTCGCGCATCTCGGCCGCCCCGGCCGCGACGCGCTGGGTGACGAAGCCGACCGCCGCCGGGGTCGGGGTGGTGTAGTTGCTGGTCGAGGGCGCCAGCTGATAGGCGCGCTCGACCATCCCCAGGGTGGTCAGCAGATAGTCATGCACGCGCTGCTCGATCTGGCAGCCGCAGTCGCGATAGCGCGGCAGGGCGGCGCGGACCGCCCGCTCATTGACGAAGCTCTTGACGAAGCTGCCCTCGAACGGCGCGTGGATCGGGGCGTTGGTGTAGTTGTTCGGGTTCGGATAGTTGCCCCAGCCGTTGAAATGCACCGAGACATGCATCGGCTGGCTGCCATCGGCCACGTAATGGCCCCAGACGCCGATGTCGCGCAGCAGCAGCCGGCGGCGCAGGTCCAGCTGCTCCTGGAAGAACTCGCGGTCGGCGCGGTTCGAGGCGGTGCGCAGGCCCACGGTCAGCGCCCGCATCTAGGCGAAATCCATGCGGATCTGCTGCCAGCCGTCGATCATGCTGTAATACAGGTACCCGGCGCCGTACTGGGTCTGGCCGCCGGCGCGCAGCGCGGTGTCGTAGTCGCGGCGCGACACCGGCATCGCGTTGAAGTCGACGCCGCCCAGCACCTTGCCGGCATCGTCGATGTCGATGTAGTGGCCCGGATCCCTCTCGAAGTCATGGGTCTGCCCGGCGCCCTTGGAGACGTCGAGCTCGGCATTCCATTCGGCGATGGCCGAATCCGCCGACCGCCAGTCCAGCATGGCCTTGATCTGCCAGGGCAGGCTGTCGGCGACCACGGCGCCGATCTCGACATGGCCGGTGTGACCCCAGGCCCAGGCCCGGTTCTCGGTGGCGACCGCGGCGAGAACCGGGGCCGAAACCAGTCCAACGGCGCAGCCTGCACGCCGCATTCTTGAGCGAAGCATCCTGTCCCCCAGTTTCGATATGGAAGGGTTTCGCCGGATGGAATTGGCGAAATCAGGACGCTCGTATCAGCCTTCGCGGACCGCTCCCGTGAAGATTTGGTGACGAATTCGGCGGCCGGAAAACCGTTTCCCGCAGAGCTTGTGCAGAACTCCAAGATTCTATTTGCGGTGGCTGCCGCTATCGCTTTCTGCGGCCCAGCCGCTTCGCATTGGCCGAGGCGACGCGATGGGCCGGGGCCAGGCTGGCATCGGCCAGGGCCGTCGCATCCGCCATCAGCCGCTCGCCGATCTCCGCGGCCTGACCCGTGCTCGCCGTCAGCCAATGCTGCCAGGCGGTCACCGGATTGGCCGCCAGCGCGGCGGCGCCGAGCTGCGCCTGGGCGCCGAACCAGCCGGCCCAGCCCCACTGCGCCACGGCCAGCTGACCCGCCACCTGAACCCCGGTCTCGGCTGCCACCGCCATCTTCTCGGTCACCATGCGGGTGAATTCGGGACGGCCCAGCGCCACGGGATCGCCAGCGGCCTGCGCCAGCATCAGGCTGCGGTGGCCGATCGTCTGTCCGGCCGCGACGGTCATCTCGACCATCCGCGTCAGGGGATCGGCCGGCCGGCGGCGCCGCGTCGTTCTCTTCCTGCTCATTTCGTCCCTGCGTTGCCGAAATTCAGCTGGGTGCCGACCGGGCGGAATCCCAGCTTGGCGTAGAGCGGCTCGGCCCCCGCCGCGGCGGACAGCCAGACCAGGTCGCCGCCGTCGAAATAGGCGGCCAGCAGCCGGCGGCACACCGCCTCGGCCAGGCCGAGGCGGCGGAAGGCCGGCCGGGTGCCGACCGCCGCCAGCTCGGCCGTGTCGCCGCCGATCAGCAGCAGCCCGCTGGCGGCCGGAGTGCCGTCGAGCCGGGCGAGGGCGGCCCGCCGGCTGCCGCGAGCCAGGCCCTGGCGCAGCCGGGCGCGGAAATCCGCCTCCCCGGCGGCATCCAGCGGCTGGTCGAAGGCTTCGCGCTGGACCAGCATCAGCCCGTCGATCGCCGCCTCGTCCGCCGCCGCCAGCAGCCGCGCCGGGCCGTCCGGGGCGGGCCGCCAGGCGTCGCGATGCAGGATCATCAGCGGCGCCTCCATCTCGCGCTCATAGCCCATGGCATAGAGCGTCGGGGACAGGGCAGGGTGCAATTCCCGGAAGAACTCGATGCGGAAGCGCCGGCCGGCGGCGTCGAAGGCCTGCTGCAGCTCGGCCAGCGCCGGCCGCCAGTCCGGCGCCGGGGCGACCGGCACGGCGAAGCTCTGGATCGGATCGTCGCTGGCCTCGGAGACGAACAGCGCGAAGGGGCCGATATCGGCGCGCTGCCGGCCCTCGGTCGCGGCCGCGAGGGTGTTGGGGACCAGGCGCTGCAGCAGGGCCCGGTTCACGGCCCCCCTCCGCTCACGACAGGGCGGGGAGCAGCCGGTCCATCGCGGTCTGCAGCCGCTCGACCGATCCGGCGAAGCACAGCCGCAGATGGCCCTCGCCGCCGGGTCCGAAGGCCGAGCCTGGGGCGAGGCCGACATTGGCCTCGTGCAGCAGGCGCAGCGCCAGGGCCCGGCTGTCGGGCTCGCCCTCGACCCGGAAGAACAGGTAGAAGGCGCCGTCCGGGCGGGTCAGCCGGACCCGGGGCGACTCCGACAGCCGGCCGATCACCAGGTCGCGCGCGGTGCGGCAGCGGTCGACCTGGCTCTGGATGAAAGACTCGCCCTGTTCTATGGCGGCCACCGCCCCATGCTGCAGGAAGGTCGGCACGCCGGAGGTGTTGAACTGCTGCAGGTTCTCATAGACCTGCCCCAGCTCCTCCGACGCCACCACCCAGCCGATGCGCCAGCCGGTCATCGCCCAGTTCTTGGAGAAGGTGTTGACCACCACCAGCCGGTCCTCCGGTGCGGCGATCGACAGGAAGGACGGCGCCACCGGGCGGTCATAGACGAAGCGGGCATAGACCTCGTCGGCGACGATCCAGATGCCGCGGCGGCGGCAGAAATCGAGGATCGCCTTCTGCTCCTCCGCCGTCAGCGTCCAGCCGGTCGGGTTGCCGGGGCTGTTCAGGAACAGGGCGCGGGTGCGCGGGCCGCAGGCGGCGAACAGCCGGTCCAGGTCCAGCCGCCAATGGCCGTTCTCGACCCCGATCGGCACCGGCACGGTGCGGCCGCCGGCGATCTCGACGGCGCTGAAGATGTTCGGCCAGACCGGGGCGGGCAGGACCACCTCGTCGCCCGGCCCGACCAGCGCCTGCATGGTCATCATGATCGCCTGCATGCCGCCGATCGTGACGTAGATCCGGCTCGGCGACACGGTGGTCCCGGCGATCCGGCCGACATAGCCGGCCAGGGCCTCGCGCAGCGGCGGGATGCCGCGCTGCCAGGTGTAGAAGGTCTGGCCCTCGGCCAGGGCGCGGTTCGCCGCCTCGCCGATGAAGGCCGGCGTCGGCTGGTCGCCCTCGCCGACCCACAGCGGGATCAGGCCGGGCTTGCCGCGCCCGGCATTGACGACCTCGACGATGCCGCTCTCCGGCAGCTGTGCGATGTCGCGGCGGATGCCGCCCAGAAGACCCGCCGCCATATGTCCGTCCACGCTGACCTCTCCCTGCATTCGCGGCGGAGGGTAGCAAGACGGGGCGGCAAGCGTCATCCGCGGCCGGCGCATGGGAGTCGCGCGATGCGAGCGGGGAGCGACATTTCCCGGGAACCGATCCGGGGCCGCATTGTTAGGAGGGGTGAGGCCCCAACGGCGCTGGGTCGTGAGCGGCTTCGGTCGCCCACCGGCGGCGGGCCTCGGCGGCCCGGCGGAATCCCTCCCCGCCGAAGCCGTGCGATGCAGGACCCCGTGACCGGATCCCCCCTCCAGGTCACGGGCGGCGGCGGGGCATTAGAGCTCCGCCGCCGACCTGCCCTCGAATCTCAGTGCAGTTGGAACTCGGCCGAACAGAGCCGCAGGTCGGCCGGCTTGACCACGCCGGCCGAGGCGAGCCGCACCGAATGCAGCCTGCCCTCGATGTTGTGGCTCCAGAAATCGAGGAAGCGGTGCAGCTCCGGGAAGCGCGGCGCCAGGTCCAGCTTCTGCCACACGAAGGTCTGCAGCAGCCCGGGGTGATCGGGCAGGTGGTAGAGAATCTCCGCCGTGGTCAGGCGGTAGCCCTGCAGCTGGCGTTCCAGATCGGTCATTCCTGCACCATCCCTTTCCGCAGGCCGGCCTTGACGAGCCGGTCTATGAAGGAAATGTGATGTGGATTTCCGATGCAGGCAAGGGTATATGTAATAAAATCAATGTGTTAGCAGCAGTCCGGCAGGAGTGCTGCCAAATCGTCTGCACGCTCATTCAAACAGGTCGCGGTGCTCGCGCTGCACGGTCGGCAGGGCCCGCAGGATCTCCGACAGATGCGTCCGCAGCGCCGCCTCGGCGCCGTCCGGGTCGCGCCGGTCGATCGCCGCCAGGATGGTGCGGTGCTGTGTGATCAGCCCCGGCAGCGACGAGGCCGAGGGCAGCGTCAGGTGGCAGACGCGGTCCATATGCGCCTTCAGGTCCTCGATCACGGTCCAGGCCGACGGGCAGCCGGCGCCCTCGGCGATCGCCGCGTGAAAGGCTTCGTCGGCGCGCTGGAACTCGTAATGCTCGCCGGCCGCGGCGGCCAGCTCCTGGGCCTCGAGATGGAAGTCGATGCGGGTGCGGACCCGGGCGTCGAAGCGCTCGCAGGCGCGCCGCACCACCGCGCTTTCCAGCGATTCGCGGACGAAGCGTGCCTCCAGCATCCGTTCCACCGAGATCTTGACCACGAAGGTGCCGCGCCGCGGCAGCACCTCGACCAGGCCGGAGCGGGCAAGGGCGATGAAGGCCTCGCGCACCGGCTGCCGCGACACGCCGTAGCGGACGGCGATCTCCTGCTCCGACAGCGGTGCGCCGGGCTTCATCGCCAGGGTGACGATGGCCTTGCGGATCTCCAGCTCGATCAGCCGGGCGATGCTGGTGGTCTGGTCGAGGAGATCGAGCGGCGCCATGCGGATCAAGCTCGCAAGGGATATTGCATCAGGTCAAGTACCATACTAGGCTTCTAGTTACCATACTAGAGACGGGTCTGATCATACCAGACCCGGGAACCAGGGGGAGGCGTTCGTGAAATCCATTGCGGCATTGGTCCTGGGCGCGGCGCTGTCGCTGGCCGCCCTTCCGGCTTCGGCGCAGACGCTGCGCTCGGCCGACATCCATCCCGACGGCTATCCGACGGTCGAGGCGGTCAAGTATCTCGGCGATCTGATGGACCAGCGCACCGGCGGCCGGATCAAGATCCAGGTCTTCAACAACGCCCAGCTCGGCGCCGAGAAGGACACGATCGAGCAGACCCGGTTCGGCGTGATCGACATGAACCGGGTGAACACGGCGCCGTTCAACAACCTGGTGCCGGAGACGCAGGTGCTGGGCCTGCCCTTCCTGTTCCGCTCGGTCGACCACATGCACAAGGTGGTGGACGGCCCGATCGGCGACGAGATCCTGAAGGCGTTCGAGCCGCACGGCCTGGTCGGCCTCGCCTTCTACGATTCCGGGGCGCGGTCCTTCTACACCACCAAGAAGGCGATCCGGTCGATCGACGACATGAAGGGGCTGAAGCTGCGGGTCCAGCAATCCGACCTGTGGATCGCGATGATGCAGGCCTTCGGCGCCAACCCGACGCCGATGGCGTTCGGCGAGGTCTATTCGTCGCTGGAGACCGGCGTGGTCGACGGCGCCGAGAACAACTGGCCGTCCTATGAATCCTCGCGCCATTTCGAGGTGGCGAAGCACTACACCCTGACCGAGCATTCGCTGACGCCCGAGGTGCTGGTGATCTCGAAGATCGCCTGGGACAGGCTGTCGCCCGACGACCAGGCGCTGCTGCGCCAGGCGGCGAAGGAGTCGGTGGTCAAGATGCGTGAGCTGTGGACCGCGCGCGAGAAGCAGTCGGAGGAGAAGGTCCGCGCCGGCGGCGCCGAGATCATCACCGTCGACAAGGCCTCGTTCTCGGCCGCGATGGGCCCGGTCTACGACAAGTTCGTCACCACCGACGCGATGAAGTCGCTGGTGGAGCGCATCCGCGCGACCCAGTGAGGCTGCGCCACCCGGCCGGCCCCGCCCTGTCGCGCGGGGCCGGTCCTTCTGTCATGGGAGATCCGCCGGAATGGCTTCCGTCCTGGCTCTGACGCGCCGGACCCTCGGCGTCCTGTCCACCGGCGCCCTGTGGCTGGCCGGTCTCGGCATGCTGGCGATGACCGTCACCGTGGGCTGGCAGGTCTTCGCCCGCTACGTGCTGAACGACACGCCGAGCTGGGCCGAGCCGGTGACCCTGCAGCTGATGGGCTGGTTCATCCTGCTCGGCGCCGCGGTCGGGGTGCGCGAGAGCTTCCATCTCGGGCTCGACCTGCTGCAGCAGGTGCTGCCGGCCGGGCTGAACCGGGTGCTGGAGGCGGTGAACCTGCTGCTGATCCTCGGCTTCGGCGTCGCCATGGTCTGGTATTCGGTCGAGCTCGCGGTCGGCACCTGGACCGCGACCATCCCGGTGCTGGACCTGCCGGGCGGCTTCGACTTCATCCCGCTGATCATCGGTGGCGCGCTGATCGCGCTGTTCGCCGCCGAACGGCTGTTCGAGCAGATCGCCGGCGTCGAGCACGAGGCGGCGGTCGAAGGCGTGCAGGAGCTGGCGTGATGGAGCTGTGGGTTCTGTTCGGCGGCTTCACGCTGCTGATGTTCATGGGCATGCCGATCGCCTTCTGCCTCGGCATCTCCGCGCTGGCGACGGTGCTTTATATGGGCCTGCCGCCGGTGGTGGTGTTCCAGCAGATCAATTCCGGCATGAACGCCTTCGCCATGATGGCGATCCCGTTCTTCATCTTCGCCGGCGACCTGATGATCCGCGGCGGCATCGCGGCGCGGCTGATCCGCTTCGCCGCCAGCCTGGTCGGCCATATGCGGGGCGGGCTCGGCCAGGTCAATGTCGTGGCCTCGACCCTGTTCGGCGGCATCTCCGGCTCGGCGGTGGCCGACGCCTCGGCGATCGGCGGGCTGATGATCCCGCAGATGGCGGCGCGGGGCTATGCCCGGGACTACGCGGTCAACGTCACCGCCAATTCTGCGATCATCGCGCTGATGATCCCGCCGTCGAACAACATGATCCTCTATTCGATCGCGGCGGGCGGCAACGTCTCGATCGCCGACCTGTTCACCGCCGGCGTCATCCCCGGCCTGCTGCTGGCGGCCGCACTGATGGTGACGGCCTATGTCGTCGCCCGCCGGCGCGGCTATCCCTCCGATCCGTTCCCGGGCCTGCGCGCCGTCGGCCGCTATCTGGTCCTGGCGCTGCCGGGCATCCTGCTGATCGGCATCATCTTCGGCGGCGTCCGCTCCGGCGTCTTCACCGCGACCGAAAGCTCCTGCATCGCGGTGATCTACGCCTTCCTGGTGGCGCTGCTGGTCTATCGCGAGCTCGACTGGCGCGGCTTCGTCGAGGCGGTGCAGGGGGCGGTGCGCACCACTGCCATGGTGTTGCTGGTGATCGGCACCGCCGGCGCCTTCGGCTGGCTGATGGCGCTCCTGCAGGTGCAGACGGCGACGGTCCAGGCGATCCACGCCATCTCCAGCGACCCGCTGACGGTGCTGCTGCTGATCAATGTCGCCCTGCTGATCCTCGGCACCTTCATGGACATGGCGCCGATGATCATCATCTGCACGCCGGTCCTGCTGCCGGTGGTCAAGGCCTTCGGCATCGACCCGGTGCATTTCGGCGTGATCCTGATCCTCAACGCCGGCATCGGCCTGAACACGCCGCCCGTCGGCTCGGTGCTGTTCGTCAGCTGCGCCGTCGGCAAGATCACGATCCGCGAAGCGATGCGCACGATCTGGCCGTTCTTCGGCGCCTCGATCGCGGTGCTGCTGGCCGTGACCTATATCCCGGCCCTCTCGCTCTGGCTGCCGGCGGTCTTTCGTTGAGAGAATCTGCGCACGGGCCTTGACCCGTTTCCGCCGTCCCCTTAAATGCGTAGCACTCATCGGCCGAGAGTGCTAACGACCGGCCGGGACAGGCCTGAACGCAAATCTCTGAACGAGAGAGTGGGAGAGCAAACGATGCAATTCCGTCCCCTGCACGACCGTGTGCTGGTGCGCCGCATCGAACAGAACGAGAAGACCGCGGGCGGGATCATCATCCCGGACACCGCCAAGGAAAAGCCCCAGGAGGGCGAGGTCATCTCGGTCGGCGCCGGCATCCGCGACGAGGCCGGCAAGCTGCAGCCGCTGGACGTCAAGGCCGGTGACCGCATTCTGTTCGGCAAGTGGTCCGGCACCGAGGTCAAGCTCGACGGTCAGGATCTCCTGATCATGAAGGAGAGCGACATCCTCGGCATCATCACCGTGAAGAAGTCGGCCAAGGCGGCCTGATCCGCCCCGTCGCCTTCACCGGAACACCGACACATAAAGGAATAAAAGATGGCAGCGAAGGACGTTAAGTTCTCGCTCGACGCCCGCTCCCGCATGCTGCGCGGCGTCGACATCCTGGCCGATGCGGTCAAGGTCACCCTGGGCCCGAAGGGCCGCAACGTCGTGCTCGACAAGTCGTTCGGCGCGCCGCGGATCACCAAGGACGGCGTCACCGTCGCCAAGGAGATCGAGCTCGCCGACAAGTTCGAGAACATGGGCGCGCAGATGGTGCGCGAGGTCGCGTCGAAGACCAACGACCTGGCCGGTGACGGCACCACCACCGCGACCGTGCTGGCGCAGTCGGTCGTCCGCGAGGGCGTCAAGGCCGTCGCCGCCGGCCTGAACCCGATGGACCTGAAGCGCGGCATCGACAAGGCGGTCGAGGCCGTCGTCGCGGACCTCAAGACCCGGTCGAAGGTCATCAAGACCAATGCCGAGGTTGCCCAGGTCGGCACCATCTCCGCCAATGGCGAGCGCGACATCGGCGAGATGATCGCCAAGGCCATGGAGCGCGTCGGCAACGAGGGTGTGATCACGGTGGAAGAGGCCAAGAGCCTCGACACCGAGCTCGAAGTCGTCGAAGGCATGCAGTTCGACCGCGGCTACCTGTCGCCGTACTTCATCACCAATGCCGAGAAGATGATCGCGGACCTCGAGGCTCCGTACATCCTCCTGCATGAGAAGAAGCTGTCGAACCTGCAGGCCATGCTGCCGGTGCTCGAGGCGGTCGTGCAGTCGGGCAAGCCCCTGCTGATCATCGCCGAGGACGTCGAGGGCGAGGCCCTGGCCACCCTCGTGGTCAACAAGCTGCGCGGCGGCCTGAAGGTCGCGGCGGTCAAGGCCCCGGGCTTCGGCGATCGTCGCAAGGCGATGCTCGAGGACATGGCCATCCTGACCGGCGGCCAGGTGATCTCCGAGGATCTCGGCATCAAGCTCGAGAGCGTCACGCTCGACATGCTGGGCCGGGCCAAGAAGGTCCTGATCGCCAAGGAAGAGACCACGATCGTCGACGGCGCCGGCGCCAAGAAGGAGATCGAGGGCCGCTGCAACCAGATCCGGGCGCAGATCGAGGAGACCTCCTCGGACTACGACCGCGAGAAGCTGCAGGAGCGTCTGGCCAAGCTGGCGGGCGGCGTCGCGGTGATCCGCGTCGGCGGCGCCACCGAGGTCGAGGTGAAGGAGCGCAAGGATCGCGTTGACGACGCGATGCACGCGACCCGCGCCGCGGTCGAGGAAGGCGTGGTCCCGGGCGGCGGCACCGCCCTGCTGTACGCCTCGAAGGCGCTGGACAAGGTCAAGCCGGACAACGACGACGAGCGTGTCGGCATCGACATCATCCGTCGCGCGCTGCAGGCGCCGATCCGGCAGATCGTCACCAACGCGGGCGGCGACGCCTCGATCGTTGTCGGCAAGCTGCAGGACAAGAACGACAAGAACTGGGGCTACAACGCCCAGACCAGCGAGTATGGCGACCTGATCAAGGCCGGCGTCATCGACCCGACCAAGGTCGTCCGCGCCGCGCTGCAGAACGCGTCGTCGGTGGCCAGCCTGCTGATCACCACCGAGGCGATGGTCGCCGAGCATGTCGAGAAGAAGCCGGCCGCTGCGGCGCCGGGTGGCGGCATGGGCGGCATGGGTGGCATGGGCGACATGGACTTCTGATCTGCGGATCAGATTGTTCAAAAGTCGAATTGTGGAGGGGCGCTCTTCGGAGCGCCCCTTTTTTGCCATATCGACCGGCGATGCAAGACCTCGTGGGGCCACTGCAGTCTTTCGATTGCCGGGCCGAGTACCGGCAACTAAATGAATGCAACGGCCCCGGGTTCGACCGCCCGGCCGTCCGCGACGGAAGGGAAAATCGTGATGACCGCCAGCCACAAGAGCGCACCGTTCCACCGCGGGCCGATTGCCCGCGCCGCCCTGGCGGTCGCCTCGATCCTGGTGCTTGCCGCCTGCGTGCCCGGCGGGACGCAGCAGACCGCCAGCCTGCCGGCGCCGGAGCAGCCCGCGGTGCCGCCCGTGTCGCCCTTCGTCCAGGCGATGCGCAATGCCGGCGTCAACGTCGCGATCCCGACGCGCGGCAAGTTCATCCTGGTGAACATCCCGTCCTATGAGCTGATCGCCTTCCAGGACGGCGCCCCGGTGATCCGCAGCAAGGTCGTGGTCGGGGCCGCGGGGACCTCGACGCCCGAGCTGATGTCGAACATGTACGCCATCAAGTACAATCCGGACTGGACGCCGACGCCGTCCATCGTCCGCAACGAGGCCAGCGAGTACATCCCGTCGGGGCCGCGCAGCCCGCTCGGCCGGATCAAGCTCGAGCTCGACAACGACCAGTCGATCTATCTGCACGACACGCCGCAGAAGAGCTATTTCGGGCGCGACAAGCGGGCGCTGAGCCATGGCTGCGTCCGGGTCCAGCAGGTGCGGGAGCTGGCGGCCTGGGCCGACGGCGTCAGCGTCGACGAGATCGACCGCAAGATCCGCACCGGCCGCATGTACAGCGAGCGCCTGCCGGAAGAGATTCCGGTCTATATCGGCTACTATACCCGCTTCCCGGACGAGTTCGGCCAGCCGGTGGACCATCCGGACGTGTACGCCAACAAGGACGAGGCGCGGCAGGCCTATCTGGCCCGATCCGCCGGCCGCCGCGCGGCTGCGGCGAAGAAGGCGGCTGCGCCGCCGGCCCAGCCCCCGGCCGAGATCATTCCGGGCCAGACCGCGCCGGGCCAGACGGTGCCTGCGGTGCCGGGCGGCGAGACCACCATGCCGCCGGCCACGGTCCCCGGCGAGACGCCGCCCGCGACCCCGGTCCAGCCTGCAGCTCCGGCCGCGACGGCTCCGGCTGCGCCTGCCACCCCCGCCGCGCCGGCCGTGACCGAGCCTGCCGCTCCGGCGGCCCCGGCCACGACCGCTCCGGCCACGACGCCGCCGGTCGCGCCGGCGGCTCCCGCAGTCACGCCGCCGCCGGCAACCGCCCCGGCCGCCCCCGCGACCACGGCGCCGCCGACCACCAACTGAGGCGATCCCCTCACCCTCCCGGCCCAAGCGGGCCGGGCCCCTCCCTCTCCCCGCGGGAGAGGGGAAGGGAGCTCGCCGATCCACCTCTCCTCGGGGAGAGGTCGAAATCGCGCAGCGATTTCGGGTGAGGGGGTGAGCCGGCCCCGCCCGAAGGCTCAGCCCGGCAACACCCTCCACACCACGGCCTCGCGCACGGCGCGATCCTCGATCTCGACGCTGGTCGGCACCTGGTGGCGGGCGATCTCCTCCAGCCCGTCCTGTGGCCGGTAGGCGCGGCCGGGATCGCCCAGCAGCACGGTCTTGCCGGCCCCGGCCAGGGCGCGCAACCAGGGCATGACCCGGTCCGACATCGGCTTCTCGTAGCAGACGTCGCCGGCGCAGACGATGTCGATGCCGGCCAGCGCGTCGCCGATCTGGTCGCCATCGTCGGCCTCGACCGTGCAGCCATTGGCCGCCGCGTTCAGCCGGATCGCCGCCACCGCGATCGGGTCGATCTCCGCCGCCGTCACCGCGGCGGCGCCGGCCCGGGATGCGGCCAGGGCGACGATGCCGGAGCCGGAGGCGAAGTCGAACACCCGCTTGCCGGCGACGCTGCCCGGATGGTCCAGGATGTATCGCGCCACCGCCTGGCCGCCGACCCAGGCGAAGGCCCAGTAGGGCGGCGGCAGGCCGGTGCGGCGGAGCGTCTCCTCCGTTGCCTGCCACAGCGGCGTCACCTCGGTGGCGAGATGCAGCACCAGCTCGGGCAGCAGCGGCGGTCGGGTCGGCGCCGTGTTGGCGCGGATGAAGGCATCGATGTCGTCCATGGCGCCCTTCCTATCCTGCAAGGCGGCGTTGAGCCACGGAGTCTTGATGTCGGGCGCCGGAATGCGGAGACTCGGGGGAACGGCGACGGCGCAGACCGTCGCTGCAGAGCGAGGAAACGACGAGATGGCGAGCCGCCATGCCCCGGCCCGACCGAAGGATGGTCCGGCCGAAGACGAGATCGGGGAATGTAGCTCCCCGCCCTGTTACCTGCACGAGATTGATCCGGCCTATGCCGGGCTGGACCCGAAGCCGAAGGCCAAGCCCGCGCCGAAGGCCCGCAAGCGCGACGAGGCCGGCTCATGATCCGGGTCAAGCGCGTCTATGACCCGCCCGAGGAGGGCGACGGCTATCGCATCCTGGTCGACCGGCTGTGGCCGCGCGGCCTGACCAAGGAGCAGGCGGCGCTCGACCTCTGGCTCAAGACCGTGGCGCCGAGCGACGAGCTGCGCCAATGGGTGCATCAGGCGCCCGAGAAATGGCCGGAATTCTGCCGCCGCTACCATGCCGAGCTGGAGTCCCACCCGAACGCGGTGGCCTTCCTGCGGCAGAAGAGCAAGGACGGCTTTGTCACGCTGCTCTATGCCAGCCGCGACGAGCGCCAGAACAACGCTGTCGTCCTGGCCAAGTATCTCGGCGGCTGATCGGGCTCAGCCCGCGAAGGCGCGTCCGGCGGCCAGCCCGGCCAGCACCATCAGGCCGAACCAGCGGTTCGAGTTGAATTTGGCCAGGCAGTCGGCCGGCCGGTCCGGGACCAGCGCCGTCACCTGCCAGGCCAGCTGCGCGGTGCCGACGGCCAGCGGCAGGAGGAAGGGCAGGGGCGCCAGCCCGGCCAGGAGGCCGGCGGTGCCGATGCCGAGGACGGTCAGCGCGTAGAAGCCGGCGACCCAGCGCCGGGTGGCGCGGCCGAACAGCCGGGCGGTCGATTTGAGGCCGATGCGGGCGTCGTCCTCGATGTCCTGCAGCGCGTAGATCGTGTCGTAGCCCAGTGTCCAGCAGATGCCGGCGGCAAACAGGATCAGCGACGGCAGGGCCAGCCCGCCGGTCACCGCGGTCCAGCCGACCAGCGCGCCCCAGTTGAACGCTAGGCCCAGGAAGAATTGCGGCCACCAGGTGATCCGCTTCATCAGCGGGTAGGTGAAGACCACCAGCAGCGAGGCGATGCCGAGCCCGACGGTGACGCTGTTGAACTGGATCAGGATCAGGAAGCCCAGCAGCAGCTGGGCGATCAGGAACAGCACCGCCTGGGTCGGGCTGATCGCGCCGCTCGGGATCGGCCGGGTGCGGGTGCGCGCCACCCGGCCGTCGAAGTCGCGGTCCAGGATGTCGTTCACGGTGCAGCCGGCGCCGCGCATCACCAGCGCGCCGATGGCGAACAGGATGACGTACCAGAGATCGGTCCAGCCGAACCCGGCCGGCCCCCCGACTCCACTGGGCCGCGGCGCCATCGCCAGCCCCCACCAGCAGGGATAGAGCAGCAGCATGACCGGCTTCGGCCGGTCCAGCCGGGCGAGCGTCAGATAGGGCCGGACGCCGGGCGGCGCCCAGCGGAGCAGCCGGCTCTGGGGCCGCATGTCGGAGGCGGTATCGGTCATGATCCTGTCGCGGATGGCACGCGCTGGCGCATCAGTACCGCCGTTGCCGCCCGCCGGCAAAGGTCGAGATGCGGCGCGGCGGTCACGAATGCATCGCCGGTGCGGTGGTGCGCCGGCCCCGCCGCATCGCCTGCGGCGGCTGGCCGAAGCAGCGCAGGAAGGCCCGGCGCATCCGCTCCGGATCGGAAAAGCCGACGTCGCGGGCCACCGCCTCGATCGGCTCGGCGCCGTCCTCGATCCGCGGCCGCGCGGCTTCGGCCCGCAGCCGCTCGACCGCCTTGGCCGGGGTCTGGCCGGTCTCGGCCAGGAAGGCGCGGCCGAACTGGCGTGGGCTCAGGCACGCCGCCTCGGCCAGCCGGTCGACCGGCAGCGGCTCTCGCAGATGTTCTCGCGCGAAGCGGAGCGCGGCCTGGATCCGGTCAGTGGCCGGGGCGAGGTCGAGCAGGGCGGAGAACTGCGACTGCCCGCCGGGGCGGCGGTGATAGACGACCAGGGTCCGGGCCACGGCGCGGGCGGCATCGACGCCCAGATCCTGCTCGATCAGGGCGAGGGCCAGGTCGATCCCGGCGGTGATTCCGGCCGACGACCACACCGGGCCGTCCTGGACGAAGATCCGGTCCATCTCGACCTGCACCCGCGGATGCAGGCGCTGCAGCGTCGCTGCCTGCTGCCAATGGGTGGTGGCGCGCCGCCCGTCCAAGAGGCCGGCCGCGGCCAGCAGGAAGGCGCCGGAGCAAACGCTGGTCACTCGCCGTGCGGTGGCCGCGCCGCGGATGAAGGCCAGCAGCGGTGCCGATTCCAGCGCGTCCGGCACGCCGCGTCCCCCGGCGACCACCAGCGTATCGAGCGGTTCCTCGCCGAACGGTTGAGTCAGCACCGGCAGGCCGGCGGAGCTCGCGACCGCGCCGCCTTGCTCCGAGATCACCTGCAGCCGGTAGGGCGGCGGCGACAGATCCCGCGACGCGGTGTCGAAGGCTGCCAGCGGCCCCGACAGGTCGAGGATATTGAAGTCGGGAAAGACCAGGAAGCCGATCGGGCGCATCATGGCGGTAAATGAGGGAACTATGTCGTTTCAGACATGACCCTGCGCGGCGATACTGAGGTTGTCAATCCCGGAGGCCGCCATGGACATCGTCATCGTCTTCCCGATCTATCCCGGCGTCACCCATCTCGACTTCACCGGCCCGCACCAGGTGCTGGCCCGGCTGCCCGGCGCCAGGACCGTCGTCGCCTCGATCGGCGGCGAGGCGGTCAGCGTCGATGGGCTGACCTTCTCCAACCTCGCCAGATTGGAGGAGGTGGAGCGCTGCGACGTGCTGTGCGTGCCCGGTGGCTTCGGCTGCGTCGACGCCATGCGCAGCGACGCCTTCCTCTCCCAGATCCGGCGGCTCGCCGCCACGGCCCGCTACGTCACCTCGGTCTGCACCGGGTCGCTGATCCTGGCGGCCGCCGGATTGCTCGAAGGCAAGCGGGCGGCCAGCCACTGGGCCTGGCGCGACCAGTTGGCCCTGTTCGGCGCCATCCCCGATCCCGGCCGTGTGGTCCGCGACGGCAATGTGTTCACCGGCGGCGGCGTGACGGCCGGCATCGACTTCGCTCTGACCCTCGCAGCCGAGCTGGCGGATGAGGCGACGGCGCAGGCGATCCAGCTCGGACTCGAATACGCGCCGGCCCCGCCCTTCGATTCCGGCCGCCCCGAGACCGCGGCGCCGGAGATCCTGGAGCTGGTCCAGGCCCGCAACCGCGCCCGGATGCCGGACCGCCAGGCGATCGTCGAGCAGGTGGCCCGGGAGCGCCGCCGGGCCTGAGCCCGGCGCGTCCTCCCAAGGACGCGTTGCCTGTCGCCCGGCCAGCGGCTAGCGTCGCGCGCATGACCTCCGATGCCCTGCCGCGCACCCGCCTGCATGTCGACGCCCCGCTGGCGAAGGGGCAGGCCGTGGCGCTGTCCGAGGCCCAGGCGCATCATCTGCGCGGCGTGCTGCGTCTGGCGCCCGGCGCGGGCTTGCGCCTGTTCAACCCACGTGACGGCGAATGGCTGGCGCGGTTCGACGCGCTGACCAAGGCCGGCGGTACCGCCCTGGCCGAGCGGCAGCTCCGTCCGCCCGAGCCCGTCTCCGACCTCTGGCTCTGCTTCGCCCCGGTGAAGAAGGACGCGGTCGACGCTGTGGTGGAGAAGGGGACCGAGCTCGGCACCGCCGTGCTGCAGCCGGTCTTCACCCGTTATACCGACGTCCAGCGCGTCAATCTCGACCGGCTGCGCGCCCATGCCGTGGCGGCGGCCGAGCAGTGCGAACGGCTGGACGTGCCCGAACTCCGAGATCCGGTCGGTCTCGACGCCCTGCTGGCCGCCTGGCCCGCGGGGCGGATCCTGCTGGTCTGCGCCGAGGCCGGCGATGCCCGTCCGCTCGCCGAGGCCGCGGCGGAGGCGGCCGGCCCTGCCGCGCTCCTGGTCGGCCCGGAAGGCGGTTTTTCGGCGGCGGAGCTTGACGCCCTGCAGCGTCACGAATTTGTTCGACCCGTCGGCCTCGGCCCTCGTATCCTGCGCGCCGACACGGCGGCCATCGCCGCGCTCGCGGTCTGGCAGGCACTGGCCGGCGACGGGCGCGGCCGGCCGCCGCATCGCGTTTGACCCCAACCGATCCTGACACCCGAGTACCCGCCCATGTCCGGTCCCCAGAGCGCCAGCGCCGCCCCGATCGAAAGCAAGGCGCAGCTCGTCGACTATCTCGCCGCCGGGTCGAAGCCGCCTGAGGACTGGCGCATCGGCACCGAGCACGAGAAGTTCGCCTTCCGCCTGTCGGACCTGAGGCAGCTGCCCTATGACGGGCCGGACGGCATCCGCGCCGTGCTCGAAGGCCTGGCCGGCTGCGGCTGGGAGCGGGTGGAGGAGAACGGCAACCTGATCGCGCTGGCCCGCGACAAGGCGTCGGTGACGCTGGAGCCGGGCGGCCAGGTCGAGCTGTCGGGCGCGCCGCTGCGCAGCATCCACGAGACCTGCGCCGAGGTGGCCGACCACCTGGCCCTGGTGAAGAAGGTCGGGGAGCAGCTCGGCATCGGCATGATCGGCCTCGGCTTCCAGCCGAAATGGCGGCGCGAGGATATCGGCTGGATGCCGAAGGGCCGCTACAAGATCATGCGCGACTACATGCCGAAGCGCGGCTCGCTCGGCCTCGACATGATGAAGCGGACCTGCACGGTGCAGGTCAATCTCGACTTCGCCTCCGAAGCCGACATGGTGAAGAAGTTCCGGGCCAGCCTGGCACTGCAGCCGGTGGCCACGGCGCTGTTCGCCAACTCGCCCTTCACCGAGGGCAAGCCGAACGGCTTCCAGAGCATGCGCAGCCATATCTGGACCGACACCGATCCCGACCGCACCGGCGACCTGCCCTTCGTGTTCGAGGACGGCTTCGGCTTCGAGCGCTATGTCGACTACCTGCTCGACGTGCCGATGTACTTCGTCTATCGCGACGGCCAGTACATCGACGCGTCCGGCCACAGCTTCCGCGCCTTCCTGAAGGGCGAACTGCCGGTCTATCCCGGCCATCTGCCGACCCTGAACGACTGGGCCGACCACCTGACCACGGCCTTCCCCGAGGTGCGGCTGAAGAAGTTCCTGGAGATGCGCGGCGCCGATGGCGGTCCATGGTCGCGCCTGTGCGCCCTGCCGGCGCTGTGGGTCGGGCTGCTGTATGACAGCACGGCGCTGGACGCCGCCTGGGACCTGGTCAAGGACTGGACCACGGAGGAGCGGGCGGCGCTGCGCCGCGACGTGCCGCGCCTCGGCCTCGCCACTCCGTTCCGCGGCGGCACCATGCGCGACGTGGCGCTGCAGGTGCTGGCGATCGCCCGCCAGGGCCTGGCCGCCCGCGCCGCGACCGATGCGATCGGCGGGACAGAGGAGGGGTTCCTCAACGAGCTGCAGCGCATCGCCGACAGCGGCGAGACCCAGGCCTCGGAGATGCTGCGCCGCTACGAGACCGAATGGGGCGGCTCGGTCGACCCGGTCTTCACCGCCTACGCCTATTGACCCGGCAGGCTTTGCTGGAATTTTAGGCATCCTTCGCCGGCCGCCGCAGAATTTTGCTTGCGGTCGGTGGCACATGCCTTGCTTGATGTTGTGGTCGAGCAGGGACATGCCGGAGGGATGGTGCAGGCATTCGACGAGATGGGCGGGGATCCGGTCCGGTCCCCCTATGCGGCCCTGGCGGATTGGCTGGCGGCGACGCCGGCATCGGTCTTCGATTTCAAGCGCCGGGAGGCGGCGGCGCTGTTCCGCCGCATCGGCATCACCTTCGCGGTCTATGGCGAGGGCGGCGACCCGGAGCGGCTGATCCCCTTCGACATCATGCCCCGTGTGCTCGACGCCGCCGAATGGCGGCATCTGGAGCAGGGGCTGGTGCAGCGGGTGAAGGCGCTCAACGCCTTCCTGCACGACGTCTATCACGAGCAGGAGATCCTGCGCGCCGGCCAGGTGCCGGAGCGGCTGGTGCTGCACAATCCCGGCTACCTGCCGGAGATGCAGGGGCTGGAGCCGCCCGGCGGCATCTACACCCACATCGCCGGCATCGACATCGTCCGCGTCGGGCCGAACGACTTCTACGTGCTGGAGGACAACGCCCGCACGCCATCCGGCGTCTCCTACATGCTGGAAGGCCGCGAGATGATGATGCGGCTGTTCCCGGACCTGTTCGCCCGGCACAGCGTGGCGCCGGTCGAGCACTATCCGCAGGAGCTGCTGGCGACGCTGCGGTCGGTGGCGCCGCGCAACTGCGAAGGCGAGCCGACCGTCGCCCTGCTGACTCCCGGCATCTACAACAGCGCCTATTTCGAGCACAGCTTCCTGGCCGACCGCATGGGCATCGAGCTGGTCGAGGGGCCGGACCTGTTTGTGCGCGACGCCGTGGTCTACATGCGCACCACCCGCGGGCCCAAGCGGGTCGACGTGATCTACCGCCGGATCGACGACGACTTCATCGACCCGCTGGTGTTCAACCCGGATTCGGTGCTTGGCGTGCCCGGGCTGTACCACGCCTACCGCGCCGGCAACGTGGCCCTGGCCAACGCCATGGGCACCGGCATCGCCGACAACAAGGCAATGTACATCCACGTCCCGGCGATGATCCGCTTCTATCTGGGCGAGGAGCCGATCCTGAAGAACGTGCCGACCTGGGACTGCTCGAAGCCCGACGAATGCGCCCATGTCCTCGGCAAGCTGGACGAGCTGGTGGTCAAGGAGGTGGCGGGGTCGGGCGGCTACGGCATGCTGGTCGGCCCGACCGCCAGCAAGGCCGAGCGCGAGGCCTATGCCGAGCGGGTCAAGGCCCAGCCCGACCTGTTCATCGCCCAGCCGACCCTGGCGCTGTCGACCTGCCCGACCTTCGTCGACCAGGGCGTGGCGCCACGCCATGTCGACCTGCGCCCCTTCGTGCTGACCGGCCAGGACCAGGTCCGGATCGTGCCCGGCGGGCTGACCCGGGTGGCGCTGCGCGAAGGCTCGCTGGTGGTGAATTCCAGCCAGGGCGGCGGCACCAAGGACACCTGGGTGCTGACGGCATGACGGCGCTGGACATCAAGACGGGACGATCGGGATGCTGAGCCGCACCGCCGACAACCTCTACTGGCTCGGCCGCTACGTCGAGCGGGCCGAGAACCTCGCCCGCATCCTCGAGGTCGCCGACCGCATGGCGCTGACGCCGAGCAGCGGCGGCGCGCACCAGGACGAATGGCACTCCGCCGTCGTCATCTCCGGCTGCGAGGAGGGCTTCTACAAGAAGCACGACGCGGCGACCCCGGCCACGGTGGTCGACTACATCGCCCGCGACCCGGACAATTCCTCCAGCATCCGCTCCTGCCTGCAGCGGGCGCGGACCAACGGGCGGGCGGTGCGCGCGGCGCTGACCCGGCCGATGTGGGAGACGCTGAACGCCACCTGGCTCGATCTCGATTCGCGGGAGGGGCGGATCGCCGGCGGCGACCTGCGCGACCTGCTGGAATGGGTCAGGGAGCGGGCGCTGCTGTTCCATGGCGCGGTCGCCGACACCATGCTGCGCGACGACGGCCACATCTTCCTGCAGCTCGGCACCATGCTGGAGCGCGCCGACAACACCGCCCGGCTGCTCGACGTGAAGTACCATGTGCTGCTGCCTGACGACGAGGAGGTCGGCGGCGGCCTCGACTTCTACCAATGGGCGGCGGTGCTGCGCGGCGCCTCGGCGCTCGGCAGCTACGCCTATCTCTATCGCGACGGCATCAAGCCCTGGCAGGTCGGCGAGCTCTTGATCCTGCGACCGGAAATGCCGCGGTCGCTGGTCGGCTGCCTCGGCGTGATGGTCGAGTTGCTCGGACAGCTCGCCGAGCTTTACGGCCGCAAGCACGAATGCCAGCGGCTGGCCGGCGAGATGCATTCGCGCTTGCGCTACGGTCGGATCGACACGATCTTCCGCACCGGATTGCACGAATACCTGACCGCGTTCATCCAGCAGAACAACATCCTCGGCCTCGAGGTCAGCAAGGCCTATCTGATCTGATCCGTTCCGGCCATGCGCCTCCTGATCCGCCACGAGACCCGCTACCGCTACGACAGCCCGGTCACCCGCACCCTGCAGACGCTGCGCCTGACGCCCCGCTCGCATGACGGGCAGGAGGTGCTGCGCTGGCGGGTGGTGCCGCCGGCCGGGACCAGCCTCGCCGCCGGCGAGGACGGCTTCGGCAACATCGTCGAGATGCTGTCGCTGGAGCGGCCGCATGACGCCCTGTCTCTGCTGGTCGAAGGCGAGGTCGTGACCCGTGACACCGACGGCGTCGTCACCGGCACCGAGGAGCGGTTCCCGACCGGCTTCTATCTGCGCCCGTCGCCGCTGGCCGGTGCGGATGCGGCGCTGATTGACCTGGCGGATGCGGCCGCCGCGTCCGGGTGCGAGCCGCTGGCGCTGGGCCATGCGCTGATGCTGGCGGTGCACGGCCGCATCGCCTTCCGGCCCGGCCTGACCCATGCCGCCACCACCGCGGCCGAGGCGTTGGCCGCCGGCATCGGCGTGTGCCAGGACCACACCCATGTCTTCCTGGCCTGCGCCCGCCATCTCGGCCTGCCGGCCCGCTACGTCTCGGGCTATCTGTTGATGGCCGACTGCAGCGTCGAGCAGGCGGCCGGCCATGCCTGGGCCGAGGCCTTCGTCGAAGGCCTCGGCTGGGTCGGCTTCGACGCCGCCAACGGGGTCTGCCCGACCGAGCACCATGTCCGCGTCGCCGTCGGGCTCGACTACCGCGACACCGCGCCGGTCCGCGGCCTGCGCCAGGGCGGCGGCGCCGAGGCGCTGGAGGTCGTGGTCCGCGTCGGCCAGTCCCAGACCCAGGCTCAGGCCTGATCCTTCACCATGACTCCGGACCGTCTTGCATGACCTACTGCCTCGGCCTCCTGCTCGAAGACGGGCTGGTGATGATCGCCGACACCCGCACCAATGCCGGGGTCGACAACATCTCGACCTTCCGCAAGATGCACGTCTGGGAACGGCCGGGCGACCGGGTGATGGTGCTGCTGACCGCCGGCAACCTCGCTATCACCCAATCCGTGGTCGCCCTGCTGTCCGAGGCGGTCGACGCCGGCGACGGGCACGAGAGCCTGGCCACCGCACCGTCGATGTTCCGCTGCGCCGAGCTGGTGGGTGAGGCGGTGCGCGCGGTCTGGAACCGCGACGGCCCGGCGATGGAGCAGCATGCCGGCGGCTTCAACGCCTCCTTCCTGCTCGGCGGCCAGATTTCCGGCCGCCGCTGCCGGCTGTTCGAGGTCTACCAGGCCGGCAACTTCATCGAGGCGACGGCCGACACCCCCTATCTCCAGATCGGCGAGCACAAATACGGCAAGCCGATTCTCGACCGTGCCGCGCGGTTCGAGACGCCGTTGATCGACGGATTGAAGCTCGGCCTGGTGTCGATGGATTCGACCTTGCGCAGCAACCTGTCGGTCGGGCTGCCGATCGACATCGCGCTGTACCGCCGCGACGCGCTGAAGCTGGCCCTGCGCAAGCGGGTCGGCGAGGACGATGCCTACTTTTCCGGGCTGCGGCAGCGCTGGTCGGACGCGCTGCGGCAGGCCTATCAGGCCATCCCGAATCCGGATTGGTCATGACCAAGCGACTCGAAGCGGGAACAATTTAGCAGGTTTCAAGGTTGAAATTGATGGGAGCCTGAACCACCCTTCCGGTGTTCTATCGGGGTAACGCCGTGCCCACGGCCCGACCGATAATGATAAAGAGGAGATTGTGCCATGCGCATCGCGCTTCGTAGAACCGCCCTGATTTCCGGTTTCGCTGCGCTCCTGGCGCTTGGTGCGTGCGCCCAGCCGGCCGAGACCACGGTCGTCACGCCGGCGGCCCCCGGCGCGCTGCCCGCCAACGTGCCGGCGGGCTCGACGCTCGAAAGCTCGACCACCGAGGTCGGGCCGAACGGGCAGGTCGTGAACCGCTACATCTACCGGGCGCCGAACCAGCTCATCACCAATGGGCCGCAGTGCACCAAGGGCGACCCGCAGTGCCCGTGATCGGCCCGGCGCTCTGACAACGCGTGGAAACGGGACAAAAGGGGGCTTCGGCCCCCTTTCTTGTCGGGCATGACGGTGCTCGCCCGGCAATAATCTTTCTGCCCTTGCCCGGACTCCTCCGGCCCGGCATGGTGCCCGGCACCATTGGCTTGAGCTGGAGCCGCCCATGCCCGTGCTGAACAGCGCGGTCGACCCCCGGTCCGCCGCTTTCCGCGACAACGAAGCGGCCATGCGTGCGGCCGTCGACGACCTGCAGGCGACCGTCGCCCGAATCAAGCTGGGCGGCGGCCAGGCGGCCCGCGACCGGCACGTCGCCCGCGGCAAGCTGCTGCCGCGTGACCGTGTCCGCGGGTTGCTCGACCCCGGCGCGCCGTTCCTCGAGCTGTCGCAGCTCGCCGGCCACGGCGTCTACCGGGATGACGTCCCCGCCGCCGGCATCATCACCGGCATCGGCCCGGTCTCCGGCCAGGAATGCGTCATCGTCGCCAATGACGCGACAGTGAAGGGCGGCACCTATTATCCGCTGACCGTGAAGAAGCATCTGCGAGCGCAGGAGATCGCGCGCGAAAACAACCTGCCCTGCCTCTACCTGGTCGATTCGGGCGGTGCCTTCCTGCCGCTGCAGGACCAGGTCTTCCCCGACCGCGACCATTTCGGCCGGATCTTCTACAACCAGGCGACGATGTCGGCCGCCGGCATCCCGCAGATCGCGGCGGTGATGGGGTCCTGCACCGCCGGCGGCGCCTATGTCCCGGCGATGTCGGACGAATCCATCATCGTCAAGGGCCAGGGCACCATCTTCCTCGGCGGCCCGCCGCTGGTGAAGGCGGCGACCGGCGAGGAGGTCTCGGCCGAGGATCTCGGCGGCGCCGACGTCCACAGCCGCATCTCCGGCGTCACCGACCACTACGCCCAGGACGACCACCACGCCCTGGCCATCGCCCGCCGGATCGTCGGCGACCTGAACCGGGTCAAGCGGCCGGCCCTGGCGCTGCGCGACCCGGCGGAGCCGCTGTACCCGGCCACCGACCTCTACGGCATCGTCGGCACCGACCTCAGGAAGCCCTTCGACGTGCGCGAGGTGATCGCGCGGCTGGTCGACGGCTCGGAGTTCGATGAGTTCAAGGCGCTGTACGGCACCACGCTGGTCTGTGGCTTCGCCCATCTCTGGGGCATCCCGGTCGGCATCGTCGCCAACAACGGCATCCTGTTCTCGGAAAGCGCGCTGAAGGGGGCGCATTTCGTCGAGCTGTGCTGCCAGCGCGGCATCCCGCTGCTGTTTCTGCAGAACATCACCGGCTTCATGGTCGGGTCGAAATACGAGCGCGGCGGCATCGCCAAGGACGGCGCCAAGCTGGTCACCGCCGTGGCCTCGGCCCAGGTGCCGAAGCTGACCCTGCTGATCGGCGGCAGCTTCGGTGCCGGCAATTACGGCATGTGCGGCCGCGCCTACGGGCCGCGCTTCCTGTTCATGTGGCCGAACGCCCGGATCTCGGTGATGGGCGGCGAGCAGGCGGCGAACGTGCTGGGCCAGGTCCGGCGCGACGGCATCGAGGCCAAGGGCGAGACATGGCCGGAGGCGGAGGAGGAGGCGTTCAAGGCGCCGATCCGCGACCAGTACGAGAAGCAGGGCCATCCCTACTATGCCTCGGCCCGGCTGTGGGACGACGGCGTGATCGACCCGGCCGACAGCCGGCGGGTGCTGGCGCTGGCGCTGTCGGCGGCGCTGAACGCGCCGATCGAGCCGACCCGATTCGGCGTGTTCCGGATGTGAGTGGAATGATTCAGAGCAACTTCTTCGAATGGCTCGGCGAGGCGCTGGGTGGGCTGATCGGCTTCATCATTCGTGCGATCCGGGCGGTGGTCGATGGCCTCGGCGGCGCCGTCAACGATTTCCTCGGCGGCATGGCCCGCTCGATCGGGATGAACGCCTCGATCTTCTCCTTCGCGCTGCTGATCCTCGGCCTGTTCCTGCTGTATTGTTGCGTCCGCGCCTTCATCGCCCGGTCGATCGTGGCCGGCGTGGTCTGGGCGCTGCTGGGTCTCTTGGTGCTGAGCTGGGTGGTGCGATGAGCGCGGTCCGGGTCGAGATCGGGAACGGCATCGGCACGGTCGTGATGGACCGGCCGGACCGCCACAATGCCTTCGATGAGCATGTCATCGCCGACCTCACCGCGGCCTTCGCCGGGCTCGGCGCCGATGATGCGGTGCGCGCGGTGGTGCTGCGCGGCGCCGGCAAGAGCTTCTCGGCCGGGGCCGATCTCGACTGGATGCGCCGTATGGCGGCCTATGACGAGGCCGCCAACCTGGCCGATGCCCGGGCCCTGGCGACGCTGATGCGCACCATCGACACGCTGCCGAAGCCGACGGTGGCCCTGGTCCACGGCGCGGCCTATGGCGGCGGGGTCGGGCTGGTCGCCTGCTGCGACATCGCCATCGCCACCGAGGCGGCGTCCTTCTCGCTGTCCGAGGTGAAGCTCGGCCTGATCCCGGCGGTGATCAGCCCCTATGTCATGCGCGCCATCGGCGTCCGCGCCGCCCGCCGCTACGTCCTGACCGCCGAGCGTTTCGACGCGGTCGAGGCCCGGCGCCTCGGCCTGGTGCACGAGCTGACGGCGAGCGACGGGCTGGAGGAGGCGGCGCGGCAGATCCTGGCGGCGCTGCGCGGCAACGGCCCTGCGGCGGTCCGGGCGGCCAAGGACCTGGTCGCCACGGTGGCCGGCCGCGCGCCGGCCGAGGTCGAGGACGACTGCGCCCGCCGTATCGCCGGGATCCGTGCCGGCGACGAGGGCAGGGAAGGCGTCGCCGCCTTCCTGGAGAAGCGCAAGCCGTCCTGGCTCGGCTGATCAGCCCACCGGCGTGTTCTGGGCCCGAACGACATTGACCAGGAACAGCAGCATCGAGGCGAGCACCAGCACCGAGCCGATGATGACCACGGCCTCCTGCTGCCAGGTTGTGGCCAGGTAAATGCCGACCGGCAGCAGGATGGCGCCGGCGGCGGCGACCCAGAAATGAATGACGGCCAGCCCGCCGGCCCTGGCGAAGCCCAGCCTGTAGCCGATCCCGAACAGGGCGAGCGAGACCCAGCCGACCAGATTGATGTGGGTGTGCACCGGCACCAGTTGGAAGTCGTGGGCCATGCCCATCTGGATCCCCAGCAGCATGCCGGCCAGCCCCATCAGCACGGCCAGGATGAAGAACGCTCTGTCGATGCTTGGCATCATGTTCCCTCGTTGATCGGCGACGGCGGCGGAATCGCAGCCTAGCCTGCCGCACCGAGAAGGATGCGCCGGGCCGTTCCCCCCCGGCCTGTTACCGATGGCACAGGACGGCCGGCGCATTCCCGCCCCCCAGGCGAGGTCGCAGTGTCGTCGGAACGCGGTGTCGCGGCACTCCCCCATGATTAGGGGATGGCGCAGGCAAAGGAATCACTCCGCCAGGCGGTCCAACTGCTCCTGCAGCCGGCGCGCGTAGTCGTCGGCCAGCGCGTTCAAGGCGGCCGCCCCGTCGCCGTGGAAGCATGATCCATGCATGATGCCCAGCGTGCTCGGCGACAGCGCGGCGAGCCGGCGGATCGTCGGCGCCGTCATCGGTGTCAGGGCGCTGGGGCCGAACATGTCCTCCGCGGCACCGGCCGGGCCGACGACGTCGTTCCCGGTCACGGCCGGGCCATCGCCGACATGCGCGAACAGGTCGCCGCACAGCAGCGTCCCTGTGGTCTCCTCGTACAGCAGCCCGGCGTCCCAGCCATGCGGGATCTGCGGCGTGTCCAGGTGGCGCAGCCGCTTGCCCCCGAGGTCGATCACCTCGCCATCGGCCAGGGGCCGCGGCGGCCGGTCGGCCATGTCGTTGATCGACACCATGCAGCCGATCCCGCCCTGCACCAGCTGGGCCCGCGGCGCCGCCGCCAGCCATTCGTTCATGGCGCCGCACTCATCGGCCTCGACATGGCCGAAGCCGATCCAGCGCAGCCGGTCGACCGGCATCACCCTGGCCATGGCGGCGGCGACGGACGGAAACATCCGCCGCAGCCCGCAATGGAACAGCAGCGGCTCCTCGGCCATGATCAGGAACTGGTTGAAGGTGAAGCCCGCCGGCGGCGCGATCTCCGGCACATAGGTCGACAGCCGATAGATGCCGTCGGCGATCTCATCGATCCTGGTCTCGCTCATCCCTGTTCTTCCCCGGGCTTCACCTGGCCGATGGGTCGGGTCGAGTTGCCCGTGGGGCCATCCTATCAGGGACGAGGCGGTCCTCCCGATACGGCAGTGTGGGCGCGTCCCCAGCCTGTGAACGCGCCGCACTCTGCCGAAGATCAGAGGATGCTTGCGGCCGGGATCAGTCCGCCCAATGCCCGTACAGATTCGGCATCAGCCCGGCCAGGGCGCTGAAGCGTGCCCACGACTTCGCCTCCTTGCGGGTCCAGCCCGCCTCGGCGATGGCCGACAGCCGGGGGAAGACCAGCCGGTCGAACACGGCGCGGTCGGTCATCGGCTCGGACCAGATGCAGGCCTGCACGCCCATCAGGTGCTTCAGCTGGTCCTCGGTCCAGCCCCGGGTGGCCTCGAACTCATAGGTCTCCCGCGGCCCGGACCAGCCGGCCCAGCCGGCGCCCGGCTCCGACCAGGCGGTGCCCTGCGACATGTCGAGGTAGTAGCGCTGCCCGGGTGCGACGACCACGCCGTAGCCGCGGCCGGCCAGCTCGGCGCTGGCCTCGACCGACCGCCAGCCGACCAGGTAGCTCTTGTCCTTCTCGATCACGTCGCCATGCGCCGCCTCCTCCCAGCCGCCGGTCACCACGCCGCGCGAGGCCAGGAAGCGCTGGACCCGCTGCAGGAACCCGGCCTGCAGCATGGCGGTCGCCGAGCCTTCGATGGCGTCGGCGCCGTGCTTGTTGCCGATCGTGTTCACCAGCCTGGCGTGCTGCGCGGCCAGCGCCTCGCCGCCGTCCTGCCGCAGGCGGTCGAGCGCCAGCGGCGATCCCGACCAGGCGGCCAGCGGCACCTCGTCGGCGCCGACATGCAGGATCTTCGACGGGAACAGCGCGATCAGCTCGTCGAACACGGTCTCGAGGAAGCCGTAGACCGGCTCATGCGCCGGGTTCAGGCAGTTGTTGGGAAAGCCCTGCACCGACTGGTATTCGCCATGCTCGCCCGGGTCGCGCAGCTGCGGCAGCGCCTGCAGCACGGCGTAGCAATGGCCGGGGATGTCGATCTCCGGCACCACGACGATGCCCAGGCGGTCGGCCAGGCCGACCAGGTCGCGGATCGCCTGCTTGCTGTAGTAGCCGCCCTGCGGCTCGGGGCCGGAGCCGAGCAGCGGCGGCAGCGCCAGACTGTGACCGCGCCAGGCACCGATCCGGGTCAGCTCCGGATAGGCGTCGATCTCGACGCGCCAGGCCTCGTCATCCGACAGGTGCCAGTGGAAGCGGTTCATCTTGCTCCAGGCCAGCAGCTGCACGAACCGTGCGACCTCGGCCGAAGCATAGAACTGCCGGGCGACGTCGAGATGCGATCCGCGCCAGCCATGCGCCGGCGAATCCTCGATCTCGCCGCCGGTCGGGAACAGGAAGGTCTCGGGATGGCGCCTGGCGCCGCGCCAGATCTGGCCGAGCGTGATCAGCCCGTACAGCAGCCCGGTGCGGGTCGTGGCCCGCACGGCGACGCCGTGCTGGGCGAAGGCGACGCGATAGGCCTCGGGGCCGAATCCCGGTTCTGTCGCGAGATCGACGGCCAGGCCGCCCTCCGCCTCGGGGCGAACGATGCCCTCGGCCGGGAACAGCGCGGCGGTCAGCTCGACGAAGGCGGCGGTCGCTTGCGCGGCCTCGGCGCCTTCGCCCTTCGGCGCCAGCCCGGCGGGCACCGCGCGGCGGCCGCTGACGGCAACCTTTTCCGGCCAGGGAATCACCGAGACCGGCACCGGCGCGGTCGTGCCTGCGATCGACATCGTCACCGAGGCCGGGACCGGGAAGCGCTCGGTGCCCCGCTTCAGCGGCGCGTTGTCGGCGGCCGAATGCGTCGGCGTCGTGGCGACCGGCGCGGTCGACCCGTCGGCCAGCGCGACATAGGCGGTGGTGGCGCCGTCGGTCCAATGGCGCAGCGGATAGCTCAGTCCGTGTGCCGTGATCGTCCAACTGGCGCCGGGGGCCAGCTCCAGATCCGGGGCCGGCGTGAACTCGGAATGGTTGGACAGCCGGGCGGTCAGCGTGCCGCCCTCGATCACCGCGGCGGGGTCGATCCGGGCGGGCCCGCTGACGCAGAGCCTGAAGCCCGAGACCGCTCGGCCCGACCGGTTGGTCAGCCGCAGCGTGTAGCTCAGGGAATCGCCGCCTTCGGCGGGCCGCCAGAAGGTTTCGAGTCGGAACGGGGACGTCATCGGTCGGGCCTTCGCGGTTGGCGGGAATGGGACCGGCTGGTCCCCCGCAGCCCGGCTGCCAAGTCGCCGCGATCGACGACGCGCCGTCTGCGTCAGCCGCATGCTGCCCATGGCTGTCGGGCGAAGGCAATGGTCTATACCACCCTCGGTGCAGATTTTGCGCGAACCGCTCCGGGCGGTCGCCTGCCAACCCCTGCGGGATGTGCTATGCGGGCATCGGGCCGGCCGGGCGGCAGGCTCCAGAAAGGCAATCGGACCGTGATCAGAAGCGATGTCGCCGTGCTCGGGGCCGGAATCATCGGGGTCTCGACCGCCCTGCATCTGCAGGCGCGCGGCCGGTCGGTGGTACTGGTCGACCGCCGCGGCCCGGGCGAGGAGACCAGCCACGGCAATGCCGGGCTGATCGAGCGCGCCAGCGTCGTGCCCTATGCCTTCCCGCGGTCGCTGACCGAGCTGCTGCGCTACGCCTCGAACCGGCGGATCGACGCCCGCTACCACTGGGCCTTCCTGCCGCGGATCGCGCCTTGGCTGTTCCAGTACTGGCGCCATTCCTCTCCGGCCCGCCTGGCCGAGGCGGCGCGGGCGATGCTGCCGCTGATCGAGCGCTGCCTGGACGAACACCGGCCGCTGCTGGAGCAGGCCGGGATCACCCATCTGGCGCGCGACACCGGCTGGCTCTCGGTCTATCGCAGCGCCCGCAGCCTCGAGGCCGGGGTGGCTGGCAGGGCCGTCGCCGCCGCCCACGGCCTGAATTTCGGGGTGCTCGATCCAGGCCAGATCCGGGCGCTGGAGCCGCATCTGGCGGAGGGGCTGGCCGGCGGCGTGCACTGGATGGACCCGGTCTCGGTCTCGGACCCAGGCGCCGTGACCAAGGGCTATGCCGAGCTGTTCCTGCGCCGCGGCGGCCGCTTGGTGCAGGCCGACGCCCGATCGCTGCAGCCGGCGGAAGGCGGCTGGAGCCTGCAGGGTCCGGACGGCCCGGTGCTGGCGCGCGAGGCGGTGGTGGCGCTCGGGCCCTGGTCGCTCGACCTGCTGCGGCCGCTCGGCTACCGCCTGCCGCTCGCGGTCAAGCGCGGCTACCACATGCATTACCGGCCGCGTGGCAATGCCGTGCTGAACCGGCCGGTGCTCGACGACGACCAGGGCTTCCTGCTGACGCCGATGGCGCGTGGCGTCCGCCTGACCACCGGCGTCGAGATGGGCCCGCGCGACGCACCGCCGACGCCGGTGCAACTGCGGGCCGCCGAGGAAGCCGCGCGGATCCTGTTCCCGCTGGAGGGCCGGGTCGACGACCAGCCCTGGATGGGCGCGCGGCCCTGCCTGCCCGACATGCGGCCGGTGATCGGCCCGGCGCCGCGGCACAAGGGGCTGTGGCTCGCCTTCGGCCATGCCCATCACGGCTTCACCCTGGGGCCGGTCACCGGCCGGCTGCTGGCCGAGATGATCACCGGCGGCGAGACCGTGGTCGACCCGGCACCTTACCGGGCCGACCGGTTCTGAGTGTCTGACCCGAAAAGAGTTGAGTGATATCAGTCAGTTGTGATTCGGTCGTGGTTGCGAGCTACGACGAAGCACAAGATGGTCTGGACTGATATCACCCGGGCGCAGTATCGGCGGAAGGGGCTG
>Ga0209025_1001280_pt1 | contig 34557 bp, 30 predicted proteins | sample AraplaMF_Col_mLB_FD_184256 | JGI IMG/M metagenome (GOLD analysis project Ga0209025, IMG submission 184256) | Arabidopsis root microbial communities from the University of North Carolina, USA - plate scrape MF_Col_mLB (SPAdes) (version 2) | ecosystem: Host-associated > Plants > Roots > Endosphere... | reverse complement strand
TCCGCACTTGCATGTGCAGTTGGTATAGCAAAATACATACATGCTACACATAATAAAACAATACTACTTTTCACAAAAGCTGATAATTTTTTCAATGCTGTCAATTACTTTACTCTCCCTATATATAACTTTACAAATACCCTCTACATTTCCTTCCTAAAAAAGGATTTCAATTAAACTATTAAACTATTAAACTATCACTATCTTAATTAATTCCTTTGAATTTTACTCAAAATAAAAAACAAAATCAATATATAATTTTGTTTTTTATAAATAATTATTTTTTTAGATTCAAAATCAGTAAAAACTTGAAATATATGTATTTATAAACAACAAAAAAGGAGCAAACTCTATTTATCTCTATATCAAAAAAATGTATTTTCATTTCATATATTTAAAAATTCCGCTTGTTCTTTTTTACTTTTCAGTAATAATCATATCCGAATACTACTCATTGTAAATTGCTGAAACTCGTCTTTCTTCTATACCAATCATCTTGATACACTCTTCACTCATTTTTCAAAAAAATGTATAAATGCCAACTATGTCTCGACAATTTCCCTGGAAATATTTCTTTTCCCTACACCATTTGATAGACTGTATATAGGTAAACACTGTATTACATAAAATAAAATAATAACTTAATGTACAAATAAAAAAGTACGTTCTTTCTACGAAGAACGTACTTTTCTATTTTATTACTAATCTATTAACGACGAATCCAAATAGCTCCTGCCGACTTATCATCTGCTTGCCCAACAACTTGGAATTTCAGCCCTAATTGCGGCACTTTTCGTCCCGCATCAGGAATTTGAGTGTTACTGTATACTTTAGAATCATCAAATGTTGCAACACCTGGTAAGCCTGGGTAATTAAATTGTCCACGTGTAAATGAATTTACATTCCACGCCGGTGTTTGATCAAGTGAAAATGCAGCATCTGCAATTTGCAACCCTGTATTACCGTATACTGGTTTTCCATTTAAATTTCCAACAACAGCTTCTGGGTGAGAATCAACAACACCAAGGAAGCCTTCACCAGGATGCCTGCCAACCCAGTTATCTTTAAAACTATCATCTGCATACCAAACAACAAGACCAGTATTATATACTGGACCTCTCCCTACTTTTAACCCTTCATCTGAGCCAGCATAGTTTCTCCACTCTAAATAATAATAATGTGGTTTCTTTTCTGTTCCATCAGAAACGACAAAACCATTTAACTTCATTTTCGCTTGTCCTTCTGCATCATCTGAAAATACCACTTTTCCATCGACTGTTACATTCACATTATCCATTGCAAATCCTTTATATGTTAAAGCAGGATCTGTAATATAATCAAATTGCAATTTCACTTTCTTCCCTTTAAATTGACTTAAATCATATGATTTATCAATCCATTTTCCTTCTGTCGTATCTTGGTCACCTTTTACTACTTTATCGCCTAGTTTATCGATTAATGTTTTTGTTCCATCTTCTGTCACCGCATGCACTTCAATAAAATCACATTCTGCTTCAAGTTCATAGTTTGCTTTATAATCAAATTTCGCATTAGCTGCCTTCGTTAAATCAAACAATGGTGTTTCTAATGTTGTATGCATATCATCGCCTCTTGTACTGTAGTATGCATGCTTGCCAAATCCAGTTTTAATTGTTTCAACACTTTTCTCAGGTAAATTTACACGTACAAGACCTGGACGATTGGATTTTGTAACACTTTGATCAATATATGTAGGGAAACCTACTCCACGTTTTATTTTATCGTAATCTACTTCTACAATTTTCGCCCAGTTTCCATCCATATTTTTTTGTAAGAAATCTTTATTTTGCGGTGAAAAACTTGTTGGTTCTGTCCCTGCGATTCTTCCTGTCCAGCTACCACCACTCATTAATGACCATGCTTCCACAGGTGATCCAGCTCCAGTATAGTTCGTATCATATTCATCTGGTAAACCAAGATCATGACCAAATTCATGAGCGAATACGCCAACTGCACCATCCTCAGGCTCAATTGTGTAATCATGTGCAGCAACTTTTCCATCCCAATATGAAACTTTTGACTTTGTCCCTTCAATTGCAACTGGATCTTGTGCTAATTTAGAACGATGTGACCAGATTGCATCATCACCTAATTTACCGCCACCAGCTTCTTGACCAACCCCAGCATGAATGACCATTAAATGATCAATTACACCGTCTGGTTCACTTTGATTTCCATCACCATTTGTATCATAACGATCAAACTGGTCAAATTGAGATAAATCTAATCCTTTCTCTGCTGCTGCTTTTAAGGCTTCTTTCACAAGGTCACGTGCCCCTTTAGGCCCTTTATTATCATGACCAGTCTTACCATCTGCTCCGTAATCTGCTGCTTTCCCAGGAACAGTTAACCATTCTGTTACATAACCATCTGTCGTATAACTACCACCAGACTGCTCTTCATAATATTGTTTAAATGTTTTTACTTTTGAACCATCGAATAACGTGAATGGTTCATTACCGAATAACATTTTTTGATAATGCTCTCTACTAAAGTCGTTCGCATACATATAACCAGGGCTTTGTTCAATATTATTATGTTTATAATCACTAAACTCTACAAGTAGTACAAGTACTTTATCTGTACGAACAGCTCCATTATATGGAGCCTGCTTTGCTGGAGAAGTTGGTACTTTTCCATTTAACTGTTTTTTATTTTGTGAAGGCGTTTGCTCTGAGCTAGCATTTTCTACAGACTTCTTCACTTTTTCCTTTTCTTCCATCTTTTTTTCTTTTACTTTTTTCACGAAATCAGATGCCTCTTTAGCAGGGTCATCCGGAAGAATTTCTTTATTTGGCTGATCACCTTTCTTTTTTTCAATATATTGTTCTACAGCCTTTTGTGTCTCTTCTTTTGATGCTGATTGATCAATCGTTCCACGTTCTTTTAAAGCTTCAGCCAAGCGCTCTTCTTGAATTAAATTGTTATCAATTGGAGTTGTTGAAATACTTCCTTTTGACTGAGATGTTGTTTCCGCATAAGCTACTGATGTACCAAGTGCAAATGTGCAACCAAGCATTGTCGTGATTGCCAAAGATGAAAATACTTTAAACGGTGTTTTTCTTTTCATTACTATTTCCTCCCTTATTAATTGTAACAAGACTTAAAATTTAGATAATTGATAATATGGAATGCACAATATATATAAGTTCTATAATATAGACCTATCCCCCCTTCTATATACAATAAAAAAGACATAGTTCTATAATCATGGAATAGTAATTATTCCCTTATAGAATCATGCCCTCCAGTCCTCTGGTCAGACCCTGTACTGATTATTTACCTCGTATCAAAAAAACTCACAAAAAAGAGTTATTTATTATATATTAAATAACTTAGATAGAAAATTTAAAAGACAATATGCACAATTGCATGAAAATTCTTTTATTCATTATTTTACAAACAAAAAAACTACCAAGGTTAACGTGATGCTAACCTTGGTAGTTTTTGTTTCCCCCTCATAAACGGGGACCAATCCTTCACAGATGGAAGTTTCACTTTATTTCCCTTGTGTTTTCTCCCAATCAGCTAAGAATTTCTCAATTCCTTGATCTGTTAACGGATGTTTCACTAATGCGCCAATTACGTTTGCCGGAATTGTTGCAATGTGTGCACCGTTTAATGCTGCGTCTGTTACGTGAACGCTATGGCGTACAGATGCTGCGATAATTTCTGTTTTAATGTCATGAATTACAAAGATATCAGCGATTTGGCGAATTAAGTCCATACCATTATGACCGATATCATCTAAACGACCTAAGAATGGAGATACGTACGTTGCACCTGCACGTGCTGCAAGCAATGCTTGTACTGCAGAGAATACTAACGTAACGTTTGTACGAATTCCTAAATCAGAGAATGCTTTTACTGCTTTTAAGCCTTCTTTTGTCATTGGTACTTTTACAACAACGTTTGGAGCAATTTTTGCTAATTCTTTTCCTTCTTCAATCATTTTATCTGATTCTAGGCTAATAACTTCTGCACTTACAGGTCCTGTTACAACGCTGCAAATTTCACGAATACGTTCATGGAAATCTACGCCTTCTTTTGCTACAAGTGATGGATTTGTTGTTACACCTGCTAATACGCCTAAATCATTTGCCTCTTTAATTTCATCAATGTTTGCTGTATCAATAAAAAATTTCATTTGTTTTTCTTCCTTCCTAAATGTAAGTTTATATTTTATTTTTTCTTAATAAGCTCTAATTCAATCGGAATGAATTTTTCCACTTTTTTACCTTGGTTCACTTGTCTTGCTGTTTCCATCGCTTTCTCTCCGATTAATTCTGGTTTTTGCGCAACAGTTGCTGTCATACGTCCGTCATTAACCGCTTTCACAGCATCATCTGTGGCATCAAATCCAACAACAACCACATCTGTTTTTCCAGCAGATTTTAATGCTTCCAGCGCACCTAATGCCATTTCATCATTATGAGCAAACACTGCTTTTATATCATTATTTGCCTGCAATATGTTTTCCATAACTGATAATCCTTTGGCACGGTCAAAGTCTGCGGCTTGCTTTGCAACAACTTTTAGCCCCTTATCGGCAACTTTATGGAATCCTTTCCCACGCTCACGAGCAGCGGATGATCCAGGAATCCCTTCTAACTCAGCAACATTTGCACCTTCACCAACAAGCTCACGAATGTAGTCACCAGCCATGCTTCCACCTTCTACATTATTTGATGCGATGTGTGAAACAACTTTTCCTGAGTTTGCAACACGATCTACTGTAATAACAGGGATGTTTGCTGCATTCGCTGCACTTACTGCTGAAGCAACTGCATCTGAATCTGTTGGGTTAATGACAACTACATCAACGCCTTTTTGAATTAAATCCTCAACATCATTCGTTTGCTTCGCTGCATCATTTTGTGCATCAACAGCAATTAACTCAATGCCACTATCTTTCGCCTTCTTTTCTGCCCCTTTTTTCAACGTAACGAAAAATGGATTGTTTAAAGTTGAAACAGAAAATCCAACTTTAATAGTTTTATTTCGACTTTTATCGCTAGAATCCTTCGCCCATTCCGGTGGTTCCATTGAACAACCAGCAGTGATTGCCATTATGAGTGCAACGAGTACAAGTAACCATTTTTTCATGAATTGTCCCTCCATTATGCTTCTTTTCGACGATCAATTAATACAGCAAGTAAGATCACAAGCCCTTTTACAACTTGTTGGAAGAAAGAAGATACACCTAATAAATTTAGACCGTTATTTAGTACACCGATAATCAGTACACCAATGAACGTGCCGACAATCCAACCTCTTCCACCAGAAAGACTTGTTCCTCCTAATACAACTGCAGCAATTGCATCTAATTCGTAAGAAGAACCAGCAGTTGGCTGTGCAGAATCTAAGCGTGATGTTAACACGATACCCGCAAGCGCTGCCAGAATTCCAGAAAGACCATAAATCATTACTTTTATTCGCGTTACATTAATACCTGATAATGCCGCTGCTTCTTCATTTCCACCAATTGCAAAAGTACGGCGACCAAACGTTGTCTTCTTTAAAATAAAGTACAATGCAGCAAAAGCAATCATCATCGTTACAGCTGGTACGGGAATACCAAGGAAGTAACCACGGCCAAACATTTGAAACATTAAGTGATCACCAAGGCCAGTGATCGGACGTCCGTCCATATAAACAAGCGTAAGCCCTCGGAAAATGGTCATTGTTGCTAATGTCGCAATAAATGGTGCCACTTTTCCTTTCGCAATGATGATACCGTTTACAATTCCCATTACAAGCCCAGCCAATAATCCAACTGCCATTGCAAGGAACGGATCCATGCCACTTGCCATCATTCCAGCAACAAGTGCACTTGATAATGCTAAAATAGAACCTACCGATAAGTCAATACCCCCAGTTAAAATAACGAAGGTCATTCCAAATGCAATGAGTGCATTAATCGATACTTGGCGTAAAATATTAAATAAATTTGGTATTTCAATAAATGCTGGATTTAATGCTGTAATAACTACAATAATCAGTGCCAATCCAATTAAAGAACCTAGCTGCTGCAATATATTCCCCTTTTTAGCCATAACTTACTCTCCCCCTGTAGCTAATGCCATAATGGACTCTTGTGTTGCTTTATCTTTCTCTAAAATACCGCCTACTTTTCCTTCATGAATAACAAGGACACGATCGCTCATTCCTAAAACTTCTGGAAGTTCGGATGAAACCATAATAACCGCATCCCCCTGCTTTGTAAGCTTGTTCATAATAGAGTAAATTTCTTTTTTTGCTCCAACATCAACGCCCCGTGTTGGTTCATCTAAAATTAACAGCTGCGGATGGATTCCTAGCCATTTTGCAATAACAATCTTTTGTTGATTTCCACCAGAAAGTGATTTGACGGCTTGTTCACCATTTGCCGCTTTTACATTGAGAAGCTTCATCATATCCTCTGTGAACTGTGCTTCTACTCCTTTATCCATCACACTACCTTTTGAGAGATCCCCTAGATTTGGCAATGCTAAATTTTCACGAATAGAAAAATCTAAGACAAGCCCTTCTGATTTTCGATCTTCTGTAATAAAGGCAATTCGCTGCCGTATTGCATCAATTGGACTATCAATTTTCACTTCTTGCCCATTCATAAATATTTGGCCCGAATCTAACGGTTCATGTCCAAATATCGCCTTCATAATATCAGTGCGGCCAGCTCCCATTAATCCAGCGACACCGAGAATTTCACCTTTTCTCACTTGAAACGAAATATTTTCAAACTTCCCTTTTTTCGTTGCGTTACGCATTTCAAAAATAACTTCACCGATCTTCGCATCGCGCTCCGGATAGCGCTCACCGATGCTGCGACCAACCATCATACTCACTACTTCATCAAATGATGTTTCTGGAATTAACCTCGTTCCAACATATTCCCCATCACGTAAAATCGTAATAGCATCACAAATAGAAAAGATTTCTTCCATGCGATGTGAAATGTAGACGAACGATACGCCTTCTTTACGTAATTTATTAATAACCGTAAAGAGTGTTTCAATTTCGCGGTCCGTTAAGGCTGCTGTCGGCTCGTCCATAATAATAACGCTTGCATTTGTCATTAAGGCCTTACCAATTTCAATAATTTGCTGCTGTCCAACTGATAATTCCCCAGCAAGCATAGCCCCTTTTACGTGAAGCCCAAGACTTGCTAATTGTTGCTGCGCTAACCCATTCATTTGCCGTGTACGTAAAATGCCTGTTTTGCCGTACATCAACTCTTTCCCAAGAAACATATTTTCAGCAACTGTTAAGTTCGGTAATATGTTCAGCTCTTGATGAATAAAAGCAATTCCGTATTCCTCAGCTTCTTTTGCGTTTTTAAATGTCCGTTCTTGCCCATCAATCGTGACTTGACCACTATCTTTCGTATATACACCTGTTAAAATTTTCATGAGCGTTGATTTTCCCGCTCCATTTTCCCCCATCAGTGCATGGACTTCTCCTGTTTCAATACTAAACTGTGCGTTTTTTAAAACAGGATTACCATTGAACGCTTTCGAAATATTTTTCATTTCAATACGCATTCTCATCACATCCCTTTATTAAAAAATCACGCCGGCATGTAAAATAACATTCGCATATGGCGTTGCTTCTCCCGTACGAATAACTGCCTTTGCCTGTTTTGTACGTTCTTTAAACTGCTCATGCGATACGTATTCAAAAGCAGCTTCTTTTAAACGTGCTTCAACTTCTCTGTTTACTTCTGCATTATTGATCGTAATCTCTTCTGCTAATGTTAGTTTTTCAACTGCCATGTCGTCTATCACAACTTGTAACACCTCTAGAAACGATGGTTTTCCAAGTTCTACCGCTAAATCAATTCGCTTTACACCATCTGGAATAGGTAAACCACAATCAGCAATCACAATTGTATCCGTATGTCCAAGGGAAGCAAGTACCGCAGCAATTTCACTATTTAATACACCATGCTTCTTCATCCAACAATCACCTGCACTTCTCTTACCTTTTCTCTTGTTGGCATACCACCTTGTGCCCCTAGCTTTGTTACAGAAAGACCGCCGGCAATGTTTGCAAAGCTGATTGCTTTTTGTAATGTCTCACCTTCGGAAAGTGCAACCGCTAATGCACCGTTAAAAGTATCACCTGCTCCTGTTGTATCCACTACTTCAACATCAATACTTGGTACATGAACAATCTCTGTACCATTATGGAAACGAACACCTTTCCCACCTTCTGTCATCAGTAACTTATTTGGATATTTCGCAAGTAACTCTTCAATTGGTGACGTAAAATCATCTAATACAATGCGGCATTCATGCTCATTCGGTGTAATATACGTCGCCTTTTCTAAAATATCTACTGGCAATACTTGTGCCGGAGCTGGATTTAACATAACCGGAATTTTGTGTTCTTCACAAATATCAAGAACGTATTCCACTGTTTCTAGCGGAATTTCCAGCTGAAGGACAACCATATCAGCTTTTACAAGAAGATCTTTTGCGCGATCGGCAATTTGCTGATTCACGAGACGGTTTGCTCCTTGCACAACAACAATACTGTTATCTTCCTCGGCCAAAACAATATGCGCAATTCCTGTCGTTTCATCTGTAACCGGTACCACATAGTCGATAAAAATACGTTCATTCTCTAAATTTTTTCTAACTAGCTTACCATAATCATCATTTCCTACAGCACCTACCATTGCCACATTTGCACCTAATCTAGCTGCGGCAACAGCTTGGTTTGCTCCTTTTCCTCCAGGCACTGTATGAAATGTTTCTCCAATCACTGTTTCTCCTGCTTTTGGTCGCTTTTTTGAAACAGCGACTAAATCCATTGAAATACTGCCGACTACTGCAATGTTTGGCATATATCTCATCTCCTTACTTCGTTGTATTTCGTTCTATAATTTCAATCGGTAAACGATAATGTTCGGTTTCTAATTGATTTCCTTCCATTTGCTCTAGCAATAATTCTGTTGCAATTCGTCCCATTTCATAAATAGGTTGTGCAACTGTTGTAAGAGATGGATACATCATTTCTGTTAAAGAAATACCATCAAATCCAATAATTTGTAAATCATTAGGAATGGAAATTCCTTTTTGTAATGCCGCTTTCACTACCCCAATGGCAATCAAATCATTTCCAGCTACAATGCCATCGATATGCGGATACTCTTCTAACAATTCCATTGCCACACGTTCGCTATCTGCCGGATCAAACGTACTTTCTGCAATCATATAAGAAAGCCCATATTGTGTAATAACATCTACAAAACCTTCAAAACGCTCATTTGCTGTACTCACATCGCGCGGTCCACGAATATGCGCAATATGTTGACACCCTTTTTCTAACAGTAACTTTGTTGCTTCTTGACTTCCCGCATAGTTATCTGCATATACCGTCGGAATACGCTCATTAAACATGCGGTCAATTGCCACAACTGGCACAGACAAGTTCATGTAATTCATACTATTTTGTGGGTTCGTTGCCACAATAAACCCATCAACATTATTTTGTCTGAGCACATCAATATATTGTTTCTCTTTCTCTAAACTTTCATCAGAATTACAAAGTACAACTGTGTATCCTTGCTTATGTGCTACATCCTCTACGGCACGTGCAACTTCTGGAAAGAATGGATTCACGATATTTGGAACAACCAAACCAATTAAGCGAGATTTTTTATTATATAAAGAACGTGCTACTGTACTAGGCTTATAATCCAACAGTTCAATTGCTCGTTCCACTTTTTTTAATGTATCTTCGTGAACATATCCGTTCTTATTTAACACCCTGGAAACGGTCGCAACAGATACTCCCGCTAATTTCGCAACATCTTTAATCGTACTCATTCTCTTCCCTCTCCATTTCATGTAACCGTTTACAGAAAATAATATAACTCATTTACAAAAATACGTCAATCATTTATAACTAAAAAAGATTATATGTTATACACTAAAAAAGCACCACCATAAGGCGATGCTTTTTTCTTATTATGAGTAAGATACGTTTGTATCTTTCTCTTCTACTTCAGTAGCAGGTTCTTCTGCACCTTTTTTACGATTAGAAAGCTTAATTTTTTGTAAGAAGATTGTAAATACGGCACCAACTACGATAAAGACTAATCCTGTTAGGAATACACTATGAAGTGAATCCACTAAAGATGTTTTCAAAATTGGTACAATGCTATTTGAGAATGCTTCTGGCATTTGTTTTAATGCTTCTGGGCTAAATAGCATAGAATATAAACTTTGTGGATCTGTATGAATCATATCTTTAAACTTCGTTACCATTTGTCCCGCTTCTGCTGGGAATGTATCTAGTACAGGAACTAATTTATTTGTCAATGTTGTACCTGACGTATTATTCATAATAGAACCTAAAATCGTAATTCCGAACGTCCCACCGATTTGACGGAAGAACTGACTTGAAGATGTTACAACTCCAAGATCCTTTTTCGGGAAACTTTCTTGTAATGCTAATGTTAATGTCGGCATTACAAGACCCATTCCTAAACCGATAATCATCATATATGATGTTGCAATAAGTTTAGTTGTATGCATATCCATTGTTGTTAATAACCAAAAACCGCCAGCCATAATGAGCATACCTGTAATAATTTGTGGTTTTACGCCTACCTTTAATACAAGCTGACCACCAATAATACTCATCACAATCATCGTAATCATCATTGGTGTCATTATCGTTCCAGATTCAGCCGCACTTACGCCAACAATTCCTTGCATAAAGAATGGAACGAACATAATTGCACCAAACATTCCAATACTCATAAAGAAACCAATTGCATTTAATAGTGTAAATGTACGGTTTTTAAAGAAATGCATTGGTAAAATTGGTTCTTCCGCCTTCGTTTCAACAATGATGAAGCTTACTATACCAATGATAGCAAGTGCAAATAATCCAATGATTTGCCAAGAATCCCAAGCATAGTCTTTCCCGCCAAACGTTAGTGCAAGTAATAAAGTCACAACACCAAGAATCATCGTGAAAATACCAGCGATATCAATTTTAATTGGACCTGTTTGTTTATGTCCTTTTAATCCCATTGCAATAAAGATTGTCGCCAAAATACCGACTGGCAAGTTGATATAGAATACCCATCTCCAGTTGACAGCATCAACAATCCAACCGCCCACTTGCGGTCCAATTACGGAAGCAAGACCATATAACGCTCCAAAGATTCCTTGCCATTTCGCACGTTCTTTCCCTGTAAACATATCCCCGATAATAATCATCGCCATTGGCATCATAATACCGCCACCAAGCCCTTGAATACCACGGAAAATAATTAACTCAGTCATACCATTCGCCATACCGCAAAGTGCTGAACCAACCATAAAAATGATTAATCCTGTAATATATACGTTACGACGTCCTAATAAATCCGCTAACTTACCTGCAATTGGTACAACTGTTGTTGATGTTAACATATATGCCGTTGTTAACCATGTCATTAAACTTAATCCGCCTAGATCGCCAACAATTCGCGGCATTGCTGTACCAACGATTGTTCCATCTAATGCAGCAAATAACATGGCAATAACTAGACCGATTAACAACAGCTTTCTATTCTGATTTTCTTGTTGCTCCATGTAATCTCCTCAATTCCTTTTAGTTTGTCTCTTTCTTCTCAGATTCCCCGCAAATAATTACCTCTAACTTTTCAAATAAGCGTAGTAAATCTTCTCTCTCTTGTAATTCTAACTGTGAGAAGTATTTTGCAATATGCTTATTACGAGCAGTCATTGCCTCTTCTACTACATCTTTCCCCTTCTTCGTCAGCTCAATTACAACAACACGGCGATCTTCTTTGTCATGGTAGCGCAGTACCAATTCTTGATCGATTAACCGATCGATCATCACTGTAATTGCGCTTGGTTTCACATACATTTTCTTCGCCAATTTCGTTGCTCTTGATGCACCGTAATGGTCTAAAATTTTTAAAATATAAAATTGCGGTGGTGTAAGTCCTGATGCTTGCATTTGTTCTAGTAACTCCGTTTGCATTTTCTTTCCTATAGAGAATGCTAAAGCCTGAATTCTATCAATATGAGTCATATCATTTGGCATGTTATCCACCTCTTATTTAAACAATAAAATATTTAACGTATTTAAATATTAAACCCTATAATTAATTTCGTCAATAATTTTATTTTGTAAAAACGTTTACATTTTTGTCGCAAAGTTGTATAATTTTTGACCAAGTTAATATTGACAGTCATGGGGAATGAGAGTATAAAGACTATGTCATAAAACGTTTTCAATAATAGAGGAGGATTTTTAGGTTATGTTTTTAACTCAGTTGTTTAAACCTGCGCCGCATACAGAGCGCTTACCTGCTGATCGCATTGATAGCGAATACCGCAAACTGCGCTTACAAGTATTTTTAGGCATTTTCATTGGCTATGCAGGTTACTACCTTGTTCGCAAAAACTTTTCACTGGCTATGCCTTATCTTGTTGAACAAGGATTTAGCAAAGGTGAACTTGGAGTTATCCTTTCTGCTGTATCCATTGCATATGGCTTAAGTAAATTTATTATGGGGATTGTCTCCGACCGTTGTAACCCCCGCTACTTCTTAGCGGCAGGACTATTTTTATCCGGTATCATTAATATTATCTTTGGTTCATTCTCTTTTATTACAACAAGTATTTTGCTTATGTTTGTTCTTCAATTTTTAAATGGTTGGGTACAAGGTATGGGCTGGCCTCCATGTGGCCGCACAATGGTTCATTGGTTCTCTATTAGTGAACGCGGTACAAAAATGTCCATTTGGAACGTTGCCCACAATGTTGGTGGCGGACTTATGGGACCACTCGTAACATTAGGACTATTCTTATTTGCTGGTAGCTGGCAAAGCATTTTCTACTTCCCAGGTATTTTTGCAATTTTAGTTGGGATCTATGTATTAATTGTAATGCGCGATACACCGCAATCTTGTGGATTACCACCTATTGAAGAATATACGGGTGAATATCCTTCAGATGAAAGAGTAAAAGATCGTGAACGCGAACTTTCGGTAAAGGAAATTTTATTTACTTATGTACTAAACAACAAATTTTTATGGTACATCGCTATAGCTAACGTATTCGTATACTTCGTACGCTACGGTGTTGTAGACTGGGCACCTACTTATTTAGTAGAAGAAAAAAACTTTACTCATAATAGTTCTCGTACAGCATACGCATTATACGAATTTGCTGGTATTCCGGGCACACTCCTTTGCGGATGGATGAGCGATAAATTATTTAAAGGGCGCCGTGCCCCTGCTGGTATTTTATTCATGGTTGGTGTATTCATTGCTGTTCTTGTTTATTGGTTAAATCCGGCTGGTCATCCAATCATCGATAGCATCGCACTAGTGGCAATTGGCTTCTTAATTTATGGACCAGTTATGCTCATTGGATTACATGCCCTTGACTTAGCACCAAAGAAAGCTGCTGGAACAGCTGCTGGTTTAACAGGTTTCTTCGGTTACCTGGGCGGTGCTGCATTTGCTAGTGCTGCAATGGGCTTTATTGTAGATGCTTTCGGATGGAACGGCGGTTTCATTCTATTACTTACATCTTGTGTACTTGCGATTGTATTCCTTGCTCTAACTTTAAACACAGGATCTTCAAAATCACAACAAGCTTAAACGGAGGTTTTTCTTAAAAACTTCTATAAGATACAGTGAAAAGCTTTAATCAGTGGGGAACAAAAGCTGAAGTAAAGAAATAAAATAGCTCTTAGCATTCAGATATATGCTAAGAGCTATTTTTTATTTATGTCTAGTGATATTGTCTTGCAGCCTATAACAATCATTTCCCTTCTATTTACAACATTACTTTTATAAAAACATCTGCTGAAACATTTTCATAGCAATAGCCAATGTCACCGAAGTAGTAAATCCCCCTAAACAAATAAGACTCACTCCTTGACTATATGTTAAACTTTGAAATGCTTTCATTTCTTACATCCCCCATTCTCTCCCTTTGATGATTACATCATATCAATGGAGGAAATTTCAAAACATCGATTTCCCTAACAACAGTCTTACAATTTTGTAAGATTTATCTCAAAAAAACAGACAACATTTCTGCTGCCTGTTACTTCACGATCATCACCGGACATTTCACTCGTTTTGCTATTTTATGACTTACACTACCAAGTACCATTTCTTGCAATGTATTCAATCCCCTACTCCCCACTATTACAAGATCAATGTCTCCTGTATTTACATATTGCACAAGTGTATTTCCTGGATCACCATGTAAAATCGTAATTTTATAAGAAACTCCTTCTTGCTGTAATAAAATCTCAATTTCTTTTAATCTATCTTTTCGACTAGCTGAAATTGTTTCTATATTTGTTTGTCCCTGTATAATATCTGATTTTGCTGTTCTACTATCTACTACGTATACAACTTCAACGGTTACTTCCTTACTCAATGTAGAAATATGTACGGCATGTTTTGCTGCGCGTATTGCGTGTTCTGAACCATCACATGCTAATATAATTTGCTTGTACATCTTCTGAAACCCCTTTCATCATCATACTCGTATTATAATACAAAAAGAACCTTTTCGGTCCTTCGAAAAGGTTCTTCCTATTTAACGAACAGCTTGTTTCGCCAATTTTGTAACAAGCTCTGAACTACGCTCATTTAATCCCGTTATGTTTACTTTCACACCATTTTTCTCATACTTCACTACAACTTTATCAACCGCAGCCACAGCTGAATCATCCCATACATGGGCGTGTGTAAAATCAATTTCTACTTCTGTCACATCTTCTTTAAACTGAAATACATTTATAAATTCTGTAGTCGATGCAAAGAAGAGTTATCCGTGAACAGCGTATATCTTTTTCTCACCAACATAAGAATGTTTCACGTGAATCTTTGCCATATTTGCTGCGAATAAAACTGCACTTATTACTGTACCAATCATAACACCAAGAGCTAGATTATGTGTAACAAGATAACACTCCTCTACTTTTCTTATTTTTTGATTTTCTCCGTAAGAAAATCGGGCCGATTGCACGAGTGCTATTATATAACGAATGTCAGATTTTTTGCTATAAAAAACTTTCCCAAATGAAAAGACGCTGCATCATGCAACGTCTTTTCTCTTAATGTCCACCGTGTCCCCCACCATTTTCTTGAACAATCTCTAACTTCTCGTCAAGTATTCCTTGCGTTTCAAACGAAATATTCTCTGTATTTCCTAATAGAAAACCGTGGTTATATGGCCCGAGCGTTGGATCATCTTTAAATTTTGGTTGAATCGTAGCTAATAAATCATATACTGGCTGTGAAACCTTCCCTTTATCTAATAATAGAACAGGTGCATGTTTCCCCATATGTGAAAACGGCGCTCCAGCAATTGCTAAATCGGGAGTTTCTGTTGAAACAAATGATACGCCGTGCCCTGGTTTTGTGAATCCCCATCCAAATTGTGTTTTCTTATCTTTAAACTTTGCAAAAGCGATTGAGTTTTCTGTTGGATTTTCTCCGCTAATGCGCGTTACTTTCCCATGCTTACTTAACTGTTTTTCTACCTCTTTTGAAATAATTTTTTCAGGTCCTAAAAGATATATATTTGCTTTCCCTTTTCTTGCTTTCAACGCTTCTATTGTAGCCTCAGGTACTTTATCTTTTGCTACATATAAAAGAGGTTCAGGCATATGAGCAATCCAATTCACAGCAGGTGTTGTATATAAGCGTCCTTCTTCTTCAGACGAACCGATAATGACACTTTCTGGGTACTTCCCTGTTATGTCTGCATATTCTTTATCAACATCTTTCGCAAAATTTGCTGAATCCGTTTCTTTTATTTGCTTTATTTTATATTCTTTCAGTTGATTTAATATGGAAGATTCTACATCTCCCATCACCATAATTTGTGTTCCATCTTTTGTTCCAAGTGGGTTTAACCGCTTGATTTCTTTTAACGTCGCCTCTGGAATACTTTCTTTATTCATAAATAAAATAGGTCCATTGTTTGGATGATGAATGAGATCCGCACTAGCAATTCCAAGTTGCCACTGATTAGCTGGTACTAAAATCACCGCTCCTGGTTGGTTCTCTTTGTGAGTCGCTGGCCATATTGTTTGTGATGTTAATACTGCCATTTGAACAGGATCATTTGTGTTTAATCGTGTTACATTTTTTAAACTTGTTGTTAATAAATCTCTAGATGCTCCAGTATTCATTTCTTTCGGTGGCAACGCTGCATGATGCACCTTCATATCTTTTTGCTGCTCATTTTTCTTCTCTTTTGTAGATTCATGATTTTCATGCTCTGTATTTGCTTGTCCACACGCTGCAAGTCCAAGTACAGCAACTATTGTCATACTCAAAACTCGAGTTGCTTTTTTCACTATATCGCCTCCATCCCCATCATGTTTGAGCCTATAATCTTTACCTAAAATGTAAATTTCAACTATACAATAACAAGCAATTCTGAAGAAATTATGCAGATGCATGATAATCTGCACCATTTCTTCAGGATTTTGCATTACACTTTTAGTAGTGAATACAAATACGGAGGATATTATATGATGGATATACTACTTGTAGATGATGAACCACGTATGCTCGAATTATTAACGCTTTATCTTACTCCTAGAGGATATAACTGCGTTTGTGCGACTTCTGGACAAGAAGCTATTTCTTATATAGAAAACCAAAGTTTTAAGTTTGTTCTTCTCGATATTATGATGCCGAAAATGGATGGTTGGGAAACATGTAACAGAATTCGTTCGTTTAGTAACGTTCCTATTATTATGGTAACCGCACGCGATCAGACGATTGATGTTATTCAAGGATTAAAAATCGGGTCTGATGATTATATAACAAAACCTTTTCATGAAGGTGAACTATTAGCACGTATTGAAGCAGTATTACGGCGCAGTAATCAACATGAGCAACTACGATATAAAGGAATTTTGTGGGATGAAGCGAAACACTTTATCTCCGTTTATGAACAAGAACTCCTTCTTACACCAATTGAATTTTCTTTACTTGGTTTATTTCTACGTCACGTGAACTACGTATTAAGTCGCGATCAGCTTATTGAGCGGATTTGGGGACTAGATACAAATACAGAGGATCGCACAGTGGATTCTCATATTCGTAACTTACGTGATAAATTGCGAAAGAACAATTTTCCAATTGACGAACATTTAAAAACTGTGTATGGAGTTGGCTACCGGTGGATTGACGCTGAAAATCAAGGAGTTACGCGATGAAACGAATTTCTGTTCAACTCGGATTTTACTTTTTAATTGTTACGCTTTTAATCGAAACCGTCCTATTTGTTTTACTCTATTATAGCCTTGTCAATACGAGGGTAAATGAGGAAATGACAGCATTATTAAAACGTGGAAATAGCCACCGAGATGTACTTGAGAAATATTTTGATTTCCAAACAATCTCTCATGTCGCTTTAATGGAGTCAGAAGCTGAAACAAAAGTTATTATTACAAACGCTCAGAAAAAAATATTAGCAAAATCTAATGATATAGATTCCACTATAAAGAGGCACATTATTGGAATGATAGCAAATACGAACCATAACGGAACGATCGTGGAGAACCACTGGAAAACTTCTAATTATATATGCACAGTTAGTCCAATAATAATAGAAGGAAAAACGCAAGGTTATGTTTATATGTTTCTTGGCACAAGTTCTATTAAAGAAATGATTACAGGTCTTACAAAACAATTTCTTGTTGCTGGTGTTGTTACATTTATTTTAACAGTCATTACGATATTTCTTCTATCGCGTCTGTTAACAAAACCACTTCTCCGTATGAAGCATGCTACTGAAAAAATGAGTCATGGTGATTTATCCGTATCTCTAACTAGTACTCGAAATGATGAAATTGGTGAACTTGCAGGGTCTATCCAAACGCTCGCGAATGATTTACATTATATGAAAAAAGAACGCAGTGAATTTCTAGCAAGTGTCGCTCATGAACTAAGAACACCGCTAACTTATGTGAGGGGATATGCAGATATCGCCATGAAAAACAGTACACCTCCTGAGCAGCGCCAAAAATATTTATCAATTATAAAAGATGAAGCTGATTATATTACAAATTTAGTACAAGACTTATTCTTGCTTGCTCAAATGGAAAAACATAATTTTTCTATTCAAGCAAAGGAAGTACACTTGCAAACCTTTCTTTCTCGCATTGTTACAAAAGTGAATATAATGTATGAAGCAAAACATATCATTGTTTCTTCAACATGTCCTTCTTCACTTTCTATAGCTCTTGATGAACAAAGGTTTGAACAAGTTATCATCAATATATTAAATAATGCGTATGTACACTCACCTGAACATTCTCGAATTACCATTTCCGTTACAGAGCATAAAACACAACTTGAAATTGCCATCCAAGATACAGGAGAAGGAATTCCAGAAGAAGATATCCCACACATTTTCGAACGATTTTATCGCGTCGATAAAGCAAGATCTCGTTCAACTGGTGGAACTGGATTAGGACTTGCCATTGTAAAAGAAATAGTCGAACTACATGGCGGAGAAATTACTGTTACAAGTGAAGTAAATCAAGGTTCTTGCTTTACTATGTCATTGCCAATCAGTATGTAAAAAAGCTTAAGAGAATTTCTCTTAAGCTTTTTCGCACATTATTTGCTCTACAAAAGTTTATTCACCAATTAACTCAATTGTTTCCGTAATTTTTATACTATCCTTCACAGATTGAGCAATCGTACAATTCTTCACCGCAAGCTCTAACACTTTTTCTAACTGTATCTGTGTAATTCGTTCTGCTTTTATTTTATAGTGTAAATGAAGACTTTCTACCGGCCTTGGTAAAACTTCGTTTCTTCCAATTTCAGTTTCAATTGTAAACGTATCGTATGTAATACGCTTCTTTTCTAAAATTGTCCGAAATACAATTGCACTGCACCCTGCAATAGAGGAAACGAATAACTCTAACGGTGTATATCCACTTTCTTTTCCAATAGACAATTGACCATGTGAAAGTTCTGTCTCAATATCATCATGCTTGATTGTTAGTTTCATACGTTGTTCCCATCTCCACTTTCGTAATTTGCTTCCGTTTCTTATTTATATAATAATACACGTAACAGAAAATGATAAATGGAATGCCGCAATATAGCGCCATACGCTGTTCTGGAATGAATGCTAAACTAATAACAACAATGCTATTTGTAATTAACGCTAAAATAGGAACAATTGGATATAACGGTGTTCTATATTTTAAATCTTCTACTTTTCCGCCTTGCTTTACATACTGACTTCTAAATCGAAGTTGTGATAAAGCAATGATAATCCAACTTGCAACTGCAGATAAACCAGCAACAGATAATAAGTAAATATATACTGTATCCTCTGCCAAAAAGCTTGTTAGTAAAGATAATGCCGCTACTGCGATTGTAACTACTAATGCCGTAATCGGAATACCGCGTTTATTTACCTTTTTGAAGGAAGTTGGTGCCATTCCTTCATTTGCAAGTGACCATAGTATACGCGTCGCCGCATATAATCCTGAATTTGCTACAGATAATAAAGCAGTGATAATAACGAAGTTCATAATATCTGCTGCATATGGAATACCGATCTTATCAAATACAACAACGAATGGGCTTTCAATAACCCCTGCATCTTTCCATGAAATTAAACCTACTAAAATCGTCATTGTTAAAATAAAGAACAACATAATGCGCCATACTGTATTACGAATTGCACGTGGGATTGTTTTTTCCGGTTCTTGACTCTCTCCTGCTGCAATCCCAATTAACTCTGTTCCTTGGAAGGAAAAATTAACTGTAATCATTGTAAGAAGCACAGCAGCCAGTCCATTCGGGAACAATCCACCATCGCTCACAAAGTTAGAAAAAAGAGGCGCTGCTTCTTTTCCGTCATACGGTAAAAAACCAAATAACGCACTACCACCAAGAACAACAAATGCAATAATTGTAATTACTTTAATACTTGAGAACCAAAATTCTAATTCAGCATAACTCTTTGCTGAGATAGCATTTGACATATATAAAATAACTCCAAATACAAGACACCATACCCAAACATCTACAGTTGGAAACCATCTTTTCATCATTAAGCCGATAGACGTTAACTCTAAACCAACTGTAACTGCCCATCCAAGCCAATAAAGCCATCCAATCATAAATCCTGTTCCTGGACCGATAAACTTCGTCGCATATTTTTGGAAAGAACCAGAAACCGGCATCGCTACCGTTAGCTCACCAAGACAAAGCATTGTTAAATACATAATAAATCCACCGACTAAATAAGAAAGGATCGCTCCTCCTGGTCCTGCTTGGTTAATGGTATATCCTGATCCAAGAAAAAAACCTGTTCCAATTACACCTCCAAGTGCAATCATAAATAAATGTCTACTCTTCATCGTACGATGTAATTTCTCATTCGTTGTTTGCTGCATCGTAATCCTCCCCTACAAGTACCCTCTATCTCTTTTTAAAATTTTCTGATAATAAAAATATACACGAAAGCGGTTACAATTTCTATATAAAATTAAAACTTTTCTGATAAAATATAATGTTTTTTCATCTATCTTACAATTACACTACTAAAAAACTAAATATCTTCCAAATCCCAACTTTTAAACTATGTAAAAAACATAAAAAAACTCTCACATCTCATTTCATGTAAGAGTTAACGACTTTCTAATTTCCTAGACACAAGTGATAAACTGTAGTTGACAACAAAATACATACAAGCAACAAGTAGTAATGTAGGAATCATATAGTTTACGTTTTGTCCATTAATAATTTGGGCATTATGCATGAGTTCTGGCAAGGAGATAACAACCGCTAGTGACGTATCTTTTAATAACGAGATAAATTGACTGACGAGCGGTGGTACCATTCGTCTCAATGCTTGCGGTAAAATAATATGCCAAAGTGTTTGGATATATGATAATCCAGACGCGCGCGCTGCTTCAATTTGTCCTTTTTCAATCGATAATAAACCACTGCGAACAATTTCTGATATCATCGCTGCTTCAAATATCGTTAAAGCAACAATTGCTGCCGTTGTAATCTCTAATTTTAGCCCAGCTTCTGGGAGTGCAAAATATGTAAAGAAGATGATTAAAAGCAGTGGTAAATTTCGAATAATTTCAACGATAAAAGCTAGTAACTGTGATACGACTGGTATTTTTGCATATCGTAAAGTCCCCACTATACTACCAATAATAAAACTAAGTAAAATCGCTACAACAGCTATTTCTAATGTAACAAGTAGCCCTTTTAATAAAAATAAAACATGATCGCCTGTATAAGCACCTCGAAAATCCATTTACACCGCTCCTTTCGCTAAGCGTTTCTCAAAATAACGCACAAGCATACTAAGCGGTACAGTCAATAATAAATAAAACATACCAACAAATATATACACATCAAATGTAACAAATGTTCTTGTTGAAATTAAATCTCCTTGATACATCAAATCTGCTCCAGCAATAATGCCAAGGATAGATGAGTTCTTTACTAAATTGAGAAATTGATTACCTAATGGCGGAATTACTATTTTAATAGCTTGTGGTAAAACGATATAATACATCGCTTGCACGTACGTTAAGCCAGAAGAACGTGCTGCTTCCATCTGTCCTTTCGGAACTGACAAGATTCCAGCTCGAATTGCTTCTGCAATAAATGCGGCTGTATAGATTGTAAGTGCAGCCGTACCAGCAATAAAACCATTTAATGTAACACCCATTACCGGAAAAGCAAAATAAAATACAAACGCAATTAAAACAAGTGGAATATTTCGAATGAATTCTACATAAGCTGCGCCAAACCAATTCAAAACTCGAATGGGTGCAATTCGCATCACTGCCATAATCGTACCAAGAATGAAACTCCCAATCAGTGCAACAATGCTGGACATCACTGTATATTTAAATCCTTCTAAATACAAATCAAGATTGTTTGTAAGAATAGAAAAATCAGGCAAATGCTCCCCCTCTTTCTTTACAAGAAGAGGATGAGTATCTCTCATCCTCTTACTCTTTCTATACTTTACTTCTCTGGCTTTTCACCAATCCATTTTTCATATAATTTATCGTATTCTCCATTTGCTTTCATCTCTTTTAACAAATCATTAATTACCTTTGTTAAATCTGTTGCTCCTTTTTGAACAGCAATTCCATACGGTTCATCCGTGAAAATTTTTCCAACAACTTGATAATTTGCATCTTGTTTTGCCATACCGTATAAAATCGCATTATCTGTTGTAAGGACATCACCTTTCCCTGCTTTTAATGCTGTAAATGCTTCACTATAATTTTCAAATTCTAGCACCTTTGCTTCTGGTGATTTTTTACGAATATTTTGGGTAGAAGTTGATCCTTTTACCGCCAATACTGTCACACCGCTTTTCACATCATCAATACTCTTGATTTTGCTCCCTTTTTTCACAAGTAACGACTGTCCTGCTTTAAAATATACATCTGAAAAATCAACTTCTTTTTTACGCTCTTCTGTAATTGTCATCGTTGCGATAATCGTATCAATATCGCCGTTTTTCAACATTGGAATACGTGTTTTAGACGTCACTTCTTTGAATTCTACTTTACTCTCGTCTCCTAGAATTTTTTTCGCAAGCGCTTTGGCTATATCAACATCAAACCCTTCTACCTTCCCTGTTGCAGGGTCTTTCAATCCAAATAAGTTTGTATCATTCTTAACTCCGACTACTAATTTCCCACGCTTTTTAATTTGATCTACCACTTTTCCGCCCGAAGTTTCTTTAGAAACTTCTTTGGACGTTTCCTTCCCGCAACCTGCTACGATCAGAGTAAATAAACATGAAAATACAATTAAAACGAACAGTTTCTTCATCTTAAACATAAAACCCCTCCTCTAATGGTTTAACACTCGACTTAAAAATAATCGTGCTCTTTCTTGCTCTGGGTTTGCAAAGAAGTTCACTGGCTTTGTATCTTCAATGATTTGTCCTTCATCCATGAATATAATACGATCTGCTACTTCACGTGCAAATCCCATTTCATGGGTCACGACAACCATCGTCATCCCTTCCTTTGCTAAGGTTTTCATAACATCGAGCACTTCACCAATCATTTCTGGATCAAGTGCAGAAGTTGGCTCATCGAATAACATAATTTCTGGTTTCATTGCTAATCCCCTTGCGATTGCTACCCGTTGCTGTTGTCCCCCTGATAATTGCTGCGGATACACATTCGCTTTCTCTGGAATCCCTACTTTTTGCAAATAATACATTGCTGTTTTTTCCGCTTCTTCTTTTGAGATATTATTTACTTTTATCGGTGCAAGTGTAATATTTTGGAGCACTGTTTTGTGTGGATATAAATAAAAATGCTGAAATACCATTCCAATATTTCGGCGTAATTGATTCATATCTGTTTTCGGATTATGTACTTCCACATCTTGTACGACTAATTCTCCTTCTGTAATTGTTTCCAATTGGTTAATGCAGCGGAGCAATGTACTTTTTCCAGACCCTGATGGTCCAACAATTACAACTACTTCACCTTTTTGAACTTGTAAATTAATATTTTTTAAGACTTGAAAGCTACCATAAAACTTATTTACATTACGAAAGGCAATCAATTCGCTTCCTCCTTTCTTCTCTATTTCTATCGTATTTTAAATTGGGGCGATTATTTATAAAGTGAAATTTCTCTGCTTCAAATTTTATTCGGCCATGCAGACATAAATTCCCATTATTTGAACAATAACGAGCAGATATACTGCCCGTTATTGTTCTACAAGTACCTTATTATGACACTTCTTCTTTCTTATCTTTTCCGTATTCATGCTCCCAAAAATCAGCATTTTTGATTCCTAGCTCCTTTGGATCAAATACAGGATCTTTCCCTTCTTTTTTCTGCTTTTCATAGTCTTTCAGTGCTAGCAGTGCCGGTTTTTGTAAAAGTAAGATTGCAATGATATTGACCCATGCCATAATCCCTACACCGATATCACCAAGAGCCCAAGCAGTTGCTGCTGTTTTGACACAGCCGTAAAATACAACGCCTAAGAAAACAATTTTTAAAACAAGTGACATCCATGGACGATCTTTATCACGATTTAAATAAGTAATATTCGTTTCTGCAATGTAGTAATACGCCATAATCGTTGTAAAAGCAAAGAATAATAGGGAAATTGCAACGAAACCGTTTCCAAATCCAGGAAATACAGATTCAACTGCTGCCTGTGTGTACCCTGGTCCTGGTTCTGCACCATTCAATTTATTTACAATGAAATTTTTTCCGCTTGCATCAAATACGTTATACATGCCTGTAATAATCATCATAAATGCTGTTGCTGAACAAACAAATAATGTATCAATGTAAACGGAAAATGCTTGCACAAGGCCTTGCTTTGCTGGATGAGATACTTCAGCAGCAGCAGCAGCATGTGGCCCAGTTCCTTGACCTGCTTCATTCGAATAAATACCACGTTTTACTCCCCAAGAAATTGCTAAACCGATAATCCCTCCAAAAGCAGCTTCTAATGCAAATGCACTTTTTATAATTAACATAAATGCTTCAGGCAACTTTTCAATATTCATAAACACAATTACGCAAGCAACAAGTATATATCCAACCGCCATAAATGGCACAACAACCTGTGCTACGTTAACGATACGCTTAACCCCACCAAAAATAATAAGTGCTAATACAACAACTAATACTGCTCCTGATACAGATGTATTAATACCAAAAGCTGTTTCCAAACTCAAGGCAATACTATTCGCTTGCACACCTGGGAGTAACATTCCTGTTGCAAGAATGGTTGCAGCGACAAACACGAGTGCATACCACTTAACCCCTAATCCCTTTTCAATATAGTAAGCCGGGCCACCGCGGAATTGACCTTGATGCTTCGTCTTGTATATTTGAGCAAGTGTCGATTCCACATAAGCAGATCCTGCCCCTAAAAATGCTACAGCCCACATCCAAAAGACAGCTCCCGGACCACCAAATGCAACCGCTGTTGCTACACCAGCAATATTCCCTGTTCCAACGCGCCCAGATAAAGAAAGTGCTAACGCTTGGAAAGAAGAAACACCTGCTTCTGATTTTTCTCCTTGAAATGTAAGTCTCACCATTTCACCTGCATGCCTAACTTGTAAAAATCTCGTTCGAATTGAAAAATATAAACCTACTCCTAAACATAAATAAACAAGTGCGGGACTCCATACAATATTATTTAGCCAAGTAACGAAAGCTTCCAATCCATTCCCCCTCCTTTTCACTTTATAAAGAATATTCAGAATATATAAAAATTATAAAGGTATCTAAAGTCTATGACAATATTATTTTGATAAAACAAACATATTTTTGTATAAAAAAACAAAGTATATATTCGATCTATATACTTTGTTACGTTGCATGTGTATTATATATTCACAATTGCTTCCTGCTTTATAATTCTTACATAAATGGCATCTGCTAGTTTTTGAAAATGTACTGGCATTTCTTTTCCTTTGAATTTTTTCTGAATCGTACCATACAAACCAATATCACGAAGTCGTAAAAATAGTGGTAGCGATTCATACCAACTTTCCTCTAATTGATGTTCTAACTCGTATCCTTTTCGTAATACTTGCAGTTGTTTACGTGCAAACAATGTTTTCTCTTGTTCAGTCCATGCGGTTGAAAGAACGGAATAATAGATAACCATCGCCAAATCATGAATAAAGTAATTATAAGTCGCGTCATCAAAATCAAAAATCGTTAGCTCTTTCCCATCATAATGAAAATTCCCTTGATGAATATCACCATGCATAAGACCAAACGTTCTTTTTTCCATTGGAAGGGCCTTTATCTCTTCCATTAATATATAAGCTATATTTTGCACCTTTTCGTCATCTAACTCATCAATAATTGCTTTTTCTTCTACTTCCCACGTATCTCGATATTTCGTTTTTGGATAATCAATTGTAAGACGATGAAGTTGACCAATTGCTTTTCCCCATGCTTCAAAAAGGGGATCGCCCCAATAAATAGATGTTTCGCCCTTTACTCTTTCACCCGTTGCATAGGTAAAAAGAGAAACATAAAAAAATGTTCCATCTACTGCTTGTATTACTTCTACAAGTTTTTTAGATTTTGAATAATATGGCGCTGCAACCTTAGCTCCGTTCTCTGCAAGATACCGTAAAAAATCTAATTCTGCTTCTACTTGCTTTTCAGATCGATGTGAAGAGTGCGTTAATCTTAATACGTAAGATACTCCGCTTTCATCCTTTGCATGAAAAATATAATTTTCAAAATCACCTAGCGGATTTTCTTCAACTGTAACATTAAATCTTCTTGCAGCTTCTTCTAAAATTTTATTGGTAAAAACTCGTTCTACAGCTATTTCCATATGTAGCCCCTCCTTTATGTATCTCTATATTTAATTTACCATAAATATGGAAAATACTTCTATGAATATAATTAAAAAACTCTGCCTCTACCTAGAAATAGAATTTACATCTTTCAAAACGGTCCCTTCTTTCTTGTAGAAAATATATTTCCTCTATTATCCAACAAAAAAACGGAACTGGTAAAATGGAAGAACTTCCACTAGCCAATCACCGGCTGTGTACTAGGCCTAAAAAGGCAAGACACAATACTAGTATAAATCACATTCCATAAATTCCCTATTCATCAAATGATGTAATTGTACATACCATTGGACGTAACCTTTATAGTACAAAAAATATATAGTGGTGTTTTAAATCAAAAAGAGGTTGTATGTTATAAACATACAACCTCTTTTTTCAATCATTTAGTAAGTCGATACACAATGGATTCATACGGTCTAAGGATAAGCTTTCTAATATCTTCACCAGAATCCTCATAATTTGATAATAATACTTCTTGCTTCATTCCAGTTAACTGAACCTCATCTGGTACGGAATATGTGATTGTTTCCCCATAAAAATTATTTACAACCAACAATACTTCATTATCTAGCGTGCGTGTATACGCCCAAATATTTGGATGCTCTATATCTAAAACTGCATATTTACCTTCTGTAAGAACGTCATATGTTTTTCTAAGTTCAATTAGCTTTTTATAATGATAGAACACAGACTCTTTATCCTGTAGCGCTTTTTCCACATTTATTTCTTTTGCATTCTCCGCAACTGAAATCCAAGGTGTACTTGTTGTAAAACCACCATTCACTTCTCCATTCCACTGCATAGGCGTGCGCGAATTATCACGAGATTTTTGTTTCAGGATACCTATAATTTCTTCACCTGACATCCCTTGCGCCTTCTTCATCTTATAAATATTTAAAGATTCTACGTCACGATACTTACTAATATCATCAAAGTCCGGATTCGTCATCCCAATTTCTTCACCTTGATAAATATAAGGTGTCCCCTGTAACATATGCATCGCTGTTGCTAACATTTTTGCAGATTCATTTCGGTGCCGTTTATCATCACCAAAGCGAGAAACAATACGTGGTTGATCATGATTACACCAAAATAATGCATTCCAGCCGCCACCCTCTTGCATCTCGGTTTGCCACTTCGACATGATTTCTTTTAATTTCACAAAATCAAAATCCGCTTTCGTCCACTTGTCACCATTTGGATAATCTACTTTTAAATGGTGAAAGCTAAATGTCATACTTAATTCCTTCCGCTCTGGATTCGAATACTTGACACAATTCTCAATTGTCGTAGATGACATCTCTCCGACTGTAATCACATCTTTTCCTTCAAACACTTCACGATTCATCTCTTGTAAATATTCATGAACACGCGGTCCATCTGTATAATATTTACGTCCGTCGCTTGTAGCCGATGTTCCTTCATCATCTAAAAAATGCTGTTCTTTTGAAATTAAGTTAATGACATCCAGCCTGAATCCTCTAACACCTTTTTCAAGCCAAAAACGCATCATGTCGTATACTTCTTCTCGAAGTTTTTCATTTTCCCAATTTAAATCAGCTTGTGTTTTATCAAATAGATGTAAATAATATTGCCCTGTCTCTTCATCATATTCCCAAGCCGAACCGCCAAATTTAGATTGCCAATTATTCTTTTCATCACGCCATATATAAAAATCACGGTACGGGCTATTTTTATCTTCACTCGCTTCTTTGAACCATTTATGCTCCGTTGAGCTATGATTTACAACGATATCAAGCATAATATCAATCTCACGTTTTTTCGCTTCTGCTAGTAGCTCTTCAAATTCCTCCATCGTTCCATAAGACGGATCAATAGAATAATAATCACTTACATCATAGCCATTATCATTTTGCGGTGATTGGTATACCGGTGTTAACCAAATGTAATCCACTCCGAGTTCTTTTAAATAATCTAGTTTCTCTGTGACCCCTTTTATGTCACCGGTCTCTGTGTTGTAGTAACTATTAAAGCTTTTCGGATAAATTTGATAGACAACGCTTTTATGCCAATCTTTCATACTAAACTGCCTCCTACTTCTGTTTTACTCGTTTTGCAAATAACCATGTTAAAACAAATGGTACCACTACTGCGATTATCATCCCAACAACGAACATTAGAATCGATTTCGGAATGATAGAAATAAATGCTGGTAACCCACCAATTCCAATCGCTGGTGCTAATACACCATTTAACGTGATAAATACTGCTGCAATTGCCGATCCCGTAATAGCTGCATAAAACGGAAATTTATTTCGTAAGTTTACGCCAAACATCGCTGGCTCCGTAATACCGAAGTACGCCGAAATCGCTGATGTAGACGCCATACTTTTATCATTTTGATTTTTGGAAATCCAAAACATTGCAAGCGCTGCACTACCTTGCGCAATGTTAGAAAGTGCAATCATTGGCCAAATAAATGTACCACCATTTTGCGAAATTAACTGTAAATCAATCGCAATAAACATATGATGCATACCTGTAATGACTAACGGTGCATACAATGCGCCAAATAATACTGCCCCCAAAGCAGGAACTGTTTCATATACACCAACTAAACCAGCTGTTAATAAATCGCCGATATGACGTGTAACTGGACCAATGACTCCTAACGCTAATACACCAGTTACAACAATTGTTGTAATCGGAACAACTAATAATTGAATCGCATTTGGCACACGTTTTTTCAGGAAAATCTCAACTTTACTTAAGACAAATGCCGCTACTAAAATCGGTAAAATTTGTCCTTGATAACCTACTTTTTCAATTTGGAACAATCCTAAAATATTGAAGTACTCAATTTTTTGTCCCTCTAGCCCTGCAGCTGCTTTTCCATAATTCCATGCATTTAATAAATCAGGATGTACTAACATAAGTCCCATTACGATACCAAGTATCGGACTGCCGCCAAAACGTTTCGTTGCTGACCAGCCAACAAGTGCTGGTAAGAATACGAATGCCGTATTGGCCATCATATTAATTAAATCCCACAGTCCCCCTAAGTTTGGGTATACTTCTAATAAATTTTTGCCATCAAAAAATAAATCCTTTGCACCTAATAAGTTATTAATTCCCATTAATAAACCAGCTGTTATAATCGCCGGTAAAATCGGCATAAATACGTCAGAAAATACTTTTACAAACTTTTGAAGCGGATTTAATTTTTGATTCCCTGAATCTTTTACATCTGCTACCGTGGATTCTTTCATATCTGCAAGCGTTATCAATTCAGCGTATACGCGATCTACATCTCCTGGACCAATAACGATTTGAAATACCCCAGCGTTATGAAACGCACCTTTTACTAAAGAAATCGATTGCAGTTTTTCGCTATCTATTTTACTTTCATCCTTCAAAGCGATGCGTAGTCTTGTTACACAGTGCGCTGCTTGTTCAATATTTTCTTTCCCACCAATATATTGCAGCACTTCTTCTGCTGTCTTACGATAATCCTTCCCCATATTCCGTCCCTCTTTTCTTTTTTTGATACCGTTTACAAATACATATTAACTCGTATATATGAGTTAGTCAACACTCGTATATACGAGTTGGTGAGATTTTTTTCATTTGTTCTCAAAATATACAAAATAAAGAGATGAAACACTGCACTGTTTCATCTCTTTATTTTCTCCGCGCCACATCAGAAAAATGAAAAATATCTAAACGGTGACGTGATTCTGTATATTCAAATTGACTACCATCATAAAGATGCGTAAAGTTTTTTACAACAACAACATAATCTGTTCCATTCAAATCTAAATAATTCCGATCATCATCTGTACAAGGTTGCACTTCAATAACACGCTGTGCATAACTAATATGTAATCCTAATTCCTTCTCAATGTATTTATAAATCGATTTCTCAGCAATTTCTTTCGTTAATCCCGGAATATGTTCAGATACGAAATAGTTTACATCTAGAATCACGTTTTCCCCATCAATATTTCGAACACGTTTAATATGATCTACCTTCGTTTTCGTCTTTACATTTAATAATTTAGCCATTTCTTTCGGTACTAACAATTGTTCCATCTCTACAACACTTGTTATACATTGGCGCCCTAAACGTTCATTTTCCTCTTGAAAACTCACAATACCACCAAAGTTAAATTCAATATTTTTTCGCTTTAAAACAAAAACGCCTTTGCCATGTATTTTCTGTACATATCCACGTTCCTGTAATAAATCGACTGCTTTCCTTACCGTCCCTCTACTTGCTTCATACTGCTTCATCAATTCTGTTTCAGATGGGATTTTACATCCCTCTTTTAATTTACGATTATCAATCGAATCACTTATCTCCGTATAGATCTGTTCATACTTACTCATCATTTTGAATAACCCCTTGTCACCTTCTATTTCTACTTGTATTATAGCATGACAGAAAATCATTCCAATCTCTCACTTATTTTCCAATACAAGAAAGTATATATAAATATTTAGTCATCAATCCGCATTTTTATAAATTTTTTTCATATTTTTCTTTTCATTCTAAAAAACATGTAGTATACTAACTTCAAAATCAGAGGAGAAAGGGAGCAAAGAACTATGCTTACAAATAATACAACTGTAGTTACATTTGCACAAAAACATCATCATCATACGTAAACCCTTGAAACCTAGCGGAAAAATTCACGCGTAGGTACAAGGGTTATTCCCATTGTACCTACGCTTTGGCAAAGAGCCATGTAGGTATTTTTTATCTACATGGCTCTTTTTTATTTTCAAAAAACGTTAGTAAAAAGATGATGAATAAGCAAAACTACTACAAAGGAGATAGACAAACATGGAAACGAAAAAATGGGGTTTATGGATTTTAACAGCATTTGTTGTGGGAAATATGGTTGGCGGTGGCGTATTTATGCTCCCAGCAAATTTAGCGCAAGTATCAGGTCCAATGGGATCGACGCTTGCATGGACAATTACAGGACTTGGTGTATTTATGATTGCACTTGTATTCGGAAACCTTGCAGTGCGTAAACCGGAGTTAAAAGCTGGCCCACAAAGTTATGCACAAGCAATGTTTACCTCTCAAAAGGCAGGTAAAGTTGCTGGATATAGCATGGCATGGGGATACTGGGCTGCTAACTGGGCTGCAACTGCTTCTGTTATTATTTCCTTTGCAGGATATTTGTCTACATTCTTCCCAGTTTTACAAAGTAAGCAAGTTCTTTTTTCACTAAACGGGTTTTCATTAGAACTTGGAAAAGGTTTAACATTTGCTGTATGTAGCATCATGCTATGGGGAATTCAATGTATCCTTTCTCAAAACATCGATAGAGCGGGCAACATGAATCTCCTTGCAACGATTGCAAAGATTATCGGATTTACAATGTTCATCGTCATTACATTATTTATTTTTAACGCCTCTAATTTTGGTGATGGCCAAACATTTATGAATGAGGCTGGACAATCGATTCCATTAGGCGGACAAATAAATGCTGCTGCTATTGCAACTCTTTGGGCATTTATAGGAATTGAGTCAGCAGTTATGCTGTCTAATCGCGCAAAATCACAGCGTGATGTGAAAAAAGCAACGATCTTTGGATTAATTATTGCACTTCTTATTTACATGGCAATTACCCTACTCACAATGGGTGCTCTTCCGCAAGATGCTTTAAAAGAATCACAAAAACCATTGGTGGATGCATTAAACCTAGCAATTGGTAATAAAGGTGCTTACATTATGGCACTACTTGCACTTGTATCATTATTCGGATCTACTGTAGGGTGGATTGTTGTTAGTTCAGAAGTACCTTATCAAGCAGCGAAGAATGGACTTTTCCCTAAGTTTTTTGGAAGAACAAATAAAAAAGGAAGCCCTTCAAAATCATTGCTTGTTACAAATATTATGACTCAAATTTTCTTATTTTCAACAATCTCTGGCACTGTTTCAGAAGCATATAATTTTGCCATAGTTGTTGCAACTTTAGCCTATTTAATTCCATACCTTGTTTCTACCTTGTATCAATTAAAACTAGTTGTTACAGGAGAAACATATGATATAACACCAGGATCTCGAGTAAAAGATGGAATCATTACCTTACTTGCATTTCTATATTCCATTTGGGTTATTAAAACTGGAACAGCTGATTTGAAAACATTTTTCTTAGGAATTGGATTATTTGTATTAGGGCTTATTCTTTATCCAATTTTGATGAAAAATTCGTCTACTCCCGTTTCAGAACAACCAAATAACAAAGCAAGCTAATACGAATACAAAAGAAGCTGTGAGAACCCTCCAAATACACTGGATTGTTCGCTCACAGCTTCTTTTATTTCTTGAATACTTATTAATTACTTTTATGTTGCTCCATATGATACTCTTTTCGAGTTAATAGAACCAAAGAAAGTCCTCCCATTAACGTAAACCCAAGTAAAATGGTCGCTACTAATTGTTTATTTTTGAAATGTATTGTATATGCATTCCACATAGAGCGGACATGAAGCACTTTTTTCTTAGAGTTCATTGGAGTAGGTAATGTACGCCAAATTGAACTACCACCACCTACCTCTACAAGAGCTTGAGGTGGGGGATTCTCCTGTCTCTGTCCTCACAAAAACAGTTCCTCTCGTTCAACAAAGAGGATACAACAATATAGAGTTCGGTAGTGTCTGTATGTAATGTAAGACGACCCATTCTATCTTCCGACGAAAGGCAAACAAAATAGGTACAACTACTTTGTTCTTATATCGAGGATAGAACACTTTGTCATGCATCCAGTTCCTAGACTTGTTATCTGCTCTGGTAATAAGCGTAAAAATCTGGGACAAAGTGCTCTTTTTTATCATGCAATCGGTTTGCCATGCTTTTTCTTATTCTTACACTGTAATTGGATTGTGATTACTTTCTCAATGACTTCTTGTCCATACGGGAACGTAACAGCTGGAAACATCAGTGTTTTTCCGGAACTTGTCGTCATCCATAATCCCTTTGTCTCAGGCACATACTGAAACACAAAATTCCCATGTTTGGCATCTTTACAGCCAGATAGAATGAGTTGTTTATTTCGAGCATGGGAAAATAATGTTTTCCATTTGTCATGGTTACGTACAAACTCGCGGGTGGTAAATTGAGAGCGAAATAGTTTTTTGCTTCCAAATACTGCGCTTAGAATATGCGTTTTATATGATGTAAGTTTCTGATTTAAGCGGTATTGCCTGTGGGTTAAAAGGCCGATTTTCGCCTGAATCCTTTTCATTTGAACATCCAAGTATTGGTGCTCAAACAGATATTCATTCAGCCAAATCAATGTGTCTTTTTTACGGGGTAAGGAGATGAGAGTGTTGTGCTTCGCGAAGTGAGTGTTTTTTGGAAACGTCAGCTTTCCTTTCACACAACTTTGTTTGATTTTACGAAGGTCTGTCAGTTTTGTCCGTTCTTGTTTCAACTTTTTCTTAAGCTTCTTAATTTTCTCTTGTGTTTGTTTCTCATATAGTTTTTGTAACGCCATTAAACCTGTAAACAACGCCTTCACTTCTTGCGCCGCACTGTTTGCATAATAATCATTCAATTGATATTTCCGCTTGAGAACGAGATGAAGACTGTCTGTATATATCTTACGGTTCCAACGTTTTTCCCGAACAATCATTTGAAACGCAAAACGCTTCGCCTGATTACATGTTTCGATTGTCTCTGCCAATGCATCTACCATTTCATGCGGTACATCTATCTTATAAATCCGTTTCGAAAAATACGCTTTCTTCACCTGTTCTCACCTCATTTTATTTGATAAGGTCATTATACATCAAAACAAACATACGTTCTAAAAAAAAAGAGACGTTTTCTTTAAAAAGAAAAAACCGATTCATCCGCCACCATGATGATGACCGCTATGATGATTGTGATGATATCCTCCATGATTTCTTATGTCATGCATTTTATCTTCATCCCCTTTTATACTGATTATTTACTACTATACGCAGAACAAATGCGGAAAACATGAGTACTTGTTCTTCCGTGTTCATCAATATGTGCTGTATGAATAATAAGGATAGTCCTGATAATCCGTATAGTATGGATAATCTGAGTAATATGGATAACCATATCCACCATAACCAAAAGCAGGGCTAAGTAACGCACCAGCTA
>Ga0209025_1001279_pt1 | contig 34604 bp, 36 predicted proteins | sample AraplaMF_Col_mLB_FD_184256 | JGI IMG/M metagenome (GOLD analysis project Ga0209025, IMG submission 184256) | Arabidopsis root microbial communities from the University of North Carolina, USA - plate scrape MF_Col_mLB (SPAdes) (version 2) | ecosystem: Host-associated > Plants > Roots > Endosphere... | reverse complement strand
TGGATGATAGCACCTTAACTGTTAATATAAATAGATTAAGAAAAAAGCTTGAAGAGATAGGTATAGAAAATCCAATTGCAACAAGAAGAAGCTTAGGGTATATAATGCCATGAATATAGGTGAATTTTTTAAAGATAAAATGGTAGTAATACTATCTAATGTACTGGTATTTATTATACTATCAGGTATATTGCTGACTGCGAATGTTCAGTTCATTATAATATTCTTTGTCTTTTGTATTTGGTTTTTTCCATTGATTTCATATATGGTTATAGAATTTATAAAATGTAAGAATTATTATAATGAGATTAATGGCATATTAGAAAACTTGGAGAGAAAATACCTACTACCAGAGATAGTAAAGGAAGCAAACTTTATACATGGGGAAAAGCTTAACGATATACTGAAAGAAGTAAGTAGAGATATGCATGAAAATGTAAAATATTATAGAGACATGCAATTAGATTATAGGGAATATATAGAAACATGGGTGCATGAAATTAAGACGCCGATAGCTTCCACAAAGCTAATAATTGAAAATAATCAAAATGAAGTAACTAATAAAATAGACTCACAATTGGATCGAATCGAAGGGTTTGTAGAACAGGTGCTGTATTATTCTCGAAGCAATAATGTCGATAAGGACTATATTATAAAACCAATCAACCTTGATGATGTAGTAAGAACTGTAATTAAAAGAAATTATAGAGATTTTATTCATAAGAGAATAAAATTAGATATACAGGATATTGATGAGATTGTATATAGTGATGGAAAATGGGTTGAATTTATTATTAATCAAATAATAGGAAATTCTATAAAGTACTCAAATAACAAAGAACAAATGATACGTATATACACAATTAAGAAAACTAACGCAGTAATACTAACTATAGAAGATAATGGAGTAGGGATAATAACTAAAGATATAAATAGAGTTTTTGAAAAAGGATTTACTGGAGAGAATGGAAGGAGATTTAGCAAAAGTACAGGAATGGGTTTGTATCTATGCGAAAAACTGTGCTCAAAATTAGGAATGAAAATTGGCATTGAATCTGAAGTGAATAAAGGAACTAGAGTTACATTAATATTTCCATTGTCAGGTATGGTAACTTTTGATCCTTGTTTATAAAGAGATGCTGCCATCTTTCCACGAATTTCGTATGAAACTTATAAACAAATTTAAAACGGTATGAAAAGAGTAGAAATTCACTTCATACCGTTTGTATTATTTGGCCATTTAACATATTGGTATATGTAATTGTGAATCGGATGGATGTTAATCTGGATTAATCATTACTATTTTTGATGTCCATTAATACTTAAAGTAAGATTTGGTTCGGTTGCTACATAGGCCTCGTAAGCGAGAAATTGTCCACTATATAAAACAGTAAAACAAATATCCGATTCCTTAGCGTACAAGGAATCGGATATTTTGTATCTAAATTGTGTCAAAATGTACAATTTTCTTTTTTTAGTATGGCGACCCCATGCCCATCAAGTCAACTAAGTAATTTACTAGGTAAAGCTGCACCAGTACCAATGGATAGAGATATAACTGACATTATTGAAAAGCATTGTTTGCAAAATAATATTGTGTATAAAATGATGCATAGTGGTGCAGGGCATGATGCTCAGATTATAGCCCCTTATATACCGACAGCGATGGTTTTTGTCCCAAGTCATAAAGGTATTAGTCACTCTCCGTTTGAGTATACGAACCCTAAAGATTTAGCTGAAGGAGTAAATGTATTAATTCATACATTATATGAATTACCATATTAACACGGTTTAAATAAACAGTGTTTTAATGTTGTTTATTTATTATTAAAATTAACTATTTCTATTTTAAAAGATGGTGTTGCAGATCATAAGAGAGAGTATTACTTTAGGGTTATGGAAAAAGAAGTAGATAAGATGGATATGATAATTGTAGATATGCTTGAGTTAGCAAAATTTGAGTCTGGTACGTATAAAATGCAGATGGATGTTTTTTATATTGACATTGCCATTCAGCATATATGTGAACAGTTATATTTGGAGATAATAAAAAACAATTATATGTTCATACACATCTTTCTACGATTGAAGTCATTGCTAGTCATCGTCTTATGGAACAAGTAATCACAAACTTTATCACGAATGCTATTCGTTACACACCAGATAAAGAAGACATTATTGTTTCTACAATAGATGAACCAAGCCGAATAAAAGTTTGTGTCGAAAATAAAGGTGCCCATATCGAAGAAGATCAATTAGATAAAATTTGGGATCGCTTTTATCAGGTTGATACAGCGCGACAACGGTCGCAAGGTGGAACAGGACTTGGACTTGCCATTTCAAAACACATCTTAGAACTTCATGGAGCAGAGTATGGAGTATATAATACAGTTGATGGTGTGTTGTTTTATTTTTATTTACAAAAAAAGGTGTAGAACTTTTGTTCAACACCTTTTTTCATTTATTTTAATCAAATCTCAACATTTCCTTTAATGTACATAAAATAGAGGGGGAAATTGGTAAACGGTAAAGAAATTTAATGAATTGTAAGTATAATCTATACGGAAATTTTTTACTGTATAGCACGGTGCATGTGAAAAATACCTCTATGCTATCTCTCAAAAAAATCATGCTTGTTGACTGGATAGACTGTATTTTCAGAAATATTTCAAGCGTGTAAGATAAATGAAAGATAATTCAATATGAAAAAACCTACCTTACTACTACAATGAAAAACAGAATCATTCGCAAAAATTCTGAGGTACGATATTAAGTTGTTTTCGTGCTTAATACATTTGACCAAGTATTCCAGTTTAAATAAGAAAATTCGAAACTAGACAATTAATGAATGATACTTTACTCGTATTTTAAAAAAGCCAAAATGTAGGCAGGCATCTTCTATCAAGTCTCATTCTTAGTGTGTAAAATTGGAGGTAATTTCTCATATGAAAATAGTAAAAGTAAAAGATCTTAGTAAAGAATACAAAGGGACGGTTTCACATACAGCACTTTCAAATATTAATTTAACAATTACAGAGGGGGAATTTGTTGGGATTATGGGCCCTTCGGGTAGTGGGAAGACAACTCTATTGAATATGATTTCTACTATTGACTCGCCAACTTCAGGAAGTGTAACCATTCATAATAAAAATCCGTATCAACTTTCGGTAAATGATTTGGCCTTATTTCGCAGACAGGAATTAGGGTTCGTTTTTCAATCTTTTAATCTGATGCATACATTAACAGTAAAAGAGAATATGATTCTTCCGCTTGTATTAGATGGTATGAATGTGAAAAGAATAAATAAACGAGTAGAATCTATTTCGAATAAATTAGGAATCAATGAAATCTTAAATAAACGAACATATGAAATATCAGGAGGGCAAGCACAGCGAACAGCGATTGCCCGTGCACTCATTCACTCTCCTAAATTGGTTCTTGCGGATGAGCCGACAGGAAACTTAGACTCTAAAGCCTCTCAAGACGTAATGGAGATATTAACACTATTAAATAAAGAAGAAAAGGCGACAATGATGTTAGTAACGCACAATCCAGTTGCTGCAAGCTACTGTGACCGCATTATTTTTATTAAAGATGGACAGTTATATAATGAAGTTTGCTACAATGGTGATCGCCCATTATTTTATAAAAATATTATGGATAGTCTTTCTATGTTAGGGGTGAATAAACATGACTTTTCGAAAGCTGGCATTCAATAATGTTTTACGGAATAAACGAATATATCTAGGCCATTTTTTTAGTAGTACATTTGCGGTATTGATTTTTTTTACTTATGGTCTACTTATCTTTCATCCGAACCTACAAGGCGAACTGACTCATGTAAGTACCATTATGAGTACATTTGGGAAAATAGGATTTCAGTTATCTTATTACTTAATCTTTGTCTTTTCTTTCTTATTTATTTTCTATTCTGTTAGTGCATTTTTAAAAAATAGAAAAAAAGAGTTTGGATTATTAATGTTACATGGAATGTCTCATCAACAGCTTCATCGATTAATTTTTTTCGAAAATATGTTGATTGGAATCCCTTCTATAGTAGTAGGCATCGGGCTTGGAATGGTTTTTTCTAAATTGTTTTTACTAGTTAGTGGGTCTTTATTAGGAGTAGAGCAAACGTTAGCATTTTACTTTCCTTTAAAGGCAATGCTAGTAACAGCAATGTCCTTTGTTGTTTTATTTCTACTTATTTCTTTGTTTACATCAAAAATGGTGAAAATGAATGAGCTTGTAGAACTCATAAAATCAGATGAAAAACCAAAAACTGAGCCAATAGTGTCAGTCTATATATCCTTGTTGGTATTTATTTTATTTGGAGCGGGTTACTCCGCTGTTCACCACAGTATTGCCGCTGTAAATTACATGACTTTGAATCAATTATTCCTACTCGTAGGAGTAGGTGTCGTATTTATTGTATTTGGAACTTATTTTTTCTTTACTCAATTGTGTGTATATGTGTTACACACTTTAAAAAATAGGGAAACTACATTCTTTAAACGAACCAATCTCCTTGTTATTTCAGAATTAATGTATCGAATGAAAGATAATGCAAGAACGTTCTTTATCGTTACAATTATTTCCGCTGTTTCTTTTACTGCAATTGGAGTTTGTACAGCTATCGCAAATCCTGAATTGGCAAAACATGAAACTCCATATGCATTTACCTATCGATCAGATAAAGGGAATGTACAAGAAAAGGCACATATTGAAGAGATAAAAAAACAATTAGAAGCATCAGGATTTTCTTATAACCTAGTAGCAACAGAATTTAAAAGGACACTAAACGGATTGGCGTTAATTAATCTATCTACGTATAATGAATATGCAAAACAATTAGGGTATGACATAGAGAAATTAACAAATGAAAATGATAGCATTGCTATACGACTTAATAAGAACGAAAATAGTGCAGAAGATCTAACGGATTTTGTTATAAAACATGGTGATCTAGAGGTTTCACTTTCTGTGAAAAAATCAGTTTATATCCCAGAATTAGCAATGGTTGGAAGCCCTGTTATTGTATCTGATGCTGTTTATAATAAGGTCCTAAATGTACAAGAAGAAGGCGTACTGCGAGATTACACGATTTACGGTTTTATCGTTAAAGATTGGTCTGAAACAAGTTCGATTTCTACAAACCTTAAAAAGTTCATTGGTACGAATCAAGAGGATTATTATGCCTTTTCATCATTGTATTTAAAATGGATTGAATTGAAACAACAAAACGGATTACTCTCTATTTCAAGTGTAATGGTGGGGATTGTATTTTTCATATTTACACTAAGCTTTTTATATTTCCGTCTATTTACTGATTTAGAACGGGATCAAGAGCAATATCAAATGATTTCAAAATTTGGTTTAAGCCAAAGTGAGTTAAAGCAAATCGTGACAAGACAAATGATGCTACTATTTTTCTTACCGATTGTAGTGGCTATGGTTCACAGCAGTTTTGCATTTCTTACTCTGCATCAATTAGGACAAACAGTAAGTAGGGAAATGTCTGTTATTCAAAGCTCAATTATTGTATTAGTAAGCTTTATTTGTATGCAAATGATTTACTTTCTTATTATTAGACATCACTATTTAAAACGTATATGTACAAAAATGTATTCATAAAAAAGATAGGCAAAAAATTAAATGTGCATACTCAATCACTAATTATGGTTGGCTATGCACATTTAGAATGTTAAAAATATGCCAAGGGTAATATGTATTTGTTCCGATTCATTTTGATCTTCTTGGCTTAATCAGTTGTCAGTGGCTCAAAAAAAGGAATCATGGTATTACCCCTTTTAGATAGCCCTAATCGGTATAAAATTTATAAATTTTTTAGTTAATATGTAAATTGGATATTGTATTTAATGAAGCGTCCTGTAAACAGGGTGCTTTTTTCAATTATATCCTACTCATCCAATTGGAGAATCAACATACTATTTTAAGTAAAGAAAAAAAGATGGATACCATCTCTATTCCGTTTATACCAACTTTATTATAGAGGAATTTGAAAATTATCCGTCCAATACTTGTTACATATAGAATTCTGTAATTTTTAGATAAATCCTACTTTTTAGAGGTGTTTTAAAACTTAAAAGAGGCAATAAAAATGAAGGCAGTATTATGAAAAAGATTTTAGTGCGAACAGAATGTGGAGAAAGTTCATTAACAAAGTATAGAAATTCGTGGGAAGAAACAGTACCTGATTATATAGCGCAAAACCTACTTGATGCTGCGTGTTGGATTGAAGATAATTTAAATACATAATAAAATTATAGTAAACTATTTTGTTCAAAGGTCGTTAGGAGGGAAAATGTTGATACAAATAGATAAGAATGTGCGAACATCTGGTGCGTATGTAATATATAAAAATTTATTTGTTTTTCAGGTTGGACCAACGAGGAAAGGAGATACATTAGGTGTAGTAAGGCTAGGAGGACATAAAGAAGATAAAGAAACATCAGTAGAAACTGCTAAAAGAGAGGTGAAAGAAGAAGCAGCTATCGATATTACCATTTTGAGTTCGCCAAGTATATATTACAAAGAGAATTGGAGTGCACAAGCAAAGAAAATAAAAGTAGAAAATGAAATCAATCCAATATTAATTATTGATAGTCCAGATGAAACTTTATCTATTATGTACATGGCACATTCAGAAAATGAACCAACTCCATCCGCTGAAACGAACGGGTTATTATTGCTTTCAGTAAGTGATATTAGGCTAGTTTGTAGTAAGGAAATAACACTAAACGAGTATATTAAACAAGGTGGAATGGCTATATTGAAAGAAAAAATGGATAAAGAGTTAATCTTACAACCTTTTCCGCAACTTATGTTTTTAGCAGAACTTTTAAAAGAGGATCCTGTATTGCTTCAGCAGATTCTAAATTAGTAACAAAAGCCACCTTAATAAGTGGCTTTTGTTATAAATAATTTAATGATAAGTGTATCCTCCATCAGGAAACAATACATTACCTGTAGAAAAACTGTTTTGCATTAAATATAGTACAGTATGCGCAATTTCATCATTGTGCCCAGGTCGTTTTACAAGAGATAGAGATTTATAAGTTTCATAAGAAGCTAGTCTATTTACATTTCGTTCATTCTCTCTTTGTATTGTTCCAGGAGAAACAACATTAACTCTAATTGGAGCTAGCTCAACAGCTAAAGCTTTCCCTAAACTTTCAATAGCACCATTACAAGCTCCGTAAGCAGGCGCACCTTTAAGTGGCCTTTGACTAAATGCACCGGACATTAATACGATAGATCCAGTGTTTGAAAGAAAAGGAATTGCATATTTTACGGCATAATATTGTGGCCAAAACTTTCCGATAAAGCTGCTTTCGGCAATATCATCTGTAGTGGTGATTGGGCCAAGTGTGTAAGAAGCTCCTGGTGTGAACAAATGATTAAAATCCCCAACGTTCTTGAAAAACGCTTGTAATTGGTTTTTATCCTGGTTATCCAATACATAAGTTTGAAGATGATTGTTATTTATTACTTCTTGAGCAACCATTAATTTTTCTTTCGAACGCCCTGCAATAATTACATGTGCTCCTTGTTCGATTGCTTGTTTTGCTGTTGCTAATCCAATACCTGAACTCCCGCCAATGATAACGATACGACTATCTTTTAAAGTTGTAATAGACATATTTTAGCCACTCCCTTAATAAAAACTTTAAAATAAAACTGCTATGCTTTTATTATTCGCTAAAAGATAGCAAGTGAAAAGTACGCACTTTATATGTACATAGTCGCAAATTTCGTACTAATTGCTTTTCATACAGATATGAAATATAAAAAATTGCATAAAATGAACTATGATGTCAGGGGAGATGTGAGAAAAATGGATTTGCAAGAACCGAAGTTAAAAGGAGTAATAGCAACACTACAAATAATCGGCGGGAAATGGAAACCACTCATTTTGTTTATATTATTAACAGATGGAACAAAACGGTTTGGTGAAATAAAGCGATTAATACCAGATATATCTCAAGGGACGTTAGCAAAGCAATTGCGTGAATTAGAGCAAGATCAACTAATAGAACGCGAGATTTATCAAGAAATACCACCTAAAGTGGAATATAGTTTATCTGAGCATGGAAAAACAGTAAGTACTGTATTAGATAGTATGTGTAGTTGGGGAAGAAGACATTTAGAATATATTAATAAAGATGAACTGTAAATATATTATGTAAACTGAAATATATAATGCTATTTTAATAATTTGTATTTTATAATATACTGAATTAAATGAAGTTATCATACATATATTCTTTTAATTGCGGCGGGATGAATTTAAGTATAGCACGAAGTAAATAGTTGTTTGGGATTGAGGGATGCGTACTTGATATAAAAGGAAATTTACGAATATATAAACTATGAGTCTATTTCTGGTATGATCAGGATTAAACATTTTATGCATAGTAACAAAGGGGAAATAATAAAATGAACGAATTAGAGTACAAAAACTTTTATGATAAAGTAGGAAGATTAAATGGATGGGATTTTAGTAAAATAAAATGTGAAACTGTAGGAGATTCATGGGACTTTTATAGAGAGGTAAAAGAAAGATGCAAACCATCACATATTTTACTAGATGTTGGTACAGGCGGAGGAGAAAATGTACTTAAAATAGCATCTTCAGCTAAATTGTTAATTGGAGTAGATAATTCTAACGGAATGATTGAAACAGCACATTCTAACTTGAAAAAATCAGGTGTACAAAATGTTGAGTTTCTTCAAATGGATTCTGAAGCTTTAACGTTTCCGCATGCGCATTTTGATATTGCTTCGAGTTGTCACGCGCCATTTATAGCATCCGAATTAGCAAAAGTAATGAAAAAAGGTGCTCTATTTTTAACACAACAAGTTAGCGAACATGATAAAGTAAACCTGAAAGAGGCATTTGGAAGAGGACAATGCTTAGGCGAAAGAGATGGAACTTTAAAAGAAAAGTATATGGGTGAACTTATAAATGCTGGATTTGAACTCGTGCAAGTACGTGAATATGATGTTACTGATTATTACAGTACGCCAGAAGATCTCATTTTCTTATTAAAACATACACCTATTATTCCTAGATTTGGAGAAGAAGAAGAGGATTTTACTAGTTTACAAGAGTTCATTGATGCAAATAATTCTGAAAAAGGGATTCGTACGAATTCAAAAAGGTTTATGATTATTGCTGTAAAATCATGATGTGTTGTATTGTAAAAGCTGCTTTTCATTTAAGGAAAGGCAGCTTTTTTGTATGGAAACAATGCAGGATAAACTTAAATATTCATACTAAAGTTGTAGTTTTTATTTGAAAAATCCATCCTTCCGTTTGATTCTATCTATTTATAAATGTAATACAATACGAATAGATAATAAGAAACAAGGGGGATGCAACGTGATTACACATATATCAGATATAAAACTACAAACGGTTTCGATAGAAGGGGTAAAACAAGTTTATAAGGACATATTATCTTTTCCTATAAAAAAAGAAAAAGCATCGTTTATTCAATTTGAAGTAACGCCATACACAACAATTAGCTTTCAAGAAGTGTATGAACCAATCGCCCCTGCACATTTCGCTTTTGAGATTCCATATTCAAAATTCCATGAAACAGCAAGATGGCTAAAGGATTCTGGATTACTCATTGTGAAATGGCAAAATGGAAATGTAATTGGTGAAGAGAATGGTCTATTCAATGTATACTTTAAAGACGGGGATGGAAATCTACTCGAAATTATCGCACATAGTTATATTAAAGAAGATGTATTAGTTGCACATTCCCCTTTAAATATTTTATACGTAAGGGAAATTGGTCTTCCTGTTAAAAGTGTACCCGTATTTCGCGAATGGTTGAAATCAAATCTAAATATGAAAACGATGGAAGATGGGGATATTTTCAACTTTGTTATTGGTGGCACCGCATACATCGTTGCAACTTGGTGGCAGCGACCTTGGATCCCGATTGCGATGAAAGCTTTACCACCGAAAGTACATGTTTCTTTTGGAACACCGGACCCTGCATTATTACAGCAAATCCAAATTAACTTTAAGAAAAATAGTGTCCCATTTCAATGTAAACGTAATGAAGTATCATTTATTGAGCAGGGATATGCATTTTCAATTGTGCATACACCACATTTCCCTTCCGATATTCCTAGTAAATTAAACTTACCACTTTCTATTTAAGGATAGAAAGTGGTTTCCTTGTAGTTAAACAATAGCATTTTTAAACATTGATATAGGTATATTTAGTTTCGATCTTCATCCTATAAAGATTCATTATCCGTACTTGTTCCTCAGTTAATTCTTCTTTATCCCAATACATATGCATTAAGCTATATTCAAAAATCTCCTTTAAATTTATAAACATAGGCAACTTGTCTATCATCTCTTTAGGTAGTTCATTTTCCTCTTGATATCCGTCAAATATTGCTTTTGTAATAGAATGCTCATAGTCTGCGATATTCCCATTTCCAGCAAATGAATATTCTATCGCACTATAAATAGGAACTGCTAAATCGAATAGGTAAAAATGTTTTTCACAGTCTTGAAAATCAATCATTGTTAAGTTTGAATTGTTTCCAACTAAAATGTTTTCTAACCATAAATCACCGTGAATTAAGCCGTAATTCGAAGTAGATTTTTCTAGCCCCTTTATAGAGGTTAAAAGGTCAGAGGCAATTTCTCTTATTGTAGTTTCTTCTTTAGGTATATACTTAAGAAAATTATATTCTTCGTTTTCATACCAATCGTTTATATGTTTAACCGGTTTAGTCTTCTCAAAGCTTTTAGAAATACGATGTAATTTTCCAATTTGTTTACCAAGCTTTCTAAATATATTAGAATTCCATTCGCCCCTTGGTAAATGTATACCTGGAGCAGCTTTATATAATACGGCAAAAATCTCCTTGTCTAATGTTAACTTTTCTAATAAATTCCCATTAAGAGAAGGTATTATTGGAGGAACTGCTAAATCATTTTCATATAAAAAGTTCGTGTATGTAACTTCTTCTAACTGTTCTTCATATGTTTTGTAGTTTGTAATTCTAATGAAGTATGTACCTAGTTCTGTAAGACATTGATACATTTCATTCGTTATTGGTTTCATGTTAATAAAATTTAACGAATATTGTTCATTTATTGATTGAAGTATTTCTTTTTCTAGCTCGTTCATCGTAACGTCCTTTCCAAACTTTTATTTTTTACTAGAGAACGAAAAGAATCTTAATTTACAAAATTCGTGTTTTATTTTTGATTTCCTTTAAAATGAAGCATGAAGTAATGAATGGTTTATGTTATAAAACACAAGAAATATCAAAAGAAAGAAACGAATCTCTTTTATACTTATAAATAAGGAGTGAAGGAAATGAATGAACATATACAGAAGATGATTGATTAGATTGAGAGCAATTTAAAAGAAGAATTTTCATTAAATGAATTATCGCGTTATATGAGTTATTCTCCGTATTACTGTTCTTTTAGATTTCACCAAGTAACAGGCATTAGTATTAGGCGCTATATTCTTTTAAGAAGACTGTATTTATCCACGGAGGATTTGAAGAATGATAGAAAGATAATAGATATTGCATTGGATTATGATTATTCTTCGCAAGAGGCTTATAGTAGAGCTTTCAAAAATGTTTTTGGAATGAATCCAAGAGAATACCAACGTTACAACATGCCTATTCAATTATTTGTTAAACTCAATATAAATAAAGAAAGGGAGTTTAAAATGAACGTTTCTAGAAAATTAGAGGTTGAGCAGTTACGAAATGAGAAAAGAGAGCTGTTTGATAAAGATGTACTAAACATATTAAATGGTCAAATGATGTATGAAGAATTTAAAAATGAAAAGCTAATGGGTGATTCTGAATATGCACCATTTAATGAGGCAATGTGTGTGAACCTGGCTACTACACAAGTTTTTAATGAAGCGTTTATTAAAACAAGAGCTGAAGGTCATAAAAGTTCAATAGAAAGTTATACAAAAAAGGTTATAGATCCGTTAGAAAACCTTTTAACGAAAAAGTATAAATGTATTGTTTTATGGTTTGGTGAAGATATGTTTTGCCAAATGAACCTACTTACCGTACTTTCTTACCTTGAACAGACTTCTTATGAAGGGAAGGTATACTTAAATAGTTTCAGAGAGGATGAATTTAAAGTAAATCAAATTGAACTTAAATTGAGTAATTATTCTTCTATATACAATGAAGTATTAGTAAACCATAAAAAGACTTCTCATAAGGTACCACCTGTAATGTATCAGGCTATAGATTTATATTTAGAAATGCTAAAAGAAGATAATATCGTAATGAAATTTATCTCTAAAAATCAAGACTTATCAAATCATGAATTATTAATAAAGTTGTTTCAACTTTTTCCAAAAATCGGATATGGTGATTCTCAGTACATAGAATTGATAAATAAAATAAAGAAGAAAGCTGAACCTAAAATATAGGAACAGCTTTCTTCTTACAATTGTTCAAGTAACGCTAATTCACTCTCTACAAATAACATTAGTTCTTTAATCGTTTCTCCAGAAAAATCAAAACGAATACCGGCTGCTTCATATACTTCAGTTAAAGATTTAGAGCTACCCAATGATAAAGCTTTTTTATAATTTTCTAGTGCTTGTTTAGGATTTTCTTTATATTGTTTATACATTTGCAACGCACCAAGTTGTGCAATAGCATATTCGATGTAATAGAATGGTATTTCGAATATGTGCAGTACAGGTAACCAGCCAGTTGCGATCCAATTTTCATAACCTTCGATATTTACGACGGTTGATTGGTAAGTGTTATGTAATTCTAAATATTTCTCGTTTCTTTCCTTAGCAGTATGATTAGGATTTTCATACATCCAATGCTGGAATTGATCAACGATAAGCATTGGTGGTAAATACTTTACAATATCTTTAAAGAAATCTAATTTTGCTTTTATAAATTCTTCTGTATTCTCATAAAATGTATCCCAATACTCCATCGAAAATAATTCCATTGTCATGCTAGCGAGTTCTGCTGATTCTGAAGGGATTTCTACAAATTTTTGAAGTTCTAACCGCTTCATACAGTCATTATGAATACTATGGCCCATTTCATGGAGGAAAGTAGTAACGTCATCATGTGTATGATTGAGATTCATGAAGATAAAAGATAGTTGCGAAGCAGGTAAGTATTCGCAAAATCCTCCAGGACCTTTTCCTTTACGACTTTCTAAATCTAAGCAATTATTTTTATGCATACGGCTTAATAATACAGAAAATTCCGGGTCTAGTTTGTGTAAAATACGAGAACTTTTTTCGACTAAATCACGCGCATCTTCAATAGGTTTTAATACTTTTTGATTTGGTGCGGTTGCTTTTAAATCCCATGGACGAAGACTATCTACTTGAAGTTCAGATTTTTTCTCATTCAATATTTTATCGATAAGTGGTACTACGTATTTACGAATAGATTCAGCAAGTTCATAGCAATCTTCAGGCGTATAATCAAAACGTTCATGTTTTTTAAACATATAATCACGATAATTATCTAATTGAATGTTTTTCGCCTTTTGGTGACGGATTGTAATTAATTCATTTAATATATGTTGTAATTTATTTTCAACAGATAAAAACTTATCGGAAATGAGCGTTTTTGCTTTTTTTCGTATATGACGATCTGAATCTTGTAAGTAAGACTGTAGTTCAGTAATTGTTTTTTCTTCACCGTCCCATAGTGCGGTTAAACCACCTGTAATTTCGAAGTATTCGGTTACTAGTTTGTCTTCTCTTACTTCTAAATCAATGTTCTTTTCGCAAAATAAAGTTTGAGCATTCTTTATTTTTTTATCTAGTAAGCTATACGTATTTGGATCAAGTTCCATTCGAAAAGGAGACTCTAAATATTTATTATCAAATGAATTTTGATAACGTTTCAAAAGAGGTCTTACAAATTGTTGATCATATTCAAAAGTATCTTTTATTTCTTTATTATCCGTATTACATTGAAAGGCGATATAGTGTGATGTTAATTGTTCTTCAATTTCCCAAATGACTGTAGATTGTTTTTTTAACCAGTTTTCAAGTTCTAGTTTTGAAGAAATCACTTCATTTAATAAAGTAGAAAGAGAATTTTCTAATTCTAATACATTATTAATATCAATCGTATTTGTGCGCTGCATTATATATCCCTCGCTTTTTATTTATTCATGGAGATATTCTTCTTTTTCACTATAATTCCTTTTTCACCCAAAAAATTTGTACCTATTACACCAAAAATAATCATTATTGTACCAATGATATGAAAATAAGAAATTTGCTCGTGTAAAAAAATAACGCCAGCGATAATTGTAATAAGTGTAGATAAATTACTAAAAACACTTATTTTAGCAGCTTCAATATAAGATAAGGAATAGTTTAATAGCAATGCCGTCAACAAGGAAGATAGTAACCCTAAATATAAAATGGAGATAACAAATGTTCCATTCGTAAACGGTTGAAAGTATGCCGTTATTGTACCTTTGCTTATATGGCTGGCGATCGCGATTAAATTAAAGCTAATAAAGCCGATTACTGTCATTGTGTAAGTTAAATCCATTAGTTTGAATTTCTTCGTCATTTTTCTAGCTAACACATTATAGAAAGCAGATGATAATGCCGATAGCAAAATAAGAATAACACCTATGAAACTAGTTTCATGAGTCTCTATACCATTCATGATAAATATATAAATGACACCGATAACAGAAATGAGTACAGATATTTTTTGCCAAGTATTTGTATACTCTTTTAAAAAATAGGAAGCTAACATCATCGTAAATATAGGAATAGCCGCTTGTATAATTCCCGCTTCGGATGAACTTGTATACACTAAGCCAAATGCTTGGAAAGCAAAAAATAGTGCTGGATAAAATATTGCGAGTGGTAAAAGGGCAAGTATATTTTTGAATGACATATTTAACTTTACAAAACCGAAAACAATGGGAATGCTTGCAGCTACGAAAGCAACTGTAAAACGATGAGCAAGAGTATCAAGGGGGCTCGTAACTGTTAATGCTAATTTCACAAACATAAAGGAGAATCCAATAATTAATGAATAGAGTAAAGCTGATAAATATGCCTTTGTTGTAAGTTTCATAATTTCACCTCATAGTAATTGATTTCTTACTGGCCAGTATACGTATATAGTAATCTTTATGATCTAGTGCTACAATGTGAACAAATGCAAACTGTACCGGTACAAATTAAATGATGAGGTGGTAATGATGTATAAGTATTTACATGTTTTAAACGGCTTAGAAAGTATGATTCAAAATGGGGAGATAAAAGAAGGAAAGAAACTACCGTCTATTCGGACACTCGTTACGCAATATGAGTGTAATAAGGCAACAGTTATACGAGCGCTACATGAATTAGAAAAACGTCATATTATTTATTCCGTCCCTCAAAGTGGATACTACGTTGTTCGAAAATCAGGGAGTGCTATAGAAAACGACGTGATAATTGATTTTGCTTCCTCAGCACCAGATCCAGATGTTTTTCCATATTTAGATTTTCAACACTGTATTAATAAAGCCATTGATACATATAAAAATGACTTATTTGTATATGGGACGCCGAAAGGTTTACCGTCTTTAATTCCGGTTATTCAAAAACAACTGGCAAACTATCAAGTTTTCACTAAAGAAGAAAATATTTTTATAACGTCAGGTGTACAGCAGGCACTAGCAATATTAACTTCTATACCATTTCCAAATGAAAATGAAACGATATTAATTGAACAACCAACATATCATCTATATATTGAATATCTAGAAATAAACAAAATTCCTGTAATCGGTATTAAACGTACGAATGAAGGTATTGACTTAAATGAATTGGAACGAATTTTTCGAACGGGTAAAATAAAATTCTTTTATACAATACCAAGATATCATCATCCACTTGGAACGTCTTATTCAAAAGAGGAGAAAGAAAAAATCGTGCTACTGGCTAAGAAATATAATGTATTTATAGTGGAAGATGATTATTTAGCAGATTTAGAAACAGATGCAAAAGCTGACCCGTTATATAGCTTGGATCATGATAATCATGTCATATATTTGAAAAGTTATTCGAAGATTATTTTTCCAGGTTTACGAGTTGGTGTAGCAGTAATTCCACCGGTTATTGCGAATGCTTTCCATACATATAAAAAGATTTTAGATATTGATAGCCCAATGATATCTCAAGCTGCTTTAGAAATTTATATAAAGAGTGGCATGTTTGAACGTCATAAAAATAAAATTAAATCGTCCTATCACGATAGATCTAAAAAACTAGCAGAAACATTAGAAAGAATGCATAATGAAAATCAGCTTTTTACATATACAAAGCAAAACACAATTGGAATCCACACTTGTTTAGAATTACATAAAACTGGTATTTCAGAAATACTTTTACAAAGACTAGGTGAAATGCAAATAAGCATTGATACGATTGATAAAAATTATGTGAGAGGTTTTCCGAAAGAAAGACTATTAAAGTTAAACGTATCGAATGTAAAGGAAGATAGGATTGAAGTAGGAATTCGTAAAGTAATTGAGGGAATCAAACAATTGGAACATATAACCTTCCAATTTAAAAAAGAAAAAAATGAATAAGGAGGTTTGTTGTGAGACGCAAAATAATTCTCTTGTTTGTGTGTATAGCTATAATAATTGGAGTTGTCGTTCTAATTAATTATTATAAAAAAGATGATCAATGTATCGTGATTGGTAAGTATTCAAGAGGCATTATCGTAGATCAAAATAACGAACCTATATCTAACGTGAAAATTTATGAAGATTCAATTGAAAATAAGGAACGCAGTATTTCAAATGCAGAAGGCCAATTTGAAATACCACATGGTGTTTGTGGTGAGATTGTATTACAATTAGTTACTCCAAATGGAGAAATCTATACAAGGAAATATGAAAGCAATCATATACCGGAAGTGATAGAACTGAGTTATAAAAAGTAAAAGAAAAGTGTTACGTTAATACTTTTTAGAGCACTCAATTGCTGAGTGCTCTTTTAGTTTATGTAGAAAAATGGAAATAAACTACCAATAGGTGATATCCTTAAAGTATAGTATTTACTTTGAATAGGAAGGTGATCGAGTCTATGGGGGTACGTATAGTCGATGATTTACAGCAATTATCGTTGTTACTAATGTTTTTAAGTACATTTATATTTTACAGATATTTAAAAAAGGTAAGACGAGAGAGAAAATTGACTGGTTTTGAATGGACAATGTATTTTGTCACTCAATTTGCGACATTAATTTGGGCATTCACTTATTTTATTAAACACTTAGCTGAATCATAATTTCTATTCATTTAATCTAGTGTTATATATTAGGGATATAAATATACTCTGTATCTAAATCAATGACAACATCGCTTAGGACTTCTTCTTGTAGTAATTTTGGGAGTTTTTCATAGTGATACCGTACACAAAATAAGCTTAGAAGATCTTCGTTAGATAACTCTTCACTTTTAACATTTCAATACATTGTTTTTATTTCGTGTAGAGAACAGTTAAAGCCAATAACATACTCATTAATTCCATATCCATCAAATTCAATTATCATATTATCACTGTTGGTTGCTAGCCAACGTTATAACTTAAATTTTAGATGAATCTATTATACATTGTTTGAAATGTAGTGAGAATATTTATTTATAAAATGAGAGGGTTATAAATGGAACAAAATAAATTAGTTTTAGAAGGACCGAAACGTCTTAAGTGTGAAACGCGCGAAATTAAGTCTATACAGGATGATGAAATTATTGTTAAAACAATTGCAGGTGCAATAAGTATTGGAGCAGAGTTACCGCAGTATAAAGAATCGGATGTTATAGATACAAATCTTATTTATCCAAGAAAAACTGGATTATCCCTTTAAAAGTATTTGTCTCATATGAATAAAATGACAACGTACTTGTCACATAGCTCACGTATGTTTCATCATTAATATGATAACAAAACGAAGAGTAGCATGTACGGTAGGTTCTTAATAGGTACAACGCGTTCTGTAAATAGAGGTTGGTTGTTGCTCTTTCATTATGTACAAATCGTATATTATCTTTCTCAATGTACATATTAAGTAAAGTATTTAATATCACGTACATAAAAGGCGGGGTAATATGGATAGAAATAAGAAAAATGAAGAATTGAGTAAATTTAAGAAACAATGGTTTAATGAAGATAATCAACCAGTAGCTGGTATAGAGTTAGCTTTACCGCCTGATATAGGCAGCATGTTAGACTCGAAATCAGTTGATGATAAAAGTGAAGAAAGTAATAATGAATAATTTTAATCTAAGCATCCATTCGGGTGCTTATTATTTTTGGTACAATGTATTATTAAATCCTTATTGAAAAAAGATAAATCAAAATAGATTGTTTGATTTTCACAAAAAATTTAATTGAAATTCATTTAGAATGCTATATGAAATGGGAATGCTAATAACATTTACCATTAAAGGATTGGGCTATTATGCATATTATTGTTGAAAGCATTATTTTAATACTCACTGGGATTCTTGCATTAAAAATGACAGGGAGTAAATCTGTTAGCCAAATGACAAGAGCTGAAATCATTATAGTAGTATCAATTGCACGTATTATTGTAGAGCCTGTATTAAGTAGGAAAGTGATCCCATCTATATTTGCAGCTGTAATATTTGCAAGCGTACTTCTTATCATTCATTTCTTTGAACTGAAATCAAGGAAGGCGGAACAATTCCTAAATGGCAGTAGCTTTGTAATTGTTGAAAACGGTGAGATTATTAAAGCGAACTTGATAAAGGCAAAAATGTCAGAACAACAACTATATATGCAATTAAGAGAAAAAGGGATTCATGATTTAAAGAGTTTACAACAAGTTACAGCCGAACCGAATGGACGTATTGGTTATCGATTAATAGAGAAAGCTCAACCGATAACTTTAGAAATGTTAGAAAAAATATTAGATCAGCACAAAATAAAAAGATAATTTCTTATATGAAAATGCCGATATTCAATAAAATTATTGGCATTTTTTATTTTTTCTAAATGTAAAAGTTAATATTTTGGGGGAATATTCAACCAATCTTTAAAATAGATAAAGGCTTATTAATATGCTATATTCAATGGACCTATAGTGGCTGTGGTGAAAAAAGCAGCATTAAAATGAATAGGTATTTCATGTGGTATTAAACATGAGATAAGAATAAGGAGATAAAAATATAATGGAATTTTGGGAATCAAGCTTTATTGAGAAACAAACAATGTGGGGATTTGAACCTACAGATTCTGCAATTTTGACAAAAGAATTTTTCTTGGAAAAGAACGTTAAAGACATATTAGTTCCGGGTATTGGATATGGAAGAAATGCAAAGGTGTTTATGGAAAATGGTATAAATGTAACAGGCATTGAAATTTCGAAAACAGCGATCGATTTAGCAAGAGAAAACGGACTAGAAGATGTTAGTATGTATCACGGTTCGGTTAACGAAATGCCTTTTAAAAATAAACTGTATGACGGGATATTTAGTCATGCACTTCTTCATTTGTTAAATGAGCATGAGCGAGAGAAATTTATTAAAGATTGTTACAATCAGTTAAAACCAGGTGGATATATGGTTTTCACAACTGTTTCTAAAAAAGCTCCCATGTACGGAAAAGGAAAACAGTTGGATAAAGATTATTTTGAGATAATGGAAGGTGTTAAAATGTTCTTCTATGATTCTAAATCTATACAACAAGATTTTAATAAGTATGGATTAGTACAAGTTTCAGAAATTGATGAACCAAATAAGATCATGGAAAATAAGCCTTCAATTAATTTCTTAATGATAAAATGTAAGAAAGAACTATAATTTGAAGTTTCTATAAATGTTTATATATTAATAATGCACAAATAAAAAGGACAAGCATATAATATAATTACCTTTTAACTTTAAGTAACCTTAACTTTCGTTAATAGGATATCTCAAAATCCCTAAAAAGAGCACTTGCGGAAACAAGTGCTCTTTTATCTTTTATTTAAGATGATAGATATGGTATTTTAAACCATTATTTTGTATAAAGTGGTAAAATGAATAGGGAAATGTGTAAGGAGGCGGGGGATTTGAAACTAAAAGAGTTGGCGAATTTGTTATCGATTAAAGAAACCATTGGTGATATGAATGTAGAAATTACGGGATTAGAAATGGATTCTAGAAAGATCACTAGCGGAAATCTTTTTATATGTGTATCAGGTATTGATGGTTTTCTCGAGGATCGACATCAATTTGTTGAAGATGCAATGAAAAATGGAGCTGTGGCGTTAATTGTAGAAAGAGATGTAAACATTGAAATACCTAAAATAATTGTAAAAGATGCTAGGTATGCTATGGCAGTTATTGCGTCGCATTTCTATGGTTATCCATCTAATAAAATGAAGCTAATTGGAATTACAGGAACGAATGGTAAAACAACTACGTCCTATTTAATTGAAAAAATTTTAACTGACTATGGATTTCAAACAGGGCTTATGGGGAATAACGGAGTTAAAATTGGGTCCAAATGGTATCCGACTGAAATTAATACGCAAGAACCTCCAATACTTCAAAGGAATTTGCAGATGATGAAAAATCATAATACAGATTATTGTGTTATGGAAGTTACGTCACAAGGCTTACATATGGAGAGAGTTAAAGGATGTAACTTTAAAATAGCTGTTTTCACTAATTTAACACAAGACCATTTGGATTATCATGGCACATTTCAGGAATATAAGCATGTAAAAGGTCTTCTTTTTTCTAGATTAGGAAATGATTTTTCTACTACAGATAAAAAAATTGCTATTTTGAATGTAGATGATCCATCAGTAGAATACTTTAAAAAAGTTACTTCTGCTGAAGTGATTACATATGGGATACATAATGGAGCGGATGTTCAAGCGAAGAACATAACTTTAAGCCCAAGAGGAATTCAGTTTTTAGTTTCTACATTTAATGGAGAAAAAGAAATCAGTCTAAATCTAGTAGGCCGCTTTAATGTTTATAATGCATTAGCAGCAATAACAACTGCATTAGTTGATGGTATTCCACTAGCGAACATTAATGATAGTTTATCTAATGTAAAGAGCATTGAAGGTAGAATGGAAATCATAGACGAAAATCAAGATTACCTTGTAATAGTGGACTATGCTCATACACCGGATGCATTAGAAAATGTACTCGATACAATTAGCGAGTTTTCAAAAGGGAAAATCATTACTGTTTTCGGTTGCGGTGGGGATAGAGACGCGAAAAAACGACCTATTATGGGTAAAATTGCTGGAAGTTATAGTGATTTTGTTTACATTACTTCTGATAATCCACGTTCAGAAGACCCGCATACAATAATTAAAGATATTGAAAAGGGATTTTCACAGAATAACTATTTGAATTATAAAGTAGAAGTTGATCGTGAACTTGCTATAAAACATGCAATAAACATGGCATCTTCTAATGATATTGTTTTGATTGCAGGGAAAGGGCATGAAACGTATCAAATTTTAAAAGATACAACAATTCATTTTGATGATAAAGAAAGAGCTCGAGAAGCAATTAAAAATAGTAGATAGATTATCTTATAAAGTGAAGCTTTAAGCAGTGGGGATTTTACTGCCCATTAAAGCAGGATAAAAAAGATTGGATGAGATTAAGTTGGGAATGGAGTGTTATTGAATGCAAACAAGAAAAGCTTTTTCTATGTAGCAACTGGTAAAAATCTTATTACCGCATCTGGAGTAGCTCCTTTGGAATTTGGGATGGAAGTTCTGAAAAATTAGATGTTTTTTCGCTAGGTACACTCCATTCATGGTATGAATTAAATAAGGCACATGAACCCGAACCTTTCTTCCACTTAATGAATTCATTAAATAGTTAAGTCGTTTTGTATGTGATCTCTAATAAAAACCATGCTTCTAATGATGTCAAAGCATGGTTTTTATATTTCTATTTAATTAATATTTAATGATACAAAGCTCATAAAATAAAAATATTATCCTATATTGTTGCTATTATTTTTGAACGACAAACGTAATAGCATTTGTTTTTAATTGAATGTGTCTTTCGTTTCGGACTATATTATAAGCTAATTCTTTTATTTCCACTTTTATTTCTTGCCAGTCTTTATAAATACTTTTTAATAGATGGATCATATTATCAGTAGGAAGGTTAATTTCAATTAAAGCATCTAATTCTTCTTTCGTATGTAAGTCAATTTCTTGTATGTTCGAGTTAATAATTAAACAATTGATACCACCAATCTTTGTACCTTTCTTCATAGAATGGAGTACGTTTTTTAAATCTTCTTCTGATTGAACATGCTCTAAACTTGATACTGCAACGATATAATCATATGTGTTAGGGTGGACGTAGTAGTTTTCAATTGCTGCTTGTTCTATTTTTATAACTTCAAAAACATCATATTCTTGGCTATAAATTTGTAATTTTGTTAAAGCGGAATCCAGTAAGTCCACACAAGTAACAGTACCACTAGCATTTTTTATTTTTTGTGCAATTGGAATACTATTCCTTCCAACGCCAGAGCCGAGATCAAGTACTTGCAAGTTGTTTCGTCCTTCAAAGTAATCCATTAAGTTCATAACTGTTTTTACCGGTTTGTAAAGCCAAGAGCCAGTTTCAAATAGCTTGTATTGTTCATAACAAAGGTCATGATATTTCTTTTCTTCGTGTCTTATGTAATCGATACGGTTCATATAGTTTCAGCTCCAATATTATTATTGCGAAATGAATGGGTAGGACAACCTTTTATATTTGTTTGGATTCGAAAAATACCACCAGCATGTGGATATTTTTTCAATTCGTCATCCGTCATTCTTGTTCTGGCTGTTGAACATATAGGTCTGTTAAATTAGGGCCTCCAAATGTACAAGAAGTTACATATAGCGCTGGAATTGGAATACTTAATATTTGTTCTCCAGTTGAAGGGTTCCATCTAGTAATCTTTGAACCTCCCCAATGAGCAATCCATAAACAACCTTCCTTGTCAATTGTCATACCATCAGGTAGACCGTCATTTTCAGGGAAAATGATTACTTCACTTGGATTACGAATTACTCCAGAGCATATATCATAATGAAAACGAACTACTTTTTTAGTAGGTGTATCAATATAGTAAAGGTATGTATGGTCAGGTGACCAAGCCATGCCATTTGATGTATTTACATGTGAAACTTTTTTCTTTACCTTTAAATTATTATTTAAACAATACAAGGAACCAGCAGCATTTATACCGTATGTATCTGTAGTACCTGCCCAAAAACGTCCTGCTGGATCGCATTTTCCATCATTAAAACGATTTTCAAATAAATGTGGTTCAGGATCAAAAATATGTGTTAGTTTTTCTGTTTTTACATTAATAGAATAAAAGCCGTTTTCCAAAGCTAGGAGTAGTACGTCATCTAAATATGGAACAACACAGCCAATTTGTTTATTGAGAGCAATTACTCGGTTTGTATTAGCAGTAGGACTAAATATGCATAATTGTTTCTCCACAATATCAACCCAGTATAAAAGTTGCTTTTTTTCATTCCAACAAGGTCCTTCAGCTAAACTAGCTTTAGCATCTAAAACTAATTCTATATTACTGATCAAGATGTTCACCTCGTTTTATAAGATATTTATATAATTCGATAAGAATAGAGGTAAACCTTTAGTCAGAAGATATTAAGATTTGTACTTTGGAAAACTGATTTTCTCAAGTGATTAAAAAATGTATAAACATGGAGAGGAAAGTGCATATGATGTTTTATGAAATTGTTTGTTTTTCTTGTAAAAATATATTCCGTGTTTACGAGGGAAGCGAAAAATATAAGCGATTTAAAGAAAAACCAAAAGGGACATATTGTTGTGATGAATGTAGCCACAAAATTCAATTAGAAGCGATAAAGCATTTATTTAGATAGCTTTTTCGTTCGGAAAAGTTTGACAATAAAAGTATTATAAATTATCATATGAAAAACTAATATTTAAAATGGCATTGAAGAGAAGAGTAGTTAAGAAAGAATACGTACAGAGAGCTCTGGTAGCTGAGAAAGAGCAGTATACATCTTAATGAAAAAAGACTTGGAGCTGCGCAAGGAACTAATTTGTTTAGGGATAGTGCGACGGGTTCTCCCGTTATAGAGATAGGGTATAAGCATGTTTTGCCGTACCCGAAGAGGTTAATATGGCGACGTATTAACAAACTGAGGTGGTACCGCGAAGCTAATAACTCTCGTCCTCAAGATGAATAATCTTGGGGGTGGGAGTTTTTTTTATTGTATATATTTGAAAATGTGAAAACAAATAAATAATTGAGGTGAGTAATATATGCATTGGGCGTATGAAGTAGCACATGAATTAATTAGAAAACATCCAAACAAAGAAACTTTTGTTTGCGCATCTGGAATCAGTCCATCTGGTTCTGTCCATATCGGGAACTTTCGCGAAATAATAACGACTTATTTCGTTGTAAGAGCCCTTCAAGATTTAGGGAAAAAGACTCGTTTTATATTTTCATGGGATGATTATGATAGGTTTAGAAAAATCCCTAAAAATATTAATCCATCTTTTGCAAAACATATTGGTATGCCATACTGTGATATACCAGATCCATATGGTTGCCATAACTCCTATGCAGAGCATTTTGAAAAAGAGTTTGAGAAATCGCTTCAAGTATTTGGGATTGAAGTGGAATTTATATATCAACATGCTGCATATAGAAGTAGAAGATATAACAAAAACATATTAGAGGCTTTATATAAAAGAAAAGAAATATATGATATTTTAATGAGTTTTAAAACAGGAGATTGTAGTGAAGAAGAGCGAGAGAGCTTTTATCCGGTTACATTATATTGTGAGAAATGCGGGAAAGATGCAACAACGATTACACATTTTGATGAAGTATTAAAAACAGTACGATATAAATGTAAATGCGGAAATCAAACTGAATTATCGGTATTAAATACAAATAAAATGAAACTGAATTGGAAAATCGATTGGCCGATGAGATGGATGATAGAGGATGTTATTTTTGAACCGGGCGGAAGAGATCATTCCTCGGAAACGGGTAGTTTTAATGTATCAAAGGAAATTGCAAGGAAAATATTCAATCGTGAAGCTCCGCATTACGTTGCATATGATTTCATAGGAATAAAAGGCAATCATGAAAAAATGTCTAGTTCTTCAGGCAACAGCATTACACCTAGTGATTTGTTAAAAGTGTATTTACCAGAAGTGATTCTGTTTATGTTTGCTAAATATAGACCAAACGCAGCTTTTCATATCGGTCTTGATGAAGATGTGATTCGCAATTATACAGAATATGAACGATTGAAAGATAGTTATGAGAATAAAACACTCAAAAATGAAGATTTATTTGATGCAATTAAACTCTCTAAAGTTGATAGCAGCATTAAAGAATATCCGAAATTTAATCAAGTAGCAGGAACGTTACCGCTATTAAATTTTGATTCACGTATTTTACAAGGTATATTAGAAAAAACAGATAGGAAGTATGCTTTAGAGGATATGATAGCGATAAGTAAACGTGCAGAGTATTGGGTAAGAAACTTTCAATCTGAAAAATTAGTTGCGGTAAATCAAGAGAGAAATACAGAGTTTTACAACACATTAGATGAAAGGCAGAAAGAATGGTTAGTAGAAGTTTGCAAAATGCTTCGTTCTAATAAAGATTCCTCTAACTTTATGGAACAATTGTATTCAATTTGCCATCATGAAAATAAAAAAATAATGAAAGAAAATCAAAAACAATTATTTATTATAATTTATAGGCTCATTATGAATCAGTCTAGCGGCCCGCGTATACCGTTATTAATACATGTTGTAGGAATTGAAAAGTTCATCGCATTATTAGATTTCTAAAAAAGCTAAAAGAAACGCAAGTACTCAGTGTTCTAAGTACTTGCGTTTCAAATGTTGCTATCGTGAATACATTTTCGGACATTCATCACCACGTGGTTCATAAAAGCAATGGCTTTTAAATTGTCCTGCAAATGGCTGGTTATACCATTCAGGCGGACAAGCTCCAGTTGGACGAAAATACCAAAGAGCCCATCGTGCTGGCCAGCGCCATTCACCTTGTAAAACTTTTCTAGCGATATCCTTTTCTGAGTCGCGAGCACGCTGATAAAAATATCCGTATTGCACTGCTTCAAATCCACCGGGACTTTGATATACTGCATCACGCACGGAGCGAAGTTGTTTAAAATCTAAGCAATCACAAAATACACGATTTACTACTACGCAGCCAACAAGTTGTTCGCCTTGTCTACCTTCTCCTTCAGCTTCAGCGCGAATTAAACGAGCTAGTAAATCAACATCGCTTTCATTATATGGAATAAGGGGCATAGTGCTACCACCTTTCTTTACCTGTTATAGTAAAGAGTGTATGTATGAAAATAAGCTAGGTGCTTTTCTATATGTAAATTTATTAATTTTTAACAGGAGCTTTTACGAAAAAAGCTAATTAGTAATTGTAGACTAATATAAAAGGGGAGAGATAACATGTATCGAATTCATAAAGAACATATCATTTACGCAATGTCACCAGATAATCAGTCGTGTATGGAAGTAGAAGTAGGGAGTCGTCTTGTATTTGAAACATATGATTGCTTTGAAAACCAAATTGATTCTGAAGATGTTGCGTTTCAAGAATTAGATTGGAACCGAATTAATCCCGCGACCGGACCTGTATTTATTAAAGGTGCAGAACCTGGCGATATTTTAGTCGTAACGATTGAAAAAATTAACATCGCAGAGCAAGGTGTTTTAACTACTGGTGCGAATCTTGGCGTAATGGGTGAAGAGCTAACCGAAAATACAGTAAAAATTGTCCCGATACATAATGAACATGTTTTGTTTTCGAATGAACTACAAATCCCGATTAATCCAATGATCGGTGTAATTGGTACTGCGCCGAAAGAAGAGAGCATTTCATGTGGCACACCGCATGATCACGGCGGGAATATGGACTGTAAAGAGATAAAAGAAGGGACAACATTACTATTACCAGTAAATGTTCCAGGTGCCCTATTAGCACTAGGCGATTTACACGCAGCGATGGGTGATGGTGAAATTGGGGTTAGTGGAGTAGAGGTTGCTGGTGAGGTAACTGTAACAGTTCAAATTATAAAAGGAAAGAAATGGCCACTACCAATGGCTATCCAAAAAGAAAAAGTAATGACGATTGCTTCAGAGAAATTGTTAGATGATGCAGCGAATCGCGCTGTACGTAATATGGTGACATTTTTACATGAAGAATTGGAAATGTCTAAAGCTGATGCAACACTTTTATTATCGGCTGCCGGTGATTTAAGAGTTTGTCAAGTTGTGGACCCGCTTAAAACAGCACGAATGGAACTTGGTATGGACTATGTGGAGAAGCAAGGTTTTAATTTGAGTAAATTTCATATTAAATAAGAATAATAGAAGAAGGATGCTGTTGTATAAAAGTATCCTTTTTTGATTTACGGATTATATAAAAAAAGGTAGTATTTATTTTATATAATTGAATATAAGATTGTGGAACAAAAAAGGAGTAAACACATGGTTAAAATTATGATTGTAGAAGACGATATGAAAATTGCAGAACTATTATCAACACATGTCGCGAAATACGGGTATGAAGGAATTATTGTATCGGATTTTCAAAATGTATTAAACATTTTTTTAGAAGAACAACCAGAATTAGTTTTGTTAGATATTAATTTACCAAGTTTTGATGGGTACTATTGGTGTCGTCAAATTCGCGGAGTTTCTACATGTCCGATATTATTTATTTCGGCTCGTGAAGGCACAATGGATCAAGTTATGGCGCTTGAAAACGGTGGCGACGATTTTATTTCAAAGCCATTCCATTACGAAGTTGTAATGGCGAAAATTCGCAGTCACTTAAGACGTGCTTACGGAGATTATGCACCGAAAGTAGAAGAACGGATGATTGAGCAACAAGGTCTTTGTTTATATCCCGAAAGGCTTGTATTAAAGCTTAAGAATCAAGAGATAGATATAACAAGAAATGAAGCAATTTTATTAGAGATGTTAATGCAAAATTATCCGCGTGTTGTGGGTAGAGAAGTGTTATTAAATAAATTATGGGATAGCGAATCTTATGTTGATGATAATACATTAAGTGTAAATACAACTCGTGTGCGTAAAAAGTTAAAAACATTGCAGATTGAAGATGCAATTGAAACGATCCGTAGTGTCGGTTATAGGTTACATATAACTTGGGATACTGGTATGGAAAAATGATAAGATTATTTATTCGTGATCATATACCACTTATTTGTTTTACAGTAATCCAGCTATTATCCATATTTCTTGTATATTGGTTTGATGGGCATAAGCATATTGCAACGGCATTATATGCAATGTTTTTAGGTGTCTTTTTTATGGTGGGTTATTTAGTATTTCGTTACTTTACTCATCGTATGTTCTATGAAAGATTAGCAAATCCAATGCATTCTTTGGATGATTCTGTTCAAAAATCAGATTTTGCAGTTTTATCTACTGCGCTTCAGGACTTACTTGAGGTGCAATATCGACATTATCAAAATCAGCTGCAAGTACAAGAGAGAAAAAATAATGATCATTTAACCTTTATGAACCAGTGGATACATCAAATGAAAACACCTTTATCTGTAATAGAGTTAATTACACAGGATGAAGTTGATTCGCGTTTTGAAAGTATAAATGAGGAAACAGATAGGCTGAAAAAGGGGCTAGAGATGGCTCTATACGTCGCGCGTTTAGAAGCATTTACGCAAGATTTTTATGTGGAAAGAGTACAACTACATAAAATAGTGAATGATTCTGTTCATGAACATAAACGCTTCTTTATTCGGAATTTTGTATATCCAGAGCTCAAAATTGAAAAGGACATTACTGTAGAAAGTGATGCGAAATGGTTACAATTTTTAATTGGACAAATACTATCGAATGCGATTAAATATTCATCTGGTAGTCGAGAGAAGATTAAAGTGAAAGCTTGTAAGGAAGATAATAACGTTATACTTGAAATTACCGATTATGGCGTAGGGATACCGAAGCAAGATTTACTAAGAGTATTTAAACCATTCTTTACAGGGGAAAATGGCAGAGATTTTAAAGAATCAACTGGAATGGGGCTATATCTTGTATATGAAATTACGAAACAATTAGGACATAGTGTAGAAATCCATTCAGAAGTTGGTAAAGGTACGGTTGTCCGAATTAAATTTTATAATGTATAAATAAGTGATCTAGGCTAAAGAACTTTGGAAATAAGTTTTTTAGCCTTATTTTATCTCGCTTTATTGTGGAGTAAGACCCCATTTTATAATTCAACGAAAGAAATGAAGTTAGGTGGGGGACGGATTGCCCATAAAAGTACGATTGGTGAGGGCTAATAATTAGTGGGAGCTGAAGAAAAGCTCCGTTGATTAAAGATTCACTTTATAGTGATTACATGAAATAGTAAGAGGTCATCTTAGTATGTATAATGACACACTAATAAATTAGAAGGATTTAATATAAAACTGATGAGTAGTTTTTGTAAGAAAAAGCCATCTCTTTGAAAGAGATAGCTTTATGAATCCATCCTATGAATAAGTGTATCAACATTAATAAGTTTAACGTTTGAATTCGTGCTATGTATTGTGGACTATAATAGAAGTAGTCTCTTGTTTTTTTCATGATATTAAGTAAACAAACTTAATAATTTATATCCAATTAACCCTAAAATAGTGATAGGAACCATCATTAAGAAAGAAGAAATTCGATTAGCATTAGAGCGTTCTAATACAAGAATCAAGATAATCCCGACTATCACTTCGGTATATCCAACAGGTAACATGTGACTATAGTCTTCAAAATTTAAAAGAATGTGAAGTCCATCCGTTACAAAAACTCCACTAATAAGCGCGCTTCCGAATTTATGAAGTGGATTTGTAGTATCTTTCCATAGAAAACCTGCAATTCCGAAGATAGTTCCTCCTATCCATGCACATACAATCCATACAGATATAAAATAAATAGAGTGAGCTACATTATTAATAACTATTGCATAACCATAATATCCTAATACCATACCGAGTAGCGCAAGGATACCAGAAAGTATAGCTGTACGCTTAGAATAACTAAAGCTAGCCACAAAAAAGGATGGAACTAACCAAACGCTTCCTAGATTAGCTAATGAATTCCAATGTCCTGGAAGTATACCTTGCCCCAATTTAGTTAGTATACCAACAATTATCCCCACTATAATCGGGGTGAGAAAAATCCTTAAAAATATATATAACTTTGTGATTTTTAATGTCCTGTCCATAAATTCAATCCCTACATTAATATTTTCTGCAAACATATAATAGCTCATTAATCGGAAAAAATCAATAAATATTTATCGAAAAACAATAATTCGTTGTTGAATAACGAATGACATTTTTTCCTTTTCGTCAAGTTTACAATTTATCCCGCTTTAATGGGCAGTAAGACCCCCATCTTAAAATTCAGCGAAAACAAAGGTGGGGGTCGGGCTGCCCATAAAAGTCCGATTGGTGAGGGCTAATAATCAGTGGGGGATAAAGAAAACCCCCACTGATTAAAGTTTCACTTTATTAGAAGGAGGGATTTTCTATAACAGCACATATAATTGCATTTACTCATACAGTACTAGTATGGTACAATATGGTTACTAACGACGGAAAGGAATGATGGGTGGACGATGATTAACTAATCTTATTTTTAAATGTTGAAATTCAATACATTTCAATTTCTAAAAAATAGGATTAGTCTGCCCAATTTCCATACAACGGTATTGCTATTTATGTTGCCAATAGCTTATTTGGGTATAAATATTTTAATGACTAATCCTGCCAAATTTATTTGGGAGGATTTTTTTATTCTCCCTTAATGAAAGGGATCGGTATTATGAAAGAATTATTAAAATTAAATGACGTTTATGTTGAAATAAAGGAAAATACTTTGTTAGAGAAAATGAATGTGACAGTAAAACAAGGGGATGTTATCGGATTAATTGGTAAAAACGGGGCTGGTAAATCAACGTTACTTCAACTAATAAATGGGAAGATTGAACCTTCAAAAGGTACTGTTGAATGGATGCAAATAAATATGACAACTGCATATGTTGAACAAGAAAAGGAATCTTTTGTTAGCAAGGATATGATTGCAAAGGAAGCAGAACTTCTTGCGAAATGGGGCGTACCAACGAACGATTTTCTTACTTTAAGTGGTGGTGAAAAGCTGAAAGTTCGATTAGCAAAAGGGTTTGCTGAAAATCCTAATGTCTTAATATTAGACGAACCGACAAATCATTTAGATGAGATGAGTACGGAATTTCTCATTAAACAAATCAAAAATATGAAAGGTACAGTAATCGTCGTATCACATGATCGATATTTTTTAGATGTTGTCGCAAGTAGAATATGGTCGATTGAGGATAAGAAATTAATTGATCATAGCGGGAATTACACGAGTTATATGAAAGCACGTGAGCATAAAAGAATGACGCAGCAGCGTGAATATGAAAAACAACAAAAGAAGATAGAACAAGTAGAAACTCATATAAAAGAATTAAGTTCATGGTCACAAAAGGCACATGCGCAGTCTACAAAACAAGAAGGTGTGAAAGAATTTTATCGTGTAAAGGCGAAGCGAATGGACGCGCAAGTTAAATCGAAACGAAAACGTCTTGAAAAAGAGCTAGAGAAAACGAAAGTAGAACGTGTGAAAGAAGATTATTCAGTTGAATTTTCTATTCAAGCGAGTAAAAAAGTAGGAAAACGTTTCTTAGAAGTAAAACAATTGCGGAAAGAATTTAATAAACGAATATTATTTGAAAACGTTAATTTTACAATTCAGCACGGTGAAAAGGTAGCGATTATTGGACCAAATGGTAGCGGGAAAACAACTTTACTGAAGATGATTATGGGATCAGAAACTGTTGAAGGAGAAGTATGGATTTCACCATCAGCAAACATCGGTTATTTAACTCAAGAAGTATTTGATTTACAACTTGATAAAACACCAGAAAATCTATTTTATAAAGAGACGTTTGAAGAAAGAGGAAAAGTCCAAAATTTAATGAAACATTTAGGTTTCCAAGCTTCTCAATGGAAAGAGCCAATTGAATATATGAGTATGGGGGAACGAGTAAAATGTAAGCTTATGGCTTATATTTTAGATGAAAAAGATGTACTTATTTTAGATGAACCGACGAACCATCTTGATCTGCCTTCACGTGAACAGCTTGAAGACACATTAGCTGAGTATAACGGAACACTCGTTATCGTTTCTCACGATCGATATTTTCTGGAGAAAACAACTTCTGCAAAACTCGTATTTTTAAACAATACGATACAAAAACAGCTCGAAGAACCTACGAAAACTAGAGATGAAATTGAAGAGCTACGTTTAACGTTAGAAACAGAAAGACAAGAAGTATTAGGGAAATTAAGCTTTTTAACTTCTAAAGACAAAGAATATAAAGAACTAGATGAACGGTTTATGGAACTTACGAAGCAGATTAAGGAACTTTAACGTAAGTAAGGGGGATTAACATGGGAGAAGAGAGTTTGACTAAGTTATTTAAAATAGATTGCGGAGATATATACCTACAAGAGTTTACGGTCAAAGATGCAGAAAGTATTAATAAAATAGCAAATCAACCGGAAATAGAAAAGTTTTTACCGGACTGGAAATCAACGAAAGAACAACGAGTTATTTGGATTACAAATTATGAAATACCCGAAAACAAAGCATTTCTTAATGCAGTCAAAACTAAGGCTAACATAGATGATCACATATTAAGACTAGGAATATTTAAGAAAACGACTAGTGAATTTGTTGGATGGTGCTGCACAAGTCTGAAAGATGAGCTTCCTGCACCGAATAGAGAAATTATGTATGCTGTTTCAAGTGAATATCATAATAATGGATATGCAACGAAAGCAACAAAAGGCTTGATTGACTATTTGTTTGAAAATACAAATGTGGATGTCCTTAACGCAATTGCATTAATTATTAACGTACCGTCAAATAAAGTGATTGAAAAATGCGGGTTCGTTTATTTGAGTCAACAGACGATAAAAAACCAAATTTATAATCATTATGTACTGAGTAAATCCGAATGGATAAAAAATAGTGCACTTTAAAAGGAGCGAAAACGAAATAAAATCATTAAATAGCTTAGAGCTAAAATTCTAAGCTTTTTTACATTATGTGGTTTTCACCAAAAACAGATGTATCAAGTTGTACATGCAAGAACCATTTTATAAACAACATATTCGAAAAGGTATTTGGAAGATTTTGTCGAATTTATTCACCTATGAAACCACTGAATTTTCAATCATATCATCCTATAAATGAATTACTTTATGCTTTAATATTAACGGTTAAGTTTTAGTGGATTACATCTTTTTAAGTATGAAATAGTTTAAACGAGAGGGGAGAAAGCGTATTATAATTTGGTTTCGTAACTTACCACAAATAAGCATGGATTTATCAGAATGGCATCCTTTTATACAGAATAATTGGCATAGGAAACATTATATGAAGTTTGTATATGTACTTCAAATCATTATTTTTCTAATACCGCATTATTTTGGAGCAAGTTTTACCGATCTTAATATATTTTATCTCATCATCATAGGCATTTTGGTCCTCATCATTCATGAATGTCTACATATTATTGTTATAAATAATAAAGGTGATATTAGCTTAACTTGTAGTGGAATATTTTTTTGGCTAAATACGAATGCAATTCTATCCAAAGCGAGATTTTGGATCTTTATGAGTTTACCTATTCTTGTACTATCGGTCATTCCGGCCATTATATCATCTTTTGTATCAGGCAATATTAAATCAATCTTATTATTTGTATGTTGGATAAATGCAATAATTTCTGCTTCAGACATATACAATTCTTTGTTAATTGCAATCAAACCGAAGCACTCAATTTTTTGTAGAGGGTATTATAAAGTGAAAAAGAAATAAAATGGTGATTCAAAAACATTTCAATTAAAGGGTTAGTTAACAATATAACGTTGGGAAGGAAAAGACCGATAAAATAATAGGTCTTTTCTTTTTTATTTAATAAAGATAGAATATTGTATTTCCGGCCAATATACAATTATTATAAGATAGTTATACATTACATTTAATTTGAAAAAAGTTTTTTTATCAGTTTTTTTAGAAATCTTACAAGCGTGTAAGATAAATGAAAGATGAATCAATAGGAGTTATAAGACAATTCATTTACACTCTATTGTGAGAAGTGCAAATGAAGGGAGAATAGAAATGGAAATTTTACATGCGAAAAATATTAGTAAAGTATATAAAGGGAAAATACCTTTTAAAGCATTAGTAGATATTGATTTATCAATTCAAGAAGGGGAATTTATAGGTATCATGGGGCCATCCGGTAGCGGGAAAACTACGCTATTAAATATGGTATCTACTATTGATTCTCCGTCCTCAGGAGAAATTTTAATAAATGGTACAAATCCTTTCCAGTTAACATCAGAAGATTTAGCTTTGTTCC
>Ga0209025_1001278_pt1 | contig 34630 bp, 36 predicted proteins | sample AraplaMF_Col_mLB_FD_184256 | JGI IMG/M metagenome (GOLD analysis project Ga0209025, IMG submission 184256) | Arabidopsis root microbial communities from the University of North Carolina, USA - plate scrape MF_Col_mLB (SPAdes) (version 2) | ecosystem: Host-associated > Plants > Roots > Endosphere... | reverse complement strand
GGATTCATAGTCATCAAATGAACTCTTTAATTCCCAAATTTTCATTTTTACTCTCCTTTGTTATTTTTCTATTATAAGATTACTCTTTCTTCGGTTTATTTAATTTTAATTCACCATTCAATAAACGCTCTCTTATATCATGTAAGGCGTCAACAGCATCTTCTTGAGTACCGCCCCGTTTCTTAACAAGACTTAATACTCTCTACTTTAAGTATGTACTCTGAACTATGCTTTCCTATGTGTAAGACCTCAGTAGTCACGTATTCATTAACTTTATAAGGTAAAAATACTCCATTAGCCGCCGAATCATGGTCTATCCCAAATTCCTTTAATAATTTTTGTGCCTTTTCTGCCCTACTATCGTTCCAAGGTGTTAGATGATGTGCTGCATTAGAATATGGGAGTGGTTCAATCCCTGCATCTTTTCCCCCATGCTCCAATCGCTTTTTCTGCGTTATGAATCCCTCCAAAACCAGGATGTAGTGGCAGCGGAACACCAACAGCTTGACCACCACCAATATGGTGATGGACTAATTTAGTTCCACGTAATCCGGTAAAATCATATTGTGGAAATTCCCCTCTAAATCCTTAATGATTTATTCATATTTTGAATTCCTCTATCACATAAGTAATATCATTTCTTATTAAATTTACTGTGTACCAGTTCAAAGAATTTATTTGCACCAAGTGAAATTGCGCCAATAATAAGAACACCAATAATAAAATAAATCTTTTTAAATAAGTTGTAAGGAGATAAAATAGCAACTACAAGAAGTATTATAATTGCAACGAATGTGACTAGTTTTCCAACTTTAAATGCTTGCATATCAGCTTTCCTCCTTCTGGATAAAAACAGCCAATATAGTCATACATCACAGGTTCTTTAAGCATAAGTTTTTGTTTCCTTCCATAAATCACAATACTTAACATTCAATAAACCTCTTTAAAAGGCTTCGTGTGTTCTACCTCCACCTTCTATATGCTTCCTTAAATAATAATACCTATGGAGTTCCATAATGAAATGAAACAACATAAACGAAAGCATGGAGTATACACACATTAATACAATTGCTACCATCTTTTGTGTTGCAAAACCAAGACTGATATTAGCAATGAGTTGACCCAATCCTACAAAAGCCACTACTCCAAAACCAGAGTTTTTTTTCGATGATTTTGATTTTTTGATTGGTTCCTGAAGTTTTTTAATATGATTTTTATAATAATAATTCAAAGCAAAAATATACAAACCAACCGAAAAAATAAAATAGATGGGAGTTTGTAATCCTAACATTCCATATGCAAACTTTTGGGTTATAACTAATAATCCTACTGAACATACGATGCCAAATACCCCACGAAATAGAGTGTATTGTAATTGCCGCTTCCTAGGATTTATAACAATCCATATTGCCCATACATTTAAAAAAGCAATTGGTGGAACTATTATGTACATATATATCGGTTGAACAGGATTCGCAAAAGCAGGTAAAAGCACAAATATATCTGCTATCCCAATGACAAGAGTAATTATAGTTGATCTTATATCATTTACAGCATAAAGAGCCATATAATATTCAAAAACTTTTTTATTAAAATCTGTATTTTTTTTCATGTTAATTAAACCACCCCGTTACTGTTGACCAAGTTTTTTTCGCACCCGTTTTCACCATATCCTTAATACTATCATCTTCACCATCACCATCTAAATCAACATCCCATTTTACACCTTCTGTGAAATATTATTCCCTTCTCGAAAAGAAGATCAACCCATTAATAAGATCTAGGCTTATCAAAAATTTCAAAAAGCCGGAGATTTTGCTGGTATCGAATCTATTGGGACTCACACCATGCGCAAAACCTTCGGCTATTGGTTCTATAAATAAACAAACAAAAGATTTCGCTATGTTGTAAGAAATACTCAATCATAGCACCTCATAAATTACACTTAACATATATTGGTATCAATAAGGAAGAAAAAGATAATATCTGAGTTACATTTCAAATTTAAAAAATAAAAAGGGCATATCCCTTTCAGAATTGCCCTTTACCTTAAAAGTATATGTCAGCTTATTATTTATTTCTTTTCACAAAATGATGAATCCCTTCAAAGATTACTTCTTTTAAAGCTTCTGGATAATCCGAATAGCCTTCTTTTTCCATAATTATCTCCAACACTTCCCTTAAATTCCCATCAAGTATTATAGTAACTCCTGGCGTTAGTTCACCAGTTTCTTCATTTTTAAATGTTTCTTTTATCATAACTACTTTATTTTCTTCCATGACCTAATCCTCTCTAACTAAATAGTTTTTATTCTCATCTTCCCAATATCTATATTCATAGGGTACTTGTTCATCAAATCGCTGTAAATAACCTCTCCAGTTATTCGGAATATATTCTTCAAAAGATATTGATTCCGGATAATTAGAATAAAAAATTAAACGCTCAAAGTCTATTAGGAAACATGGATTATAATCATAATAGGCTTCTTCTCTATTAGTTCTTAGTTCCCTTAAAAATTCTAACCTAATATCTTCTGTAAATCTTTTATATTTTTCTATTCTTTCTAAAAAGTTAGCTATTGTAGTCTCATTTAAAATACTAATGCCTTTTCTTTCCTCTGGATATTCACTAGGAGAATATCCAGCTTGATTATAATCTAAATACCATAAATCCGATTCAGTTATATACCAATTGAGCTTATTTTTATATTTTACACCTACTATAATATTTTCGGCGTATAAAGGCTTAATCATTTAACACGCTCTCCTCTCTTACTTAATAAGTTTAGCATTCCGTCCGTATTCTACCAACCACCGACTAATGGGGTCAGGTAATTCGTATGCAACACCTTCAAATCCATATTTATCAAAAATACCCTTGTCAACAATCTTAGGAGCTGTTCTACCTTGGTTAAGTGGATTAGTTTTATAACCCTTCTGAGAAATCGCATTTTCTCTAATTAAATCATCTAAATACTGTGGTACATCAAATTCCACAATATATGAGTCTGCTCGTTTATTTTTGAAATATGTAGAGTGATCTTTTCCAGTAGATACATTTAAATTATGATCTGCCCTCCATTTACTATTTAAAGAGAGTGTACCATCATCATTAACTAAAATTAACTCTTTACTATCACCACCTTGAACCCTACGATAAGTAACGTTTTCTTCTCCTACACTAGTTCCGCTGACTTTCTTATTAACTTCACTTGTACCTTTAGCTTCATTTACTTTCTCAACAGGTACTTTTTTAGTTTTATTTACAACCTTAGTAGCGTCAGCAGTCATCTTTACACCCTTACCAACTTTCGAAATTTTTCCAATTGGGGTAAGACCAGCTACTACCATCCCACCAGCTAAAAATCGGTCCAAAGTAGACAGTTTTTCTCCAGATGATGGATCAACACCATCCCAAGCCCGACGAATATCATATTCACCACTTATTTCACCAGCTATATCCCTTGCTAGTTTTTTACCATCAAAACCTTTTTCTTCTGATTCCGATGAAAATCTACCATCAATTGCTCCTTCTTCAATTGTACCACTATTTAGAAGGTTATCAGTCTGACGATTTCTATCTTCTGTAATTGTTTGAATTGAAGTTGTCCATTCCATATTCAAACCTTGTGTACTAAACGTACCACTTACGGGACTAAACCCTTTCCCACTTTGAACTTCCGCAAGACCTGCAGCAATACTAGCTGCTAATTGAAGTGCTGTACTATAATTATTACTAGAGGTCTGATTGAATTGATACAAATGATCCAGCTTTTCTTGTAGTTTTTGCCTCATAACAATAAAAAGATTTACCATGGCATCCATACCCGGCATTGGCATAGCTTGATTGACAGCTTCCATACTTGTTTTCATTCGGTCAATTTCTCGAATTTGTTCTAACACTTCTTGTTCAATAACATCTGCCTGAGCTACTTGTGATTGAAATTGACTTGGAAAGGCATTATTCTGACGGATTAGTTCTTCACATAAGTAAATAATTCCTTGTGCTAAAGGACGAAAGGTTTGTACAAAAAATGCTTTTGCACTACTATATGTTTGCCCTTGTAAAACAGTATCAACTGCAAAAGCGTCAATCGACTGAATGGCTTGTTCCATACCTTGAATGGTAGCAGTACATACAGCATTCATGCTTTGAGTTTGGCTTCGTACTTCTCCCAAATACATATTTAAACTCATGCATTGACCTCCCTTGCTAATTTTTGTTGTTGATAGGAAAGGGCGTTTTCTAAATCATTAAGGTCTCGTCTTTCTTTAAGCAACGTTTCTTTTTTGTTTTCCAATTCAAATGTGACTTTTCGTTCAATATGTTGTGCATCTTGATACGTATTCATAAAAAACTGAGACATTTCTCTATCACCATGCCAAGTTCCTAAAATTCGATCAAACAAACGACGATTTCGACTTCTACATTCATAAAAATCTGCTTCCGCTTGTTCTTGAGCTTGAATCGCAGATTGATTTCGGTCCTGTTCTTCAAATACACTTCGTAACTTTAGATTTAACTCTTTAATTTGATTTTCAATATCCCGATCCATCTTTTTCCTCCTACTATTTTACTTTACGTAGGTTGTCACATTAGCGAAAAGTGTTGTGAAGTTCGTTATCCATTCTCTCAAATTCATTAGATACTGAATGAATATTATCAACCGCTTGTTGAAAGGCAGCGGAAAATTGTTTCGTCAAGTCTAAAACTTGCTGATTCGCTTCTTGTGCTTTGAAGTTAACAGATAATGTTGTACGCGTCGCCTTTGTTATGGAACGACTGGTTGCACTTTGAATCCTATCAGAGGCTGATCCCATTTTCGTAGCAATTTGCGTTGCTGTTTGTAAATTACTTTGAAATTGTCCCATTCTTTCAAACCCTTTCTATAAGTTTTCCAAACGCATCAAAGAAATCTCATTAAATATATATCCCTATCAATATCACTCGCTAGGCATGAAATCAAATGAGCCATACAATATAAGCTGTATGGCTCATTTGAAATACTTGTTATATAGAGTATGACAATTTTTATTTCAAACCGAAATTACGTGATAATTCTTCATCATGAGAAGCAACAGCCTCTGCAGTTTTATTAAGCTGCGTATTAATTTCTTGTAATAGCTGTGCGAAGTTTTGTACCTTTGGCTTTAATTGATTGAACTGTTGGTCAAAACCTTCAAAAGCACGTCCTTCCCATTCTCCTCTTAATTCATTTTGTAAGTTTTGTAGTTGACTTAAAATGTCCTCAATTTGATTTGCACCTTGTCCATATCGAGCCGCTTTCGATTTAAGCTCCTCTGGTGACATACGAATTTGTCCAGCCATTTTTATTTCCCCTTTAATAGATAATAAGCAAAATATATATTGGTTAATTTTACTAAACATATTATAATGTATTATTTTGAACTTTTAAATATTTTATCTTTCTATTGAATATTAGAATATTAATATTCTACTTTTTCTTGCTTTACAATATTTTATGCAAACAAGGCCAACAAAAGGCAGTCCCTCATAACGAAATTCTGTGTTAACTTGTAACAAAAAAAGAGGAGCCATCTCCTCTTCATAAATAAACACTATTTAATTTGCTCCTTATACTCATGGTTAACAACTACATACCACTTTCCTGTATCAAATTTTTCTTTATTAATCACGTAAACTTTACTTTCTCTCCTTACCTCCCCTGGTTTTAATTCCTTAGTAATAGTAGAGGTCTCGCCTTTTTCAACCCCATAACTACTAGCTGCCCACACATCACTTTGGTAAGCATTATCATTTTCATCCACTAAATCCACTGATGGTAAAACGGCTAATTTCATCGATTCGTTTGTGATATTTTTCCCTTCTGCTTCTACAACAATAAAGGCATGTCCATCTTCAGGTTTTTGGAATCCTATACTCTCTTTACCAACCTTATCTCTTTCTACAACTCTTTTTACAGTTACATCAAATTTAGGTGTATGAAAATTCTTGTTTACAGCATACTCTTTTTCTTTTATTTTTGATTTCTCTTTTGTTTGTTCTGTATTTTTCTGCTTTGTATTCTCTTTCGTTTTCGCCTCATCAGTTGTTTGCACTTTCTTTTCCTCTTGTTTAGAATTAGTTTCTTTAGATTCTGAAGAAGTTTTGTCGGATGTATTGCCACAACCAGATAAATTGAATACTAAAGCGCCACCTAAAATACATGTAGTAAATTTTTTCAACATCTTTTTTTATCCCCCAATAACACGATATGTAAATTCCTTACTTATCATAGCAAAAAATACCACCTTAAATTGTTGCATCTTGTCGAATGATTAAGAATAATCAAGTTACTCCACGTCCTCTTTTATTATAAAGGTAAATATAAGTCTATATTGGGGTAGCATCAACATAGACTTATATGCTCTATAAAACCTGCTATAATAGGTTTTTACACCCTTAGTGTACAATTTTTAACTTTCGGTAATGTGCCCCCTATTTGAAGGATAATTGAAATATTAAGACCAACTGATAGAGGTGTTTGCGTGGAATTATTTGAGTATTATAAAAAAAAAGGGAAGTTTAAGTGTTTAATTGGAACTGGGCTTTTTCTTTATGGATTAATTGGTATGTATAATACTTGGGGTAATATTAATTGGGGACCAGTAATCTTAATTATTATAGCTTTTCTTGTATTTTTTAGTATTGGATTTTGGCAATTAAGAAAAGGAAATTTACTAGAAAAAAATATAGTTAAAAATGATTTAACATTTTGGGATATTGATACTTATGTTTTGTTAGAATTACCCGGCAATAATAAACATTTAGGTTTATATACTCCTGATGGAAGATATGTAGCAGGAACAAAGATGATTTCTTCAACATTACCTATTTTAAAAAATAAAGAAGTTTTTGGATTGGAAGCAAGTGATGGAGAAATTCTTGCATATTTTCAAAGTGAAGTTGAAAATTATGATTGGGCTATTTATGATTCCAATTATAATTGTATAGGTATGTTTAAAGAAAATATGATACAAGGATTTGGAATGGTACGTGGTTCTTTGATGAATGAAAAAGCGATAAAAATTTCTGAGATAGAAGTGGAATTTGATTTTTTCGAAACGTCTTTTCATACAATGGATGATCGTATATTAATAAACTGCAAGAGGGGATATATGCCTTTAGAATGGAGTGAAAGATTCGGATTAAATGTACCTATTATTAAATTAGGTAATAATATTTCTAATGCTGAAAAGATATTTGGTTTAGGTATTCTTCTTTATATTTTAGAAACAATTAAAGTAAGAAAAAGTAGGATTTTTAATGATTAGAATTAAATATTTATATTATGAAATTTATTGAATCTTTTATTAGAGATTACATCGCCGAAAGTGAAATATTGTATATTTTAGAATTACTTTACGTTCACTTCTTGAAATTGATGAGCATTTGTTATGCCAGAACCAACTGGAAATGGAAACGGCAAGCGAGTATACTCCGCTTGCCGTTTTTTCATAGCTTCGTATGTATTTGAATTCCTTTCGCTTTCTCTTCTTCACCCTTCACACGTACAATTAAATCATATGATCCGGATTTTGGCGCTTCAAAAGAAAGCAAACCTTCTTTTTGAGAAGTGACTTCTTCTTCATAAATGACCTTATCGTCTTTTGTGACTTGCAATAAAATCGTACCTTCTTCAACTGCTGCCTCATAAGGAATTTCCACATTTCCTTTTTCAGCTTTAAGCGTTTGTACATCGTAATACCCCTGCAAAGAACCAATTGTTAAAGTCGTTTCGCCATTTTTTTGAACCTTTGTGACTTTTGTTGCTGTATTACATGCACTTAACAATACAACAAGAGTGAAAATGAGAAATAAACGAAGCAATTTCATAGAGAGTCCCCCTTCCATTAAATATATTAAAGATAAAATATACAATCTAACATATCATTACAATTATAGTTGAAAAATAAGGAAAATTATATAACAGGAAATGCAACTATAAACAATCACTGACCATTAGTCTACAACCAATCCCACACCCCAGCACAAAAGAAAAAAGCACCAGGTCCCCCTTAGTGCTCTCCCTCTAAAACAAATGACAGGCCACCTGATGCCCTTTCGCAATCTCAACCATTTTCGGTACTTCCTGTGCGCATTTTTCAGTGGCGAATTTGCAGCGCGTTCTGAATTTGCAGCCGGATGGTGAGTTGAGCGGGCTTGGAACTTCACCTTGCAGAATGATTCGTTCTTTGCCTGCGTTTGTTGGGTCTGGTTCTGGCATGGATGAGAGTAGTGCTTGTGTGTATGGATGTGCCGGTTTTGTGTATAGGTCTTCGCTGTCGGCAATTTCTACTATGTTTCCTAAGTACATGACTCCGATTCGGTCTGATATGTGTCTTACCATAGATAGGTCATGTGCGATGAATAAGTATGTGACGCCTGTTTCTTCTTGGATGTCTTGCAGCATGTTTACGACTTGTGCTTGGACTGAGACGTCGAGTGCTGAGATTGGTTCGTCACATAGGATGAAGTCCGGTTTTACAGATAGTGCGCGCGCGATGCTAATTCGCTGTCTTTGGCCTCCGCTAAATTCGTGCGGGTAGCGATATAGGTGTTCTTCTTTTAGGCCAACTTTTTTGAGTAGGTCTAGAATGATTTCTTTTCTTTCTTCGGCTGTGTAAGAACCGTGAATGTTCATCGGTTCGCTAATAATTTGGAATACATTCATTGCCGGGTTTAATGATGCGTATGGATCTTGGAAAATGATTTGCATTCGTTTTCGATATTCTTTTAGTTCACTTTCCTTTAAACTTGCGATATCTTTTCCATCAAATAAAACGTTACCTGAAGTGACATCGTGTAAGCGAATGATACTTCTTCCTGTCGTTGATTTTCCGCATCCAGATTCTCCTACTAACCCGAATGTTTCACCCTTTTTAATAGTGAAGCTTAAGTCATCGACTGCTTTTAATTGCTCTGTTTTTCTGCCGAATAGTCCTTTTTTAATAGGAAAATACTTTTTTAAGTTCCGAACTTCAATTAAGTTTTCTTCATGCATGAAAATCACCTACCGCCCTATCGTTTAGCCAGCACATGGAACGTCTTTCGTTTCCGATTTCAAAATATGGTGGACGTTCTTTTTCACAAATGTCCATCGTATGCGGGCAACGCTCTGCGAACGGGCAACCTTGTGGTGGGTTTAATAAGTTTGGTGTTACACCTTGAATCGGAGCGAGTCTTTCTTTTACGCCGTTCGCTATTTTTGGCAGAGAGTTTAATAGCCCTTTCGTATATGGATGATTCGGCGATTGGAAAATATCAAGTACAGGTCCTTCTTCCATAATAAGTCCGCCATACATAACGATAACGCGTGTACAGTTTTGTGCGACTATTCCTAAGTCATGCGTAATAAGAAGTAACGCCATGTTCGTTTCGTTTTTTAAGTTTTTCATTAAATCTAGTATTTGTGCTTGTATCGTTACATCAAGTGCTGTCGTCGGTTCGTCCGCAATAAGAAGGTCAGGGTTACAAGACATCGCCATTGCGATCATAACTCGCTGCTTCATACCTCCGCTTAGTTCATGCGGATATTGTTTCACCCTTTCTTCTGGTGAAGAAAGACCGACTTGTTTTAACAAGTTGACCGCGATTTGCTCTGCTTCTTTCTTTTTCACTTTTTGATGTCGTATAATTACTTCCGTCATTTGCTTCCCAATTTTCACGACTGGATTTAGCGCCGACATTGGATCTTGAGAGATAAGTGAAATTTGATTTCCTCGAATAGAACGCAATTCTTTTTCAGATTTAGAAAGGATGTTTTCATTATGAAAAAGAATCTCTCCTTCTTTCACTTTCCCTGGCGACGTAACGAGAGACATAACGGACTTTGCCATTACACTCTTTCCGCTTCCAGACTCCCCAACGATACCGACTACTTCTCCTTTATTTAAGCGGAATGTAACGCCGCGAACTGCTTCAACTTCGCCACTTTCTATGAAAAAAGAAGTCTTTAAATTTTTCACTTCTAGTAGTTTTTCAGACACGTTTCTCACTCCTTTCACTTAACACGTTAGTTTTCATGTCCAGCTCCTTTTGGCGCGAAAGCTTTCTTAAGCGCTTCACCAATTACGTTAAAACTAAGTACCGTTAAAAGGATAAGAAATCCTGGGAAGAGTGTTAAATACCAAGCTTCACCAATATATCCTTGCGCATTGTTTAGCATGCTGCCCCAAGAAGAATCTGGTTCTCTAATACCTAATCCTAAGAAGCTAAGTGATGATTCCATTAAAATCGATGTCGCAATAGTTAATGTCGCGGCGATTATAATGGTTGATAAAATGTTAGGAATGATATGTCTTACAATTATCATGAGTGATTTTTGTCCTGATACTTTTGCGTATAAAACGTACTCTCGCTCTTTTACAGATAACGTTTCTGCCCTTACGATACGCGCAGTGTCCATCCACGTTAGTAATCCAATAATAAGAACTAACGTCGTAATTCCTGGTTTTAAATACGCATTTAATAGTAGCATTAAAAAGAATGATGGAATTGACATAAGTACTTCAACAACTCGCATTAAAAAGTTGTCTAACTTTCCGCCAAAATATCCGCTAATTGTTCCAACTGCAGTGCCGATTGTAATAGAAACAACCATCGCAAGGAAACCGACTGCAAGTGAAACGCGTCCGCCATATAACGCCCTCGTTAAGTAATCCCTTCCATAATCATCCGTTCCGAAAGGATGACTTAAACTCGGTTCTTGTAAACGATCTGGAATCGACATTTTACTAGGATCGTATGGCGATACGAATGCAAAAATTGATGCGATCGTTAAAACCGAAAGTATAATAACTCCCATTACTACAAACTTATTTTTCGTAAAACTACTTTTTATCGTTTGAAATCTCCTATTATTCATTCCAAATCACCCCCTCATGCGAATGCGCGGATCTACTACGCCATATAAAATATCAGCAATTAAGTTACCGAGAATTAACATGAATGATGATAGTAATGTAATTGCCATGATAATCGGATAATCAAATCTAAAAATAGCATTTACCCCAAGTGAACCAAGTCCTGGCCATGAGAATACTGTCTCCGTAATAAACGCTCCGCCTACTAAACTTGGAATCGATAATCCGAAAATTGTAATGATCGGTATTAATACATTTCGAAGCACGTGATTAAATAACACTGTTTTCTTTGAAGCACCGTACGCATATTGAATTTGTACATATTCTTCTTCTAATTGCTGAATCGTACTTGAACGAATATATCTCATATAAACAGATACGTTTTGGAACGCTAGCACCATGCAAGGTAAAATGCCGTGTTGCACAATATCCCAGACAGAATCTTTACCTACGGTGCGCATACCCATACTCGGAAGTAGGTTCAATTTTAAAGAGAATAAGTAGACTAATAGTAGTGCAAACCAGAAAACCGGCATAGAAATACCAACGTATGAAATAAAGTTTATAATGCGGTCAAAGTATGAATTCTTTTTCACACCTGTAAATAATCCAAGTGGTATTGCGATTACGAATGAGACGAGTAAAGATGATCCCATTAACCCAATTGTTGCAGGTAATCTTTCTGTGATAAGTTCCAAAACAGGACGATGATTTTGAAGTGAGTAACCAAAGTTTCCTGTTAAAATGTTTTTCAACCATAAAAAATACTGCACGTAAATGGGTTGATCTAGTCCTAAACTTTTGCGAATACGCTCCACGTCAATTGGACTCATATTCGGCGTGACAAAGTTTCGAACCGGATCCCCTGGCGCTAATTTTATTAATAGAAAAGAAATAATAGAAATAACAAATAAAAGTGGAATTGCATTTAAAAGCCTCTTTGCAATTACTTTATACACAAACTTCCCCCCTCAGGATAAAGCGAAACTTTAATCAGCCTGCACCAATTAGGCTTTAACGGACAATCCGACGACTCCCGCCTTACTTCCTCGCATTCATCGAGTTTTGAGGCGGGAGCCTTACTGCCCGTTAAGCGGGATAAAGAAGCTGATTTCCACCAGCTTCTTTACTGTTTCTTATTTCACTTCATAAATCTTAGATAGATCTTCAAACATTGTGACAGGAATTGCTTTCGCTTCTTTCAATCCATCAAACTTTTTATCTACTGCAATAACTGCTTTCGGATATGCGATTGGTAGATAAGGTACGTCTTCTCTCGCTGTCTCTTGAATTTTATGGTATAGCTCTGCGCGTTTTGTTTTATCTGTTTCAACTGCAGCTTCTTCCCATAACTTATCGAAATCAGCGTTTTTATATCGTGCATAATTGTATTCCGCATTACTTAAGAATAAGCTCTTATATGAATCTGGCTCAGGTCCCATAATGTAACCACCAAATGTAATGTCATATTCTTTATTCTCTTTATCTAAGCCTTTTTCGCTTGCCACACTAGCATCTAATGCATTTAGGTCAACTTGTAAGCCAACTTCTTGTAATTTTTGTTGTGTATATAACGCTAAGCTTTCCATAATTTTATTATTCGTTACATACATAACTCGTACTTTTTCTTTATCTTTCACGCCAGCTTTTGCTAATAAATCTTTCGCTTCTTTTTTATCATACTTATAGTCTTTAATATCTTTCGCATAATACATAGCATCTGGCGTTAAGATTGAATTTGCTGGTTCTGCAAATTCACCTGAAACGAACGCTGAATTAATCATTTCTTTCTTATCTAACGCATGCGCAATTGCTTGGCGCACTTCTTTTTTCTTCATCAAATCTGTATTCATGTTATAAGATAAGTAGAATAATCTACCTTCAGGGAATGTCACCATTGAGAAGTTCCCAGTGCTATCTAATTTCTTAAAGTCTTGCGGCTCAATCATCTTCATGTTGATTTGACCATTTTGCAGTGAAACATTTGCTGTATTACGGTCTTTTACAACGCGGTATACGATAGAGTCTAATTTAGCTTTACCACCTACATAATCATCGAATCGATCTAATGCAACGTACTCATCTGATTTATACTCTTTAAACTTAAACGGACCTGATCCAACAGGCTGTAAGTTTTTCGTACTCTTCGCTAAATCTGCTTCCCCTTCAAATACATGTTTCGGAATTGGGAAGAAATCATTCATTACACCTTCGAAAGATGCACTTACTTGCGGTAAAACAAATTGAGTCGTTAACTCATCTACTTTTTTCACCTCAAGCGGTTTTCCTTTAAAAATAAAGTTTTCACGACTTGAGCTATTTTGCTTCTCATCTAAAATAGATTGGAATGTAAATGCTATATCGTCTGATGTAATTTTCTTACCATCATGCCATTTTAAATTATCTTTTAATTTCAACGTCCACGTTAATTGATCTTCTGAAGGCGTAAAGCTCTCAGCAAGAACAAACTTTTTCTTACCGTCTTCCATGTGATATAGCGGCGCATATAAAGCCTGCTGCACAGTTAATGACACACGATCATTCGCATAAAGCGGATTCATCGTATCTGGATTATCGCTAACACCAATCGTTAAGGCCCCTCCATCTTTCGGATTCCCTGACTTACTAGTGCCCGCTTGCTTCGAAGAATCTTTTTCCCCAGAACAAGCCGCTAATGCAATAAGTAGTATTAGGACAAATGGTAATGCAAATAACTTCCGTTTCATCTTTCGGCCCCCTCGAACTATTTATACACATAAGAAAACTCGGAATTAATTCCGAGTTTTCTTATAAGTTTTAAATTACCACTACCAGTATGTATTGTCAAACTTTTTCGTATATGTGGAAAGTTTTAAATTTATTAATTTAACCCATAATAAACTGATCTGAGCATAGAAAATAACTTCTTTCTTGTATTGAATATCCCATAATTATCCCTATCTAATTAAAATTAATCTATTTTCCAAATTCATTTCTCTAATTAGATACTAGTATGTTTTTTACATATACAACCAGAAAATCCTGATTACCAAAGCGTTTTGAACATAAATATCTTATATTCTTTAAGATGTATCTCTTTAGAGTATTAAATAAATAAAAAACAGCCAACTCTTTGCATAAAAATTGGCTGCTTTCTTATACAAAAAAATTATTCAGTATCTAATCTAGTCGTTCTCTAATATCAAATTAAATTCCCTTCAATATCAACACTTCCATCTTCATTAACCCAAAACAAAACTATATTTAACGGTTTAATGGCTAACGAGATTTTAGTAACACATTTTCTATGATTTTCATTATTTGGTAATGCCATCCCAACAACCACAGCATTACCATCATTCATCTCCCTTGTTAAAATCTCCAATATTTTATACACGGCTACCCCAACATGCGTCTTTACTTGACTATAATTAAATGGTTGCCCATAACGATTCGAATTCTTGTTAGAACTTGATTCACCCTTCGCTTCAATTATTAACTTCATCCCTGATTTCAACGCAACGATATCATCACCTTGTTCTTTCGTACTTAATTTTTGGATGATTTCAAAATCATGCTCAGCTAAATAATTACATACAAACTCAATTACTTCCCCTTCAAATAACATCTACAATTCCCCCAGCTTAAATTACTTATTAATTAACACTTTCAATTCTTCAGGCGTTAAAAAGGAACCATTCATACTTTTTCTATGAAGCATAGCATGGCAATTAGGACAAACTGGTATCAAATCATTCACATAATCCACCTCATACTCATTCCCTATTTCACTAAGTGGTATTTTATGATGAACATGAATGAATCCCTTGCCTAAAGAACCGTATTGTTTTTCAAAATCTATATGACAAACATGACAATAACAACCATGGTGTTCAATACATTTCCTTCTTGCTACAGCACTACGCTCGTACTGATTAACGATTACTGTTTTTCGATGTCCTTCCATAATAGATAATTGTTCTGGCACTTCATCTGGATAAACTGATTTTGAACAATCTTCATTAAAACACCGCTCAATATAGCTTAGTAAATCGACTTTTGACTCTAATTTCATTGGACCTTGAATATTACCTAACAATCCGTTTTCCCTTAACTTTTCAAAAGCTAAGTCATCAGACTCAATCTGTTGTTGTAAATACAAGCGCATAAATTTTTTTGTTTTTGCCTTTTGATAATCTTCTTTATCTATCCAAAACCCATCATCACCGTTAATTTTCCCCCATGGTATATTTACATCTTCCACAATACACTTAAATTTTATTTTCCCTATAAAAGCCGAACAATAAATGTAAATAACATCCCCAACTTCGTGATTTGCACTTTGGCTCCAATCAATATAATCATATTGATTAAAAGCACTTACTACGTCATATTTTTTCGGGTTTGCTGAAATTATCCACTTCATATCCTTAACCTCTTTTTATATTAACTATAACAAATAATAGTCAAGCTTGATGACTTTTTATATAAACCATACAAAGACATTCAACCATCACTTCTGTGTATGTTATATCAATCTTCCCCCTCAGGATGAACAATAATTTCTTCAATTGAACTTTGAAACACTTTAAATATATCCCTTCCTCACTACCTATTTATGTACGAGACATTACTATCGTTCATATAGAGCATGAAACAAAAAACAGCCGACTCTTTGTATAAAAGTCGGCTGCTTTCTTATAATTCGAGCTCTCCCATGCGAAGAAGCTCGACAACTGCTTGTGAACGTCCTTTAACCCTAGCTTTTGCATTTGATACGTGTACACGCATTATAAACAAAAAAAGACCACCAAAAGGCAGCCTCAAAATTCAATCCTATTCCCTATCCCACGCTCCACCGCTTTCTCATACAAATACTTCGCAACGATAATATCTACTACGGCCAAGCCAACTGATTTGAAAATAGTAATCTCTTCCTCATTCTCTCTACCAGCTTTTTCACCGCTTATAATTTGACCAAGTTCGGCGTGTATGTCGCTAGCTTTAAATAAACCTTCTTTTATTGGCACTTGAAGATCGCCCGTTTCTTCTAATGCTGCTTCTTTTGATTCGACTACTACTTTGTTTGCGTTCGCGATGGCGTGAGATGGTAGTTCTTGCATGCTCGGTCTGAATGAACCGACGGCGTTTATGTGGACACCTTTTTGTAGTTTTTCTGAGAAGACTGGTGTAGATGCATTTGTTGTTGTGACGATGATGTCTGCTTCGCTTATCGCTTCATTTGGATTTCTATAAACGTAAGCAGGTTTGCCGAATGTCGTTTGTATATGTTGCACGAATGCATACGCTTTTTCTTCCGTTCGATTGTATAAAATGACCTTTTCGATATTTCTAACCGCGAATACTGCTTCTGCAATTCCTTTCGCCTGTTCACCGGTTCCAATAATACATAAAGTTTTTGCGTCATGACGAGCTAAATATTTTGTTGCTACTCCTGATAAGGCACCTGTTCGGATCATCGTTAAGTACGATCCTTCTAAAAGTGCGAGTGGTTCTCCCGTTTGAAAGTCTGATAGCATTACAATCCCGTTTATCGTTTTCTTTCCTATCTTTTTGTTCTGCGGGGCGACTGTTACTACTTTTAAGCCGAGTGCCTCAAGTCCTTCCGCTACTGAAGGCATAATTAATGCCGTATTTTGTTCGCTTGCAAATGGTAATGAAGTACGTATTGGTGTGATTGTTCTTTCTGCGGAAAATTCTTGTAAAGCAAGCGCCGCGTATGCAATGACTTCGTTCATATTTACTAAATTTCTTTGTTCTTCTGCGCTTATAACTAGCATATCTTTCCACCTCCTCCTTCTATCCCGTATTAACGGGCAGTAAGACTCCCATCTGAAAATTCGGTTGGACAAAGAAGTTATATGGGAGATCAACTGCCCGTAAAAACCCGATTGGTGTGGGCTAATAATCAATGGAGGATAACCCCCTCCGCTGATTAAAGTTTCACTTTATCCTAACAAAAATCCCCGATTCAAATCATCTCTCGGATCTAATACAAACTGATGAAATCCTGTAATAAATGCCTGCCCAGTTACTTTCGGAACGATTGCTTCATATTGAGCTACCTCTGTTACAGATAATACTTCTCCCACAAAATGACCATCTGTGATACATTCGTGGATAAAAGTTTCTCCCTTTTGTAAGGCACCTTTTTCAAAAAGAGTTGCGAGTCTCGCAGAAGTTCCTGTGCCGCAAGGAGAACGATCTACTTGCCCGTCAGCAAAGATTGTCACATTTCGTAAAGTAGCATCTTTTTCTTTCGGTTCATCTGAGAAAATAACACCGTATATTCCTTTTAAACCTTCTTCCAATGGATGTTTTACTTCCATTTGACTTTCAATATCATGTTTAATTTTTCCGCCCCACGTTTGAATAGCAGGTAAGTCTTTGAAATCGACTTTCAAACCAAATTCTTTACTATCCACTACAGCATAAAAGGCTCCACCAAACGCGATATCTACTTGAAATTCATAGTTATCTATTTTGATAGGAACGTCTTTTTTATATACAAACGAAGGAACATTTTCAAATGATACTGACTCTACTTCACTCCCGTTAAACTTTGCGTACGCAATAACTTCCCCGGCAGGGCTATCAATAATGAATTTTTGCTTTTCACCAGTCACTTCAAACATACCTGTTTCAATTCCTACTGTAATAACAGCAATAATGCCGTGGCCGCACATCGTACTCCAGCCTTCATTGTGCATAAATAAAACACCAAAATCAGCGTGAGCACTTGCAGGCGGTGTAACGATACAACCATACATCCCGTGATGCCCTCTCGGTTCATACATAAGAATTTCACGAAGGTGATCCAAATGTTCCATACAGTATGCGCGTCTTTCTAGTTGCGTTTCTCCCTTTATCTCTGGCACGCCGCCCGTAATAATTCGAAGCGGTTCCCCAGCTACGTGCGCATCAATAGTTGTGTATATTTTGCTAACCTTCATTTCTATCTCTCCCCTATATATTAATACTATTTTCATTGCAAGTATCATGCCAACGGATAGAGTATAAAGTGAAACTTTAATCAGTAGGGAGTTTGTCCATCCCCGACTGATTATTAGCCCACACCAATCGGGCTTTTACGTGCAGCCCGATCCCCACCTAATTTCTTTGCTTTCGCTGAATTTTGAGGCGAGGGTCTTACTGCCCGGCGAATAGCGGAATAAATCTGTATACATTTTTCAAAAAAACATACACTACTGTCTACTTTTTTATACAGTAAACAGTTGGTGACTATTAGCCTCCAATTTAGCCCCACACTCACCATACCTCATAACAAAAAAATCCCCCGAAAACCCTGGGGGATCCATCAAACCCTCACCGCCACCACATCCGGCACTTGCTTAGCAATTTCCTCACCAATCTTTATACTTGCCGTTGCAGCTGGAGATGGTGCATTACAAATATGTAGAGAATTGATGCCAGGAATAATGCAAAAGTCATCAACCATATTTCCGTTTGATAAAATAGCTTGTGCCCTTACCCCTGCATGTGTTGGCACGATATCTTTCTCTGTTAGTTCTGGTATGAGGCGCTGTAAGCTTTTTAAAAATGATTGTTTACTAAATGAGCGCACCATCTCTTTTATGCCTTCTTTCATATTTGGCATCGCCATTTTCCAAAAGCCTGTGTATGTCATTGTTTCCATGAAGTCTTTCATATTAAAGTCCGTTTTCGTATAACCTTCGCGCTTGAAGCTTACTACTGCGTTTGGTCCTGCATGTACGTCTCCGTTTATCATTCTTGTAAAATGAACACCTAAAAACGGGAATTCTGGGTTTGGAACTGGATAAATTAAATGTTTTACAAGATGGCGTTTTTCTGGGACAAGTTCGTAATATTCACCACGAAACGGAACAATTTTCATATCAGTTAATATACCTGTCTTTTTCGCAATGCGATCACTATGCAAGCCAGCGCAGTTAATGAGAAATTTCGTTTTAAATGTGCCTTTGTTTGTCTCAATTGTTACAGCATCTTTTTTCTCAGTAATACGCTCTGCGGTTGTTCCTAAGTGTACTTCACCGCCGCTTTCTTGAATTAAGCGAGCAAACGCATAACTGACTCCTTTATAATCAGCAATCCCGCAAGAAGGAACACGGATGGCCCCTAGTCCCTTTACATGAGGTTCAATTTCAGCTAATTCTTCCTTATCTATTTTTGAAATGTGTAAATCGTTTTGTAAGCCTCTCTCATATAAGTTATGTAAAAGAGGAAGTTCTTCTCTTTCTGTAGCGACAATTACTTTTCCGCACATGTCATAAGCGATGTCATTTTCTTTACAAAATTGAACCATAGCTGCATTTCCTTCTTTGGCAAACTTCGCTTTATAACTCCCTGGTTTATAATAAATGCCAGAATGAATTACTCCGCTATTATGTCCAGTTTGATGGTGTGCAAGTTCCTTTTCTTTTTCAATGATCGCGACTTTCGCACGAGGGAATTTTTTCGTTAAAGCCATTCCAGTTGATAGACCAACAATTCCTCCGCCAATAATTATAAAGTCATACACTCTAATTCCCCCTTAATCGTATAAAGTGAAACTTTAATCAGTGGGGTTTCGTCCACCCCCACTGATTATTAGTCTTCACCAATCGGGCGTTTACAGGCAGTTAATCTTCCACCTAACTTCTTTGCTTCAGCCGAATTTTAAGGTGGGAGTTTTACTGCCCGGCAAATAGCGGGATAAAAGGCAGGTCTATTCAAAAGACCTGCCGTACATATTATTTAGAAAAACAACCGCGCTGACGCATGAGTTCTCTGTATAAATCTTTATTTTTCTCAAATGCAGCTCTTCCGTGCATCCAAAATAAATTGTTTAAAAGAACTAAGTCACCAACTGGTAATTTTAATGCATGTGTTGCCCGTGAGTTTTCAACTGAATAGGATAAGTCTTTCAAATAGTTTGCTTGTTCCATATTATCTGGATAAGCGAACTGATCAATAAAGCAAATACATGGTGCGTTATTTATATCAAAAAACGTTTCACGATAGACTATTTCTTGCGCATTTTTACTTGGTGGTGCTTTATACGTAATTTTAACAGATGCGAATGAATGGTTTCTAAATTTTTGAAGATCTTCCCAATCGTCTAAATGTAGTAAACGAGATTCTCCTCCTACTGCATTTTGCTCTTCCATTTTCATCATAAGAAGCCAATCTGTCGGTTCATCAACGAATGTACCGTCCGTATGAAGTGTAAACAATCGGTACGCTTGACGAAGGTAAGAATCACTACTATCCGTATCTTTCACATTAAATCTTGCATAATACGTTCCTGTCATTGCATCGAAGTTTGGTGCCCCAATTAAATGTGTTATTGCTGTTGCAAATTTCACGTAATCTGCTGGATCTGCCGTTTCACCTTGCACCCCAATTGTAAATCCGCCCGTTTCACGGTCATGAATAATGCCGCGAATGTTATCCATAAATGATTGCCCAAAAATCTTTCTCATTCCATCAGCAAGATTAAACCGTGAATACGGAATGTATTGTAATGACTGCTCTGAATGCTCTTTTACCTCTTCAAAAAACTGCTTAAGCAATTGCTGATTTAACATAATATGATATAAACGTTTATGCTCCGGATGAGGAATAATTTCATAACCCTCATATTTTTTTGCAAACTTCATCTTCGTACTTTGTTCTGTAATAATCGACATTTCAATTCCTCCCTAAATGAAATATGAAGAACGTATTGACGCTTTTTACAGACAGTTATCCTTATCTTCTTATGCCGAGATTTGGTCTTACTGCCCTAACAGCAAAAAGCCAGTCATACGCACCACGACAGAAAATCGTAGAAACGTACAACTGGCTTATCATTACGAGTGTCTTTAATCTCTTAAAGTACAATAATAATAGACAGTTCATATGAAAACATGTGTAAACAGGAAAACAAGATCGAATTTAGAGAAGGCTAATTTCTCGAATGGATCTTATTAATTAAATAATAATTCTAAATATTCTAACTGTCAATTCGTTTTTTATTATTTCCTCGACATACTTTACACATTTTATAAATCCCCTTTTTTCGCTCCTTGTTTTACAACTTGAATTTCTTTTCACGTATTCATCTTACTTACTCCCAAATAAAATAAGCCAGTCGCATCTCTTTAAAGGAAATACAACTGGTTCTCATTTATCGTTATAAACTAGACATTGATTATAAATTTGTTTCCTCGTACTCTTCCACAGGCTTTTCATCATTTAAATAACTTACATATTGGCGATGCAAATCTTTGACCGCACTGACGATAGCATTTTGCGCTTTTCCTTGATAATGATCTGTAATATCTTGCACAATTTCTTCAATACCATCTCGTAAACTATGTCCTCTTAAAATTTGGGCGACGAAGCCTCTCCCGTGCTCTGTTGCAAGCGTACATGACGCTTCAATAATGACATGATATTTATGATCTGCTTCAATTGTAATTGTTAACGTTTCGTACATACTGCGAACCGCCATCCCTTTCGGAAGTCTCGAATGTCCAGCCATGAAAAAAGTTCCTTTGCGCATATTTCACCCTCCGTTACTATGTTAAAAGCCAGAAAAGCATCGTATACAGCTGCATTGAATTTTATTTACTCCCCTTATCCTTCTAGCTCGTACTCCTGCTAAAGAAGCTCAAGTGGAAAGAAGTTACTCTCTTCATTTTCAAATATAAATCCGGGCTTACAGCGAGGCTACTCACTGCCATCCGATACTAAATTAATCATAATGTAAATAAACTGAATATTCAATATTAATTTGATAAGAAAGTTCCAAATCCCCACAACATATACTGTTCAAAAGAAAAAAGGAAGTGGTCTCATGTATTACGGAACAAAAGGCTGGTACGTAGCTGAACTTAAAAAATTAGGTGTCCGCTATCATGAAGGACGAAAACTAGAAAGTTACCGCGGACACGTATTGCGCAATTTATTAATCGTACAACAAGAGAAAACGAAAGAAGAGGAATCTAACATCGATTGATTCTCGAAATATATTAGCGGTTCAACATGGTATATTGACTTATCGACAAATCATCTCCCCATTCCACCAACCAATCACACATTCATACAAACCAAAAAGGCCACCCTAACGGGTGACCTTTTTTCTTATTCACAAACAAGAATTTGTCTAGAAAATGATCCTTTTCTTGTGATACAGCGGTCTGTAATTTCAAATCCCGCTTCATGAATCATGTCGTCCATTGTTTCCATCGTGACAACGACTACTTTTTTTGCGATACGGCGCGCACTTGAAAGAATCGAGAGTTGATCTTCTGGTGTTGCGTGCGTAAATAGGTCGTATGGCATATCGATAATTGCGACGTCGTAGTTCTCAGTAATTTCTTCAATTGGGCCTTTTGTTACTGTTCCTTCAAACCCGAAATGTGCGATGTTTTTTCTCGTTCCAAGAACTACAAGTGGATTTATATCTCTACCAACGATGTTAATCCCCATAGAAAGTGCTTCTACCACTACTGTTCCAATGCCACAGCACGGGTCAATTGCTCGTACTCCATCTGGGTTTGGTACAGCGATATTTGCGACAGCTCTAGCAACACGTGTGCTCAGTGATGTCGAATAGCTATGCGGTTTTTTTATGTGATGATACCAAACTGGATCACTTTCTACATAGTGCCCGAAGTACCAACGTCCTCCAAGAGGAACAATCCCGAATACGCGCTCTGGATTACGAACGTCTGCTTCTCCTTCAATATGCATACCGAGGTCTCGTTCAATAAGGCGTCTTTCCCCATATTCAATTTTATTTTCTTTACCAAGATCATTGATTTTAACGAAGATAACTTTGAATGTCGCTCCCGCTAAATCAATTTGTTCCACTTGTTCTAAAATGCTTTCTAAGTCGTCCCCTTCATACATAACCTCAACGCGCTCTTTAATAAACGGACTTCTACTCGGAGCAATCTTGACTTCACTTTTCAAAATATTAACGTGAGACTCCATCCCAAAGAACGAGCGCATTTCCAAGTAACATAAAGCACGCTCCTCTTCGCGAAACGCATACGTATATATACATGCAGGTGTTTTACTATGATTACTCAATCTATTATCATCCTTTATCGTTTAAAATTGTTATGATCACAATTACTCGAATATTTTTGTATATAAAATTAAATGATATCATATGCCGGAAATAAAGAGAAACCTTTCTAAATCCTTTCGCAAATAAAAGAGACTGCCTATTGGCAATCCCTTTATTTTTATTAACAGAAAGAAGATACATTCTGATCTTGTTCTTCATAGCAATCTAGCATACTACCATAAGTTGCTTCTCCTAATGTATCATTTGAAATTGTCCTTAACATATACATTCCCTTCCTCCAAAGGAAGCTTTTTCTGATCAACCCGTTTCGCTTTTCCCGTTTCAAGATCGGTTTGGAAAGTCGAAAAATACCACATTCCTTCTCCATTATCATAATTCCCAATAAGAAACTTCCCTTTATCTAAAGCTTTAAAACAAGTTCCTGTAATACCAAAATCATCTTCATCGATTTTCACTTCGAGCACTTTCCCTCTATGAATGTAAAAAGCTTTCACTGTTGAAAAATTAGAAGACTCACGTTGCAGTGCTACGAAAAAATCTGGTGTACCTTTACTTACAAATCCATTTTTTCTAGACGTATTAAATACAAACTCTCCAATTTTCGCCTCTTGCAAATATAATATCGCGCTTGTAGATTGTAAGGCAAGCTGATATTCACCTTTATATATTTGATCCCCTTCTTGTGCACCAACCCAAGGTTCTTTTTGCGCTTCATGTTGTTCATTATTCGAAAAAACATGCAAAGTATACGCTTCTCCCTCAGTAGAATTCATTAAAACAGTGTAGCGACTTTGCACTTGTGGATTTATTTGTGACCCTTGTATTTTTCTACTCTCTTTTTTATTCCCCTGGGTATCCTCTACCTTCGTCACTACTTTTTCATCTGAACCTTCTTGAGCACATCCACTTAACACTAAACTTACAACGATACTCCCCATCAATAATTTCTTCATCTTGCCCCCCTAAATGAAAAGCTGATTAAAAATAATATTTTTAATCAGCCCACTTTATTTTCTATGAAATTAGTCTTCAATTAAATTAGACATTACATACGCATATACTAATGATTCTGTATGTGCAATGGAACTCTCATGCGTACGTTCAAAAGCGTGAGAAGAATCAATACCGGCTCCAATTAATGCATGTTTCACATCAAATCCAGCGCGAATCGCAGCTGATGCGTCAGATCCGTAGTACGGGTAAATATCTACTTTATATTCAATATTGTTCGCTTTCGCAAGTTCAACTAAATGTTTACGTAATGCATAATGGTATGGACCACTAGAATCTTTTGCGCAAATAGATACTGTATATTCATCAGATGTTTGTCCATCACCTAACGCTCCCATATCAACTGCTAAATATTCTACAGTTTCTTCTGGAATGTTAGAGTTTCCACCGTATCCAATCTCTTCATTATTAGAAATTAAGAAATGCGTCGTATATGGTAATGTTACATTTTCATCTTGCAATCTTTTAATTAATTTTAATAGAATTGCTACGCTTACTTTATCATCTAAATGACGTGATTTTATGTATCCACTGTCTGTAATTTGAACACGCGGATCGAATGAAACGAAGTCTCCTACTTCAATTCCTAATTCACGTACTTCATCAGCTGAAAAGACACGCTCATCAATACGAACCTCAATATTTTTCTCATCGCGTTTCGCTTCACCTGCATCTTTATATACGTGTACAGATGTTTGATGCATTAAAATCGTTCCTGTATACGCCTTACCGCTTGACGTTTCAATTTCGCAATATTCCCCTTCTACAGAGTTCCAGCGAAATCCGCCAATCATAGATAAACGAAGACGACCGTCAGATTTAATTTCTTTTACCATCGCACCTAACGTATCAACATGAGCAGTTAATAAACGATGTTGATCATCATTTTTCCCTTTTACCGTTAAAATAAGAGCGCCTTTATTATTACGCTTCGTCTCTACGTTCCACTCACTCACATAGTTTTCAATGAAATTAATAATTTTCGCCGTATTTCCAGATGGACTCGGAATAGAGACAAGCTCCTTAATGAGTTCCATCGTTTCTTTCGTATGATGTGCCATTGTCGTTTCCTCCTCATTTTCTCTATTATTCAGTATACAAAATTTGCTATGAAACCTCTACTTATATGGTCTAATTTTCTAAATTATAGTAAAATTCTCTTTAGTATGTAAAAAGGAGCTACAAAATATGAATATATCAAAAAAATATATACACATTGCACTCATTTGGTTTTTAGCATCATTACTTTGTTTACAAGTTTCTTATGCCGTTCATACTACTACTTCTATTACAATCGGCTGGGGATTAACGGCTATCTTCTTCATTATTAGCTTCATTGCAGCAAAAAAGCATAGCGTTAGTGAGTAACGCTATGCTTTTCCTATAAAACTATTCTTCTGAAACATCTAATAAATAAATCCCTCTTTCAAATCCACCGTGCTCTTCTTTTTTTTGCTTACGAAGGCGTTCTACGTCTTCAATTGTTGCTCCTTCTGCACGCGCTAATGACATAATCACTTCCAGTGCATCCGCAAGAGAATCTAACGCATGTTCACGCTCTTTCATAGAAGCAAATTCACGAACTTCTTCCGTTCCAATTTTCGCTAAAGCTTGTATGTATGCTTGGCCTGTTAATTTTTGTGCTGTATATGTTTTTCCAGACATTAATATTTTCTCTGGAACACGGTCTCTTACTAACTTGTTATAAGTTGACATCATTCATCCTCCTATGTTCAATAACACCCGAGCTCTGCTTTATCCCGCATTAACGGGCAGTAAAACTCCCACCTCAAAATTCAGATGGGGCAAAGAAGTTAGGTGGGAGATCAACTGCCCGTAAACGCCCGATTGGTTCAACTAATAATCAGTGGGGGATGAACAAACCCCCCACTGATTAAAGTTTCACTTTATAGAAAAACCACTCTTTTTTCACACACGCACTTAACATATCAATTCCTGATCCGTGCGCCCTTACATGCGGGAAGAAATAGTGCTCTGATTTTTCTTCTTTATTACCATATAAAGTTTGGTACTCATCTGGAATCGCTTCTTTTTTCACATCTTTTTCTTTCGTCACCCCGCCAGAAAACGCAACACTTGGATGCCCTTCAAAAAATAATGCAGTTCGTACAGCCATAGATGGTGTACTGTGCAAAGCATAATATACAAACAAAATTATACCGGTAATACCTATAATTTTTTTCATGTATGACTCCTAAAAAAAAGTGCTAACACAATTATACTAAAATGTGTTAGCACTTTCTCCCTTTTATCCCGAATTAACGGGCTAATAATCAGTAGGAAGTGAGCAAAATCCCTCACTAATTAAAGTTTTACTTTATTCCCCTTTAAATGCTGGTAGACGTTTTTCTAAAAACGCAGCAATGCCTTCTTTATGGTCAGCTGTTTGTCTCATCGCATATTGACCGCGTTTTTCAAGCTGCAGCGTCTGTTCTAAATTAGAGCGATTGACTTCACATAAAATTTGCTTCGTTTGAATCATCGCCTTAACCGGTTTTTGTAACCATTCATTAATTTTTTGTTTCACAGCTGTTTGGAAGTCCTCGCTGATTACTTCATCAATTAAGCCGATATCTAACGCTTCTGTTGCTGATAATTTCTTGCCTTCCCAAATAATTTGCTTCGTCATATTTTCACCGACGCGCTTTTGTAGGAAGAAATGACCGCCACCATCTGGAATTAAAGCGATTCCAATAAAGTTCATCGCAATAACTGACGATATATCTGCCATCACATAATCAGCAGTTAATGCAATACTTAATCCAAGACCAGCAGTTGGTCCATGAATTGCACTAATCACAAGCTTCGGCATCGTATATAAAGTTACAACGACTTCAGAAATGGTATTCATAATACCGTCAAACTTGCTTTCATCATTACTTGAAAGCATCGATTTAATATCCCCACCCGCAGAAAAACCACGGCCGTTCCCGCATAGCACAACAATATGCGCAGAACTCTCCGCTACTTCTTTCAACTTTTGTAATAGCTCTTTTAACGTTGGCTCATCTAATGCATTTAACACTTCTGGGCGATTGACCATCACCGTTGCTACGCTTCCTTCATATTTCACAACCACAGATTCTGTTTTACTCGTTACTTCCATCATATACCCCTCTTTTCTACATAAAGATTATACTTATATAATTATAGAAAACAGGTAAAAAATCCTTCTTTTTTCTTAATTTTCTGTCTAATAATCTCGCAATTTGTATATATCCTGCATAAAACATACCATTTCGTTAAAAAATATAGCAATCAAAGTCGTTTTATCCATACCTTTCATCTATCTATCATTACAATGAAATAATGTCTTCTTGCATGTACTGCTTAAAAACAAATATTGAAATTCATTCGCCTTACTATAAAGTGAAGGCTTTTACGGTCCGCAGGGCTTCCACCTAACTTCTTTGCTCCAGCTGAATTTTGAGGTGGGAGTTTTACTGCGCGGTAAATAGCCGGATAAAAAGGTATTTATCCCCTCACTCGGGTGCTGAAATAAAAGAATGAAGAAATGGAGGAACATATGGTTAATAAGTTGAAACAGACGGATAACTACTTCCCACATTTCCTACTGCTATTCATTGTGTTTCAACCAATTTTAGATTTACTAACATCTTTTTCAATCTATGTATTACACATGAGCGCAACAGTCGGAATCGTAGTCCGTTTCGCCTTTATGCTTCTTGCATCAGGGTATCTACTTCTTCATCACAAACAACAAGGTGCGAAAAAATACATTCTCTACTTATGCTTACTTGGAACTGTACTCACAATCGGCCTTGTTAATAATTTAATGGTCAAATCTCCAGTTTCTTTCGGAGAAGAAGTGAAATTCATTTTAAAAAGTGTATATCCAATGGTACTACTGTTTGGGTATATTATTGCTCTTAAAGAGTTAAAAAATAACGAATATGCGTTTCATAAAATCATTATCTATTTCTTATATGCAACGTTAATTTTGAGTATCTCAATTATTGTGGCAATGTTGACTAGTACAGATTTCCCAAGTTATCCGAACTCAAAGATCGGTTCAAGGGGATGGTTCTTTGCTGGAAATGAGTTAAGTTCCATTTTCGCCATTACGTTCCCCATCGTTGTCTTGTACTCAATTCATAAAACAACTTCTTTCTCGAAAATCTATTACTGGATTCCAACTGTACTTGCGATGTATGCAAGCATTATGATTGGAACGAAAGTAGGCTATGGTGCCATTGTTATTACACTTGGTATCGCTCTTTTTTTCTTATTCATTGAATATATTATTCATCGTAAAAAAGAAGGAAAAGGATTCACATATCTTGTAAATACAATTGTTGTTGCTATCGTATTAGGAGGTATACTCATACTTACACCATATACTCCTATCGCCAAAAACATGAGCATCCATTTACAAATATATAAATATAAAAATCCAGTACAAGAAGGAGAGGTAACGAAAGAAGAACGTGAGCAGGGTGAACTAACAGACTCTGAAATGAAGAGTTTAATTTACAGTGATCGTGACAAGTTTTTAAACGTATACAAACAATACTATAAAGACGCACCACTATCTCAAAAACTATTTGGAATGGGCTACGCTGGTAACTATACAACTACACCTAAATTAGTCGAAATGGATTTCTACGACCTATTCTTTGCGTTCGGCATTGTTGGATTCCTTATGTATTTGCTGCCGCTTCTTTATTTCGGTATTAAAATATTCATTCGCATCATCACTAACTTCAAGAAACTATTAAATGTAAAACATATGCTACTAGCTAACACACTCGTCTTATCGCTCGGCATCGGCTTTATGTCTGGTCACGTATTAACAGCACCAGCCGTAAGTATTTTCTTCGTTGTTATACTTGCTTATATGATTGTTGACTTGGGAATTGAATAACAAAAAGAAGGTACTCTGAAAAGTCCGTTATACTGGATTTTCGAGCACCTTCTTTTTATTTCATTCGTGTTTTACATACTCTAAATTTTCTTTTGCGATATTTTTATTATACCGTCTAAACACCTAAAAACTTCAATTTCTCTTTCTGTTCGTCGTTCGCCATTACTACAATTGTTTTTTCAATACTTGGATGTACTTGTTCAAGCGTTACACTCGCTCCAGCTTTATTTGACTGCTCAACAAAATTTAATAATGCCATCGCTCCTGACACATCCATATAGCGCACATCTTTCATACGTAAAACAATCGGTGACTTCACATCTTGTAAAGTAGTAAAAATACGATCTACTGATAAGAAAGAGAGCGGTCCTTGAATCGTATACGTTGCTTCTCTTTCTTTTACAATCGAAGTTTTACGTTCTTTACATTTCACAATGTATAGGATGAAGGAAAGAATAATCCCGAATGCAACAGCGATCATTAAATCAAACTTCACTGTAACGATCATCGTTACGAGCATAACAATAACATCACCTTTTGGCGCTACATGCATTTTCTTCATGCTTTCCCAATCGAACATTCCAATACCCGTTAAAATTAAAATACCTGATAATACAGCAAGTGGAATGTATTGTACGACTGAACCGAGTCCCATAATGAAAATAAACAATATAACACTATGCATACTTGCCGAAAGCGCCGTTTTACCGCCACTTCTTATATTAACGATAGATCGTACAGTCGCCCCTGCACCTGCTAATCCGCCGAACAATCCGCTCATCATATTACCGATACCTTGTCCGACAAGTTCTTTATTACTTTTATGACGTGTACCTGTCACATTATCCATTACGACTGACGTTAATAAAGAGTCAATCGAACCTAATAAAGCAATACTAAGCGCTGGTAAAATAAGTTCTGCTAATCCTGTTCCACTTAAAGATGGAATATGAAGCGTAGGCATCGCTTCTGGAATCGTTCCAATCTTTTCAATTACTTTATTTAGTGAAAGATTTCCGATAATCGGTACCTTCACTGTAAGCCCTTCTAACAATGAAGAAAATAAAGGCAACAACGCAGTCACACCGACTAACGCAACTAAACTAGATGGAATGGCCTTAATCCATTTTCCAGAAACAATCATTACAATGATCGTTAATACTACGAGCAGAAAACTATTTTGCACGTGTTTTATTTCACCTAAAATAATAATCAATGCAATACCGTTCATAAATCCTGAAACGACAGGATACGGAATATATCGAACGTAAGAGCCTAGCTTACATACCCCGAATAAAATTTGAAAAAGTCCCGCCATCATAAATGCTATAAAACTCGCCTCTAACCCGTGCGTCGCAATAACTCCTGTCGCGATAACCGTAATCGGTCCAGTTGGCCCAGTAACCTGACCAGGTGTACCACCAAATAACGCTGCGAATAAACCTGCAAAAATGGCACCATACAATCCGACCAGTGCTCCTTCAGACGTTCCCGTTGCCGCAATACCAAACGCAATGGCAAGTGGCAACGCAACAATCGCAACCGTAAATCCTGCTAAACATTCCTTTGCAATTTTTTGAAACATAAAATAACCACCTTCATATAAAGTCCACGTTCCATTGTACACCTAAAAAGATTTATTCGTTAGCGTACTTTTTACAGTCTCGTGAAGTAAACGTATTCAATGAAAAGTTTCCCCCTTACCTTTGGAAACAATTGCAACTATGCTATAATGAACAAATTAAATCTTTTACTATATACTTGGAGGCACTATGCTAACTTTTGAAGAAAAATTATCGATCATTGAATCTTTCCCTGAATTAGAAAGAAAGAACGTATCATTAAAACGCGTAAACTTTCACTTTGAAGAAAGTCGTTTAGATAAAAAGAACGTTGTATATCATTTACACCCAAATGGAAACGGATTTGTATATGCAAGCGGTATTAAAGGTTACAAAACGGACGATAAAGGTATGATTAACATCCGTGAATTTTCAGCGGAAGAATTACGTTCAGTAATTGAGCAATCAATTGAACTATTATCACAAGAAGAAGTAGTAATCCCTGCAGAACCTGCGAAAGAAGAAGAATGGCATAACGAAGATGGTCATATTCTTACTCTTATATCAGAGGATGACATGTGGAACGTTTATGCTGGCGTAAACTTAGACGGTACATTCAACTCTTATCCAGAAGCAGCGGAATACCTTGATGAAGAAGGTTTTTCACGTAAATAATAAAAATGCCTTTCCAAATTGGAAAGGCATTTTTATTATTTTTTCGTACCTTTTAACGACTCTCTCAACACAAATTTCTGCAGTTTCCCACTCGCATTACGAGGAAGTTCATCCACAAATAAATAATGACGTGGGCGTTTATAATCTGCTAATTCATCACTTTCTTTACAATACTTTTCTAAATCAGCTTCTGTGATTGTTTCATCTTTCTTTACAATAACGGCTACAACACGTTCTCCCCATAATTCATCAGGTTCACCAAGCACTGCAACATCTAATATACCAGGGTGACTATGGAGGTAATCTTCAATTTCACGAGGATAAATATTTACACCACCGCTAATTACCATATCATCCACGCGATCTGCAACGAATAAATAGCCGTCTTTATCAAAGTAACCTAAGTCACCTGAATGATACCATCCTTTATACAGCGATTTTGTGTTTGCTTCTTCACGATTATGATAGCCAGCCATCATAGTCGGACCGCGCAAAATAATTTCTCCCACTTCATAAGGAGGTAATACATCATCTGGCTCTGCAGGTGCATCTTCGTTCGGCTTTACAATACGAATTTCATGGCTAAAACATGGCGTCCCTGCTGAACCAGCTTTCGTAATTTGATCCTCTTCCACGAGAAACGCAACAACTGGCCCCATTTCTGTCATTCCGTATATTTGGACGAGATCAATATAAAGACGTTCTTTACATTCCTTCACTAAAGCCGGTGCCATTGCTGCTCCGCCATATATACCAATTTTCATCGAAGTTAAATCATATTGGGATAAATCTTTTTGCAGCAACATATTCCACATCGTCGGTGCTGCAAAGAACGTTGTAATCTTCTCTTCTTGAATCGTATGTAATACTGTTTCAGTATCAAAGTGATGCAAAATAACATTCTTTCCGCCAACTTGAATGCGCGGTATAATCCCAGCATTCAACTCACCACAATGATATAAAGGTGCTACTACAAGCCCGACACTATCCCTGTTATATTTTAAGAAATACGTACAAATCATACTATGCTCAGTCATTTCACGATGACGATGCAATACGCCTTTCGGATGCCCTGTCGTACCGCTCGTATAAAGCATAGAGCAATAATCCATTTCATCAATTTCGATATCTACTTTCTCAGAAGATGCTGCATTTACTTTTTCATGGTAGGAGCTTGCATAGGAAGGTTTATCGTCTTCTACATACCAAAAGGATGTATTTGGAAAATCCCTTTCAATCATAGCAACAGTTGACTCAACTGCTTTTTCAAAGACAACTACTTTCGAGGATGCGTCCTGAAGAATATAAGATACTTCTTTCGCTTTTAAGCGGAAATTAATTGGATTAAAGATTGCACCAATTTTTGCACAAGCTAAGTAAACGTTTACAAATTCACGACAGTTATATAAGTAAACAGATACACAATCTCCCTTTCTTACTCCCTCTTCTAATAGAGCATGCGCCGTTTTATTTATTTGTTCATCCCACTGTTTATACGTCCAGCGAATATTTTTTTCTGGTTCCACTAACGCCTCTTTATTCGGATACTTACCAACAGATAAATCAAAAATTCTCCCTATCGTCATGTACATGCCAACAATTTCCCCCTTTTCTCTTTCATAAATCTATCATTTCGTCTATAAGTAGACATTGTCCTCTATAAAATTGACTAATTTTTCTGATTATTATCGACATAGTTTTACAAATGGAGGTATGTTTTTATTCACTTCTCAGTAAATAAAATTATATCGGCGTTTTTTTGAATATATCGACCGCAACTTGAAATATATCAGCGATTTTTAAAATATATCGACCGCAACTCAATATATATCAGCGATTTTTTGAATATATCGACTTACCGACAAAAACTGACAAAATAAAACGAAACTTTAATCGGGTTTTTACAGGCAGCCTTCCCCCCGCAAATAGCCGGATAAAAAAGAGACTGTTCCAAATCGGAACAGTCCTCTTATGCTTAAACAAACAGCTCTTCTAAAATTTTCAGTTTATCTTCTGTATATTTTACAAAGCCATCGTTATATGATTTTGGATCTTTCGGATTCGCGAAATGCGTAATTGCGCCCGTCTTCGGATGAACAAACTTACTTGAAGCACCACAGCCAAGCCCGATAATCGATTGTACTTCTTCCATTATGACAATGTTGTAAATACTTTCTTGCGTAGGCATTGCATAACCAACGTTCTCTAAGTTACCTAAAATATTCTTTTGACGATATAGGTAATATGGTACGTAATTATGCTTTTGCGTCCACTCTTCTGCTTCGTGCATCATCGCTGTAATTTCTTCGCGACCAGCTACTTTATATTTACGTTTGTTTTGCGTCATTTCAGAAGCACGTTTAAATGATAACGTATGAACTGTTAACGATTCTGGCATTAACTTTTCTGTCTCATCTAACGTGTGCTTGAAGATATCTAGCCCTTCACCAGGAAGACCAATAATTAAGTCCATATTAATATTGTTCATTCCCATTTCACGAGCTAAGTGATACTTCTCAATTGTTTCTTCTACAGTATGATGACGCCCAATTGCTTTTAATGTCTCTTGATGGTATGACTGCGGATTAATACTAATACGGTCAATATTCCATTTATTTAACACTTCTAGCTTAGCTGGCGTAATTGTATCAGGGCGACCTGCCTCAACTGTTACTTCACGCACATTTTTCACATCTGGGAACGCTTCATACATTTCTTCATACAGCATATCCATCTCTTCTGCTGTAATACTTGTCGGTGTACCGCCGCCGTAATAAATCGTCGTAACTGTTACACCTTTTTCTTTTAAAAACTTACCAATTTCACGAACTTCATAATGTAAACCACCTAAGAATGAATCAACAGAGCCTTGGCGTCCGTTAATTGCATAAGCCGGGAATGTACAATATGCACATTTTGTTGGGCAGAATGGAATACCGATATAAATACTTACTTCCTCTTTCAAACGGTATAAATCCGGAACTACCGCTAATTGGCAATCCACAATACGCTGAAGAAGTTCAATTTTCTCTTCATGAATTAAATAGCTTTCACGAAGCTCTTGATGCGCTTCTTCTTTTGACATACCATTTTGAAGCATTTTATGAAGAAGTTTTGTCGGACGAACTCCTGTTAAAATGCCCCAGCTTTGTTCAAGACCAGTTAACTGCTGAAGAACAGAAAGATATACATAAGAAACAACGTGCTTCACTTGCTTCATACGCTCTTTCTCATCTGTGAAAGCAGATAAATCTTTTGCGAACGTTTCTTCATACACATTTCCAGTAGCAACATCTGTTAAACGAGCAGATGCTTTCACATTCTCTTCAATGTGTATATCAACGATAAGATTTGCTTCCTCTTGTTCAAATCCAATCGTACTATCTTCAAAAAATAAGCCGCCAATATTTTGTAGCGGACGTAAAAAACGATCATCTTGTAACGTTTTAATTGAAATTAACAACATTATCACCTTTTCATTTGCAAACTCTCTTTAGTTTACTTGAAGGGCGTTTGCAGGTCAAT
>Ga0209025_1001277_pt1 | contig 34636 bp, 28 predicted proteins | sample AraplaMF_Col_mLB_FD_184256 | JGI IMG/M metagenome (GOLD analysis project Ga0209025, IMG submission 184256) | Arabidopsis root microbial communities from the University of North Carolina, USA - plate scrape MF_Col_mLB (SPAdes) (version 2) | ecosystem: Host-associated > Plants > Roots > Endosphere... | reverse complement strand
GTTGCGTCACATGATTGTTGTTCGCCTCGCCCAACCTTGCGCCAGCAGCGCCAAGAGCCGGCCCGACCGGTCGGCGGGGCATGCGTCGATCTGGGGCCGGGGGTAAGATGAGACTGCTGCTGACCGTGCTCGGGCTGCAACGCAGCACGCTCGGCGACCGGTCTACGCATATCTTCGGCGAAGCCGGCGGCACGCTCGGGCGCAGCGCCAGCTGCGACTGGATTCTGCCCGACGAGCGCAACACGCTCTCGGCCCGGCATGCTCGCATCTCGCATAACGGCCGCGGCTTCCTGATCACCGACACTAGCACCAACGGCGTCTATCTCAACGCCGTCGATGCGCCGCTCGGGCGCGACCAGAGCGCGCCGCTGAGCAATGGCGACACGATCTACCTCGCCGACTACATCATCTCGGTCGCGATCCTGCGCGAGGAGCCGGCACCGGCACCCGCGCCGGTCCCCATGCCGATGGCCGCAGCACCACCGGTGCCGGTGGCTCCGCTGCCGATCCCCGTCGCGGCGCCAGCCATCCCAGTCGGCCTCGAGCTGTCGGCGCCCGCGCCCGCCATGCCCGCTGCGATACCGGTGGCGGCTCAGCGCCAGCCGACGCAGCTCCCCGGCCTGATCCCGGATGATTTCGACTTCAGCGACCTTGCCCCGGCAAGACCGCAGGTTGTCCCGGAGGTCGCCGCGATGCCGATGCCAGCTGTGCCGTCGCCGGCTCCGGTCATGGCGATGTCTCACGTCGCGCCGGTCGCTCCCCCGTCGGCGCCCGCCGCTGCGGTCGACCCGCTCGCTCTGCTGCGCCAGCGCGCCATGGCGCGGGCCGCCTCGATCGACCTGACGCCGCAGGAGCCCGGCGCCCTGTCTCGGCCGATGGCCGACGTCGCGCTGCCGGGAGGCTCGCCTTCATCGAATTCCGACGCCGCGGCCTTCTGGTCGGGCATCGGGATCGATCCGGCCCGCATTCCGCCCGAGGCGCGGGCGCGGTTGCTTGAGGAACTCGGCGGCGCGCTGCGCCAGGCTGCGGGCGGGCTCGTCTCGATGCTCTCGGCGCGCAAGTCGATGAAGGACGAGTTCCGGCTCGACCAGACGCGGCTCGCGCCGCAGGAGAACAACCCGTTCAAGTTCTTCTCGCATGGCGACGAGGCGCTGCGCCGGGTCGTGGTCGAGGGCGCGCCCGGCTTCCTGCCGCTCGACATGGCGGTGAAGCAGTGTTTCGCCGACATGCACGCGCATGAGGTCGCGCTCGCCTCGGCGATGCAGACCAGCATCCGCGAATTGCTCGACAGGCTGGCGCCGGCACGGCTCGAATCCGAGGCTGAGCCCGGCCTGCTCGGCCGCAAGCCGGACCGGAGCCGCCTCTGGGAGCGCTATTCAGAACTGCATGGCGAGCTCGCCGGCGATCTTGACCGCACCATCCGCATGCTCGTCTCGGACGAGCTGGCACGTGCCTCCGCCCGCGGGCCGGGAGCCAAGGCGTGAGGCCGGTTGTGCGATCGCTGCTGCTGCCGACGCGCCGGTCGCTGCTCGCCGGCCTTGCAGTCGGCGCCAGCGCGCCGCTGATCGCGGCCTGCTCATCCGGACCGCCGGCGGCCAAGACCACTTCGCTCGAATTCGGGATCGAGGCCGACCAGGAGATCAACGTCAACGCGAACGGCGATCCTTCGCCGATCGTGCTGCGTGTCTACGAGCTCAAGACCAAGAACGCCTTCGAGCAGGCGAGCTTCTTCGAGCTGCTCGACAGCGACACCGCCAAGCTCGGCGCCGATCTCGTCGCCAAGCGCGAATTCGAGGTGAAGCCGGGCGAGAAGAGCTCGGTCAAGCGCGACTCGCCGGCCGAGGCCAAGCATATCGGCGTGATCGCCGGCTTCCGCCAGATCGAGGTCGCGCAATGGCGCTCGCTGGTCGACATCGTGCCGGACCGCGACAACGCCTTCCTGATCACCGTGCGCGCTCTGGCCGTGAAAATCGAGCTGCAGCGCGCCTCCCGCAATTTCGGCCTGATCTGAGGTCGCCCATGCCGGCCTTCGCCCCGATCGCAGAGCCCTTCCGGAGCCGCCCCCGATGACGCTGGTGAGCAAACCGCTCTGGTCCGAGGGCATGCTGATCCGCCCGCAGCATTTCCAGCAATATGACCGCTGGATCGAGCATGTGGTCGAGGGCCGCAGCACCGCGCTCGCCGCCTTCGCCTGGGGGCTGCGCAAGCTGACCCTCGGAGCCGAGTTGCTGCCGCTCGGCCGCATCGCCGTCCAGTCGGTCGCCGCCGTGATGCCGGACGGGACGGTGGTCGACACGGCCGGCGGCATTACGATCGAAGCGCGGACGGTTCCGCCGAACACCAAGAATACGCTGGTGAAGCTCGCTGTCGCGCTGCGCCCACTCGACGGCGCCGAGATTGGCGATGGCGGCAGGAGCCGACGCTATGAGGCGGCCGAGCAGACGGTGCGTGATGCGACCGCCCCGGACCGCGCCTCGGTCAGCCTCAGGGTCGGGCGGCTCTCGGCGCGGCTCCTGCTCGAAGGGGAGGCAGAGGACGATCTCGTCACGTTGCCGATCGCGCGCATCCGCGAGGTCGATGCGACCGGGGCCGTGCTGCTCGACGAGAACTACATCCCGCCCTGCCTCGACTTCCAGGCTTCGCAGCGTCTCGTCCGCATCGTCGGCGAGATCCGCTCGCTGCTGCGCAGCCGGGCGGAGGCGCTGGCCGGCCAGTCCGCCGCCGGTCCGGCCGCGGCGGAGAGCGGCGGGCTCGTCGATCTCGTCGTGCTCTCGATCGTCAACGGCCAGGAAGCGGTGTTCGATCATTTCGCCGCGACGCCGGGCCTGCATCCCGAGCAGGTCTATCGCGCGGCCCTGGCGCTCGCCGGCCAGCTCTCGACCTTCTCGGTCTCGCGCCGGCGCAGCGCCGATTTCCCCGCTTACGACCATCTCGATCTCGACGCCTCCTTCGCGGCGGTGCTCGACCAGCTCCGCCAGCTCCTGGCGGTGGTGATCGAACGCAACGCGATCGCGCTGCCGCTGCAGGATCGTGGCTATGGCATCCGCCTCTCGACGATCAGCGACCGCACCCTGTTCCAGGATGCGCGCTTCGTCCTGATCGCGCTGGCGAGCGTGCCGACCGAGACCCTGCGCAGCCAATTGCCGATCTCGATGAAGATCGGCTCGGTCGAGCAGATCCGCGATCTCGTCAATCTGCAACTGCCCGGCATCCCGCTGACGGCGTTGCCGGTGGCGCCGCGCGAGCTGCCCTTCCTGCAGGGCGGGGTCTATTTCGAGCTCGACCAGAGCGTCGAGCTCTGGCGCAACCTGACACGCTCGGCCGCCTTCGCCCTGCATGTCAGCGGTGACTATCCGGATCTGCGTCTCGAATTCTGGGCCATTCGCGGGAAGCGCGCGTGAGCAGCGATCACAGCTTCGATCCGCCGACCGTCGTCGGGCACAGGCCGGTCGGCCTGGCGCAGCCGCGGCCGGTTGGACCGGCTATCCATGATCCGCCGACGACACCGTTCGCACCGCCGCGCCAGCCGCTCGCGGCGCCGACCTTCGCTCCGCCGCCGGCGGCCCGGTCGACCGGCTTCTCGCCATCGGCGCCAACGCCCTCGCTCATCCCGCGCAACGAGCCTGCCAAGCCGCAGCCCCGGCGCAGCGCCTCCTCGCCGACGCGCGAGGCTCCCCCTGCTGCCCTGCAGGCCAGCACCGGCATCGCCGACGGCTCCGATGCACTGGTCGCCGCCGCCAATCCGCTGCTGGCGCTGGTGGCGCAATTGCGCGATGCCGTCGACTTCGCCGATGTCGCGCAATTGCGCAGCGAGGTGGTCGAACAGATTCACAAATTCGAGGAGGCGGCGGTCAGGAACGGCGCCGCCGCCGGCGACGTCCAGGCTGCGCGCTATGTCCTGTGCTCGCTGATCGACGAGACGGTGATGACGACGCCCTGGGGCAGTGCCAGCGACTGGAGCACCAGCTCGCTGCTCAATCGCTTCCACAACGAAACCTGGGGCGGTGAGAAGGTCTTCGCCATCCTCGACCGGGTGAAGACCGATCCGCGCAAGAACATCGCCCTGCTCAAGCTGATCGACTTCGTGCTGCTGCTCGGCTTCGAGGGCATGCATCGCGTGCTCGACAATGGCCGCGAACGCCTGGCCGATCTGCGCGACGAGGTCGGCCAGCTCGTCGGCCGCAACCTGCCGCCGCCGCCTTCCGAGCTCTCCGCGCACTGGCAGGGCGTCGGCGCCGAGAAGGCGCTGCGGAGCTTCTTCCCGCTCTGGATCGTCTTTGCCGCCGCCGGCTTCCTGCTGGTGACGATGTACAGCTTCCATCGCTATCGCCTGGCGGTCGAGGTCGCGCCGGTCGTCGAGCGCATGCAGGCGCTCGAGAACACGATCGCCGCCGGAGCGGTGCGGCCATGATCCGCTCCTATCTGCTCGGCTTCCTGTCGCTGCGCGGGCTCGTCACCATCTTCGGCGTGGTCGCGCTTTGCGTGGTGATCTGGGCCGGTGGACCCTATCTCTCGCTCTTCGGCTGGGCACCGCTGGTCTCGGCCGAGGCGCGCACCAGCGCGATCATCCTGCTGCTCGCCGGCCTGATCGGCGTCTCGCTGCTGCGGCTTTATCTGGCGCGGCGCGCCAATGCCCGGATGATCAAGTCGCTGCTCGACACTGGCGGGCTCGCGGCCATGGCCGATTCCGGCGGCACCGACGAGATCGAGATCATCCGCGAGCGCTTCGAAGGGGCACTCACCACCCTCAGGGAGACGATCTTCGCCGGCCGCAAGGGCGACGCCTATCTGTTCGAACTGCCCTGGTACGTCATCATCGGCCCGCCCGGCTCGGGCAAGACGACGATCCTGAAGAATTCCGGGCTCGATTTCCCTCTGGCGCGCACGCTCGGGACCGATCCCGTCGCCGGCCTCGGCGGCACCCGCCATTGCGACTGGTGGTTCACCGACCAGGCGGTGCTGATCGACACGGCCGGCCGCTACACCACCCATGAATCGAACGCCGCGGTCGACAGCGCCGCCTGGCGCGGCTTCCTCGATCTGCTCAAGACCCATCGCGGGCGCCGTCCGCTCAACGGCGTCGTCCTGGCGATCAGCCTGTCCGACATCCTCCTGCAGAACGAGGTCGAGCGGAAGCGCCATGTCGCGGCGCTGCGCGCGCGCCTGCAGGAACTGACCAAGACCTTCGGCGTCGAATTGCCGACCTATCTGCTGATCACCAAATGCGACCTGATCCCTGGTTTCTCCGAGTTCTTCGACGGGCTGAACGAGACCGGGCGGGCGCAGGTCTGGGGCATGACCTTCCCGCCCGACGCTAACCTCGCGACGCGCCTGACCGAGCTGCTCGACCAGAACCTGCGCGAGCTCGCCGACCGGCTCGACCAGGTCATGCGCGAGCGCGCCCATGCCGAGCGCGGCCTGAACCGGCGCGGGCGCATCTATCTCTTCCCCAAGGAGTTCGCCGGGCTGCGCAAGGATCTTGCGAGCTTCGTCCATGAGATTTTCAAGCAGAGCAAATTCGAGACGCAATCGCGTCTGCGCGGTGTCTACTTCACCAGCGGTACGCAAGAGGGCACGCCGATCGACCGCGTGCTCGCCGCGTTCGGGCGCAGCTTCGGTTTGACCAGCGCCCAGCGCGCGCCGTTCTCGGGGCAAGGCAAGGCCTTCTTCGTCAATCGTCTGCTGACCGACGTCATCTTCGAGGAACAGGGGCTGGTCGGCGTCGACCGCAAGCTCGAACGCAGCCTCGTGCGGGCCCAGAACATCGGCTACGGCGTTGCCGCGGCGCTGGTGATCGGCCTCGGTGTGCTCTGGTGGGGTGCGGCGAGCCGCAGCCAGGCCAGGATCGCCGCCACCAACGAAGCGCTCGCCCCGGTCGAGACGCGCCTCGCGGCGGTGCCGGTGCGCGCCACGCCGGCGACGCTGCTCCCCGTACTCCAGGCGGTCGACGCGGTGCGCGACGCCAGTGGGCAGGGCGGAATCCTCGGTTGGCTCGACGGCTTCGGGCTGAGCGCCACGCCCTCGCTCGCACCGGCGGCGGCAGAACTGCGCGAGCGCCTCATCGTCGGCCGGCTCTACCCGGCTTTCGCGGCGCGGCTGTCCGAGCGGCTAACCGGCCTGTCGCAGATCGGCGCCGAGAACGAGGCGGTGCGCGACTTGCTGCGCAGCTATCTGATGCTGAGCGATACCGATCGCTTCGATCGCAGCGTGGTGCAGCGCGCCGCGCGCGAGGAGGCGCAGCTCGCCTTCCCGGTCGACCAGAGCCGGGCGGCGGAGCTCGGCCGGCATTTCGACGAGCTCGTCGCGCTGTTGCCGCAGCCGTTGCCGACCGACCGGCGCATCATCGACACGACGCGGGCGCGATTGATGCGGACGCCGCGCAGCGAGCAAGTCTATGCCCGGTTGCTGCGCGAGGCGTCCCAAAATCCGCGCCTGCGCTCGATCGATCTTTCGACTGCGATCGGCGCCGGCGTGCTCGATTTCGGGCTCGGCCGTACCGGCAATACCGCGGTCTCGGTCATTCCCGCCGCCTTCACGCGCGAAGCTTTCTACGACTTCGTCCTGCCGCGGCTGCCGATCCTGATCCGTGAGGAGCTCGGGATCGATTGGGTCACCGGCGGCGAGGCGGCCGGCTCGGGCGTGGTCCAGACCGGCACGCGCGAGGTGATGGACCGCTATATCGCGGACTATATCCGTTCCTGGCAGGGCGCGATCACGGCGGCGCGGCTCGTGCCCTTCGCCGAAACGCAGCAGGCGCTCTCGGCCGTGCAGGCCCTGGCAGCCGCCAACTCGCCCCTCGAACGGTTGATCGGCATCGTCCGCACCAATACCGAACTGCCTTTGCCCGGCGATTCCCAGCCGGGAGCGCCGGCTGGGGCGAGCGCTGCCTTGCCCGGACCGGCCGGCACCGCGGCCGGCGGCCTCATCGCCGCAGCGGCGAGCAGCGCGGCAAACGCCGCCGCCACCGCGGCGCTCGGGGAAGGGCCATGGCCCGGCGCGACGATCGCGGCGCCGTTCCGCCCACTCGTCGAGCTGGTCGCCCCGCAAGGTGGCGCGCAGGCGCCGATGGGGCGCATCCGCGAATTGTTCAGCGGCGCCTATGGCGCGCTCAGCAACGTCTCGAACGCGCCCGATCCGCGCCTGGCGGCCTATCAAGCGGTGGCGCGGCGCGGCCATTCCGGCGCGGATGCGCTCGGCCAGCTCAGGGCGGATTCGGCGCTGCGGCCGGAACCGGTGCGCGGCATCATGCGGGCGGTCGCGAGCCTCAGCGCCTCCTCGGTGGTCGGCGACTCCCTCGATTACGTCAACCAGGCCTGGCGCCGGGACGTGCTGCCGCAATGCCAGGCGGCGCTCGACCAGCGCTATCCGCTCTTCGCCAATGCCAAGGACGAGGTCTCGCTGCGCGATTTCAGCGACATGTTCCGCCCCGGCGGCCTGCTCGACGAATTCTTCCAGAAGCACCTTGCGCCCTTCGTGACCGAGCAGCGCAACGGCTACGCACCGATCACCGTCGATGGCGCGGCGCTGCCGCTGAAGCGTGAGGCATTGGCGCAGTTCTATCGGGCGCGGGCGATCCGCAACGCCTTCTTCGCTGGATCGGGCTCGGCGCCCTCGTTGAAGTTCAGCCTGCGGCCGAGCTTCCTCGATCCGAAGCTGCTGCGCGCGACGCTGGCGCTCGACGGCAAGGACATCGTCTATCGCCATGAGGCGCAGCGCGCCTATGACCTGGAATGGCCGACCAAGACCGATGCCAGCACGGTCGCGGTCACGCTCACCGACCTCAACGGCAAGGACACCCGCGTCGAGCGCACCGGCGCCTGGGCGCTGCTGCGCATGGTCGATGCCGCCTCGCTCGCGGCACGCGGCGGCGCCGACCAGTTCAGCATCACCGTGACCGGCGACGAGAACGCCCGCGTCGTCTACCAGCTGCGCGCGGCGAGCGTGAACAACCCGTTCAATCTCGGCGCCTTGCGCGCCTTCCGCTGCCCGGATTCGCTGTGAGCGAGGCGCCGGCCTTCGGCCTGTTCGGCAAAGTCCCCTGGGCCGGCGATTTCGTGCAGCAGGGGCTGCCCGGCCGCTTCGTCACGCCATGGGAAGCCTGGCTTCTGGCGATGCTGACGGCGAGCCGCGAGGCGCTCGGCCCACGCTGGGACGATGCCTATCTGCTCAGCCCGCCCTGGCGCTTCCGGCTCGCGCCCGGCCTGATCGGGCCGGGCGGCTGGATCGGGGTCTTCGCCAGCTCGGTTGACCGCGTGCGACGTCACTATCCGCTGACGCTGGCGCTCGAGCTTCCGGTCGAGGATGGCGCCAGCTTCGCCGCGAGTGAAGGCCTGCTCGATCTGTTCGAGGTCGTGGTGCTCGACCTGATCGCGACCGAGCGGTCCCTGCCCGACGCGCTCGTGAGCCTGCGCTGCCGGCTCGATGCTCAGCGCGCCGCGGCCAGTCTCTGGTTCGGGCCGGGCGGCGGCCGGCTCGTCGTCGACCGCGAAGCGGAGCGTTTGTCGCTCGGTACAGCCGACAGCCCGCCGCAGGACGGCGCCAGCCATTGGTGGCATGGCCGCTGGAACGCGCGGCCGGCGACGGCACTGCGCTGCGAAGGGCTTCCCGACCCGGCCGCCTGCGCCGGATTCTTTTCGGGCGACTGGTCGCGCCATGGCTGGCGCGCTGCAAGCGCTCGGCAGGGCGCATGAGCCTCACGGGAGAAGTTTGGGAGGTCTCGGTCGCGACGCGGCAAGGGCCGCGCCATGACGTCAACCAGGACAGCTACGCCGCCTTGCCGGAAGCGGGGCTGTTCGCGGTCGCCGACGGCATGGGCGGCCATGCCGATGGCGAGCTCGCCAGCCAATCGATCACCCGCATGCTCGCTGCCGTCTCGGAGCCGCAGGCGCCGCTGACCATGCGCGTTGCGCTGGCCGAGGAAGGCATCACGGCGATCAACGAGGCGCTGCGCGAGCATGCGGCCCGTTCGACCGAAGGCGGCATCGTCGGCTCGACCGTCGCGGTGGCTTTGGTCGGGGAGGGCATGCTCGTCTGCCTCTGGGCCGGTGACAGCCGCGTCTATCGCCGGCGTCACGATGGTCTCGCTCAGCTGACCGAGGATCATGTGCTCGGGCACGGACCCGACGCCGGCCATGTCCTGACCCGCGCCGTCGGTTCGGCCCCCTATCTGCCGATCGCGCGCTGCGTGACGCCGACGCTGCCCGGCGACACGCTGCTCCTGTGCAGCGACGGCCTCAACAAGGCGCTGGCGGACGCCGAGATCGGTGAATTGCTGGACGAGCCGCTGCCCGGCCTTGCCGAGCGGCTCGTCGCCCGGGCCGTCGCCAATGGCGGCCGCGACGACATCACCGCCGTGATCGCGAGGCGGTTGTGAAGGTCCGGCGCAGACGGCGTCGGCGCGCGGCCGAAGCACACGAGGCGCAAGCCGCGACCTTGCCTGTGGCCACACCGCCGCAATCAGCCGAACGGGCGCTGCCGGCCCCGCTCGGCACGCTGCTGCGCGGCCGATTCGAGCTGATCGAGGTGGTCGGGCGCGGCGGCATGAGCACGGTCTACCGCGCCGTCGACCATGTCCGCCGGCGGGCGAGGGCACTCGATCCCGAGGTCGCGCTCAAGGTCACCGATATCGGCGACGGCTATCATGACGATGCCGCGACCCTGCTGCATCGCGAGGGTCGGCGGCTGCTGGCGATGCGCCATCCCAATGTCGTCAAGGTGCACGACTTCGACCGCGAGGGGCCGCTGCATTTCCTCGTCATGGAGTTGCTGCGCGGCAAGACGCTGGCGCAGGTGATGCAGGAGCGTGACGGCAGGGCGCTGGAACGCCGGCTGGCGCTGCGTATCGTCACGGAGCTCGGGGCGGGGCTGGCTGCCGTGCACGCCGCCGACATGGTCCATGGCGACCTGAAGCCGGGCAACGTCTTCATCACCCAGGACGGCCATGTGAAGCTGATCGATTTCGGCACGGCCCAGCCCTTGCTGCCGCCGGATCATCGGCCATCCGAGGACGAGACCGGCTTCTTTCTCAAACGGCTGCGCGCGGTCACGCCCGCCTATGCCTCGCCCGCTGCGCTCGCCGGGCAGGCGCCGGACCCGCGCGACGACATCTTCTCCTTCGCCGTGTTGACCTATGTCATGGTCGCCGGGAAGCATCCTTTCGACGGCCGCTCGGCCGCTGCAGCAATGGCGGAGGGGCTGGTTCCGGCCTCGCCGCCCGGCTTTCGCGGCGGCCGCTGGATGGCGCTGCGGCGGGGCTTTGACTGGGAGGCGGGGACGCGCCCGGGTAGCGCCCTCGATTTTGCCGGGCGCATATTGCGGCCGCGGCTTTCGGACCATCGCCGCGCCTTGCTCGGCCATGCCCAAAGCCTGCTCGAACGCCTCAACCGTCGTAAACCTGTCAACGCCCCGCCCTAGCGTCACCTCGTTCCTCTTACCGGACGCGACGTGCCATGCTCGACCGACCCGCCAGTCACGACACCACGATCGCGCTCAGCCTCGCCAGCGGCGGCATCAAGGACGGCCTGCATGTCGAGCGGGTCACCGGCCGCGAGGCGATCTCGGAGCCTTACGCCTATCGGATCGCGTTCCGCTCGGACAAGGCGATCAGTCCTGAGGACGTCGTCGGCGAGCGGGCCAAGCTGACGCTGAACACGGAAGCCGGCGAGCTCGTTGTGCATGGCGTCGTCGTCGAGTTCGCCGCCGAGGACCCGCTCGGCGACCAGGGCCATCTCTACGCCACGGTGATCGCGCCGCGCCTCAGGATGCTCGAACTTAGCCGCCAGAACCAGGTCTATGGCTCGACCAGCAAGGTCTCGGTCAAGGACATCATCCAGAAGGAGCTCGAAGGCTCGCTGGCGGCCAATCACGGCCACATGACCATTGACCACGAGCTCAACCTCGCCGCGAGCTACCGTGAGCGCGAGTTCATCGTGCAGTACAATGAGAGCGACCTGTCCTTCCTGTCGCGCTGGTGCGAGGGCAGCGGCATCTTCTACTTCTTCAAGCAGGGCCAGGACGGCGAGACCGCGGTGTTCGGCGACAGCAATGTCGCCTTCATCGAGGCGAAGTCGCTGCCTTACCGCCATGGCCATGACGCGATCACCACGTCCCAGGCGGCGGTGACCTCGTTCGGCTTCGTCGCCCGGCCGGTGACGAAGTCGGTGGTGCTGCGCGAATACAATCCGGAGAAGCCGGCATTGCTGCTGCGCGCCCGCGCCGAGGTCGAAGGCGGCAAGACCGGCACCATCATCGAATACGGCCAGCATTTCCTCGAACCCGACGAGGGCGACCAGCTCGCCAGGGTCCGGGCCGAGGAGATCGCCTGCCAAGCCAAGGTCTTCCGCGGCGTCAGCAATGCGCCGCAACTGCGCCCGGGCATGTTCTTCAGCCTGAGCGGCCACCCCTCGCTCGACGATCGCTATCTCGTCATCGCCGTCGAGCACGAGGTCTCGACGCCGGCCCCGGTCGGCTATGGCACGGCTGAGGCCGTCGCCGGCGCGCCCTATGGCAACCGCTTCGAGGCGATCCCGCTCTCCGTGCCGTTCCGGCCCGAGCGGCGCACGCCGCGACCGCTGGCGGCCGGGCTGTTCAACGCCTTCGTCGACGGCGAGGCCGACGGCACGCGCGCCGAGGTCGATACGCAAGGGCGCTACAAGGTACGCCTGCGCTATGACGAGGGCGACAGCGCCGAGGGCAAGGCCAGCGAGTTCCTGCGCAAGGCCGAGCCCTATGCCGGCCCCTCTGACACCGGGATGCATTTCCCGCTGCTGAAGGGCACCGAGGTCGTGCTTTCCTGCGTCAACGGCGACATCGACAGGCCGATTATCGTCGGCGCCGTGCCGAACCCGCTGACCCCGAACGTCGTCTCGAAGCGCAACCGCACGCTCAACCGTTTCCGCTCGCCGTCGGGCACGCTGTTCGAGATGAACGACGGCTCGGCGAGCTGAGCGTCAGGCGATTTCCTGCGATGATCTGGCAGCCACCGATCCGCGAACTCGATCCGCTCGCCGCGCTCGTGCATGAGGCGGTGCGCACCCAGGTCTTCCCGGGCGAGGCGTTCGGCTTCCATCTCGTTCCCGTGCCCGGCGAGAGCTGGCGCGAGGCTATGCTGCCGGACGGCCGGCCGGTGCGGATCAGGCTGTCGGCGAGCCCGGCTGCACAAACCGAGCGCGAACGTCGTGCCTGCGCCGGCATCCATGTCAGCGGCGAACTGGTCGCCGGCGACATGGGCTATCGCGTCAGTGCCGACCTGATCGTCGATCTCGTGACGCGCGCCGTCCTCGCCTGCGACAGCCGGCTGGAAGCCGTCGGCCGGACGCGCGCCTGAAGCCGCCGCGCGGCTGAATTCATCCCCATTGTCCAATCAGGTCGTGACGACCCTGCATTCTGTGCGGCGATCGCTGCGGCATGGCCTGCATCGCCCGCCTCCCTTCGCCACGGCGGCGGATCGCGGTGAGCGCGCGCCTGCGCAGTTAGCCGAATGCGCGCAGGAAACTGCGCAGTCACGGCAGTGACGCAAACGGATTTCTCCGAACTATATCAAGTCGATAGCTGATTTTTTCCGCTTGGTACGTCCCTTGCCGAGCAAGGGTGCCGGCTCGAGCCGGAGCAGCGAATTCCAGGGAAGAGAACAATGGCACTCGACGCCTATATGACCATCAAGGGCCAGAAGCAGGGGGACATCTCCAGCGAGGCCAGCACCATCAAGAGCGCCGGCGCCGGCGCCAAATACGACAAGCACGGCAACGAGATCACCGTGCTCGCCTTCACCAGCGGCGTGATCAACCCGCGCGATCCGAAGTCGGGCTTCACCTCCGGCGCCCGCGTCCACCAGCCGGTCACCTTCACCAAGCTGATGGACCGTTCCTCGCCGCTGCTCTGGCAGGCGCTGGCCAAGGGCGAGACGCTGACCGAGGTCGTCTGCAAGTTCTATCGCCCGGACACCGCCGGCCTCGGCGAGCCGGAGGAATTCTTCGAGTACAAGTGGGAAAATGCCAAGCTTTGCGAAGGCAAGTCCTATCTGCCGCTGACCGTCGCCCAGGCGAACGACCATCTGCGCCCGATGGAAGACTGGTCCTTCACCTATGAGAAGGTCACCTGGAAGCACACCAAGGCCTCGACCGAGGGCGAGGACTCCTGGCAGTCCGCCTGATCAGGCGAATTCGGCCGCCGCGCAGCCTCTGCGCGGCGGTCTTGCCGGAGATTTTGCAACGTCACGGTGACGTAGATGTCATCGGCCAGTCACCTCGACACGGTGAGGTATGCCATCGCGCAGACCGGGTCCCAAGCCCGGCGCGACATCCGGCGCCAGGCGCCAGGCAGGGGGCGTTCCACCATGGTCCAGGTCGATCTCAAGCAGCTGCTCGGGCGGCTGAACCCTTATGTCAAGCGCGCGCTGGAAACGGCTGCCGGCCACAGTGTCGGCCGCGGCCACTACGAGGTCGCCGTCGAGCATCTCCTGCTGGTGATGTCGGAAGACGAGCAGCGCGATCTCGGCATCATCCTGAAGCAGTTCGGGCTCGACTCTTCCAGCCTGAAGCGCGGCCTGCAGCGCGCCACCGAAACCCTCAAGACCGGCAATACCGGCCGGCCGGTCTTCTCGCCGGGCCTGATCGAATTGCTGATCGACGCCTGGCTGATCAGCTCGATCGAGCTTGGCCAGCAGCAGATCCGCTCCGGGTCGATCGTCGCGGCCCTGCTCGCCAGCCCCAGCCGCTACGCGATGGCAGACTGGTTCGAGGCGGTGCGGGCGATCCCGCTCGCCGAGCTCAAGGGCAAATTCCGCGACATCGTCGCGCCCTCGGCCGAGGAGCCGGCGGTTCCGGCGGCGGTGCCGGGCGCTGCCTCTGGTCAGGCCGGCAATGGCGCTCTGCCGCCCGATGGCGCGCTCGCCCGCTTCACCATCAATTTCACCGAGCAGGCCCGCAAGGGCAAGATCGATCCGGTCTTCGGCCGCGACCGCGAGATCCGGCAGATGATCGACATCCTCGGCCGGCGCCGCAAGAACAACCCGATCTGCGTCGGCGATCCCGGCGTCGGCAAGACCGCGGTGGTCGAGGGCCTTGCGCTCAAGATGGCCGAGGGCGACGTCCCGGATTTCCTCAAGAACGTTGAGCTCCTCAGCCTCGATCTCGGCATGCTGCAGGCCGGCGCCGGCGTCAAAGGCGAGTTCGAGAACCGGCTCAAGGGCATCATCGACGAAGTCAAGGCCTCGCCCAAGCCGATCGTGCTCTTCATCGACGAGGCGCACATGCTGGTCGGGGCCGGCGCCTCGGCCGGCGGCGGCGATGCCGCCAACCTGCTGAAGCCGGCGCTCGCGCGCGGCGAACTGCGCACCGTCGCGGCCACGACCTGGTCGGAGTACAAGAAGTATTTCGAGAAGGACCCGGCGCTGGCGCGGCGCTTCCAGCTGGTCAAGCTCGACGAGCCATCGCCGTCGGAGGCGATCACCATCGTGCGCGGCCTGCGCGCGGCCTATGAGAAGAGTCATGGCGTCTATGTGCGCGACGACGCCGTCGCCGCCGCCGCCAATCTCTCGGCCCGCTACATCTCCGGCCGGCAATTGCCCGACAAGGCGGTCGACGTGCTCGACACCGCCTGCGCCCGCGTCAAGCTCTCGCTCTCAAGCAAGCCGGCGGGGATCGACGACCAGGAGCGCCGGATCGCAACGCTTCGCCGCGAGCTCGCCGCTCTGGAGCGCGACCGCACCACCCTCGGCAAGGACAATCCGCGCATCGCCGAGATCGAGGAGGAGATTGCCGGGATCGAGGCTGAGAAGGTCGAGGCGATCGCGCAATGGGAACGTGAGAAGGCGCTGGTCGACCGCATTGTCGCGCTGCGCCGCGAGCTCGGCCTCGGGCCGGACGGCATTGCCGCGCTCGAAGCCAAGGCCGCCGACAATGATGACGGCGACGACGATGATGATGACGACCGCGACGAGGACGAGGCCGGTGAAGCCGACGCGTCGCGCGAGGCGGCCGAGCAGGAGCTGCAGCAGGCCGTCGCTGAGCTGGACAGGACCCGCAGCAAGACCGCGATGATCCATTATGAGGTCACCGCCGACGCTGTCGGCCAGGTGATCTCCGACTGGACCGGCATCCCGGTCGGCAGCATGGTCAAGGACGAGGCCGCCGCGATCCTCGGCATGGCCGCGAACCTCCGCCAGCGCATCAAGGGCCAGGACCACGCCGTCTCTGCGCTGGACGAGGGCATGCGCGCCGCCAAGGCCGGGGTCAACAATCCCGGTCAGCCCATGGGCGTTTTCCTCTTCGTCGGCACCTCCGGCGTCGGCAAGACCGAGCTCGCAACGCAGCTCGCCGATCTGCTCTTCGGTGGCGAGCGCTTCCTGATCACCATCAACATGTCGGAGTTCCAGGAGAAGCACACCGTCTCCAAGCTCGTCGGCGCCCCGGCCGGCTATGTCGGCTATGGCGAAGGTGGGCTGCTCACCGAGGCGGTGCGCCAGCGGCCTTATTCGGTGGTGCTGCTCGACGAGTGCGAGAAGGCCGATCCGGAGGTGCTGAACCTGTTCTACCAGGTCTTCGACAAGGGCACGCTCGCCGATGGCGAAGGCCGGATCATCGACTTCAAGAACACGGTGATCATCCTGACCTCCAACCTCGCCACCGACATCATCACGGCGATGGGCACGCAGGAGGAGAAGCCCTCGACCGCCGAGCTGACCGAGGCGATCCGCCCGAGCCTGTCGCGGCATTTCAAGCCGGCGCTGCTGGCACGCATGCAGATCGTGCCGTTCTACCCGCTGATGCCGGATGTGCTGAGCGAGATCGTCAGGCTCAAGCTCAACAAGGTCGGCAAGCGCCTGCGCGAGAGCCAGAAGATGGCGTTCCATTATTCGGACGCCGTCGTCGAGGCGATCACCGCCCGCTGCACCGATGTCGACACCGGCGCTCGCAACATCGACCACATCGTCAACCGGACGCTGCTGCCGGAGATCGCGACGGAGATCATCGGCCGCATGGGCGAGGAGCATGCGCCCGAGAGCCTCTCGGTCGATATCGGGCCGGAAGGCGGCTTCACCTACCGCTTCACGGTGCCGGGCTCTTCAGAGCCGGTGGCGCAGGCGGCCGAGTGACGGTGCTGCGCGAGCCCGCCCCATGCACGACCCCCTCTCGGTCGCCGAGGAGCTGATCGAGCTGACCACGACGCTCGCCACCGAGCGTCGCCTCGAGGCCCTGCTCGGGGCCGTGGTCAACTCGGCGCGCCGCCTGACACGCGCCGAGGGTGGGCGCGTGCTGGTGCTCGACCGCACCGGCCGGCACCTGCACGGCCTCGTCGGCCAGAACGACGTCGCGCCCGATGCGGCGGCGCTCTCCGGCGAGATCCCGGTCTATGCCGAGGGCAATGCCTTCAACCTACGCGACGCCAATGTCTTCGCCGCGGTCACCGGCAAGATCGTCAATCTCGCCGATGTCTACGACTATAGCGGCTTCGATTTCGTGCGGCTGCGCGAGCAGGACGAGCGCACCGGCTATCGCACGCGTTCCTTCGTGGTGGCGCCGCTCTGGAACGTCGAGGGTGTCACCCTCGGCGTGCTCCAATTGATCAATGTGCAACTGACCCCCGGCGGCGAGATCGGGGCGTTGCCAAAAGCCTTCGAGCGCGTCGTCGGCTCCTTCGCCGCCCATGCCGCGGTCGCGATCGCCAATGCCCGGCTGTTCGAGGAGAACCGCGAGCTGATCCGCCAGCTCGACCGGCGCAATGCCGATCTCGCCCGCGAGAATTCGCGGCTCAAGGTGATGACCGCGCCGCGCGAGGAGCAGGTTGTCGGCGAGAGCCCGGCCTTCCAGGCTGCGCTCGACCTGGCGCGCCGTGCTGCGTCCTCGTCTGTGGCCGTGCTGATGCTCGGCGAGACCGGCACCGGCAAGGACGTCTTCGCCAACGCCGTCCATCGCCTCGGCAAGCGCCGCGATCGGCCCTTCGTCGCGCAGAATTGCGCGGCGCTGCCCGAGACGCTGTTGGAGAGCGAGCTCTTCGGCCATCGCAAGGGCGCCTTCTCGGGCGCGCTCGCCGACAAGAAAGGGTTGGTGCACGAGGCCAATGGCGGCACGCTCTTCCTCGACGAGATCGGCGACATGCCGCTGCCGCTGCAGGCCAAGATCCTGCGCTTGCTTGAGGAAGGCTCGGTGCGCCGCCTCGGCGACACCCGCCTGGAGAAGGTCGATGTCCGCATCATCGCCGCAACCAATCTCGACCTGCCGCAGAAGATCGCGCAGGGCAGCTTCCGCGAGGACCTGTATTACCGGCTCAGCGTCTTCCCGGTGACGATCCCGCCGCTGCGCGAGCGGCCTTCCGACATTCCGCTATTGATCGATTTCTTCCTGCGGCGCATCGCGCAGGTGCATGGCCGCGAGGGCTTTGCGCTGACGCCGCGTGCGCTCGATGCGCTCTGCCGCTGGCGCTATCCCGGCAATGTCCGCGAGCTCAAGAACATGGCCGAGCGCGCCGCGCTCCTGATCGACGGCGACGAGCGCATCGACCTGAAGCATCTGCCCGCCCATCTCGCCAAGGCCGCGCCCGATATCATCGTGCAGACGCCGGTCGCCGAGGACAGTACCAGCCTGCGCTCGGCCGTGCGGCAATACGAGGCGATCGTGATCGAGAACCGCCTGCGCGAAGCCGGCTGGAACCAGAGCCGGGCCGCCCGCCTGCTGCAGATCTCGCGCCGCAGCCTGGTCGAGAAGCTGCAGCGCTACGCCATCAGGACACCATGAGCAGAGCAAGGCGAAGAGGACGCAGTGATGGATAGGGCGGACGAGGCCGATCGCGCCCTTACCGCCTTCGTTTCTGGGAGGATGCCGTTCGAGCGGCTCGTCGCGGCGCTGAAGAGCCTCGTCCTGGGTGACGGCGCGGCGCTGCCGGTCCTGGCGCGGCTGGAAAGCTGGGCGAATGAGGGGCGCCTGCCTGCCGATCTCGCGGCCCTCCTCGCGGGCGAGCTCGGCGGCAACTCGCAAGGCGTCGCGCCAGGAGACACCGGTCTCGACCCGCCAACCGTTCCGCTTGCTCCGCCACGCCCGGCTACGCCCGATCCGGCCGTTGCCTTGCCGCCGGCCGGCACGATCCGCGACAAGGTCGACGAGGTCGTCGTCAATGCGCTGATCGGCGATTTCGCTGGTCTGCGCGGCCGCAACCGTAGCGGCGAGACCCGCTCCGATGCGGCGCTCGATGCCAGCCTCGCAGACTTCCGCAGCCTGCGCTTCCGCCGCGACGCCAGTAATGCCGAGGCCGGCCGCGCCCGCCGCTTCGAGCTCGATCCGAGGCGCGAGACGCGCCAGATCGGCATCGGCGCGATGCTGAAGGACCGCTTCATCCTCGATGCCGAGATCGGCCGGGGCGGCATGGGGACGGTCTATCGCGCCGTCGACCGGCGCCGGCTCGAGGCGATGCGTCACCAGCCCTATGTCGCGCTGAAGCTGCTCGGCGGCGATTTCCGGCATCATCCCGAGGCGCTGCGCACGATCGAGGCCGAGGCGCGCCGGGCGCAGGAGCTCGCCCATCCCAACATTGTGACGATCCATGATTTCGAGCGCGATGGCGGCCATCTCTTCATTGTCATGGAATTGCTCGAAGGCGAGCCGCTCGACCAACGCATCGCCCGTGCCGGCCAGACCGCCGTCGGCTGGGAAGAGGGCAGGGAGATTCTCGCGGGTCTCTGCGCCGGCCTCGCCCATGCCCATGCCCGTGGCGTGGTCCATGCCGACATCAAGCCGGCGAACATGTTTCTGGCCGCAGGCGGGGTAAAGCTGCTCGATTTCGGCATCGCCAGCGCCGCGCGCGACGGTGGCTTCGATCCGACCTCCCTCGGCGGGCTGACCATGGCCTATGCCAGCCCGCAAATGATCGAGACGGCCGAGCGGCGGGCGGATGACGACGTCTATGCGCTCGGCTGCGTCACCTATGAACTGCTCGCCGGACATCACCCTTTCGATGGCCAGGCGGCGCTCGAGGCGCGGGAGCGGGGCTTGACACCGGCCAGGCCCGTCGATGTCGAGGAGAAGGTCTGGCTAGCCGTGACGGCCGCGCTCGCTTTCGAACGCGAGCAACGTCCAGCGGATGCCGCAGCCTTCGCGAAGGCTCTGTTCGGCTGAGGAGCTCTAACGCTCGTTGCTGTCGACCAGGGCCGTGATCGCGGCGATGCCGTCGGCATAGGCCGAGGTCGGCGCGAGCAGCGAGAAGAGCCCGCCGCTGCCGAGCCGGACCATGTCCTCGCTGAGTGGGAGCACCGCCGCGACCGGCACGCGATAGGTGCTGGCGATCCGGTCGGAGAGCTGGCGGAAATCGAGCGAGGGCAGCACCTTGTTGACGATCAGCAGGAGCTGCGGCACGCCGAGCCGGCGGGCGAGGTCGAGCGTGACGGCGGTGCCCTGATAGTCCTGATGGTCCGGCCGGAGCACGAGCAGGAGCGTGTCGGAGATCGCGATCGAGAGCAGCGTCTCCTCGTTGACGCCGGGATGGGTGTCGATCAGCAGGTAGTCGAGCGCCAGCGCCCGTGAAAGCTCCTGAAAGCCGTCGTTCAGCAGGTTGACGTCGTAGCCTTCCTTGACGACGCGGGCGATCTCGCCCGGCCGCACGCTCGACGGCACCAGCATGACGGCTCCATCCGGTGCAGATCCGGTCGCCTCGGCGATGCGACCGGTCACGTCATGGGCGGCTTCCTCGATCCGGCAGCGGCCCCAGAGATAGTCGTTGAGCGTAAAGCGCAGGCGATCCGGCTCCAGCCCGAACAGCACATGGATGCCGGGCGACTGGATGTCGGTGTCGACGATGCCGACGCGGCGTCCCCGCAAAGCGAGCCGGGCGGCGATGTTGGCGGTCGTGTTGGATTTGCCGGTGCCGCCCCGGTAGGAATGCGTCGAGACGATGATGGTCATGCCTGCTCGCCTCTGTCCGGGCCGGCGGCGCCATGGCGCTGCCGCATCGCCTGGGCCCGCTCCTGCAGTGCCCGGAAATAGTCGGTCTCGACGATCGCCGCGACCTCGCGCTCCTTGCGCGTCTGGTCGATCTCGATGGCGAGGCGCTGCACCTGCGTCTTCAGGTCGGCGTTCTCGCTGGCAATGTTGCGATTGGCGTCCTCGAGCCGGCGATTGGCCTCCTTGAGCTCGGCCAGCATCTCGCCGAGGCGGAACTCGCGCGCCTCGATCTGCACCGCCATGCTGCCGAAGGCCTCGGCGAGCTCGCGCACCGTCTCGGGCGCCTTTTCATCCGCGGTCATGGCGAACAGGCTGTCGATATTGTCGTAGTCGCCGCGCGCGAGCTCGCCGCAGAGATCGCGCAGGCGCCGGGCGAAGAGGTCGGGGGAGGCGAGGCTGTGGGCATCCATGGCAGGCACAGTAAGGCAACATCGATGACAGAAAGAGGAAGGCGCGGTTGCCCTACGGCAGTGTCAACGTAGTTTCGCAATCGGGCCCTAGCGTCACAGGCGAATGACAATCGCCGATCGAAGGGCGTTGAATGCTGGCGCGCGGTATCCATGTCGTCCTTCGCAGCGACACGCATGAAATCCGGCGCCTCGCCGATGCGATCGAGTATCTCGCCGACTCGCTGCAACTGCCGCAGCCGATGATCTTCAAGCTCAACCTGGCGCTGGACGAGCTGATCACCAACGTCATCGCCTATGGCTATGCCGAGCAGAAGGATGGCGTGATCGACATCGAGATGCGCCGCCATGACGACCGCGTCGTGGTCAAGCTGATCGACAGTGCCGCCGCCTTCGATCCGCTCTCGGTGACCGAGCCCGACACGGCCGCCGCGCTGGAGGACCGCAAGATCGGCGGCCTCGGCATCCATTTCGTCCGCACCCTGATCGACGAGGTCGACTATCGCCGCGACGACGACCGCAACGTCATCACGCTGACGCTTCTCTTGCCGCCCGAGCCGGTGTCGGCCAACGGCGCCCACCCCTGAACGAACACTTCCGGCCTCATCCGCCGCCACAGGAGAGCAACGGCTCATGATGGAGTCGCAGACCATCGGCGAGATGCGCGTCCTGTCGCTCACGGGGCGGCTCGACAGCATCAATGCGGCTGAGACCGAGGCCGCGATCGTGGCCGAGATCCGGGACGGCGCCACGCGCCTCGTGCTCGACTGCTCGGGGCTGACTTACGTCTCAAGCGCCGGCTTGCGCGTCTTCCTCGTCGTCGCCAAGCGCATGCGCGAGATCGGCGGCAGGGTCGTCCTCGCCGGCCTCACCCCTTCAGTGAAGGAGGTCTTCGCGATCAGCGGCTTCCTGCAGATCCTCACGGTCTGCGAGAGCCGGGACGATGCGATCGCAATGTGCGAGCAAGAGGCCTCGCGATAGCGGCCCGTGCGCAGCTCGGCGCTGGGTCGGAACTAAGATAACCCGCAACTTGCACCCATGCGAGCCGATCGGCTGTGCGCGCAGATGCATTGCCGGAAAGCGGACCTTCGAGGCTGCAGCAAAAAAGACGCCCACCATCAGGTCATCATTCCGCCCAAAAGCCGGATGCCGCGAGAGACCGGAAAGGGCCACTTTTGCCCGTTGGCAAGCCAGTGAGAACCAACTCCGGCCTAAGCCAACCGATCAATACAATAGGCAGTTGGATGAGAACGGCGCATTCACGCTTGCGGGCGAGTCGATCTGCACCGAGCTCTTCTTCGATCGGACGCCCGGCCCCGTGAACGAGATCGACCGGGTTCTGAACACCAGACGCATTCAGCTTCGCGTCGGAGGGGCCACGGTCGCCTACGACACCAATCCGAAGTTCGAGGAACTCATGCGCGAGCTCCCGACCGAGAACACGGGCGCGACCGGCTTCTTCGACACCGAGGTCATGCTCGCCGATTGCCGGAGACCTTCGGCCGGGTTTCTCGTCCATCGCTGAGCGACGGGCGGGGCGGACTCGATGCGCTCAGTCCGGCTGGGCGCGCCGTGCGGACCGCTCCTTCGGACCGGCTGGTGCCGGTCCGACCGCGGACGAGGTCAGGACGCGCTCTACGCCGCCGCGACCTCACCCGCGCGCGTGGATGCTCTTCCAGATCGCCAGCGGCGTCGCCGGCATGTCGAGATGGCGCACGCCGTGCGGCGAGAGCGCATCGACGACCGCATTCATCACTGAGGGCAGCGAGCCGGCGCAGCCGGCCTCGCCGCAGCCCTTGGCGCCGACCCGGTTGGTCGCGGTCGGCACGCCGCGGCTGGCGAAGGAGAAGAAGGGCACGTCCGCGGCGCGCGGCAGCGCGTAGTCCATATAGGAGCCGGTCATGAGCTGGCCGGCCTCGTCGAAGGCCGTCATCTCGTAGAGCGCCTGGCCGATGCCCTGGACGACGCCGCCATGCAGCTGACCCTCGACGATCAGCGGGTTCACCACCGTCCCGAAATCGTTGACCATGACGTAGCTGGCGATCTCGACCTGTCCGGTCTCAGGGTCGATCTCGACCTCGGCAATGTGGCAGCCATTCGGATAGGCCGACGGCGCCGCCTTGAAGACGTGGTCGACGTCGAGGCTCTGCGGCAGGTCGGCAGGGAAGGGCGTGCCCGTCCGCAGGCGCTCGGCCAGTTGCATGATGCCGATGCCACGGTCGGTGCCCGCGATCCTGAACTCGCCGCCGGCGAATTCGATGTCGGCGGCGGCCGCCTCCAGGACATGGGCGGCCAGCAGCTTGCCCTTCTCGATGACCAGCTCGCTTGCCTCGATGATCGCGGAGCCGCTCGCCATCACCGATTTGGAGCCGCCGGTGCCGCCGCCGGCGATCAGGCGGTCGCTGTCGCCCTGGACGAGACGGATCTTGCCGAAGGGCACGCCGAGATGGCTCGACAGGATCTGGGCGAAGGGCGTCCAGTGGCCCTGCCCATAATCGAGCGTGCCGGTGACGATGGTGACGCTGCCGTCGGGCTCGAAGTGCAGGCCGCCCATCTCGTTGCTCGGCGGCGCGGTGACCTCGAGATAGCAGCCGATGCCGCGGCCGCGCAGCTTGCCGGCCTTGCGGCTCCGGCGCAGGCGGGCCGCATAGCCCTTCCAGTCAGCGGCTTCGAGCGCTTGCGCGAACAAAGCGGGGAAATCGCCGCTGTCATAGCGTGTGCCGATCGGCGTCGACCAGGGCAGCTGCTCTGGCTTGATCAGGTTGCGCCGCCTGAGCTCTGCGCTGTCGATCCCCATCTCGCGGGCGGCGGTATCGATCAGCCGCTCCATGAAATAATTGCCTTCCGGCCGCCCTGCGCCACGATAGGCGCCGATCGGCGGCGTATTGGTCACGGCGCATCTGGCCAGCACCTCGACCAGCGGCGTGCGGTACATGCCGACGCTGTTCTTGCCGATGTTCAGGCTCGCCATCATCGGCCCGACCGGCGAGAGATAGCCGCCCATATTGCCGATGCCGGTGAAGCGCGTCGCCAGGAAGCGGCCGCGTGCATCGAGCGCGAGCTCGGCCTCGAACACCATGTCGCGGCCGTGATGGTCGGCGACGAAGCTCTCCGAGCGTTGGTCGGTCCATTTCACCGGCTTCTTCAGCAGGCGGGCCGCGTGCAGCAGCGCGACATGCTCGGGAAAGACCGAGGCCTTCATGCCGAAAGAGCCGCCGACATGGCCGGTGACCAGCCGCATCTTCGCAGCCGGGACGCCCATCGCCGCGGCGAGGTTGTTACGCAGGCCGAAGACGCCCTGGCTCGGCGCGTGCAGCGTGTAGCGGCCGGCCTTGCGATCATAGCTCGCGATTGCCGAGCGCGGTTCGATCGGGTTGACCACGACGCGGCTGTTGACGATCCGCAGCCTTGCGACATGGGCCGCGCCGGCGAAGGCGGCTGCGACCTTCTGCGCATCGCCGGACTGGTAGTCGAGGACGAGATTGCCCGGCACCTCGTCATAGAGAAGCGGCGCGCCGGGAGCGAGGGCGTCCTCTCCGGAGATGACAGCGGGCAGGACGTCGATGTCGAGCGCGACGGCTTCGGCGGCGTCGCGCGCCTGTACCGCGGTACGGGCGACGACCACGGCCACGGGATCGCCGACGAAGCGGACCTTGCCGGTCGCCAGCGCCATCCGGACCGGCTTGCGGATCGGGGTTCCGTCGCGATTGGGCAGGTCGATCTGGCAGCGCAGCGGGCCGTAGCCATGGCCTTCGAGATCGGCGCCGGTATAGATCGCGACCACGCCCTTCATCGCCTGCGCGGCCGAGATATCGACGCCGTTGAGCAGGCCATGGGCATGTGGGCTGCGGACGAAAGCGGCGTAGAGCTGCCTCTCCAGCGTGAGGTCGTCGGTATAGCGCCCCTCGCCGCGCACGAGGATCGGATCCTCCTTTCGCGGCACCGGCTGGCCGATTCCGAACGGCGCATCGGCGACCCTGGCAGGAGCTACATGTCGATTCATGGCGAGATTCCGTGGAAGAACCCAGGTTGCGGCGCTGCCCGGTCGCTCGTGCGTCGGAAGCGGCTTCATCGCCAGTCTACTTGCCGGAGGGCATCGCTGGATATGCGGCCGGGCGCAGCCGGCCGTTGCAAAAACAGGTGGCCCGGCTGCCGTTCGCCGCTTCGACCGGGGCCGCTATCCCATGCTGGTCGCGCCGGTGTGAAGCACCGCCGGCTGGTTCCAGGAGGCGCGGTCCGGCTCGACCAGCGGCCAGTCGCGTTCCGGATCGGGCCAGGGGATCGCGGAGACCAGCGCCCTTGTGTAGGCGTGCTGCGGCTTCTCGATCACGCGCTCGGGCGCCCCGGCCTCGACCAGGCGGCCGTCATAGAGGACGATCACCTCGTCGCTGACCTGATAGGCGGTGGCGAGGTCGTGGGTGATGTAGACCACCGAGATCGCGTGCTCCTGGCGCAGCGCCCGCAGATTGTTCAGGATCGTCATCCGCAGGGAGGCGTCGACCATCGAGACCGGCTCGTCGGCGACGATCAGGCGCGGCTTCAGCGCCAGGGCCCGCGCGATCATCAGGCGCTGGCGCTGTCCGCCCGACAGCTCGTGCGGAAAGCGCCCGAGCACCTCCCGCGGATTCAGGCCGACATCGCGGCAGGCGGCTTCCATCGCTTCTCGCGCCTCGGTCCGGCTCCCGGCCGCGCCCAGATGGAGCAGCGGCATCAGCAGGGCATGATCGACGCGGTAGAACGGGTTGAACGAGGCATAGGGATCCTGGAAGATGGCCTGGACCTCGCGGCGAAAGTGGGCGCGCTCCGGCGTTGAAAGCCGGGCGATATCCTGGCCGCGATAGCGGAACTGCCCCTCGCTCGGTGTCTCCAGTCCGAGCATGATGCGCGCCAGCGTGGTCTTGCCCGATCCGGACTGGCCGACCACGGCGATCACGCGCGGCCGGTCGGCGTCGATGCGCAGGTCGATCGGCGCCAGCGCCTGCTTGCTGCGTCCGCCGAGAAGCCCGCCGCCGAAGGTCTTGCCGACGCCCGACAATTCGAGGAAGGGCACGCCCGCGGCCGGGCGCTCGGCTGATGGTCGCGACGGGCGCGAGCCCAGCGTCGGCACGCTCTCGATCAGCTCGGCCGAATAGGCGTGCTGCGGCGCAGCGAAAAGCCGGGGCGTCGGCGCGTCCTCGACGATCCGGCCATCCTTCATGACGATGATCCGATCCGTGGCCTGGGCCATCAGGCCCATGTCGTGACCGATGATGATCATGCCGCAACCGATGCGCTTCTGCGCCATGTGCAGGGTCTGGATGACCTGCCGTTGCGAGATCACGTCGAGCGCGCTGGTCGGCTCGTCGGCGATGATGATCTTCGGGTCGAGCATCATCGCGATGGCGATACAGACCCGCTGCTTCATGCCTCCGGAGAGCTGGTGCGGGAAAAGGTCGGCGACGGAGGCGGCAAGGCCGACACCGGCGAGCGCGTCGTCGACGCGGGCCCTAGCCTCCCGGGCGGAGAGCCTGATGCCGTGATCGGCGAGGCCGTCCAGCATCTGCTCGCGCACCTGCAGCACCGGGCTCAGCGAATTCATCGCGCCTTGCGGGATGTAGGAGATGGTCTTCAGGCGCGCGGCCCGGATCGCCGGCCCCTTCAGCCCGACGAGATCGAGATCGCCGATCCGGGCGGAACCCGCAACGATGCGTCCCGGCGGCTTCAGCATCCGCATCAGCGCCAGCGCCGTCGTGGTCTTGCCCGAGCCGGATTCGCCGACGAGGCCGACACGCTCGCCGGCGGCGACGTCGAGCGAGACGTCGCGCACGGCGTGGACGATCTGGCGGGTGGTGAAGAAGTCGACCGAGAGGTTGGAGACCTGCAACAGGGTCATGTCAGGCCCTCCGGCGCAGGCGCGGGTTGGCGAGCTCGTCGAGGCCGGCATTGACGAGGTAGAGGCCGACGAACAGGACGACGAGGATGGCGAGCGGCGGCACGATCCACCACCACATGCCGCGCAGGAAGGCCGACAGCTCCATGATCCAGAAGATGGTCATGCCGAGCGTCGGCTCGTTCTGCGGGCCGAGCCCCATGGCTTCGAGGCCGACGCCGGCGAGGATCGCCGCGGAGACGGCGGTGACGAAGCTCGAGATCAGGAAAGGCAGCAGGTTCGGCACGATCTCGCCGAAGATGATCCGGAGCGGGCCGAGCCCCGACAGCCGCGCCATTTCGATATAGCCGGCATTGCGGATGACCAGCATCTGGCTGCGAACTTGCCGCGCCGGCCGGCGCCAGGCCAAAGCTGCGATGATCAGGGCCATGCCCAGCGAGGTGAGCTCTGTCTGCACCACCGCGGCGATCATCACGAGAAGCAGGATCGCCGGAACGGTCAGCAACACGTCGACGACCCAGGTGATGGCCTTGTCGCGCCGGCCGCCGACATAGCCGGCATAGAGGCCGATGGCGCTGCCGACGGCGACGCCGAGCGCCCCGGCGACGAGGCCGGTGCGGACGGTCAGCCAGGTGCCGAGGATCATCACCGAGAGGATGTCGCGCCCCTGCGGATCGCTGCCCAGCGGCACGCCCGGCCCTGGCGGCTGCGCCGGAGGGGCCGAGAGCGGGTTGGCGGCATTGGTGTCGACGATCAGCCGGCCGAGCCCGGTGAACAGGACGAGCGCGAGCAGCAGCAGGCCGCCGACGATCATCGACGGGTTGCGGCGAAGATAGCCGAGCGTCTCACCGAGCCAGGCCGGGCCGCGCTGCGCCTGTTGCGAGCCACGGGTTTCAACGCGTGCGGTCGTCATCGTCACCTCCCGGCCCGGGCGCGCGGATCGAGCAGCGGATAGAGGAGGTCGACGAGCAGCATCGACAGCGCGACGGTGAGCGTCAGGATGAAGACGATGCCGTAGATCGTCGGGAAGTCGAAGAGCTTGATCGAATCGAGCAGCAGCGAGCCGAGCCCGGGATAGGCGAAGACGATCTCGACCAGCACGGCACCGGTGACGATCTGGCCGAAATAGAGGGCGAGCGCGGTCACCTGCGGCAGCAGGGCATTGCGCATGCCGTAGCGATAGAACAGCCGCGACGGTTTCAGCCCCTTTGCTTCGGCGAAGGTCATGTAGTCCTCGCCCTGGACGGTCACCATCATGCCGCGCATGCCGATCGCCCAGGTCCCGACCGAGGCGATCAGGATCGACAGTGCCGGCAGCGTCGCGTGCTGCAGGACCTCGATGGCGAAGTCCCAGGACCATTCGGGCACGGATGTCAGGCCGTAGCCGCCGGAGACCGGGAACCAGCCCAGGCGCGAGGCGAAGATGTAGATCAGCACCAGCCCGAGCAGGTAGAACGGGATCGCCGAGAACACCATGATGATCGGCGAGACCACGCTCAGCAGTTTCGAATTGCGGTACCAGCCGGCGGCGGCCCCCAGCAGCGTGCCGATCAGGAAGGCGAGCAGCGTGGTGGTGATCATCAGGCCGAGCGTCCACGGCAGGGCCTCGCCGATCAGGTCGGACACGCGCGCCGGGTACTTGGTGATCGACTGGCCGAAATCGAAGCGGGCCATGTCGCCGATGTAGCGGAAGTATTGCGTGAGCAGCGGCTGATCGAGCCCGAACCTCGCACCGAAGGCCTGCGACATCTCCTGGATCTTGGTCGGATCGACGCCGGACGTGCCTGCCAGTTGCGTCAGCTTCTCTGCGATCGGGTTCTTCGGGGCGATACGCGGGATGAAGAAGTTGAGCGTGGCGGCCGCCCAGACGACGGCGACCACCATGACGATCCTGCGGCCGATCAGGACGAGCATGTCACTGCGCCGGCTTCAGGCGCGGCAACACATAGCCAAAGCTCCCGGACGTGTACCAGAAACTCGGCTGCATGTAGGGATTGTCCTTGGTCGGCCAGCCCGTCCAGTAGGTCTGGTTCATCGGCACGCGGTGGTACCATTCCGAGATCGGCACCTCGACGGCCTCGCGCATCCAGATGTCCATGGCGGCGACGACGAGGTCCTTGATCCCCGGATTGTCGGGAGCTAGCCGGCCGATCTCCTCGACGATCTTGTCGTAATCGGCATTGGACCAGCGGGCGGGGAACAGCGTCGGCCGGCCGACCTCGAACGCGTTCCTGGAATGGTACATCTCGAGCGTCGCATAGGGGTCGGCGATCGAGCCGCGATGGCCGAACAACGTCAGGTCGAAGCGGCCGTCGCGCAGGACCGCGCGGCTTTCCGGGGTCGAGCGGAAGGAGGCGTCGACGCCGGCGTTCTTGAGCTGCTGAGCGACGATCGGGCCGACCGCGTTGAGCACGGGGATCGCCTCGATCACCACCGTCAGCGGCTGGCCGTCCTTCTCCCAGATGCCGGCGGCGTTCTTCTTGTAGCCAGCTTCGCCCATCAGGGCGTCGCCCTTGGCCTTGTCGTAGATGCCGACGCCGTGCCTGGCCGCGACCGGGGCGATGGCGTCGATATAGGGCTTGAGCGCGCCGAAGCCGGGGAAAGGATCGACCTTCGGCTCGGCTGCGCCGGAATAGGCGACATCGATGATCTGCTTGCGGTCGATATAATGGCCGATCGCGCGGCGCAGGCGGATATCCGCCCACTTGCCGGATTTATGGTTGAAGTAGAGCGAGGTCGGCCACCAGTCGCGGGCGCCATAGGGCGCGTCCTTGCCGGTCCATGTCGTGATCTTCGGGTTCTGCGTCACGACCTGGCGCACCACTTCGGCGACCTGGATGTCGTTGACGATGTCGGCCTGGTTGGTCGAGATCAGCTGCACCATGCGGTCGCGGGTGCCGCCGGGAACGGTGATGATGCGCCGCACCTCCGGCATCGGGGCGAGCTTGGCCTTGGCCGCCCACCAGTCGTCGCGCCGGTCGATGAAGACCTGCGCGTCGGTGAAGCGGGAGACGGTCCACGGGCTCGTGGTGACCGGCCAGCCCTTGGCAACGTCGAAGAAGCGGAAGGCTGCGGGATCCCCGGCATCCTTCCAGATGTGCTCGGGCACCCATTGCAGGCCGATGTCGAAATAGTTGATCAGGTATTTGAAGGCGAAGCGCGGATCGGGCTCGCTGAGATCGATGCGGACGGTGTGGTCGTCGACCTTCGCCACCGCCTTCACCGATGTGGCCAGCGCGGCGGCGTTGAGCAGGTCCTTCTTGCCGCGGCCATTCTCGATCAGCATGTTGAGCGTGAACAGCACGTCGTGGACGCCGAAGGGCTTGCCGTCGCTCCAGGTCACGCCGTCGCGCAGCGTCACGGTCAGCGAGGTGAAATCGGCATTGTAGGCGTAAGCCGTCGCCAGCCAGGGGATCACCGAATTGTCGGTGACATTGTAGTAGAACAGCGGCTCGAACATGTTGATGATCGAGACGCGATAGTCCTCGTTGTTGATCGAAAACGGGTTGGCGAGCCCGACATTGCGGAAGACCGGCGCCTCGACCTGCGCAGCGACGATCAGCGTCCGGTTGCGCGGCACGTTCTGGGCCGATGCCACGGCCGAGGTCAGGGCGAATGCTGCGCCGATCATGAGGCTTGGGAGCAGCCTGCGGCTAGCCATGGGTCGTCTCCTCTCTGTTGCCTTGCGGGGCCGGTTCTTCAGCCGGCTTGCCGTGCGTTTGCGGTCTCGGTGTTGATCAGGTCGTTCATGTTGCGGGCGATATGGCTGCCGCCGGTGACGTGGATCGTCGTGCCGGTGACGAAGGAGGCGGCATCGGAAGCGAGGAACAGCGCCGCGCCGACGACGTTCTCCGGCTGGCCGGCCCGGCCCATCGGATTGGCGTTGCGCGCCAGCCGGTTCCAGACGGCCATGTCGGTGCGCCGGAAGGCGTTGCGATCGGTCTGGATCAGCCCCGGCGCGATATTGTTGGCGGTGATGCCATAGGGCGCATTCTCGACCGCCAGGTTGCGGACGAGGTTCTCGAGCGCGCTCTTGGTCATCGAATAGACCGGCATCTCCTGGGACGGCACCTGCTCCTGGACGCTGCCGATCGAAATGATCCGGCCATAACCGCTGCGGCGCATCGGCGGCACGATCGCCTGCAGGGTCGCGATGTTGGAGGCGATGTTCATCCTGAGCTGGCGATCGACATCGTCCATGCTCGTCTCGAGGATCGGCCGGTGCACCTGGACAGAGGCGCTCAGCACCAGGATGTCGACCTGCCCGAGCCGGTCGAGCGCGGCCTCTGCCGCCGAGCGCGCCGCAGCGGGATCGGACATGTCGGCGGGGATCGCGCAGCCTTCCGCTCCGAGCTCGGCGAGAAGCTGCTCGGCCGCCTGCGCCTTGCCTGCAGCCGCATCGGCCTCTGGCGAGAAATTGAAGGCGACCTGCGCACCATTGCGCGCCAGCGCGGTCGCGATCGCCGCCGCGATGCCGCGGCTGCCGCCGGTGACATAGGCGGTGCGCCCGCTCAGATCGACCTGGATCGCGTCTTGCGCCATGCTAGGCATCCGCTCCCGCGCCGGCAACGCCGGCGAATGTTGCAATCCCGCCGCCGGTCTTGGCCGCGTCGAAGGTGAGCTTCGGTGCAAGGCCGGTTCCCGGCCCGTCCGGTACCGGGCGATGCCCGTCGATCAGGGCTGGGCGGCCGCCAGCGATCTCGTCGAACAGCTCGCTCTCGCCGACTTGCCCCTCGAGGATGGCGAAGGAGGGCAGCGCCGCTGCGACCTGCACGGAGATCGCGTCCAGCACCGGCCCGGTGGGATTGTGGATGCTGGCCTCCATACCGGCGGCGACGGCGCATTGCAGCATGACCATGCCGTTGCGCACGCCGGTGAGGCGCAGATCCGGCAGGACGACATCTATGCCGCCGTCTGCCGCGATGTCATGGATGTCAGCCACGGTCTCGGCCCGCTCGCCGCCGGCGATGCGCACGCCGATGCCGTTGGCGGCTGACCGGACCGAGCGGAAATCCTCGGCAGAAAAGGCGCGGTCATCGAGCGCGTCCTCCAGCCAGAACAGATCGGCGCTCTCGGTGAGGCGCAATACCTCGATCGCGTCCAGCCGCGACAGGCGCCAATGGCAGTCGACCATCAGCCGGCGCCCTCGGCCGATCGCATCGCGCACCGCGAGGATGCGCTCGACCCCCGCCGCGAGCGCGCGCCGGCGCGGCCCGAGGTCGCCCTGCCAGTTCAGGCCGTCGAACGGCGCGATCTTGATGCCGTCATAGCCGTGGGTCTCCACGACCGAGCGCGCCCGCTCGGCAAAGCCGGCCGGTGAGCGATCGGAAATCCCGCGGTTGATGTTGGCGTAGGCGGCGAGCCGGTTACGGTAGGGGCCGCCGAGATAATACGCGACCGAGAGGCCGGCGCGCCGGGCGAAGAGGTCGACCAGCGCCTGCTCCAGCGCATGCGTCACCGCGCGCCGGGCCGAGGAGGCCTGCGCCATCGCCAGGGCCTGCAGGGCGCCACCCGGCAAGGGCAAAGGGCGCTGCAGCAGCAGTTCGCGGGCCTTGGCGATCTCAGCGGCGACCGCGTCCTCCTCGCCATAGAGCGTGGCCTCGCCAAAGCCCTCGGCGCCGTCCTGCGTCCGTGCGCGCAGGAACAGCCAGGTCGTCTTCACGGAGACGCCGACGACCGCAAGATCGATGCCTGCCAGGACCGGGGAGCTTGGTGCCATGGGCATTCTGCCTCTTCAATCTCTCACATTGTGATAGATTGCTGATGTTGATGACCTGTGCAAGTTAAATTATGAGAGGTGCATGGCCAAGAGCACCGCAGACCTCGCCGACACGCCCGGCGCCCAGGCCCTGACCAAGGGGCTCGACGTCCTGCTGGCCATCGGCGCAGCGGACGGGCCGGTCCGGTTCGGGGATATCGCCGAGGCCGTGAAGATGCCGGCGGCCTCGCTGCATCGCCTGCTGGCGGCGCTCGTCAGCCGCAATCTCATCCGCTACGACCGCCGTCGCCGGCGCTATGAGATCGGCGTGCGCATCCTCGAATTGTCGCGCCGCAGTCTCGACGGCAGCGAGATCATTCGTGCCGCCAAGCCGGAGATGGCGCGGCTGTCGCGCAGCGTCGGCCTGACCATCCTGCTGATGATCCGGGACGGGGCCGATGTCTTCGTGCTCGATTTCGACGATCCCGATCCGAGCTATGGCCGCCTCGTCCGGCTCTGGCGCCGGAGCCCGGTAATGGAGACCGCGGCGGGCCGGGCGCTCCTCGCCGCGATGCCGCGCGAGAACGCCCTGGAGCTGATCGCCGAGATCGATCCGGCAGCGGCCGGCGATGCCCGCCTGATGTCCGAACTCGATATGGGCAAGGCCCTCGGCTATGTCGTCTGCCGGCCGGAGGCCGCGAGCGGGCGCGTCGCCATTGCCGCCGCGATCAAGGACAGCGAGCGGATGCCCCTGGCGGCGCTCGTCGTCATGGTCGATACGCCGGCGGCGGGCGTCGAGGAACTGCACGATCTCGGGCGGATGCTGGTGGAGGCAGCGCGCCGGGCGTCCAGCCAGATCGGCGTCGACCTTTCCGCCCCCTATGTCATGCGCCAGCCGGCGCAGCCGCCCGCCAGCTCCGTCACGGCCCTGCCGACCGGCCGGGATTTCGTCGGCGAGAGCCCGATCTGGGACGACCGGCGCAAGAAGCTGTTCTGGGTCGACGTGCTGGCGCCAGCCTTGCGCTGGTTCGATCCGGCCGACCAGCAATCCGGGCGCGTCGCCTTGCCGGCGATCACGGCCGGGCTGGCGCTCGACCGGCAGGGCCAGCTCGTCGGCTGCGGGCAGGGCGGCTTCAGCCTGATCGATCCTGACAGTGGCCGGGTTTCGGCGCTGTTCAATCCGGAAACCGACCGGCCCGACAACCGCTTCAACACCGCCGGCGTCGACCCGCGCGGGCGCATCTGGGCCGGCACGATGGCGCTGGATCAGACGCCGCGGCGCGGCCGGCTCTATTCGATCGACCACAGCCTTTTGTCGCGCCGGCATCCGGCGCCGGCGGGCGCGCCGCGCAATCCGGTGTTCTCGCTCGACGGCTCGCGCATGTATGTCGCCGATGCCGACCAGGCCGGGGTTCAGGTCTACGACTTCGACGTCGAGGCGGGGCTGTGCAGCAATCCGCGCCTGCTGATCGAGGCGCAGGCCGGAGCTGGCCGGCCGAACGGCATGACCATCGATTCCGAAGGGCATCTCTGGATCGCCTGGGTCGGCGGCTGGAGCGTGCGCCGCTACGATCCGGACGGACGCCTCGTCGAAGAGGTCTCGCTGCCGGTGCCGATGCCGACCGGCTGTGCCTTCGGCGGCGCCGGCAGCCACACGCTCTATGTCACCAACACCTATATCCGCATGCCGCCCGGCCTCAGCGCCGAGGCTCCGGCCGCGGGACAATTGCTGTCCATCGAAACCCGCGCGACGGGAAACGCCGTGCCGCGCTGCTGGTAGAGGCTTCATGATGCTGACGATCGCGGCCGACGACATCCTGCCGGTGCACATGGCCGACGCCCTGACCGGCGAAGCGCCGTTCTGGGAGGCGGCGCGCGGCACGCTCTGGTGGATCGACATCCAGGGCCAGCGGCTGCTCGGCTTCGAGCCGGCGAGCGGCCGCATGTCGAGCCATCGCCTGCCGCTGATGCCCGGCTTCGTGGTCAGCTTCGCCCATCACGGCCTGGTTCTCGGCCTGGAGGACGGCATTTACCCGTTCGATCCCGAGACAGGCGTCGGTGGCAGGCTGTTCGCGGTCGAGGAAGACCTGCCCGCGAACCGGCTCAATGACGGCAAGACGGACCCCGCCGGCCGGCTCTGGTTCGGCAGCATGGACAAGACCGGCAATGGCGCGCCGGTCGGCGCGCTCTATTCGCTGACGCCGGATGGCGCGCTGCAGCGCCACCGGAGCGAGATCCGGATCCCGAACGCGATCGCCTTCTCGTCCTGCGGCAGGACCTTCTATTTCTCCGACAGCCGCAGCCAGCTGGTCGAGGCCTTCGACTATGACGTCGCCAGCGGTGTCCTCTCGAACGGCCGGGCCTTCGCACGATTTACGGGCGGCGAGCATCCGGACGGCGCCTGCACCGACGCCGATGGCGGCGTCTGGATCGCGGTGGTGAACGGTTCGCGGATCGAGCGGCGGCGGCCGGACGGGGCGGTCGATCTGGTGGTCGAGCTGCCGGTCTCGCGCCCGACTATGCCGATGCTCGGCGGCCGCGACGGGCGGACCCTGTTCGTTACCTCGCAGCGGCGCTTCCTGAGCACGGCGAAGCTGAAGCAGGAGACGCTTGCCGGGCAGCTTCTGGCGACGCGGGTGCCGCTATGCGCTCGCGCCGAGGTCTCGGCCTGAGCGCGACTCCGCCTTGGCGTTCTTGCAGGCTGAGGGCTATGTGATCCGATGCGCGTCGATGT